>WNGL01006666.1_pt1 | contig 13577 bp, 11 predicted proteins | sample 5400591 | NCBI WGS metagenome assembly WNGL01 (sample SAMN13153377, study PRJNA577476) | soil metagenome | isolation source: 80 cm soil or saprolite under Garry oak tree replicate 1 | place: USA:California | collected 2016-06-15
CGGGGGAGGTGGCGAACGCGAAGCTCGGCAGGTAGGTCATCGTCGGCAGCGGCAGGTGCAGCAGCAGCGGGTTGGCCAGCTTGGAGATCGCCGTCGCCGTCTGCTGGTCCTGCGCGCTGACCACCAGCATCACCCCGACCTCCGCGGGCGTGGCGGGCTGGCGCTCCAGCTCGCCGAGGACGGCGTTGTAGCCGTACAGGCGCAGATCGGCGCCCCATGAGTCGGCGGGCAGGTCCAGCGTGTCGGCCACCCGTTCGGTCAAGGTCTTGTCGAAAAACTCGGCCCACACGTCGATCGAGGCAAGGATCTGCGGATCCCGGATCCCCGCGAAGGAGACCGTCTCGTATCCCGTCACCGCCGCGCCCTCGAGCTTGACCGTGTACTGGTCCGCAGGCTCGAAGCGCGACCCCTCGACCCGCACGATGCGCTCGTCGACGGCGGTGTAGCGAGCGCCGGCCACCTCGATGGTGCCGCCTGGTTCGCGCATCGTGTACGGGTTGACGGTCTCGTACAGCATGTGCGCGGCGACCGATGTCGGCGTGCAGGCCGTGTCCGGGTCGAGCGGCTCGACGGTGAAGCCGCGGTGATCGATCCGGGCGAACACCCCGCCAGAAGCCGGGTTGGTGGTGCACTGCCCGCCGCACTCGATGATTTTCGCCGCGTGCCAGGCCGGTCCGGGCGGCATCCCGCGCATGAGGGCGAAGGCGGCCGAGACGGCCGTATCGGTCGCCCTCCCGGCGAGCACGACGTCGGCGCCCTCGCGCAGGGCCTGTTCGATGGGCTCGTGGCCCATCATGGCGACGATGTGCGCGCACCTGCGCAGGGTCGCCGCGTCCAGCGTTTCGCTGGGCGGCAGCGCGTGAACGCGTCCGCGCTCCAGGTGCGCGATCAGCTGGCCGGCGTCCTGCTCGCTGAAGATCTTCGCGATGGTCAGGTCGAGCCCGTCCTGGGCACAGATCGCGGTCACGATGTCGGCGACCCAGTTCACGCCGGAGTCGGTCCCGCTGGTGCCGCAGGAGCCGACGATCAGCGGGACGCGGGCGCTGCTCGCGGCCGCGAGGAGCAGGCGCAGGTCGCGGCGCACCGCGCCCTCGGCCGTCTTGGCCGTGCCGGCCCCGAGGTAGTACGGTCCTGAGTCGGTCGAACCGCCGTCGACGGCGATGACGTCGGCGCCGAGACCGATGCCGCGGGTGATGGTCTGCGGGCTGAAGCCGCCGCCGAGCATGCCGCTCGGCACCAGGATGCCCACGCTGTCTGGCGGGCCGGATGGGTGAGGCATGTGCCGCCTTCCTGGACGGGACTCAATCGACGAACGTGGCGACGCCGGGCGGGATGCGCAGTCGCACCGGCCCCGGGGCCAGCGGACGCTGCGAATGCACACTCAGCTGCATCGCTCCGACCGCGACCCGGTAGTGGTAGTGGTCGCCGAGGTAGGAGGCGTGCAGGACGCTGGCTTCGGTTCCCGTTCCCGGCGCGTCGAGCTGGATCCCTGAACTGATCTCGATGTCCTCCGGCCGGACCGCGATGGTCGCGCTCGGGCCGTCGTGACGCCCGTGGACCGTGATGCCCTCGCTGAACTCCGCCGTGGTCAGGACCGCGTCGCCGTCCGGCCCGGTACCGACGGCGCCGGTCAGGAAGTTGCACCGGCCGAGGAACTCGGCGACGAACCGCACGCGGGGCTGCCGGTAGACCTCCTCCGGCGTCCCCTCGCGCAGGATGCGCCCTGCGTTCATGACCACGATCCGATCGCTCATCGACAACGCCTCGTCTTGGTCGTGGGTCACGAAGACCGTGGTCAGCCCCAGGGTGTGCTGCAGCTCCTTGAGCCAGTCGCGGGCGCGTTCGCGCAGCTTGGCGTCGAGGTTCGAGAACGGCTCGTCGAGCAGCAGCACCGCCGGCGCGTAGACCAGCGCCCGGGCCAGGGCCACCCGCTGCTGCTGCCCGCCGGACAACTCATGCGGATACCGGCCGGCGTAGCCGGCCATCTCGACCAGCTCGAGGGTTTCCAGGACCCGGCGGCGCAGGGAATCCTTTGTTACCTTCCGGATCCTGAGCGGGAACGCGACGTTGCCGAACACGGTCAGGTGCGGCCAGATCGCGTAGGACTGGAAGACGATCCCCAGGTTCCGGTCCTGTGCCGTCAGGTCGACCTTGCTGGCCTGGTCGAAGAAGACCCGGTCCCCGCAGGTGATGGTGCCCTCATCGGGACGCTGGAAGCCGGCGATCGACATCAGCGTCGTCGTCTTCCCGCACCCGCTGGGTCCCAGCAGGGTCAGGAACTCCTTGTCGTGCACGGTGAAGCTGATGTCGTCCAGCGCCCGTTCCTGGCCGAAGGCTTTGCTCAGGCCGGCGACGGTGATGTCAGGCATGACGGTGTCCCCTGATCCTGGTGGCGAACAGCCGGCCCGCGACCGCGATGGCGGCGATCGTTATCGCGACTTGCACCATGGCCATGGCCGCGACCGGTCCGGTCGTGCCCCCCTGGAGGGCCTGCAGCATCGAGACGCCCATGATCTCGTGGCCTGGGGTGACGAGAAACAGGGCCGGGTCGTAGTCGTTGAGGATCGAGATGAACAGCAGGACGAACGACACCAGCAACGCCGGCCGCAGGATCGGCAGGGTGATCCGGGTCATCGCCGTCCACCAGCTCGCGCCGCCGGAGCGGGCCGCATCGTCCAGCGACTCGCTGACCGTCGCGAACGCGGCCGACATCACGAAATACGCGATCGTGAGCGAGCGGACGCTGAGCGCCAGCATGATCCCCCATATGCTGCTCCGCAGCGCGCTCCCTGGGGGATTGACCAGCAGGAATGTCCAGAAGAACCCGATCCCGATAATGATCCCCGGGATGGACCGGGGGAACAGCATGAGGAACGGCAGCGAGCGGCGCAGCCGGAATCCCGACCGGTGCGCCACGGCCGTGGCCAGCGCCACGACCGCGGCGGTGACGACGGCGCCGGCGAGCGCGATCTCGACGGTGTTCAGGATCGAGTGGGCCAACGTGCCCTGGCCGATCGTCTGCCAGTTGCCGAGCGTGAACAGGTGCCAGGGAGCGATCAGCGGGGTCAGTTCGGTTACCACCGAGGACAGCGCCAGCGCCGCGATCGGAGCGAACGTCGTCGCCGCGAGATACAGCCCGAACAGCGTGCCCAGCACCCACCTGGGCAGCGTCCCCAGGTGCAGGCCTGCGGCTGCCGTGGTGCCCCGCCCCCCGTTCGACACGAAGCGGGCCTGGGTTCCCAGCAGCCTGCCGCGCAGTACCAGCAGCAGGCACGCGGCTGCGAGCAGGACCGTCGCCCCGGCGCTGACCACGGGCGGATCCGGGGTGAACCCGCTCGACCAGGTGTTGTACAGGTAGCTGGCGATGAAATCGTGGCCCTGCGGGGAGCCGAGCACCAGCGGGATTCCCAGCGATTCCATAGAGAGCGTGAAGACCAGCAGCCCGGCGTTGAGCAGCGCCGGGCGCAGCATCGGCACGGTGACCCGGCCCAGCACCCGCAGCGGCGACGCGCCCACGCTCCGGGCGGAGTTCTCCAGCGCGGCGTCGGTGCCGGCCAGCGCGGCCTGGCAGATGAGGAACACGACCGGCACGGCGACCGCCGTGCCGAGCACGGCCATGCCGGGGACGCTGGTCAGGTTCAGCGGTAGGTGCAGGGTCGCGGTGACGAAGGCGTGCGCGTACCCGCCGGGCCCGTACAGCGCGTTCCAGCCGAGGATGAGCCCGAGCGGGGGAAGCAGGATCGGCGCGATGAACAACCGCGAGTACACCCGGCGGCCGGGGACGTCGGTGCGGCTGCACAGGACCGCGAACCCGGCGCCGAGGACCAGCGAGCACGCGGTGGTCATGGCCGCGAACTCCAGTGTGTTCAGCGCGGCCGTCCGGAACGCGGGATCGGTGAACAGCTGCCGGTAGGCCGCCAGCGTGAACACCCGCCCGGGCGCATAGAGGGGCTGGCTCTGCACCGACGCGTACACCAGCGGGACGACCGGCGCCAGGACGCAGGCGCCCACGAGCGCCCAGATGGCCGCCTGGAGCCCCGTCTCGGGGACCAGCCGGCGGACGCGGCCGCGCTCGGCCGGCGGGTAGCCCGCCGGCCTGAGCGTCGCGACGGTGCAGACTCCCGGGCCGGAGCCGGGCGTGGCCGGCGAATTCACTGGCGGAACGCCTGGCGGAAGCGCGCGGTGAACGAGACCTGACCGGTCGCCACCTGCTGGCTGAACGGTGTCATGTAGGTGTGCTGCGCGCCGCCGACCGCCGCGTACAGCGCCTGGAGCGTGTTCGGGCAGCCGTTGCCCGGCGTGAACGTGTTGCTGCTCGCCTCGAAGCCGGCGTCGCACAACGCCTGCTGGCCCTGGTGGCTGAACACGAAGTCCAGGAACAGCCTGGCCGAGTCGGGGCTGGCCGCCCCCGCGGTGATCCCGATGCCCCGGGGGATCAGCGGAGTGAAGTCCTTGGTGTACTCCCATCCCAGCAGCTTGCGATCGGCGGGAACGGTTTCGATCGGCCCGCGGACGAGTCCGGATTCGAACACGGCCACCGTGAAGCCGCCCCGGGCGACGTCCTGCGCCAGCGTGTCACCGTCCCCCGGCGTCTGCGCCGTCTGGCCGAGCTTGTCCAGCGCCGCCCAGCCCTCCTGGTGCACGTACCCCCAGAACGCCGAGTAGCCGAAGTTGTTGTTGATCGTGTACGTCGCGACCTTGTACTTCCCGCTGATCCCGTCCTGGGCGATCTGCGCGACCGTGGCCGGCGGCGCCTGCCCCTTCAGCAGGAGCTTGTTGTAGATCGTGACCGCCGGATCAGGCGACAGGACGTACAGGCCCTTACCCTGTGAGCTGAAGGCCGGGAAATCCGAGATCCCCGCCGGAGTGAACGGCTGCACGTAACCGTGGGCGACCGCTCCCGCCCACAGGCCAGGGGCGCTGGCGATCAGGATGTCTGCCGTCCGCGCGCCGGTGCCGTGTTCGGCGGCGTACTTGGAGAATATGACCGGGTCTTCATCGTCGGTGACCGTGACGTTGATCCACGGGTACGCCGCCCGGAACGCCTTGGTGACCTGCTGCATCTGGCTCAGCAGCGCGTTGCTGTAGATCACCAGCCCTTTTTCGTGCCTGGAACCCGCGGCCAGCGCGGCCTGACTCAGCGGTGCCGCGGATGCCGCGGATGCCGCGGATGCCGCGGATGCCGCGGACGATGCTGACGATGCTGACGATGCTGGCGACGACGAGGATCCGCCGCCGGCGGAACAACTGGTCACGGCGGCCGTCAGAGCGGCCGCGGCGGCCAGCACACCGATCTTCACCGAAGCACGCACGTGATGCCTCCTGTTCGCTATAGCGTGCTTGCTATAGCATTAATGGTTGAGATGAGCATGTTACGGTCAACACAGTGTGTCTGAGCGCCGGGGCCGGAGAGTGGCCCGCGTCCTGGCTCGGTCAGCGGGCGGTATGGCCTGCTGGCCGCGTGCAGACGTTCGTGGGCCGGTGCCACGCTGTCGGCGTGCCGGTACCGGGAAAGGGTAGGTGGATGAATTAAGCTGTATGCTATAGTAAACATGTCATCGTTGTGACGGCAAGGTGTCGTGCGGAATTAATCGGACCTACTCGCCCGAGATGCAACGTGCCATAGCAACTGGTAGCATCCAACCCGATGTGGTCGGCGCGACTGTTCAGGGAGCATCATGACTACGGCACAGGAACTGCCTTCCCTGTTTCGCGCGGACTCGCTGGCCGAGCAGGCCTACCGGGCGATCCGGGAGGGCATCGCGACCGGCCTGTTCAGCGCCGGCGAACGTGTCACCGAACGCGGCCTGGCGGCCCGGCTGAACGTCAGCGCGACCCCGGTACGGGAGGCGCTGCGGCGGCTGGAGCAGGAAGGCCTGATCGAGCGCGTCTCGGCCCGGCAGCTTCGCGTCGTCGATCATTCCGCCGGCACGCTGCGGGAGCTCCTGCTGGCTGGTGCGGTGCTCCGGGCCCTGGAAGCCCGGTTCGCTACCCACAAGATCACCGAGGCGGCCCTCGACCGGATGGCGGCCATCGTGGAAGCCCAGTCCAGCGAACAGGGCATCGATATTCCCGAACGGCTGCGGATCGCACGCGAATTCGACATGGAGATCGAGCGCGCGGCCGACAATCCGACCCTGCGGAGCATGATCCTCAGCCTGTCCATCATCGGCCAGGAGCGGCGGGCGCAATATGCGGAATCCCTGCTCCTGCACCCGGAGGTGGGCCGGCGCCGGATCCAGGGCCACCACGACATCCTGGCGGCGTTCCGCCAGCGCGATCCGGATCTGGTGGAGCAGGTCTTCCGCCGCCACGCCAGCGCCGGAGTCGAGCTTCTCCTCGACGACCTCGATTAGCCCAGCGATCTGAGCGTAGATCTGCGGTCTGGCCGTAGTTCACGGATTGCCCGTGTTGTACAATCGGTACATGAGTGCACAACCGGTCGGCCCAGCGGACGAGTGCGGAGTGATGGAATTGCCCGCATCCGAAGCCAGGTCCAGGATCTCCGAGCTGCTGGACGCGGTGGCGGACGGCGGGTTCGTCTACCTCACCCGCCGCGGAAAGCGGGTCGCCGCGCTTATGCCTGCCGACATCGCCGAGAACTACGAGAAGATCGAAGATGAGTACTGGGCCCGGCGCGCCGAGGAGGCTAGAGCGCGGCTGGCCTCCGGCGAGGACGACGTCATTCCCTTCGACCAGCTGATCGCCGAGGCGGAGGGTGCGAGCGGTCAGGTATGACGTACCGCGTCGAGGTTTCCCGCCGTGCCGCCAAGGCCGTCACCAGCCTGGACAAGCCTCTGCGCCGGAAAGTCCTGGCGGCAATCGACGCCTTGTCAGCCGATCCCCGGCCTGCTGGCTGCAAGAAACTAGCCGACCAGCAAGCGTGGCGCATCCGGGTCGGCGACTACCGCATCATCTACGAGATCCACGATCAGGTTCTGCTGATCATCGTGGTCGATATCGGGCACCGCAGGGAAATCTACCGCTAGGGGGGCCGTCGGCCGTGTGATGCCGGGTGCCAGGCTTGGTCTGGTCAGAAAGACCACCACTAGGAGGTGGAGAAGACAATGCCCGACAACCTGCCCTCCGGCCGGGCCGCGCCTGGCCCCGGGCCTCGCAATGCCGTCGCGGTGCTGGGAACCGGCATCATGGGCTCGGCGATGACCCGCAACCTGGTCGCGGCGGGGCTGCGCACGACGGTGTGGGACCGGTCGGAGCAGGCCACCACGCCGCTCGCCGGCGCGGGCGCGCTGGTCGCCGCGTCACCACAGGACGCGGTCCGTGACGCCCGCGTGGTGATCACCATGCTGCCGACCGCCGAGGTCGTGGACTCGGTCATCTTCGCCGGCGGGGTGGCGGAGGCGTTCGCCCGCGGTGCGGTGTGGGCGCAGATGGGCACGATCGGCCTCGCCGCGGCCGTCGGGATCGGTGGCCGGCTCGGCGGGCTCCGGACCGACGTGATGTACGTGGACGCCCCGGTGTCGGGCAGTAAGGGTCCCGCGGAGGCGGGCGAGCTGCTCATCCTGGCGTCGGGTCCGCGCGAGGCGGAGGCGATCGTGCACCCGGCGTTCGCCGCGATCGGCCACAAGACCGTCTGGCTGGGCCAGGCCGGCCAGGGCAGCCGGATGAAGCTCGTGGTCAACGCGTACCTGTCGGCCCTGATCGAGGGCGTGGCCGAGGCGCTCGAGCTGGCCGGCGACCTCGGAATCGATCCGGACAGCCTGGCCGAGGTCATCGAGGGCGGCCCGCTGGACGCACCGATCGTCGAAGCCAAGCTGCACAAGATCGCGAGCGGTGACTTCGCGCCGGAGTTCCCGCTGGAATGGGCGCTGAAGGACGTGGACCTGGCCATCGCCGCCGCGGGGACCAGGCTGCCGATGCTCGAGGCCCTGTCCGGCCAGTGGCGTGCCGCCGTCGAGGCTGGTTATGGCCGGCAAGATGTCAGCGCCGCGCGCCTGGCGCTGGCCCGGCGATGACCTGCGAGGTCTCCGATGAACCACAAGGCTGGGGGCCCGGCGGTGCTGACGCGCCAGAACCGCAGCATCGGGAGGAGCACCGCCAGGCCAACTGGCTGCGTGACGTGATCCTGGGAGGCCAGGATGGCTCCATTACCGACAGGCCGACGCGACGGACCGGCGCGATCTTGATCAGCGCGGTGTAGGTGACGACGGCGATGGCCAGGTGCATCAGCATGAGGATCGCCACCGGGCCGGCGGGGTTGCCGGGGGTGCCAAGCAGCAGGAAGTCCGGGATGAGGAACAGGGCCGTGACCAGCGCCGCGAGCCGGGTGAGCAGCCATGTCGGCCGGGAGCTCAGCCTGGTCACCGCGTCCCAGGCGAGCGTGGCGCCGGCCACGCCGAGCACGGTGAGCAGCGCGTAGGTGCCGAACGCGAACTTGTCGAACGACGCGGGCACGGTGAACGCCGCCCGGCCGATGGCCACCAGCACGACGTCGGCCGCGAGCGAGAGGGCCGCCGCGGCCAGGCCGGCGGTCATGACGCGCCGGTGCGCGGGCGGGGCCGTGCCGGGTGCGGGGCCGGTGACGGTGAACCGGGACGCCCGCTGGGTGAGGGAACTTCGCTGGGTGGACATGAGGACTCCCCGGTCTGGACAACGGGATGAGACAGCGAACGGTGCGGCGGAGGCCCGTTTCTGGCCGGGCCTCCGCCGCGCGGTTTACGGCGCCGCGGCGTGGTCGAGGCGACGTTCCGGCGCGGCCCGGCCGGGGTCCTCGCCGCCTTCGAGGCGCAGGCGGGGCAGCCGCCGGTCCAGGAAGCCGGGCAGCGCCCAGTTGGCCTGGCCGAAGGCGTGCATGACGGCCGGGACCAGCACGGTCCGGATCAGCAGGGCGTCGATGAGGATCGCGACGGCCATGCCCAGGCCGATCATCTTGATGGTGCGGTCGGTGGTGATCACGAACGAGGAGAAGACCACGATCATGATGGCGGCCGCCGCGCTGATGGTCTTGCCGGTGATGGCCTGGCCGATCCTGACGGCGGCGTCGTTGTCCCGCAGCTTCAGCCATTCCTCGTGCATGCGGCTGACCAGGAACACCTCGTAATCCATGGACAGCCCGAACAGCACCGCGAACATCAGGATCGGCACCAGCGGGGTGATCGGCCCGGTGTGGGTCACCCCGACCAAGCCCTTCAGCCAGCCGAACTGGAACACCGCGACGATCACCCCGAACGCGGCGGCGGCCGAGAACAGGTTCATGATCGCCGCCGTGGCCGGGATGACCAGGCTCCGGAACAGGATCATCAGCAAGATGAACGACAGGGCCACCACCACGGCGACGAACATCGGGAGCTTGGCCGACAGCTGGCCGGCGAAGTCGGTCGACAGCGCCGTCCGCCCGCCGACGAGCACGTCGAGGTGGCTGCCGCTGCCGTGTAGCGCGCCGGGGATGACCGTGCCTCGCAGCGTGCCGATCAGGGCCGAGGTCGAGGCGTCCTGCGGCGAGCCGGCCGGGTACACGTTGGCGACATCCACGGCCGGGTGTCCCGGCCCGGCGGGCAGCAGCTGCGGTCCGGCCGTGGCCGCCACCCCGGGGGTGTGCGCCGCGGCGCTGACCACGCCGGCGAACACCGCCTGGTCAGCGGGTCCGTTGACGGGAGCCACCAGCTGCAGCGGCCCGCTGAAGCCGGGCCCGAAGCCCCGGACCAGCATCTCGTAGCCCCGGTACGTGGTGGTCGTGGTGCTGGTGGGATCGGTGCTGTAGTCAGCCGATCCCTGCCGCATCGAGAAGAAAGGCACGCCGAGCGCGACCAGGACAGCCAGCACGCCGAGCGCGTACATGACGCGGTGCGCCTCGACCCGCCTGGCCCAGCCCAGCCACCTTCGGGAGGCCTCGGGAATGTCGGTCTCGCCGCGGGCGAGAGCGGCGCGCTGACGGCGGGTCAGGGTCCGCTGGCCGACGATCCGGACCAGCGCGGGCAGCAGCGTCTGCGCGGCCATCATGGGGAACAGCACCGCGACGGACGCGGCGATGGCCGCCCCGGACAGCACGCTGACGCCGACGGTGACCATCCCGAGCAGGGCGACGCACACGGTGATCCCGGCGAACATGACCGCCCGTCCCGCGGTGCCCGCGGCCGTGACGACCGCATCGTGGACGCTGAGCCCGCGGCGGATGCCGCCGCGGACGCGGGTCAGGATGAACAGCGAGTAGTCGATGCCGACGCCGAGGCCGATCAGCGTGCACAGCTGGGGGGTGAAGGACGCCATGCTGATCGAATTCGACAGAATGCCGATGACCGACAGCCCGGCGAACAGCGCGATCCCCGTGCTGATCAGCGGGAGCAGGGCCGGGAGCACGGCACCGAACACGATGAGCAGCACGATGAGCGCGGCACCGATGCCGATGAAGGTGCCGTTATTCGAGGACGGGTTCGTCGAGGCGGCGACACTGCCAACCACGTCCACCTGCAGGCGCGGCGAGTTGGGCGCCCGGGCCAGGGTGATGAGCTGAGTGGCTTCGTCCGCCGGGATGGCGGTGTCGGCCCTGGTGAAATTCACCTGGGCAAACGCGATCGTGCCGTCGGCGCTGACCTGCCTGGCGCCGGCTGCCGTGTAGGGCGAGGTGATGCCGCCCACGTACGGCAGGTGCGCGATCCTCGTGAGCATCTGCTGGACCTGGGTCCTGACCGCGGCGTCGGCGACGTGGCCGGTCTTCGCCTCGAAGACGATGGTTTCCGTGTCACCCGAGACCGACGGGGCGGCGCGCTGCAGCAGGGCCGCGGCCTGCGCGCTGGGGGTGCCGGACAGCTGGGTGCCGGCCGCGTAGGTGGAGCCGGTGCTCGACGCGCCGAAGAACGCGGCGAAAAGGACCACGATCCACGCGCCGAGCACAAGGAAACGATGCTGGTAACACCAGCGGGCTACCGATCTCATGAGGGGGCCTCCGGTGGTGGTCCCCGCCTGCCGGGAACCTCACCACCGACGCTAAAAAGCGCGCCCCCGGTCCCGCGTCGGCCGCCAGATGCCTTATCCGCGCCGGGTTAGTCCGCGGGAAGTACGCCGTGAGCATGCGGCTGGCCGGGGACGACCAGGCCGCTCTCATAAGCGATGACGACCAGCTGGGTCCGGTCCCTGGCGTCCAGCTTGGTGAGGATCCTGGACACGTGCGACTTGCAGGTCAGCGGGCTGATGAACAGCCGGGCGGCGATCTCGGAGTTGGTCAGGCCGCCGGCGATCAGCACGAGGATCTCCAGCTCCCGCGAGGTGAGCGAGTCCGGCAGCGTCAGCCTGGCGGCCGGGGGATCTGGGTCCTGGCCGGCCTGCTGCTGACCGACGTAGGCCTCGATCAGGCGCCTGGTCGCCCCCGGCTCCAGCAGCGCATCCCCCCTGGCGACGGTCCGCACCGCCTCGATCAGGACCGGAGGTTCCGCTCCCTTGAGCAGGAACCCGCTCGCTCCCGCCTGCAGCGCCCCGAAGACGTACTCATCCAGGTCGAACGTGGTCAGGACCACGACCCGGGTCCGTCGCAACCGCGGATCGGACGTGATCAGCCGGGTTGCTTCCAGCCCGTCCAGCTCCGGCATCCGGATATCCATCAGGACGACATCGGGTGCCTCGTCCCGGGCCAGCGCCACCGCCTCGGCGCCGTTCCTGGCCTCACCGACCACGGTGATGTCGCTTTCGATGCTCAGGACCGACCGGAACCCGGCCCGGACGAGCGAATGGTCGTCGGCGATGAGCACCCTGATCAGGTCGGTCAACGAACCTCCCGGTCGATCGGTATCCGGGCCCGGACCCGCCAGCCGCCTCCGGGCTCCTGCCCAGCCTCGCATGTGCCGCCGAGCGCGGCGGCGCGCTCGCGCATGCCGAGCAGGCCGTGCCCGCCGTGGTCGGTGCTGCTGGCCGCCTTGGCCTGCCCGTCGTCGAGGACCTCGACGACCAGCGCACCGTCGTCCTGGCCGATCCGGACGCGGGCCTGCCTGGCGGTCGAATGGCGCAGCACGTTGGTGAGGCCCTCCTGCACGATCCGGTAGCCGGCGTGGGCGATCGCCGGCGACATCGCCTGGGGCACCGCCGCCGTCTCCAGCTCGACGGCCAGGCCCGCCCCCTTGACCCCGGCCAGCAGGTCACCCAGGTCCGCGAGCCCGGCCCCCGGCGGCCGCAGCGGCACATCCGCGCTCTCGTCGCTCCGCAGGCCCTTCAGCGCGGCGCGCAGCTGGCCGAGCGCCTCGGCCGAGGTCGACGCGATCTCGTCGAGCGCGGCGACCGGGCTGGCCGCCTGCTCCCGGCGGGCGAGGTGAGCGGCGGCGGAGGCCCGCACGTTGATCGCCACCAGCGCGTGCCCGACGATGTCGTGCAGCTCGTGAGCGTAGCGCAGGCGCTGCTCGTCGAACCGGTGCTGGGCCAGCGCCGCGCGTTCGCGTTCCTCCTCCTGGGCTACCACCCGCACCAGGTCCTGGCGTGCTCGCACCGCGTCCCCCGCCACCAGCGCCCCCAGGACGAGGGCCAGGTACGCGACCGTCTCGGCCGCTGAATCGCTGCCGAGGTGGCGGCTGGTGATCAGCACTCCCCCCGCCACGACCGGTGCCATCAGGGCCCCGACGACCAGCGCGCGGGCCCGGTGACCGTGCAGGCCGACGGTGAAGACGACGACCATCACGATGCCGGCGGCGGCGTGCACGGGATGGAAGACAGCCAGGCACACCAGCAGCAGCGGCACGCTAGCGAGCAGCACGCCCAGCGGGTACCGGCGCCTCAGCACGAGCGGCACGGCGGTCACCACGGCCAGGACGGCCGCCAGCGGCGTCAGCTCCTTCACCTGATGGGTGGCGAGCGGATCGATGAGCAGCGCGGCGAACGCGATGAACGCCAGCACCACGTCGAAATCCGGCCCGCGCAGCGCGGAGCGCATCGAGTGGACCCAGGCCTTCATCCGGACTTCTCCCGTGAGCCGGTCAGGTGACCGCACCCCCACTATAGGAGCCGCTGCCAGCGGGAACATCGGCCGCGCGGACGCTCCCGCGACGGTGCCACTGCATCTCACGGACTACCTCTCCCGGCCGAACCGGCGCCTTCAGCACCCCGATCCGGCAGGCTCCGGCCGGTTATTGACGTCGTTATGGTCGTGGAGAGTTATGTGCGTGGTTCGATGTCGAGGTATCCGTCATAGGCACGGATCGTAATCAGGAAATGATGCATGAAGCCCTCGAGTCCTGCCAGGCCGAAGGGGTGGGGCCATGGATCGCAGAACCAGACTGGCGCATCCCAGAAGAAGTCATCAGTGCCGTCGGTCACTGTTAGATTGACGCGGGCTAGCGCGCCGACGGTCTTGAGCCCGCCGACGGTCTTGAGCCCGCCGATGTAGAACTCCTCGGTGAGGCTTCCGGCCAGCTCGATTCCGGCGAGGGGGGCGAGTTCCGCGCTCATGCGGGTCCGCAGCGCGCCGGTGTCGAGCAGGCATTCCATCGGGGCATCGGCCAGTCCCTCGAGGGCGATATCGACGACGGGCCGCGGTGTCAGCACGCCTCCGCCCGCGGCGGGGAGGGCCCGGAACGCGAACCTCACTGCGGGGCCGCGCCAGTGATCGCCTGCTCGGAATCCGGGACGCGGAACATCGA
>WNGL01007742.1_pt1 | contig 13577 bp, 11 predicted proteins | sample 5400591 | NCBI WGS metagenome assembly WNGL01 (sample SAMN13153377, study PRJNA577476) | soil metagenome | isolation source: 80 cm soil or saprolite under Garry oak tree replicate 1 | place: USA:California | collected 2016-06-15
AGACTATCTCTGTCCGACCGTTGGTGAAATGCCACCCGTTGAAATCTCCCACAAGGAGACGCTTTCTCCTCTGACGCCGCTTGGTGCCAAGGGCCTTGGAGAAGGCAGTACCATGAGCGTTGGAGCGGCAATCTCGAATGCTGTAGCCGATGCGCTTGGCGTAGAGCCCGCGGTCTTGCCCCTCACCCCTTCACGTGTATGGGATTTGATGTGTCGTAAAGATACTTCTCGTGAGCATGCAAAAGGTGAGCAATCTCATGAAACCATCAGCCTTTGATTACATTCGTGTCGAAACTCTGGATGAAGCGCTTTCTGTGCTGGCGGATAGCGATCTTGAAGCTAAAATCCTTGCCGGTGGCCAGAGCCTGTTGCCGATACTGAATATGCGCCTCGCCCAGCCAAAAGCGTTGGTCGATATAAATAGACTTGCTGCGCTACAAACGCTCGAACAGCTACCTGCAAACGCCTCTACGAGTGATGAAAATGGGCGCTCAGACGGGACGCTCCTGCAAATAGGGGCCCTGGTCCGGCAGAGACAGCTCGAACGCTACGCGGCAGAGGAACCACTTGCTAAGCTGATCCATATGGCTATCAAGCATATCGGCCACCCGCAGACGAGAAATCAGGGAACGGTAGGTGGCAGTCTGGCCCATGCCGATCCATCTGCCGAACTCCCACTTATATTTCTCACACTCGGCGGAACAGCTTTTCTACAAAGCACTCACGGCGAACGGCAGGTGACGGCAGAGCAGTTTTTCCAGTCCTATTTCGCAACTGCCATTGAGCCGGATGAGATGTTGACGAAAACGCAGTGGAGATTACCTGCCCCTCGAGAGGGCGTAGCCTTTAAGGAGTATCGCCGGCGTCATGGTGACTTCGCTCTGATTGCCGCGGCGTGCACTGTGACATTGGAGAACAACCGGGCAGTGCGCAATGTGCGACTTGGCCTGGGTGGAGTATCTGCTACACCCGTGCTTGTAGCTGAAGTCCAGCAGTTAGCAGGTGAGCGATTGACGAAAGAGCGTGCAGGAGCTATAGCAGAGGCAGCGGTAAAGCAGTTCGACTTCCCCGACGACTATCAAGCGTCTTCTGCATATCGGCGGCAATTGGCGACAGTATTAATGTCCCACGTCTTAGCCGCCGCGTATGAGGATGCGCTGGCAAAGGAAGGTACCCATGCAGCGAATCAAGGCTGAAACATTGACTCCCATTATTCTGCGGGTGAATGGTTACCAATACCGTGCAGCAATTGAACCGCGCATGTTACTCAGTGATTTCCTGCGTGAAGAATGTGGGCTGACAGGAACGCATGTCGGCTGTGAACATGGAGTATGCGGGGCCTGTACCGTGCTCGTGGATGGCGTGGCAGTACGCAGTTGCCTGATGCTGGCCGTATCATTGACAGATGCTGAGATCACGACGATAGAAGCTCTCGCCAGGCATCCTGATTTTCCCGCTGTCTACCGGGCCTTCACAGAAAACCATGCTCTACAATGCGGATTTTGCACGCCTGGTATCGTGGTATCGGCTATGGCTGAGGTGCTTGGCCAACCAAAAGAGGAAGAGGAAATTATTGATATCTTGAGTGGTCATCTCTGCCGCTGCACCGGCTATCATGGCATCACAGCCGCCTTTCGTGAATTAGCAAAGACTACGCCATCAGGAGCGCAGAAACACGAGGAAAAATAACTGTTCACTGGGAAGGATGAACTCACATGGATCTCGCTAAATACTTTGTTCAAGCTGTTAAGCGTTTTCCAGAGGCGACCGCTGTGGTAGACGACCAGATTCGCTGGTCATACCGTGATCTCAATGACGAGGTCACGGCAGTTGCTGCAAACCTGCAGCAACTGGGCGCCACGCCCGGCGATCATGTCTTAGTGGTCTTGAAGAATAGCCGCAAAAACCTGGTCATCTACTGGGCATGCCAACTGCTCGGCCTCATCTATACACCCGTCAATTTCCGCATGCCACCTGGTGAGCTCGCCTACTGTATCAATGATGCAGATCCCCGCTTCGTAATGTACGAGGAAGCGAATCGTGCGACAATCGAAGCCGCTCTCAAACAAGCGCAGAGTTCTGCCAGGGCCTTTGCCGTTGGTACATCCACCGGAGCAGGTACCTATGCTGAACTACTACGTCGTGGAACAAGCCTCCAACCGGTACCCTCCATCTCTGAAGATGCCATTGCCATCATGCTCTACACTTCCGGCACAACGGGTCGTCCCAAAGGCGTACCCCGTTCCCATCTGAATGAATGCAGCGCCGCCGAGGCCCACATTATCCAGAACGTGTATACCTTGTTTGAGAGTACCATCGGCGTTATGCCCTTCTACCATACCATGGGCATGCGTACTCTCCTCTCAACCACTTTTCTGAACGGAAAACTCGTCTTGTTACCTGATTATGAACCACAGGCGGCCTTAGAGCTGCTCGACCGGGAGAAGGTCACCAGCTTATACCTTGTACCCACCCTCTACTACGACCTTGTGAGCCGGCCTCAACTTGATCACTATGATCTAAGAGCGCTCACCAGGCTGGGATACGCCGGTGCAGCCATGACCAGTTCGCTCACCCAGACCTGCTTCGAGCGCTTCCAGCCGAAGGTCTTTGTCAATCACTTTGGCAGTTCTGAAGTCTATACCTTCACCATTTGCTCCTGGCTTGATCGCAAGCCCACCTGTGCTGGTAGGCCAGGTTTCCACGAGGATGTGCGTATCGTGACGGCCGATCCAACCCGCAAGGTCCTCCCTGACGAGGTCGTCGGCATAGACACGCCCGGTGAGGTGATCGTCAGCCTCTCCTCACCCGAGGCCTTCAAAGGCTACTGGCACCGGCCAGATGCAGATGAGAAGGCCATTCGCCAGGGCTGGTACTTCACAGGTGATCTCGGACTATGGGACAATGACGGGGACCTGTGGGTGCAGGGCAGAGTCGATGACATGCTGATTTCTGGTGGAGAAAATATTCACCCGCTGGAGGTTGAAGACGTGCTCGCGCGGCATCCCAAGGTTGCAGAAGTTGCCGTAGCAGGCTTGCCCGATGAGCGCTGGGGACATATCGTGGCAGCATTTATCGTTCCTGCAGATACCTCTCTTACTGCCGAGGAGCTTGATCAGTTCTGCCTGACCAATTCGCACCTCGCACGCTTCAAGCGACCAAAACGCTACATCTTCGTCAAAGAAGTACCCAAATCCCCGGTAGGAAAAATCCTGCGCCGCAAATTGCAGGCCGGAGAATACGAAATCTATGACATACATGTTTAGAAATAACACATAGGAGATGATTATGGCAGAGTATCCAGGTTCTATTTTGCGCGTTGAGTATCCAGGTGACCGGCCGGTGGCCGTGCTGACTCTAGACGCGCCGCCACTCAATATCGTTACAATCCCAACTCGCGAACACTTTGCAGCAGCTTTCCGCGAGATCGAGGAGAATGACGCGGTACGTGTGGTCATCGTGCGCGGTGGAGGTAACGAACATTTCTCTTCTGGTGGAGATATTGCAGGCTTTCTCAAGGTCACTCCTGAGTATATCAGCCATCTTGCAGAGAATGTAGCGGCTCCCGAACGCTGCTCCAAGCCGGTAATAGCGCGTCTCACAGGGTTTGCCCTCGGCGTAGGGCTGGAGATTGCCCTTGCCTGCGATTTTCGGGTAGCCTCTGAGACAACTCAAATTGGCCTGCCTGAAATGCGCCTTGGCATGATTCCCGGAAGTGGTGGGACGCAGCGAGTTGCCCGCATGGCCGGACTTGGCCGGGCCATGGATATGATTCTGCGCGCTCGCCGCATTCCTGCTCAGGAGGCCAGGTCCTGGGGCCTGCTCACGGAGGTAGTGCCGGCCGACCAGCTCGATACGCGTGTAGATGCCCTGGTTGATGAGTTACTGGCCTTCTCGCCCCTGGCCTGGCGGCTGGGAAAGCAAGCCCTGCATGCATCCATGGAGGTTCCGCTGAGCGCTGGCATCGCTATGGAAGGAAGAATGTATGGCTTCCTGCGCACTACAGAGGATTTCCGCGAAGGAGTAACTGCCTTCACGGAAAAGCGACGTTCGAGATTTAAGGGCCGGTGAAAAAATTGCCCTTCTCCCTCAACCCGGAATTGGAACTGGTCGTCGATCCCTCGCTGCTCGGAAACGACGAGATCTACTTCAACGCGGCGCGCCTGGATCGTTCAATGGTTTTGAAGACGAGTGACTATGTCGCGGTGGCCAGGCCGTGCATGGGACGCATTGTCGAAGATCGAGGAGCGCCGCCGGAAGTCGCTTCTCCTACAGACGGTATGAGCCGGCCCTGCTAGCGCCATCAATGCATACACGATCAGTTCCTTCCTGGTGATTCCCCGTAAGTCCGCAAGGCTATGTGAGTCAGGTCTGCTGGACGAATGCGCAGCGAAGGATCTCTCGTGGACTTATAGGGAATCACCGGGTTCCTTCCTCTTGTCCAGTCAAGGAAAGGCGTGGTACAATAACAGTAGAAGCATACAAGGAGCGCCGGGAAGCCTGGTCGGCAGGTTCCGGTTTTTTTATGTCCCTGAAGGGCTCGCTGCTCATCGACACGCAGAAATCCGGCACCGTACAGCGTGGAAAGGAGGCGCTCTGGTATGTCGGCTACAATTTCGCTGCTCTTTGGCTTACTGGTGGCGATTGTCATTCTGGCCACCCTTGCCACACGCTTGCGTATCCCCTATGCCATATTGCTCGTCCTCGGTGGCTTGCTCCTCGGCTTCGTCCCGGGTCTTCCCACCATTACGCTCAATCCTGAACTCGTCCTGGTGCTCTTTCTGCCGCCGTTGATCTACTCCTCGGCCTGGCTCACCTCCTGGCGCGAATTCCGTGCGAACCTGCGCCCGATCTTGCAACTCTCTCTCGGCCTGGTCCTGGTGACCACCATTGTCATTGCTGTGGTCGCGCACACCATCGCAGGCCTATCCTGGCCGGTCGCCTTTGTCCTGGGAGCTGTGGTCTCGCCCACCGATGCCGTGGCTGCCAGTGCGACCGCACAGCAGTTGGGCCTGCCCCGTCGCATCGTGACCGTGATCGAGGGCGAGAGCATGGTCAATGATGCCACCGGGCTCGTCGTCTACCGCTTTGCAGTCGCTGCGCTCGTCATGGGGAGTTTCTCCCTCTGGCAGGCCAGCCTGCAGTTTGTGATCGTCAGCCTGGGCGGGCTGCTGATAGGACTGGTCATCGGCTGGCCCGTTGCCTGGCTGCACCGTCACCTGGACGATGCACCAATCGAAATCACTATCACCCTGCTCACACCTTACGCCGCCTATCTGCTGGCCGACGCCTTGCAGGTGTCCGGGGTGCTGGCCGTGCTCTCGGCAGGCCTCTACTTGAGTCGACAATCGTCGCGCTTCTTCTCCTCGAATACGCGTCTGCAAGCCAACGCCGTCTGGAACGTGCTGGTCTTCCTGCTCAACGGCCTGGTCTTTCTGGTGATCGGCTTGCAATTGCGCGGCATCCTGGAAACCATTGCAGGCCACGCTCTGCTCACATTGATCTGGGAAGCGCTGCTCATCAGTCTGGCCGTCATCGCCGTGCGCATCGCCTGGGTCTTTCCCGCGGCCTACCTGCCACGCCTGGTCAGCCCTCGCTTGCGTGATCGCGACCCATTTCCAGGATGGCGCCAGGTGGCGATGGTCGCCTGGATCGGCATGCGCGGAGGTCTCTCGCTTGTCGCAGCGCTGGCCTTGCCTCTCTCGCTCACCGGCGGACGGCTCTTCCCACAGCGCGATCTCGTCATCTTCTTCACCTTCGCTGTCATTCTGGCCACGTTAGTCGGGCAAGGATTGAGCCTGGCGCCCATCATCCGGCTGCTCGGTCTCGAACGCGACAGTTCCCTGGAACGCGAACACGCGCTTGCGCATCTCGTGGCGGCTCGTGCGGCCCTTGCGCGACTGGACGAACTGGCAACCGAGGCGTGGGTTCCCGAGGATGCGCTCATCAAACTGCGTTCTCATTATGAACAGAAACTGCGCACCCTCACCGAAGCGATCGATGGCGCGGGCAATGAACGATTTGATGGGCATGTGCAGAACCAACAGCATCTTTGGCAAGAGGTGCTCCAGGCCGAACGAGCAGCAGTGATCGGGTTACGCGACCGCGGCCGCATTGATGATGAGACGCTCCGCCTGGTCGAGCGGGAACTGGACCTGGAAGAGCAACGCTGGCAGGGATGAGGCTGCACAAGAAAGGGGTGGCGAGAAGGGTGAGCTCTACTGGTCTGTATGGAAATGCCACAGCATAGAACCATTGCTTGCCTGGAACGCATACACTTCACCCCCGGCTGTACTGATGTAGATCGTCGCCCCAACCAGCATAGGCGGATTGTAGACAACCCAGTACATTGGATGGGACCAGAGTTGCAAACCATCGCTTGCACGCAGGGCGTACACAGCGCCGGATCCCTGGTTGAGAGAGCCATCGTTGATAAATGAGGCAATGTAGATGACTCCATTGGTGACGAAGGCGTTGGCAGACATTCCCTGGTGCGTCGCCTGGTGCCAGAGCACCGAGCCGTCACTGCCTCGCAGCGCATAGATATAGCTCTTGTCCTGATCGACATACGTTCCAACATAGACCGTGCCGTTCTCGATGGAGAGCCAGTTTGCCCAGTTATTCCCGTTTTCCTTGCTCATTGTGTAGTGCCAGAGAACAGCGCCATCGCTTATCCGCACCGCATAAACAGATGAGACTCCTCCTTTGAGCGGCAGCGTCTGCTTCTCAGGCGCCATACGCAGAACGCTTTGCAGCAGATTGCCCATCGTCCCCACCTGCGGCAGTATGTTTACCTGGCTCGTGGGAATGGCTGTTCCCTCAAAAGATATTTTCGTCGTGATGAGGTAGAGCACGCCGTTGATCACTTGCGGTGGAAGGCCACTATTCCCCTCAACGGTAGCTCTCCAGAGTAACAGGCCGTTGCTCGCTTGCAGCGCTGACAGTCCCTGGTCTGAGAAGAGGTAAGCTATGCCGTTGACCACCGTTGGCACGTATGAGTAGCTGTTGGTTGTATAGTGCCAGAGCTGGCTGCCATTGCTCGCCCGTAGTGCATAGACCGTACCCGGCCCATTGTCCTTATTTGCGCTCACATAGACGACGTTATTGTCCACAATCGGTGAGGTGTAGGATGAACCTTTGCCGGTGTCATGCCAAAGTTGGCGGCCATCATTCACTCGTAGTGCGACGAGGCTCCCGTTTTGCGAGACGGCGTCATAGGAGGTCACGTAGGCTATGCCATTGGCCACCAGCGGCGTGGACAGAGGATCGCTGCTAGTATAGCGCCACAGCTGAACGCCATCGCTCGCTCGCAAGGCATAGAGATAGCCTGGCCCGACATCGCTCATGCCGGCCGTGATATAGACCGTTCCGCTGTCAACTAGCGGCGCGGCGCCTGCACCAGGGTCGATCTTGTGGCGCCAGAGTAAGCTCCCGTTACCGCTGCGCAACGCGTACACCGCCCCATTAGCCGCACCCACATAGGCCACGCCATTCACGATCGTCGTGTTCACACTGTAGTCGCTCGATGTGTTTGAAGTAGCAGGAGTTGCTGTAGATGCGGCAGCAGGAGAGCTGGAATGAGAGGATTGCTTCGACGGTTGATGAGGCAGCAATACGACATTGGCGAGCAAGAATGCCAGCGCAAGACATATCACTACAGCGGTCAAGATGTAGCGCCAGGTGCCAGACCAATGCGCTCTGTCTACCGGCGCGGCACTCTTATGCTCCGTCCCTGCTGGAAGTTCTTTCTCCGCAGGTAAAGGGATTATCTCGACGGAGGATTCATTCTGGGAGAGTTCATGTTCAGCATCACGCATAGATACGCTCTCTTTCACTCAGTTGCTTACTTCCAGGTCAGTTCTTCGATGCCTTGACCTGTTTGCTCTGTATGATACAGTATAGCCGGTATCCCTGAAATGAAGCTGAAACTAAGTTGGTTGCGCTGTTGTATCAACGTACAAGATACCAGACGTCTTCAATCACTCCACAACAGGGGCGTTCTTGTACGAGCGCGCCCCAACGGATAGAATGACGAGCAACATTGTCATAAGGAAAGAAAGAGCGTGGCGCGGCGTGCGGCCGCACGCCGCGCCACGCTCTTTCTTTCCTTTTTTGCCGCCGCAGGCGGCTCGTCTTAGCTGAGCCATGTGACTTTTGAGAAGCCCTGACTGCCCTGGCGGGACTAGCTTCCCGGTGTCTTCGGTGGCTCAGGTGGCTCAGGTGGCTCAGGCGGCTCGGGCTTGACCCAGCGGAAATCCGGCAGGATGCGCCCTGGCGCGGACGGAGGGATTGCCTGCGCCTGTACCTGAGCCGGAGCCGGAGGCGGACCGTCGTCGGGTTCTACCAGGTCGATCGTGATCCGCGCCTGTGTATTGCTGATGTGAAAGACGACGCCCTGGGCCGGCTTAAGCTGGATGTCATTCGGCTGAAAACCGTTCTGGTCGAGTTGCACTTCGAAGGCCTCTGGCGGCGAATATGGCGTATTGCTGATCACCGGGTAGGAGACCCGCAGTTGCGCCTGAGCGTTGTTGACTTTGTTGGTTACCGAATAGCGACCGGGCCGGAACACCGGGGTTGCAAAAACATCGCCGTTGCCAAGCTGGCGGCTGTCAAACACCGGTGGCTGGTCGGCCGCTCCTGGGGCGTGCAGTTGTGCTGCGAAGCCGGAGGTGCCAGCCGGGGCGTGGAACATGGTGTAGCCGGAAGAGGCCACGACGAGCTCGCTCAGTTTCGCACTCAGTTGGCCCGGTGCGTTCACAATAGCACTCAGGTCGATTTGCAACGCGGCGGGGACGTTGGCCGCGGCTGCATCTTTCACCGCACCGGTATCTTTCGGAATGCTTTGCACCGTCAACACTAACGTCTGGACAGCTTTGTCGGCCTGCAAGATGGTCAGCGGGTGCTGGCCTGCTTCGGTCACCGGGTGCACGACAGAGGCCAGGCCGCCGAGGGAGCCGCTATCGTAGTTCGTCTGGGTCAGGACTCCAAGTTTACTAATCAGATTCATGGCTAACCTCCTACTTTCGCTTGCAGCACCATTTCTGCTGAATTGACCTGGACCGCCAGGTCGCGAACCGGAATCTTCACCGGGATGAGCGGGACAGGCGTGGTCTGCGGCTCCATCACCTTGTAGGGGTCCTCAATCTGGAACAGCGGCATGTCGCGCAGCAAGAGTTGCCCCAGCGCCGTCGTTACAAGATCGAACAGGTTGAGATCGACGCCCAGCAGGTTCGATAACCAGGTAATGATGTCGCCGGGAATGCCGAGAATGGTGCGGATGATGCCGATTGCGCCACCCAGGATCGACTTGATCAGGTCTTTGGCCCAGCCGGGCAGACCTCCGAGCAAGTTATCGACGGCGGCATCCACCAGGCTCTGCAGCAGGTTCGCCACGAAATCCGGGATGTCGACGAACTCGATGTGCAGGAAAGTCGGATCGAGGAAGACGGCCCACAGGTTCGGAATGCCGGCGTCTTCGGCGTCCAGGTCCGACATCGTGGCTGGGCGGGTGGTCTCCACGCCGTAGCGAATCAGCGGCCGGACGGTGGCCGTCACGCGTGAGGTGATCAGCCCGCTGAGATCGAGCGGGATGGTGAAATCGGGATGGCCGCCGAAAATGCAAATCTCAGGTGCGCGCAACAGGCACCCGTCAAACGGGATCGGGATGATGCAGAACCCGCCGACGCAAATCTGCGGGATATCCACGTCCAGGTTCAGTTTGAGCGTGTCCCACTTCAGCGCCAGGTCCGTGATGCTGATAGTGCCGTCATTCGCGAGCGTGACCGTTCCATTTTCCAGGTGCCCACCGGCGGCCAGGCGCGCCGTGAATGGGCCGAAGCTCCCGCTCGGGGTGAAGCAGGGGTGGAAGGCGTTGCGCACACTGGCGAACATAGTCCCAACCAGAGGGGCCGAAGTGGCCACCGTCAGATGATTCGGGCCAGGGGGAGTGGCCGGGCCCGCACCCCAGCCGATGGAACGAGTTGGGGTCGGTGGAGGTGGTGGGGGGCCTCCACCGGTAGGAACGCACGGCTGCACCGTGGGCGGGGGTGCGGTTGCAGTGACGTTCACAAAGAGCTTGAGCTGGTCGTCTTCCAGTGCAGGATTGAAGGGCACGGCGGCGCTGACCGGCGTTGGCACCGGGCTGACCGTAATGCCCATAAAGGACTGGGTCAGGTTGGGAATGGAGAACCCGTCCGCCAGCAGGCCCAGCCTGAGCATGAGTTCCACATAGCACAGCAGGCTGTTTTCCAGGCCATCCGGCTTGATGTCGACGATGTCCAACGCGTCCACATTGGGGAAGACGCGCTCGTCGTTGGCTGGACCGACGATCCTGGCATCGCCGATAGCGTAGACATCCAGGCAGAAGCAGTTCAACTGTATGGAGGGCAGGACAATGATGTCGGTCTGCCTGCCATCGGTGCGTTGATGCTGGTGCAGAAGGCTCGTGACCAGGTCATCCGAGGGGCAGCCCAGCCCGGCGCACACCTGGAAATGGAGCGCAAGGCGCTGCGCCGGCAGCGGCGGATGCAACTCGGCCGGCAATGCAATTACGTTGCCAGGGGAGAAATCGACTTCTGCCCGGGTCAACTGAATCACATAGTCCAGGCCATATTGCGGCTTTGTTGCGATGATCGGCACAGGCGCCTCGCGGGTGATGAGCGGATTGTTGCGGGCAAAAACGGCGGGGGCTGCATTGATTGGCGCGCACAGCAGCCGCGGGTTGCGCATGACCGCGTCAGTCCCATAGTTAAACAGGGACGGCCGCTGGCGCATCACGTGGCCTACAACCAGATTAATGCCTGCTTCATTCACGGATAAGAACACATCGCAGTTACTGGTAAATGCCATTATAAACCTCCGGAAACATTGTTGTTGCGGTAGTCGGGCTCGCGAAGACATCGTGCGGGGACATGGCTGTTACTCACGTTGAAGTGCCGGACCCATCTCCTGTCACGACGCGGCTCATCCCCCTCAAGATGAGCTGGCTGAGTGCATGCCGGAGAGCTGGTGGGAAACAGTGAAGATGGTCCCTTTACCTGTGTAACCTGTAATGCTGGTGATTCACTGTCCTGCTCGCACAGTAACAAGGTACCATACCGCTTGACCAAAGTCAATGATATTAGCATGAATTGTTCCTGTCCCATTTTAGATAGCCAAGGTGAGCTTTGCCAAAGACCTTGAACGATAGATGCGAGAACCGCGAAGAAAGCTTGTTCTTGCTACTTTGTCGGTCGTCGCAACTTCGTTCTTCTGAAGTCAACCTCTTAGGTTAATATCACCTAAGGGGTCCTGCGCTGGATTTCCATGAATCGCTTCAGTTTTTCAGGATGTCGAGCTCCTACGATACTTTTCTCTAAAGGTTGCCCGTGGGCTTCTGGATGTACGTAGTAATCTCGTTCATTAGCTGGCTTATCCTGCTCTACCGGAAGTCGGTTGGCCTTCGCGAAAGCGTCTTGACGAATGCCCGTCACTTGCCAGCACACCTTCATACCAGGTGTGCCCCCGGCAATCCTGAAACGCTGGTTGCTGATTTCCTCAGCAATGTAGAGGTTTGGCCCTGGAGCACTGATGGGAGTAAGTTGATAGCGAAATTCGCTGTTCAGGGCCTCGAACCAAGCAGGAAGGTCAACGATTGCTTCACCGTTGGCATCGAGAACTACCACCCCATCGTAGATGTTCTTCATATCAGGCGACTCGACGCCGGAGTGGAAAAGGTACTTATTGGCGGGATCAAGCGGATGATCAATTTTGAAGGCAAGCGAACCTTTCGTGAGAGTACCGGTAACATCAACATTTCCAATGAACTCCCCGGATGTGCCGCCAAGGCCAAACACACCAACATTGTTACTGATGCCAGCGACACCGGAACCAGTTTTACCAAAGCCAAAGCCAAGTACGCCATCGGCGCTGTTGCTCTCACCAACCACGCCAACCCCGCTGTTGCTCTCACCAATCACACCTGCATTTGTGTCACTCACACCCTGCACACCGATCGCTCCTAATCTCGACCCATTCGATCCAGTTCCGTACACACCCACGCTACTGGTAGGAAGGGTATTGGAACCAGTGGTGCCGCCTGCTACACCAATGTGTCCACCACCAAAGACTCCAGCAGCGTCGTTGCTGCCACTGAGTGTTATACCAGCGATACCACTATAGTTAGCGCTAATACCAATAACGCCATTACCGCCACCAAACCCACTGCCTCCCGTGCCAGAATCACCCCATACACCAAAAGGTCTGAATGGCACAATTCCACTTGGGACCCCGTCATCTCCCTTAACTGATGGCATAGTTTCCTCCTGTCTTTACTTTTCAGGCTTGCTGCATACTAGATATGTATGCAATCAATTGGCCTGTTTATAAACGTTACGCATTCTAAACGCTAGATACGCATAAAAATTGCTCATTACTGTCACCACTGGGCATCTTTCGCCGAAAGGCATGTCGCTCTCTTACTCATCGATTCTTGGCAGCAGTCGTGTCTTCCGTTCCCTGGACTGATCAGGCTTGAATAACCAGAGCGAAACATGGGTGGGCTGCATCGTCTTCTGGACAACTGCCACCACGTGCTCACCAAACCGCGTCACGATGCCTCCGTATTTATCCTGAGCAATTCAAGACCTTGCGAGCCACCCAGTTGGCCTACAAGCAGGGGAGTATGGCCATCAAGCTTGATGCTCATTACACCAGTCAAGCCTGTCCGATGGGTGGGCATACCAGTCCCGCCAATCGCCCGAACAAGGGTTTGCTTTTTGTCTGTCAGAAGTGCCATTAGAGCCTGCATGCCGATTTAATCGGTGCACGCAATGTGGCGCTCAGAACGCTCCTGCTCCGGCAAGACTGGTGCAGGACGGGGCTTTTGTTAGTAGCCCCTGATGTGTCGAGCAATGAAGCCAAAGCAGTGTGTCTGCAAAGATACGCTGCGTTGCGGTGGAGCCCAGACACAAGCCTCCGCCCTCAGGCGTGGGGTAACTGACTTAATTGATTCAGGTGCGGCTTGGAGACGTAGCGATAGCGGTAGAATTGGAGCACTATCGTACCCAGGACGAAGCTAAAGAAGAGGACAAGGCTCAGCACGGATCGATCAAGTCCCCAGGAGGGGAAACTGGCGACAGCGGCCCAATAGACGAGCATGAGCAGGGCAAGCCAGCGCGTCCAGGGTGGTACAAACCGTCCATCGGGAAAGACAAAGGCGCAGAGCAAAAGGCTGGCGTCGCCAAGAGTATTAGCCTATTGTCCTACATGCCTTGCATCAACCCAGCTTCATAATATAAACTGAGACTTCTTGTCCTCCCCCCAGTGATCTTTTAACTGCTGAGAACAGCAGGTTTCGCTGTCCATGGATTGACTAGATAGGAGGCAAGCGCCTTGACCGAGCTAATATGGGATGGCAAGTATAAAAATGGGAAATCTGTTGATTCTTCCCAGGGAAACTTTCCAGGCACACAAGAGAATATGCAAAGACCTCCTTCTGCCGTGCAAACTATCGACGACACCACGACTCCTGTTAAGGCTCTACAGGAAGAACCTGCTGCTGATTCATCCTGGTTGAAATGGCGAATTGCACTACAACA
>WNGL01028916.1_pt1 | contig 13577 bp, 13 predicted proteins | sample 5400591 | NCBI WGS metagenome assembly WNGL01 (sample SAMN13153377, study PRJNA577476) | soil metagenome | isolation source: 80 cm soil or saprolite under Garry oak tree replicate 1 | place: USA:California | collected 2016-06-15
CCTCGCTACCCTCCGCCGGCCCGAGCTCGTCCGCCTGCTGCGCCTCTGGCCCGTCGGGCCGATCGCTCCGCCTCGCCTCGCTCATCCCACGCCTCCCATCCCCTGATCCGTCCACCCACGTGGACGGCCCTGTCACCACGCCATGGCGCCCCGAGGGCGCCTCCCTCACCCGCCCGTCAGCTCCGGCACCGACCGGCGCACGGTCGCGATCCGCCCTCCCACCCGCTCCACCCGGCGCAGCGCCGAGCGCATCTCACGCTCGGCCCGCGAGAGCTCGCGCTCGACTTCGCGCCGGCGCGGGTGGCCGTGCGCGCGGCGTTCCAGATCGGCCACGAGCTCGCCCCAGCCGCCCTGCACCGCCTCGAGCCGGTGCTTCACCGCGACGAAGCTCTGCCGGACGTCGTCCAGCGTCAGGCCCTCGGCCAGCATCTTCTTGATGAGGTCGATGCGGCGGACGACCGCCACCGGGTAAAGCCCGGTCGAGCCGGTGTGCTTGCCCTTGCGGCCCACGCGGCGGCTGCGCGGCAGCAGTCCGGCCTGAACGTACTTGCGGAAGGTGGCGGCCGAGAGTCGGGCGCCGCGTCCCTGGAAGAGCTTCACCACCTCCCTGCTCGTCACGCCCCGTGCGCGCCCGCTCTCCAGGCGGGCGAGGTCGGCGGCGGTGAGCAGGAAGGGCATTCGTTATTACCTTGTGAATAATCTCTTCAAAAGTTGACACTGAAAATACTCTACCGACGCAGGTTCGTCAACGCGCCCGGAACGGGACGTCCCGCCACAGGTCGATCGTGAGCGGGAATTGAAGAGGACGGCGGGGTGACGCCCGGACCGATCAGCGGCTCAGGCGCGGCTCCCAGCGCACGCGCCGGCCGGGCACGACCTCGACCACCGCCTCGGCCGCTCCAGCCGGGCCGCTCGCCCGCAGCCGGTGCGGACCGGCCGGAAGGCGTCGCGTGTGATGAAGCACCACCTCGAACGCGGCCGCGCCATCGATCTCCACCATGGCCCAGGGCGCCACCCGGACCTCGAGCTCACCCGCCTTCGCCACGCGGCGCGGGATCGCGGCCGGAGCGGCGACCGCAGGGGTCGCAGTCGGGGTCGCAGTCGGAGTCGGGGTCGGGGGCGCGGTCGGGGGGGCTTCCTCCCTCGCCCCGCGCAGCGGGGAGAGGGCCGGGGTGAGGGGGCTCGGAGTCGCGGTCGCCGCCTTCCCCCTCGCGGTCCATGCCGCGACCCCCGCCACGGCCATCCCCGCCGCGAGCGCGCCGGCGACGACCGGCCACCACCTCCGCCCCTGCCTCGCGACCACCGCCGTCCGCGTGGACTGCTCCTCCGGCGGCACGGTTCCCTCCGCCACGCGCACCGGTGTCCCAGGAGCTTCGCGCACCAACGTCGGCTGCAGGGCGGTCCGCGGCGCGGGCGTCGCCCCTTCCGGCCACAGGCGGCGCATGAGCGCGCGCAGGTCGAGATCCTCGTGCCCTCCCGCGAGTCGCAGGCGCGAGGTGGCGAGCGCGTCTCCGAGCGCCTCGGCCGAGGGCGTCCGCCGCGCCCGGTCGCGCTCCAGGGCCGCCATGGCGATCTCATCGAGCGCCCGCGGCACCGCCTCGTTCCACGCCGAGGGAGGCGAGAGGGGCTCCTGCGCGAGCAGCGCCACGAGCGTCGCTGCGTCCGTCTCGCGCGCGAAGAGGCGCCGGCCCGCGCACAGCTCCCACAGCATCACGCCAACGGCGAACACGTCGGCGCGGGCGTCGACGGGCTCGCCGCGCGCCTGCTCGGGCGCCATGTACGCGAGCTTCCCCTTCACCGTCCCGGGTGCCGTCACCTCCGCCGCGCCGAGGGCGTGGGCGATGCCGAAGTCGGTCAGCTTCACCTCGCCCTCGAAGGAGAGCAGGACATTCTGCGGGGAGACGTCGCGGTGGACGAGCCCGGCCAGGCGGCCGCCGTCCTCGAGCCGGTGCGCATAGCCGAGCGCGCGCGCCACCTCGGCGCACACGTGGACGGCCCGCGCGAGCCCGAACCGCACCCCCTGCTCGCGGCACCGATCGACCACCTCACGCAGGGTGCGCCCGCGCACCAGCTCCATCGCGATGTAGTACCGCCCGTCGACCTGGTCGAACTCGAAGACCTGGACGATGTTGGCGTGGGTGAGCCGTGAGGCGAGCCGCGCCTCCTGGATGAACATCCGCTCGAAGTCGCCGCGCGCGTCGTGGTCGCCGCGGATGAGCTTGAGGGCGACCTCCTTCACGAAGCCCTCGGCCCCGGGCGCCTCGGCCCGCCACACCTCGGCCATCCCGCCGGTCGCGACCGGCTCCAGCAGGCGATATTTCCCGAACGAGCGCACCAGCGGTGCATCTTAGCGCACCGCGCCCGGCCGCTGCCCTTCCGCGCGAACGGTCGCGGACCCACGGCCGACTACATCGGCCCTATGCGTGATCGGCGATGGGCTCCAGCTCCAGGATGGGCTCCTCCTGGGCGGGAGCCCTGTGAGGCGGCGCCGGGGCGCGACGCGGCAACGGGGGCGGAACCGACCTGAGCTGCCGGGCCACCGGGGGGATGATGACGGCCGCGTGCTGCTCGAACGAGGCTGCGCGCAGCCTCACCCGCTCCAGGCGATCCAGTCCCTCCGCCAGGGCTTCGTCGAGCCACTCGTCCACCGCGAGCCGTTCGGCGGGGCTCACCGGAGCGCCGCGCGCGCGCAGCGCCTCCCAGATGCAGCGGTGCAGCACCTTGAATTCGCGGGCGAGCTGAGCCGCTCCAGCGTTCGACCGCACCAGCACGGCGCAGCGGTTCCAGGCATCGTGTGAACGGCGGCCCGCGTCCCCGCCCCCGAGCGCGAGCGACATCTCGCGCAGGAGTGGTGCCACGGCGAAGGCCAGGGCCGGGTCCTTCGCGGCGAGCTCGCGCTCCACGCCACGCCGCCACGCCGTCGCGATCTCGCCCCGGTGCTCCTCCAGCAGCAGCCCGATTCCTGTCGAAGCCACGCCCGCCTCCCTCGCCGAAACGAACCGGGGCCCGGAACCGGCCGAACCCCTGACTGTGTTTCAGCAAGGAATCTGCCAACGCGATAGCGCCCGATCCAGCTCGCCCAGGTGAAAAGGGTTTCCCACCCGTGGCGCGCGAAGGGATAGCGCGTCGCTCCGGCGCGCCACCACCCCCGGGAGGGGGGCGGTCCGACGTGCTAAAAGGGAGCCTCCGCCATGATGCTCGCCCCGCTGCTCGCGCTCGCCGCGCTCGCCGCACCGCCGCCTCCCCCGGATCCGCGCGTCACCCTCCTCGCAGCCATGGAGCAAGAGGCGAGCCGCTCGATGCAGCGGCTCCACATCGCAGGGTACGAGCCGCCGTTCTTCCTGTCCTACCAGCTCAAGGACCTGCGGCAGGAGGAGGTGAACGGGCGGTTCGGGGCCGTCATCGACGACGGCTCGCGCCACGATCGCCGGCTCTACGCCGACGTGCGGGTGGGCAGCTACGAGCTCGATTCGTCCGGCCGCGATCCGATGCAGGCGTTTCTCGGGGAGGAGGGGCAGACCTGGTCCGCCCCGCGCGACGCTCCGCTCGACGACGATCCCCAGGCGCTCCGCAACGCGCTCTGGCTGGTGACGGACGAGAAGTACAAGGAGGCGCTCTCCAGCTACTTCAAGAAGAAGTCGAAGGGCGTCTACCGCGCCGAGGACACCGAGCGGGCGCCTTCCTTCACGCGCGAGCCGCCGCAGCGGCAGGTCGACCCGCCGCGCGCGTTCTCGTTCGACCGGCCGCGCTGGCGCGCCGAGGTGCGCCGCCTGACCGCGCTCTTCCGCGAGCACCCGACCGTCTTCGAAGCCTCGGTGAAGGTGACGGGAGAGAAGCAGGTGCGCTGGTTCACTTCCAGCGAAGGCGCGGCGCTGGTCACGGAGGAGGTGCTGTTCGGCGTGCATGTCCAGGCGGTGGCGCGCGCGGAAGACGGGCAGCTGCTCGAGAACAGCCGCGACTTCTACGCGCGGTCGGAGGCGGCCCTCCCCGACGCCGAGAAGCTGGCGCGCGAGGTGCGCGCGCTCATCCTCGAGCTGGAGGCGCTGCGCGTCGCACCGGTGGTGGACCCCTACACAGGGCCCGCCATCCTGGCGCCGGAGGCGACGGGCGTCCTCTTCCACGAGGCGGTCGGCCACCGGCTGGAGGGCGAGCGGCAGGACGACGACAAGGAGGGGCAGACCTTCAAGGGCCAGATCGGGAAGCCCGTGCTGCCGGCCTTCGTCACCATCGCCGATGATCCCACGCTCCGCGCAGCCGGCGAGGTGGCGCTGAACGGCTCTTACGCGTACGACGACCAGGGCGTCCCCGCCCGGCGGACCGTGCTGGTCGAGGACGGCGTCCTCAGGACTTTCCTCCTCTCGCGCCGGCCGGTGAAGCCCTTCACCCGTTCGAACGGCCACGGGCGCAGCCAGGGCGCGCTGCCGCCGGTGGCTCGCATGGGAAACCTGGTCGTCAGCTCCAGGAAGCAGGTGCCGATGACGGAGCTCCGGCGCCTCCTGGTGGAGGAGGCGAAGCGCCAGGGGAAGCCCTACGGGCTCGTCATCCAGGACATCACCGGCGGGAATACCAACACCATGTCGTACGGGTACCAGGCCTTCAAGGGGACGCCGCGGCTGGTGTACCGCGTCGACGTGGCCACCGGGAAGCAGGAGCTCGTACGCGGCGTGGAGCTGGTGGGCACCCCGCTCTCGAGCATCAACAAGCTCCTCGCCACCGGCGACGAGCTGCGCGCGTTCAACGGCTTCTGCGGCGCCGAGAGTGGCTACGTCCCGGTCTCGACGGTCGCCCCGGCGGTCCTCATCGGCGAGATCGAGCTGCAGCGCGTCGCCCGCGCCAACGAGCGGAGCCCCATCCTCCCCGCGCCCTGGAACGAGGGCCCTCGGCCTTGAGCGCCCCGCCCCCCACCCTGCCCTTCGCGCTCCCGCCGCTCGACGCCCTGCTGCTGCGCGGACGTGGCGAGGCGCTCGAGGCGCTCGCGCTGGCCGGATGGCGTCCGTTCGCGATCCCCATCTCCCTCGACGCCGAGCGGCGGCGGCTCCTCAACATCGACCTCACCGAGCCGGACGCAGCGTGGACCACGGACGGCGAGCTCATGGCCGTGGCGCACGTCGAAGCCGACCGCGCCGGGCGCGTCACGCTCGTCGAGGTGACGGCCGCAGTTCCGGTGCCGCCGGAGCAGCTCGCGGCGGGCTGGCTCCCCGGCGCCGGCGAGCCCAGGGTCTCCGGAGGCGCGGACGCCCGGCAGTGGGTGTGGGGGCCCGAGTCCGGGAGCAGCGCCACCGTGTCCGGCGAGCCCGTGAGGCTCTGGGTCTGCGCCGAACGCGCGTACGGAGATCGGCTGTGGGTGGTGGCGAGCGTGGTGCGCAGGGGTTGAGGGCCGGCGGGGGACAAGCCCCCGCCCTACACCTGCGCCGCCGTAGGGCGGGGGTTCATCCCCCGCCGCAGGCTTCCCATCCCCGCCATGTGACGTACCGGCGGAACTCAGCCTCGAACGCCTCGGCGGGGATCCCGATCGCCGTGCGGAAGGCGGCCTCGAACCCGTGCCCGCCGCCCATCTCCGCGAGCACCCGCTGCACGCGCTCGGCTCCGTACCGGTCGAGCAGGAACTGGAACGCGTGGTGGGCCGCGCCGTAGACGAGGTCGGCGTCGCCCTGGTAGAGCGGCTCGGGATCGGAGATGGGGTCGCCGTCGCGGGGCATGCGCCCCGGCCGGCCGCCTGCGGAGGAGGTGCCGCCGCCCGCGCCCGGGGTCTTCGCGTTCGCGTAGAAGGCCCACAGCGACTCCGGGCGGCTGCGCTTGTGGCCCTGGCCGGCCGCGACGCTCGCCATCCCCTCGCGGAACCAGAGCGGGATGCCCTTGTAAGGCCAGGACCAGGCGCTCCCCGCGCGCTGGTACATGACGCAGTGGGTGAGCTCGTGCGCCAGCAGCTCCTCGATCTCCGCCGGCGCGGGCGGAGCAGCCAGGCGAAGCCGTCGCGGTGCACCGCCTCCTCCAGTGCGGCGTGGCTCGGGTGGAGCACCACCGTGACCGGCACCCGGAGCTGCCCCCAACGCTCGGCGCTGGGGACCGCCTTCACGAGCGCCTCGGCCACCCGCCGGGCCGCCGAGGCGTCCCGGGCCTGGTACTCGAGCCGGACGGTGCTCTCGCCGACGGCGATGGTCTCCATCCGGGCCGGCGCTCCGTCCGGAACGCGGGGAGCGCAAGCGACGAGCGCGCACCCCAGGGCCGTCGCGAGCGCTCGCATCCATCCATCTAGCGCTCGGGCGGAACCTCCGGCAAGGCGTCCACGCCGGCCAGGGTGAGGAGAAGCGGGGCGATGTGCGTGAGGTCCCGCACCTCGGCGACGCGCGCAGCGGCGGGGCCGAAGGCGAGCACGGGCACGGCGGCGCGGGTGTGGTTGCGCGAGGAGAGGTCCTCCACGTTCCCATGATCGCTCGTCACGACGAGCGAGTCGCCGTGGGGGAGCTCGGCGACGATGGCGCGCAGGAAGCGATCGATGCGGGAGAGCGCCTCGCCCGCCTGCTCCATCGAGCGCGCGTGCCCGGCCTCGTCCGTCTCGAAGAACTCGAAGAGGGAGAGGTCGTGGCCGCGCGACAGCTCGAGGAACACCTCGGCCGCACCCTCGGGCGACCGCTGCGGCAGGCTGGCGCCGAACGCGGCGGCGCGACGACCCGTGAGGTCGTGGGTGAGGCCGCGCCCGGCGCGCGCGTCGGCCCAGGTCCGGAAGACGCCCGGCCCGGCCGAGAAGGCGACCGTGGTGGCCGAGGCGCGCGGGCGCCGCCTCCCGAGGAGCGCCGCCTCGGGCTCCCCGTGGCAGGGCAGGCCGAGCGCCCGGAGGTAAGCCACCGGGTACGCGTTCGCGAAGGTGGCGCTGCGCCCGGCCTCGCCGAGGCGTCGGAAGAGAGACCGGCGGACGAGGAGCTCGCGCAGCAGCGCGTTCGGGAAGCCGAGCAGGTGGCGGCCGAGGGTGGCCGGCGCGTTCTCGCCGGTGAGGAGGGTCGCCTGGCCGGTGGCAGACTGGGGGCGACCGGGGACCCCCAGGCATGCATCCGCGAGGCCCGCGCGGCCAGCCCGCGGCAGCGGTGCGCCCGTGCCATCCGCGAAGCGTGAGAGCAGGAGCTCCTCGCGAGCGAGCGGGTTCACCTCGGGGTCGCGTGCGCCCGCCCCGACGCCATCGACGAAGACGAAGAGGACGGGCATCGGGGAGTCTATAATCGAGGCCGCATGCGGAAGGTCCGACTGCTCGCGCTTGCCGCGCTCGCCACCGCGCTCGCCTGCGCTTCGCGTCCTCTCACCCCGCCCCTCTCCCCCGCCGGGGGAGAGGGAGAGAAGCGGGGCGCGACCGCGAACTCGACCGCGGGGCCCGCCGTGGTCCGTGGCATGGACGCCGCCGAGGTGCGCCGCCGGCTGGGCGCGCCGCAGCGCATCGAGCAGGTCTCCTCCGCCGCCGTCCATGGTGCCAGGTACGAGCGGTGGAGCTACGGTTCGGGCGAGGTGGTGCTCGTCGACGGCAAGGTGATCGACGTCTCGCCGTGAGCGTGGCGGGCGTCGTCCGCACGCCGCTCAGCGGACGAAGTCGACCTGGTACGGTCCCAGGACCGTCGCGCCGCCGCGATCGTCGTGCGCGACCGCGTAGACCTGGGCCGAGCTGACGCCCTGCGGCACCTTCTCATCCTTCAGCTGTACGTTCTCGTCGAGCCCCACGCCGCGGTCGAAATCGAAGCGGCCGGCGGTGGTGAAGAAGGACACGAAGAGCTGCTCGTCGACGGCGCGACCGGACGAATCCTGGTAGCGCTGCACGCTCGAAGGGTCGAGCGTGACGCGCAGCTCGAGCTGGCTGCCCTTCGGGACGGGCAGCTGGACGGCGACCGGCCCGTCCGGCGGAGACACGAGGCTCACCGGCTGCCCGCCGAACGCGATGGAGGTCACCTTCGGCCTCGCGTTGCGGTCGATGGGCGCGCCGCCCGGGTAGAACGGGACGCGCAGCACCGCCTCGCGCGACGAGTTGTCCGACGCCTGGACGCGGTACCGGAAGATCACCTCCAGGCGCGACGGGACCTGCGAGGGGAGCCCGGACGGCGCACCCGTGCCCGCCGTCGAGAACTGCTGCAGGCAGGCCAGCGCCAGCGCACCCGGATCCGCCGTCACCGCACCGCCCACCGGCTCGAGCGGCGTCTCGCACTGCGGCACCGCGCAGACGTCGCTGGCAGTGGCGCCGACCGTGAACGGGCAGAAGCTCCACTGTTCCTGTGCGATCGTGGCCCCCGCCGGCGGAACCCTGATCGCCTGCACCGTCACCGTCTCGTCCGGCCCCGCCTCCAGCGGCGTGGACAGCAGCGCCAGCACCCGCAGGTCTTGCAGGACCGATCGCGGCGGGAGGTCGCCAGCGCAGGCGGTCGCGAGGAGCGTGAGCGCAGCGAGGTGTGCCTTCTTCATGGTCACCACTCCGCCTTGAGGCCCAGGATGGGCAGGATGGGCAGTCCCGTCGCGGGCGTCTTCTGCCGGTAGTCGAAGCTGTACTGCCACCCCTCCTGGTTGGCGCGGTTGAGGACGTTCTGGACGTCGAGATACGCCGACAGTCGCCAGCGCTGGTAGGTCCAGAGCCGGTCCACCCGGACGTCGAGCGCCTGGAACGTCCCCAGGCGGCCCGAGTTCACGGCCCCGTAGGAAGGGACGTAGACGTCTGTCGTGGCGTCGTAGAGGGAGCCGGTCACCGGCGTGTAAGGGTTCCCCGAGACGAGGCGGAACCTCCCGCCGAGCGACCACTTCGTGGAGAGCTTGTAGCTCGCCACTGCGGTGAGGATGTGCGGCTGGTCGAAGCTGAAGAGCCGCTCGGGGTCGCCTGGCCGATCCGTGCGGAAGGAACGCTGGAAAGTGTAGGCGATCCAGCCGAAGAAGCGCTCGCCGAACCGCGCCCGCAGGAGCACCTCCAGGCCATAGATGCGGCCCTTCCCGGAGTTGAGATAGGCCGGCTGGGAGGGGTCGAGGTTCACCGCCGCGTTCTGAACCACGACCCGGGTCACGTCCTTGTAGAACCCGGTCACGTCGAGATCGAAGCCCTGCTCGATGCGCTCCTCGAAGCCCAGCGAGTACTGGTAGCTGCGCTGGTGGAGCAGGTCGGGGTTGCCGGTGGACGCGTTGCTCTGCGGCGCGGAGGGCGGCTGCTGGTAGACGCCGGCCGCCGCCTTGAGCACGGTCCCGTCGGCGACGGTGAAGCGCACCATCAGGCGCGGGTCGAGGCTCCAGCGGCGAGCTCGACGAACGCGGCTGGATCGAAGAGCGTGCCGGTGAGGTTGGCCGACACGCGCTGCTGGGTGGAGATCGGCGGCGGCGGCTGCCCCTCCGTCGGTGGCCGAGGGACGTCGAGCTTCACGTCGTAGAAGCTGTGCTGGAGGTCGAGGCCTGCCCGCGCCTCCACGCCGCGCGACGCCTGCCAGACGAAGGTGCTGCGCCCGTCGAGGCGGTAGCTCTCGAGGTCGAAGAAGAGCCCCGGCCCGATGGCGAAGTCGGTCTGCTGCAGGCCGACGGCTGCAAAGCTCTCGTGGCGGAGGACCGGCGAGAAGGCATGCGACCAGGTCGCCTTCAGCTCGTGGTAGGCGATGCGCGTGGTGAGATCTCCGGAGAGCGTCGGATCGTTCCCGGGCCGGTTGATGATGGCGGCCAGCGAGTCCTGCGAGCCGAAGAAGAGGAGCCGCACCCTGTCCCGCTCGTCCGGCTGGTAGGTCGCGATGAACTGATAGTCGTAGAAGCGCGGAGCGGTCGTGAAGGAGACCGCCGAATTGGAGGAGACGAAGAGCGGCAGCAGGGTGTCGATCCAGGACCGGCGGAAGGCGCCGCCGACCGACCAGGTCTTCGAGAGCGGACCCTCGAGCGCCACGCCGGCGTCGTAAAGGTTGAAATCGGCCTCGCCCCGGACGAGGTCCTTCGAGGGATCGCGCAGGCGGGCGTTGACGATGCCCCCGGTGAGCCGCCCGTAGTCGGCCGAGAAGTTGCCCGGCACGAACTCGGCCGATTCCAGGAAGCGCGGCGCAATGGTCGTGCGCAGCCCGCCAAAGTGATACGTGATCGGGATCTGGAGCCCGTCCACGAAGGCGGCGCTGTCGCCGGGCGCCGAGCCGCGCAGGATGAGCGCCCCGCCCAGATACGACGGCCTCGCGGCGCCGGGCAGGTTGAGGACCGCCTTGAGCGTGTCGCCCTGCGATCCAGCCACCTGCGCCACCTCGTCGGCCGACAGCACCTGCTTCGTCACCTCCCGCCGGACGCGATCCCCGCGCACGACCGCTGTGTAGCCGCCGCCCCCCGGGCCGGCTTGCAAGTAGAACGTCTCCTCGCGCGCCTCGCCCGGCTTCGCCTCGACCCGCGCCCGCAGCCGGTCGTGCCCGGCCGGCACGGCGACGAGGTCGAAGGTCGCCGCCGGCACGTCGAGCGCGAAGCGGCCGTCGGGGCCGGTGGTCGTACGCGCCAGCACCTGGCCATCCCACTCCGCAGCCACGTCCACGCCCTCCAGTGGACGGCGGGTGCCGCGCTCGAGCAGCTTTCCAACGAAGTGGACCGGCTGTGGCGGCGGGGCAGGTTTCACGATGCGCAAACGGTAGGTGATGGAGACCGGCACCGCCTCGCCGCTGGTGAGGCGGGCCGGCTCGAACGCGTACCGGCGCGCCGCGGCCATGGCAGCGCTGTCGAAGGGCTCGCCGGCGCCCTCCAGGAGCTTCACCTGCTCGACCCGGCCGTCGGCGGCGACGTCGATCTGCAGCACGACCGTCACCTCCGGCGACGGAAAGACCGTATCGGGTCCCAGCTCCGGCGGAACGTCCTGCAGGAGCCGCGGCGGCGCCGCCAGGACCGGCTCGTCGGCGGGGCGGGCCGGGGCGGCGGCGACGAGGAGGGCCAGCGTGGCGAAGAGGTAGGTGCGGCGAAAGCCCTGCGTCATGGCGGCGCGGTCGTACAATGGGTCACCGATGCACGTGCGTGGAGTCGATGGCGAGGCGATCCGGACCACCTCGCCCGGCAGGAAAAGCTCGGCGCTGGCGCTGCTCGCGCTGACGGCCGGCGCGACGGTCGCGAACATCTACCTCCTCCAGCCGCTGCTCGCCATCGTCGCACGCGAGTTCGCGACCACCCCGCGGGCGATCGGGATCGTCTCGATGCTGACACAGGTCGGCTACGGCTCGGGCATGTTCTTCTTCGTGCCGCTCGGCGACGTGCTGGAGCGGCGGCGCCTCATGCTGGCCCTCCTCGGCGCCGCCACGGTGGCGCTCCTCGCCGCTGCCGTCGCCCCGAGCCTGCCGCTGCTCGCGCTCGCCTCGCTGGCGATCGGGGTCACGAGCGTCGTTCCGCAGCTGGCCGTGCCACTCGCGGCCCACCTCGCTCCGCCGGCGGAGCGCGGGCGGGCGGTCGGGACGGTCATGGGAGGCCTCCTCGTCGGCATCCTCCTCGCCCGGACTGCGAGCGGCTTCCTGGGCGCTCACCTGGGGTGGCGCGCCGTGTACGTCATCGCCGCCGGACTCATGCTCGCCCTCGCCGCCGCATTGCGGTGGCTCCTGCCGCGGAGCTTCCCCGAGGCATCCCTGCCCTACCCGGCCCTCCTCCGCTCCCTGTTCACGCTCCTCGCCGAGGAGCCGGTGCTGCGCGAGGCCGCGTTGCTCGGCGCGCTCGGCTTCGCGGCCTTCAGCGTCTTCTGGAGCACGCTCGCCTTCTTCCTGGAGGCGCGGCTCGGGCTGGGCGCCGACGTGGCCGGCCTCTTCGGCGTGCTCGGCGCGGCCGGGGCGCTGGCGGCGCCGCTGTTCGGCCGCCTCGCCGATCGGACGAGCCCGCGCGCCAACGCCGGGCTCATGCTGTTGGTCGCGCTGGCCGGGTTCGGCGCCCTGGCCGTGACCGGCCATCGCCTCGCCGGGCTGGTGGTGGGCGTCCTGCTCCTCGACGTGGGCGTGCAGGGCAACCACGTCTCGAACCTGGCGCGCGTCCACGCCCGCCGCCCCGAGGCGCGCAGCCGGATGAACACCGTCTACATGGTGACGTACTTTGTCGGCGGGTCGCTGGGCACGGCCGTGGGCACCTGGGCCTGGACCGGCCATGGATGGGCAGGCGTGTGCGCCGCCGGGGCGGGGTTCGTCCTGGCGGCGCTCGGCGTATGGGCGGCCGGGGCGCGGCCGCCCATGGCGTAGGGCGGGGGTTCATCCCCCGCCGCCAAGGTCATTAGTTGACGATCAGCGCGCCCGCGTCCGCCGCGCCGGCGATGACCGCCGAGCCGAGGAACAGATTCGAGGACACGTTCGTGCTCTTCGCCAACGTGGTGAGGCTCACCACATAGCCGCCGGCGCCGGGGAAGCACGGAGTCGCCGGCAGCTCGAAAGACGGCACCGTCCACGCGCTGTCGTCGAGGACGAACTGCACCAGCTTCCCGGCATCCGTCACGGGGGCGTTGGTGCAGGTGGCGTTGGCCACGTCGGCGCTCGCGCTCGCCTTGACCACCGCGTAGAAGGCCGGGTCGGTCCCGGCGCGGGTGAGGGTGAGCGGATCCGTCGACGACGAGCTGCGCGGGGGGAACAAGTGGTTCGAGAGGCCCTGGATGGCGGCCGCGGTCGGTGCCTGGACACTGCCCGAGAACTCTTCGCCCTGGTAGATGGCCTTGAACTGGAACGTCGTCGCGCCGGGATTGAACTGGATGGAGTCGGTGGCCTGGTACCAGCCGGCACCCTTGGCGGAGACCGCGGCGAGCGTGTACGTGCTCACGGCACTCCCGTTGGTCGCAGTGAGCGTCACGGTGGCGCCCGTGAGACCGGTCGGCGGCTGCGAGAGGTCGGCCTGCCGCTCGCCGAAGAAGAGCTGGGCCGTGACGAGGGCTTGCTGCGTGCTGACAGCAGGCGACGACAGCACCGCCGCGACGAGGACCTTCCGGTTCTGCAGCTGCTGGGCGAGGTCGCAACCAGCGAGCAGGGCGAGGGCGGTGAGCAGGGCAGCGCGGCGCATGGGGGAATCCTCCAGGCTTCGAGACTACCGCGCCCGGTGGCGCGGGCACGAAAGAGAGCACCGCGCCGCCGGGGGGAGATCGGCGGCGCGGTGCGCGCACAGACGACTGGACCACACTTCCAGCCCCGCTCTGCGCGAGGGTGTGAGGGCCCGGGCTACCATCCGGGCAGCCGGCGGCGCATCGAGCGCAGCGCGGCGAGCCCTCCGATCGAATGAGATTTGCACCCTGCGTGCCGCGAGTCGCAGCGCGAGATGGGCCGGTGATCACGGTTTACGCCACGGGTGCGGGTCGACCTCGGGTCCACCGGGCCGCACCGGCGGGGGCCCCAGATGGCGCTGTCTCGCGCCGCGACGAGCGCGACACTATCCTTCGCGCGCCTACACCCCGATGCCCCGCCTCGCCGACCCCCGCTTCGCGCCCGACTGCGCCATCGACCTCGATGGCCGGCCCATCCCCGCCCGCGCCGGCGAGAGCGTGGCGGTGGCGCTCCTCGCAGCTGGCGTCGCGCTGGTGGGCCGGAGCGGCAAGTACCACCGCCCGCGCGGCGCCTTCTGCCTCGCCGGCTCGTGTCACACCTGCCTGGCGCGCGTGGACGGCCTGCCCAACC
>WNGL01006669.1_pt1 | contig 13575 bp, 10 predicted proteins | sample 5400591 | NCBI WGS metagenome assembly WNGL01 (sample SAMN13153377, study PRJNA577476) | soil metagenome | isolation source: 80 cm soil or saprolite under Garry oak tree replicate 1 | place: USA:California | collected 2016-06-15
CGCGGTCGAGGTCGCGGTCGAGGTCGAGGTCGGGGTCGGGGTCGGGGGCGGGGTCGAGATGAGCAAGCGCGAACGGAAGCCCATCGACCCTGCCGCCCTGTCGAAGCTCCGCTCCGAGCTGTCCGCGGTGCGCGGCAAGCGCCGCCTCGACCTCATCCTCGACCAGCCCGACCCCGCCGCGTTGGTGCGCGCGCTGCCGGCCGACGACCTCTACTTCACCATCTGCGAGGTGGGCCTCGGCGACGCGGTCGAGCTCGTGCAGCTGGCGAGCCCGGAGCAGTTCCGCACCTTCCTCGACCTCGAGTGCTGGAGCGCCGACCACGTCGTGCCGCGCAAGGCGCTCCCCTGGCTCCGCGCCGCCCGCTCCGGCTTCAGCGACAGCCCGATCACCGCCGCGCGCTGGAAGGCAAAGGTCGCGAAGCTCGACGTCGAGTTCCTCGACCTCGTCCTCCGCGAGACGCTGCGCGTGCACGACCTGGAGGAGGACCCCGACCCGGACCTCGAGAGCGACCGCTTCATGAACACGCCCGAGCACAAGTTCATCATCGAGTTCCTGGCCGACGGCGCCGAGTACATGGCGGTGCGGGGGCTGGTGGACGACCTCTACGCCGAGAACCCCTTCCTGGCGACGCGCCTGCTCTCGTCCATTCGCTGGGAGCTCCCGAGCGAGCTCGAGGAGACCGAGCTGCGCTGGCGGACCGGCCGCCTGGCCGACCTCGGCTACCCGTCGATGCAGGAGGCGCTCTCGTGGTTCGCCCGCCCCGCCGCGAAGCCGGCGGCTCCCGCCGGCACACCGTCGCGGCCGGCCGGCTTCTTCCTGGAGCGGATCGGCACCTCCTCGCTCCTCGCCCGCGCCGCCGCGCTCCTCGCGCCTGGCGAGCGCCATCACCTGGAGCTCGAGCTCGTCACCGCCGCCAACGCGGTGCTGGTGGCGGACGCGGTGGACCCGGGCGACCTCGATGCCGTGCACGCCGCGGTCGCGACCGGACGCGCCTTCGTCGAGCTGGGGCTCGCGGCGGCAGCCGGCGCGGACGATGCGCGCGCAGCGGAGGTGCTCGCCGCCACCGCCGTGAAGGCGCTCTTCCAGCGCGGCTTCGGGCGGGTGCTCGAGCTCCGCTGGCGCGCCGAGCGGCTCCTCGCCTCCGGCCGCGCCGGGACTCGCACCGCGCCGCTGCTCGATCCGCCGCTCGGAGAGATGCTGCTCGCGCTCGCCGGCCGCCGCCCGCGCTACTTCCCGGGCCTGGAGACGCCTCGGGCCGAGTGGGGCTCCCTGGCCGCCGGCGCCTTCGAGCCGCGGGGCTTCCTCGCCGCGGCCGAGGTGGCGCGCACGGTGGAGGCGCTCGGGCTGGCCGAGGCGCTGGCGGAGCTGGGCGAGAAGCTGGGCCTCACCGCCGCCCCGCGCGAAGGTCCCGTCGAGACGCGCCTCGCGACGCTGTACCTCACCGCCCTCGCCAACGAGCGGCTCGGCCGGGCGTTCGCGCCGACGCCCATCGACGCCACCGAGCTCCTGGCCGCCGCCCGCGCGCTCGAGGCGCTCGACGACCCGCGCCTGGCCGCCGGTGGTGAGGCCGGCCGATTGCTGGCCGGGTTGGCCCGCCAGAAGGACGAGGAGCTCGCGCCCATCCGCGAGGGCGCCCACGCACGCCCCGAGCACGTCTCCGCGCTGCTCGTGAAGTGAGACGCCCTCTCCCCCGGCACGGGGAAGAGGGCGGGGGTCGAGACGACGACATCCTCACTTCGCGGGAGCCGGCGCGGGCGCCGGAGCAGCCACCGCGTCCTTCGCCGCGCCCGGCTGCGCGTGCGCCTTGTGCTTCTTCGCCTTCTTCACGGTCGTCTTCTCGGTGATCTGCTTCTGCTCCGCCTGCGCCACCTTGCGGTGGTGCACCGGCGCGGCGCTGGCGGCGAAGGCCGGCGCGGCAAGGCTGAGGACGGCGAGGCTGGTCACGATCTTCGATGCGATCTTCGTCATGTGTGTTCTCCCTTGGTTCGAGGGAGAGACGAAGTCCGCCCCGCGGCTATTCAACGACTACCGCTCCGCCTCGTCCGGCGCCGCCTCGGCTGGCGCGCCGAGGGCGAGTCCGCAGTCAGGGCACTCGGCCTGCGAGGCGCTCGCGACGAAGCGATGGCCGCAGGCGGGGCACTCGATCTCGCCGCCTTGGTCGAGGTCGACACCCGCCAGGCCGCGCTCGGCGGCGCGGGCGGCATCCGGGTTGCCGAGCAGCTCGGCCCAGTCGCGCCGGAGTATCTCCGTCGCCTGATTCCCCTCTGCCTCCGGAACGTAGATGTTCCAGAGCGGCCGCTGCAGCTCCTCCGGCCGTCGCGGCGGCACCTGCTCGATCTCGGGGGCGAGCCCGCCCTTCTCGAGCAGCTCCATCATCTCGCGCACCGAGGCGTAGCCGGATCGCGACAGGAGCGACAGCCCCTGCCCCGCGGCGTGGCAAGTGACGCAGGTGCCCTCGTCGTCGAATGGCGTGTTGCACTTCTCACAGGTCGGAACCGCGTCCATTCGTGCCACCCCCTGCCTGTATCTTATCGCGTCGTCCGGGCACCGGCTGCGCCCTCCGCGTCGTCGCAACCCAGCCGTGACGATGGCGAGGGGCGTCGCTATACTGCGCCGCCCTATGGCCCAGATCATCGATGGAAAGGCCGTCGCGGCCGCGGTCCGCGGCGAGGTCGCGCGCGCCGTGAACGAGCTCGCGCCCTCCGGGCTCGTGCCTGGCCTGGCGGTGGTGCGCGTCGGCGACGACCCGGCCTCGGCCGTCTACGTCCGTGGAAAGCGCAAGGACAGCGAGGAGGTCGGGTTCCGATCGGTGGAGCACCACCTGCCCGACAGCGCCACCCAGGCCGACATCCTGGCGGTGGTGATGAAGCTCAACGCTGATGCGCTCATCCACGGCATTCTGGTGCAGCTCCCGCTCCCGAAGGGAGTCGACGAGCGTGCCATCCTGGAGGCGATCGACCCGAGGAAGGACGCCGATGGCTTCCACCCGCACAACGTGGGCTCGCTCTCCATCGGGCTCCCGGGCCCGCGCCCCTGCACCCCCGCGGGGGTGATGCGGCTCCTCTCCGAGGCCGGCTGCGATCCGAAGGGGAAGCGGGCGCTGGTGGTCGGACGATCGAACATCGTGGGGAAGCCCATGGCCATGATGCTCCTCGAGGCACACGCCACCGTCACGGTGGCGCACTCGCGGACGGTCGACCTGCCGGGCGAGGTGGGGCGGGCCGACATCCTGGTGGCCGCCATCGGCAAGGCCGAGCTGGTAAAGGGCGCCTGGGTGAAGGAGGGCGCGATCGTCATCGACGTGGGCATGAACCGGCTTCCGAGCGGCAAGCTCGTCGGCGACGTGGAGTACACCCCAGCCGCCGAGCGCGCGGCCGCCATCACGCCGGTGCCGGGCGGGGTGGGCCCGATGACGCGCGCCATGCTCCTCGTGAACACGCTCGCGCTGGCGCGCGCGGCGCGGCGATGAGCTGGGCCCGGGCGGCGGCGTGCGCGGCGCTGCTGGGCGCCGCTGCGCCGGGTTGCCACGCCGGGCCGCCCACCCCGTTCACGGTCCGTTCGCCGCTCCCGCCGCCGCCGCCGCCGGCGGCGCCGGACGGTCCGCCGCTGCGGGCGTTGGTGCTGGGCGACTTCGGCGATGACACCCATCAGCAGGCCGCCATGGGGCGGGCGCTGGCGAGCGCCCACGCCCGCGAGCCCGTGGACCTCGTCTTCTCCCCAGGCGACAATCTCTACGAGTGTGGCCCCGACGTGCGCCTCCCCGGCGCCGACCGCTGCGCCTTCGGCGCGGATGGCAGCGCCGTCGCGCCGGGCTTCGCGCCGCCAACGGACCCGCGCTTCGAGAGGCTCTTCGAGCATGCCTGGCCGGCGCTGGCGAGGAAAGGGGCGCCGGTGCCGGTGTACCTCGCGCTCGGAAACCACGACGTGGCGGTGGGCGGTGGCTGCGCGCAGGGGCCCCTCCCGCCTGCACAGGAGGCGCGCCTCAAGGCCTGCCTCGAGGTAGCGCACCGCAGTGCCCGCTGGAGCCTGCCGGCGCGCCACTTCGTCGTCGAGCGCGGCCCCGCGCGCTTCATCATCCTCGACTCCAACCTGCTGCTCGGCGACTACGGTGGTTTCACGCTGGACCAGGAGGTGGCGTTCATGCGCCAGGCGGCGGAGGGCTGCGCCGCGCGCCCCTGCTTCGTGGTGGCGCACCATCCCGCCGCCACCTCGGGCGGGCACCGCGGCGAGATCGACGCCGCGTACCGCGCGCGGCTGGGGCGCCTGGAGGAGGCCGCCCAGGGCCACCTGGCCGGCTGGATCGCCGGGCATGATCACGACGTGCAGCACCTGCGTGCGCCCGCTGGCTACGATGTCCTCATCTCCGGCAACGGCGCGCGGGGGCGGCCCTCCGAACGCTTCGAGCAGGCCGCGCCGGCCGGCGCCGCGCTCCTCTTCGCGTCGACGGCCTGGGGGCTCCTGCGCCTCGAGGTGTGGAGCACCGGCTGGGCCGCGCGCTTCGAGGCGGCCGACGGTGCGCCGCTCCACTGCTGCCGCGCCTCCTGGCCGGGGCCGTGCGTACCCGTGGCGTGCGCCGGGTTCCCTTGATTCCGGTCCCCCTGCCGCTATGATGCGGCCCGCCGCCCCCCCGCTTTCCGGATCTCCCCTATGGCCCAGCGCACGCCGCTCTACGACGTCCACGTCCGCGCCGGCGCGCGGATGGTCGATTTCGCCGGCTGGGAGATGCCCGTGCAGTACGAGGGCATCCTGGCCGAGCACGCCGCGGTCCGCGAGCGGGCCGGCCTGTTCGACGTCTCGCACATGGGCGAGGTGGTGTTTCGCGGCCCCAAGGCGCTCGAGTCCCTCCAGCGCCTCTTCACGAACGACCTCTCCCGCTGCCAGGACGGTCAGGCGCAGTACGGCGCCCTGTGCCGTGAGAGCGGCGGGATCGTCGACGACGTCGTGGTCTACCGGCGCTCGGCCGAGGACCTGCTCGTCTGCGTCAACGCCTCGAACCGCCAGAAGGACTACGATTGGCTGCACGGACACGCCTTCGGAGCCGAGGTCGTGAACGAGTCGGACGCCTGGGCGCAGCTCGCGCTGCAGGGGCCGCGCGGGCCGGAGATCCTCCAGAAGCTGACGAGCCTCCGCCTCTCCTCCGTCGGCACCTACCGCTTCACCCAGAGCGAGGTGGCCGGCGTCCGCTGCCTCGTCGCCCGCACCGGCTACACCGGCGAGGACGGCTTCGAGCTCTTCTGCGCCTCGCCGGAGGGTCCGCGGCTGTGGGCCGCCTTGGTCGAGGCGGGCGAGCCGGAGGGGATCCGTCCCTGCGGGCTCGGCGCGCGCGACTCCCTGCGCCTCGAGATGGCCTACCGACTCTACGGGTCCGACATGGACGACAACACCACGCCGCTCGAGGCGGGCCTGGGCTGGGTGGTGAAGCTCGAAAAGGGCGCCTTCATGGGCCGCGACGCGCTCGTGAAGCAGAAGGAGGCCGGCCTCTCCCGCAAGCTGGTCGGCTTCGTGCTCACCGAGCCCGGCATCCCTCGCCATGCTCACGCCGTCCTTCAGGACGGCAAGCCGGTCGGCATCGTGACGAGTGGCACCCGGTCGCCGAGCCTCGGCCTCTCGATCGGCCTCGCCTACGTCCCGCCCGCGCTGGCGGCGGAGGGCTCCACCTTCGCGGTGGACATCCGCGGCCGGGCGGCCGCCGCCAAGGTCGTGAAGACCCCTTTCTACGCCAAGAAGACCCGCGCCTGACCCCGAGGAGACCGCCGATGAACTACCCCGACGACCTCAAGTACACCAAGGAACACGAGTGGTGCCGCGTGAAGGGCAACCGGGTGGTGGTCGGCATCACCGATCACGCCCAGGACGCGCTCGGCGACATCGTCTACGTCGAGCTGCCCGAGGTGGGCGACCCGGTCAAGAAGGGCGAGGCGTTCGGTGTGGTGGAGTCGACGAAGGCCGTCTCGGAGCTGTTCTCGCCGGTGACGGGCAAGGTGGTGGAGGTGAACGACCCGCTCTCCGACGCGCCCGAGACCATCAACGAGGATCCGTACGAGGAGGGCTGGATGATCCAGGTCGAGGTCTCCGACTTCAAGGAGCTCGAGACCTTGCTCGATGGTCCCGCGTACCAGAAGTTCATCCAGGAGGAGTCGGAGTAACCGACCCCTCCGCCGTTCGCCCTCCCGCATGGCGCCCTCCACGGCGCGCGTCGCAGGGCGTGGAGCAGCACGTGCGCTACCACCCCCATACCTCGGACGAGATCCGCGAGATGCTGCAGGTCGTGGGGGCGAGCAGCCTCGACGACCTGTTCCGCTCCATCCCCGAGCCGCTCCGGCTGAAGCGGCCGCTTCAAGTTCCACCGGCCCTGGACGAGATCGCGCTCTTCGCCGAGATGCGGCGGCTGGCGGCGAAGAACCAGACGGAGCATCCACCCTTCATCGGCGCCGGCGCCTACCCGCACCACGTGCCACCCGTGGTGGACCAGCTCCTGCTGCGCGGCGAGTTCTTCACCGCCTACACCCCCTACCAGCCCGAGGTCTCGCAGGGCACGCTGCAAGCGCTCTTCGAGTGGCAGACCTTCGTGTGCCTGCTCACCGGGATGGAGGTGGCGAATGCCTCCATGTACGACGGCGCCTCGGCCACCGCAGAGGCGGCGCTCATGGCGGCGCGCCTCACCGACCGGAAGAAGCTCGTGGTCTCGGCCGCCCTTCACCCCGAGTACCGGAGGGTGCTCGCCACGTACCTGGCCTCGACCGGCGACGAGGTGGTGACCGTGCCCTTCGGCGCGGACGGTCGGACCGACCTCGCCGCGCTGGCCCAGGCGATCGACGGCGACACCGCCGCGGTGGTGATGGGGTACCCGAACTTCTTCGGGGTGGTGGAGCCGCTCGGAGAAGCAGCCGCGCTGGCCCGAAAGGCCGGGGCGCTCTCCATCGCCGTCACCGCCGAGGCGGTGGCCCTCGGGATGCTGAAGGGTCCCGGCGAGCTCGGGGCCGACGTGGCGGTGGGCACCTTCCAGAGCTTCGGGAACGCGCTCAGCTACGGCGGGCCCGCACCCGGCTTCTTCGCCACCAGCCAGAAGAACATCCGGCAGATGCCGGGCCGGCTCTGCGGCGCCACGGTGGACAAGCAGGGCCGGCGCGGGTTCGTGCTCACCCTCTCCACGCGCGAGCAGCACATCCGCCGCGAGAAGGCGACCTCCAACATCTGCACCAACGCCGGACTGGCGGCGCTCGCCTCCACCATCCACCTGGCGCTCCTGGGGCGCCGCGGGCTCGCCGATCTGGCCCGGCTCAACTACGAGCGTGCGCGGCTCCTGCGCGACGCGATGAAGCGGGCCGGCTTCGGGCTCGCCTTCTCCGGCCCCACCTTCAACGAGATGGCCTTCGAGGTCGGCGACGCCGAGGCCGTGGTGGCGCGGCTCGCCCGCAAGGGCGTGGCGGCGGGCGTGCCGCTCGGGCGCTTCTACCCGGACCAGCCGCGGCTGCGCGGCGCCCTGCTCTGCGTCGCCACCGAGCTGCACGCCCCCGAGCTCATCGAGCTCTTCGCCCGCGACGTGAGGGATTAGCGACATGGCCAACCCGACCGGCTGGAAGCCGAGCATGGAGGCGGAGGAGGAGGCGGCGAGGGTGCCCGACGTCGGCGCTGGCGGCGCCACGCGCGGCATCGCCTACGAGGAGAAGCTGCTCTTCGAGCGCGGCTCGGCCGGCGGCCGCAGCGGCGTGTCGTTGCCCGCGCCGAGCGGCCGGCCCGACCCGCGGGACGAGCTCCCGGCCGAGCTCCTGCGAGGTGAGATCGCCGAGCTGCCGGCGCTGGGGGAGCTCGAGGTCGTGCGCCACTTTACCCGCCTCAGCGCCTGGAACCACGGAATCGATACCGGCTTCTACCCGCTCGGCTCCTGCACCATGAAGTACAACCCGAAGTCGTCCGAGGCGCTGGCGCGGCTGCCCGGTTTCGCGAACGCCCACCCGCTCCTCCCGGCCGAGCTGGCGCAAGGCTCGCTCGAGCTCATGTATCAGCTCGAGCGCGCTCTCTCCGAGATCTCCGGCTTCCCGGCCACCACCCTCACCCCGGCCGCCGGGGCCCAGGGCGAGCTCACCGGCGTCATGATGATCCGCGCCTATCACGTGGCGCGCGGCAACCCGCGGAAGAAGGTGCTCATCCCCGACACCGCCCACGGGACGAACCCAGCCACCTGCGCGCTGAACGGCTACGACGTGGTTCAGCTCGCGAGCGGCGCGGACGGCCGGCTACACCCGGAGACGGTCCGGGCCGCGATGGACGAGGACGTCGCGGCGATCATGATCACGAACCCCAACACGCTCGGCATCTTCGAGTCGCACATCGCCGAGATCGCAGCCATCGTCCACGCCAAGGGCGGGCTCGTGTACGGCGACGGCGCGAACCTGAACGCGCTCCTCGGCGTGGCGCGTCCGGGCGACATGGGCTTCGACGTGATGCAGTTCAACCTGCACAAGACCTTCGCCACGCCTCACGGCGGCGGCGGTCCGGGCTCGGGGCCGGTGGCCGTCTCGGAGAAGCTCATCCCCTACCTGCCCCTGCCGCAGGTGGTGAAGGAGGGCGAGCGCTATCGCCTGGTCGCCGAGGGGCGCGAGCGCCCGCAGAGCATCGGCAAGGTCCGCGAGTTCCACGGCAACTTCGGCATGTTCGTGCGCGCGCTGGCGCTCATCCGCGAGTACGGGCCGGAGGGGCTCCGCGCCACCGGCCAGCTGGCGGTCCTGAACGCGAACTACGTCCGAGCGCGCCTGAAGGACGTCTACGACCTGCCGTACGAGACCGACTCGCTGCACGAGGTGGTCTTCACCGACAAGGCGCTGAAGCCCACCGGCGTCACCACCATGGACGTGGCGAAGCGGCTCATCGATCACGGGTTCCACCCGCCCACTGTCTACTTCCCGCTGGTGGTGCACGGCGCGCTCATGATCGAGCCGACCGAGACCGAGTCGAAGGAGACGCTGGATCGGTTCGTGGACGGCATGCGCCAGGTTGCGGAGCAGGCGAAGACGGACCCGGAGGGCGTCAAGGCCGCGCCGCTGAAGGCGGTCCGGTCGCGGCTCGACGAGGTGCGAGCGGCGCGCAAGCCGATCCTGCGCTGGCGGCCGGGGATGAAGGTCGAGTAGCTACACGAGCGAGCCGATTCGCGAACACGCGAGCGAAGCGAGCGCGCCGGGAAGCGCGGCGTGGAGCGGCGAACGCCGCGACGCCGTGCGAAGGGCCCCGGCGAGCACGAGTGGGGCCCCGGCGAGCTTTGCTCGACGGGGCGAGGGCGCAGCCCTCGTTCCAACGGGGCTGAACGACGGCGAGATTCGCCAACGCGAATCGCGAACCGTCGTTCAGGGCGGCGCCGGGCCGCGGAAGATGTGCAGCCCGGAACCGACCTCGAGATAGAAGCCGAAATTGAACCCGATCTCGCCGCGGTCGTTGGCGAGGCCGCGGGGCGGGTTCGCGAACGGCTGCGCCTTGCGGAAGGCGTCCATCGCCGTCAGGTCGAGGAAGTCCACCCCGCTCGAGCGCTGCACCTGCACGTCCTTCAGGGACCCGACCGCGTCGAGCGTGACCACGAGCACCGTGATGCGATCCTTGTAGGCGAAGCGCTGGCCGGTCGGATCGCGCAGGCTCAGCGAGCTGTCCGGGTGCCATTGGGTCGCCACCGCCTGCTTGATGCGGTTGAAGTAGCTCGCGTACTTCCACTCGCGCGTGTTGAGGTAGGTGCCCTCCCCCTCCTCCACGCCGTCGAGCTTGTCCGGAGCCGGCCCGCCGGCCAGGTGATCGTAGCTGCTCGCGCTCGGCCGCAGCTGGAGCTCCGGGACGCCACCCGGCGCACCGGAACGGCCGGCCTCGCCCGGCTCACCGGGCGCCGTGGGGCCGGGGGGGCGTGCGCCCATGGCGAGCTCGCCCCCGTCACCTCGCACCTCCGGGTGGTCCTGGCGCAGCCGCAGCTCTCCGCCGCGCTCGAGGCGCAGGGCGAGCTCGTCGTGCGAGGGCTGCGAGGGGACGCGAGGCGAGCCGGACGAGCGCTGCGCCGCCGCGGCGCCCGGCGTCCGGACGCCGGATCGCTCGCGAGGAGTCGCCGCCTCGGCTCGCGCCTGCTGGCGCTCGGCCGGCGCCGGCGCGGCCGGGTTGGGCTGCGACGGCTTCGCCAGCGTGTTCTCGTAGCCAGCCTTGGCGTGGCGCGACCGCGTCTCCTTCTCGACGGTGCTGTCGTGATCCGAGACGAAGCGGCTCTCCTTGGGAGGGGTCGGGTTCTTCGAGGGCGCGACGTCGACCACCTGACCCGGCGCCTGCTGTGGCGGAGGAGGCGGCGGCGCCGGCCGGAGCACGAGCGGCGGCGCTGGGCGCGCGCCCTGCTGCGGCCCTGGGGCGGCGCGCCGGTTCGCGTCCCACTGCGCTGGCGAGAGCGGCGTCAGCTCCACGGAGCGGGGTGGCGTGCTGCCCGCCCCGTGCCCCGGCACGATGACCCCGGTGGTCCGCACGAGGAGCAGCGCCGCCCCATTCACGAGGAGGGACGCGAGGAGGGCGAGCGCGGTGCGTGCGCCGGGGCGCTGGCGCCTGGGCCTCCTGCGCAGGCTCGGTCCGAGGTAGCTCATCGTGGGGTCGCCTCGATTGTAACAAACACTCGCGCCGCCGACTGCCCGGCCTCTTCTCCGGGGCGTCTTGGTATGTTGACCCCCGGGCGGCCCCCCGGTAAGTAGCGCGCCGCTCATGGGTATTCCCCTCCCCGCCGACGCCGAGGTGGCGTGCGCTCCGCCTGCCGCGCCGCGGCGCCGCCGCCGCGCCTGGCTGCCGATGCTGCTGGCGGTGGCGCTCGTCCTCCCGGCGCTCCTTTGGGGGGCGCTTCAGACCGAGTCAGCGCGCGCGGCGCTGCGCGAGCGCGTCGCGGCAGCGCTCACCGACCGGTTCCCGGGCGCGCGGCTCACGGGCGATGCGCGGGTGAGCGGATCGTTCCACCTCGTCTTCGGCCCGGTGGTGGTGCCGTCCCGCACGCCCGGCGCGCCGCCGCTCGTCACGGTGGACCGCACGGTGGTGCGCCCGCGAATCGGGGCGCTCCTGCGGCGGCGCCTGGAGCCGGCCGCCATCCGGCTGGAGGGGGTCCGGGTGGAGGCCGGCCCGCGCGGGGCGGCGTTGCGGGCCGAGCTGGAGTCGATCGCGCGCGGTCCGGCGCGCGTCGCCGGACCGCGTGACGGCAGCGGGCCGCCCACCCTCTCCTTCTCCGATCTCTGGCTGCGCGTCCCGCTCGTGCGCGGCGCTCGCGCGCTCGTCCTCGAGCTGGGGCCGCTCTCCGGGAGCGCCTCGGGCGTGCGCGACGGCCGGGAAACGCGGGCCGAGGTGCTCCTGAAGCTGCCGGGCGGCGGCGACGGTGCGCTGCGTGGGCGCTGGGATGGGGAGGAGGGCGGGCTCACCGCCACGCTGCGCCGCCTCGCCCCGGAGACCGTCCCCGCAGCGCTGCGGGCTCGGCTGCCGGCGCGCCTGGAGGGCGGCACGTTCGACCTCTCGGTCGAGGCGCCGCGACTCTCCCGCAGGGCGGGCGGAGCCGCCACCTTCTCGGTCGAAGCGCGCGGGGTCGTCTTGCGGTCCCATCGGCTCGCTCGCGAGCCGGTCGGACCCATCGCTGGCCGCCTGGGGGGGACGCTGCGCTGGGACCGGGATGCGGGCGAGGTGACGCTCGAGGACGGTCGCGCCGAGCTGGGCGCGAGCGGCCGCGCCGTCGCGATGGTCGAGGGCGCCCTGTGGCGGCTGCCGGAGGCGAGCTTCCGGGTGGCGCTCCGGACCCGCGGGGTCGATTGGGAGGCGGCGCTGGCGGCGCTGCCCGAGGCGATGCGCCCTCCGCCCGCCGCCCCACGCCTGCGCGGCGTGCTCGCCGGTCGTCTCGCGCTCTCCGGACCGCTGCGGCGCCCGTCGGCGTGGCAGGTCGAAGCGGAGGTGGACACGACCGCGCTCGCGGCGCTCCCGCCCAGCCGCGGCGCGCTGGCGCCCGGCCAGCCATTCACCTGGCGCGCCCCGCTCGCGGGCGGCGGCGAGCGCGAGGTGGTGGTTGGGCCGGCCAACCCCGCCTTCGTCGCGCTCTCGAGCCTGCCTCCCCACGTGTGGCGGGCCGTCGTCCTGAGCGAGGACGCCGGCTTCTTCGGCCATCACGGGTTCGACGTGCGTGAGATGCAGGAAGCGCTCGCGCGCCCGGGGGCCCACGGGCGGCTTCGCGGCGCTTCCACCCTCACCCAGCAGCTGGCGAAGAACCTCTTCCTCTCGCCCGAACGGACGCTCGCCCGCAAGGTGCGCGAGGCGCTCGCCACGATCGCGCTCGAGGCGTCGGCGAGCAAGCGCCGCCTGCTCGAGATCTACCTCACCATCGCCGAGTGGGGCCCCGGCGTGAACGGGATCGGCGAGGCCGCGCGCCACTGGTTCGGGAAGGAAGCGCGCGATCTCTCTCCCAAGGAGGCGGCCTTCCTCGCCACCGTCATCCCCAACCCGATCCGCTACGAGCTCTACCGGCGGCGGGGCGGGCTCACGGAGCGCTGGGACGAGCGCGTCCGCGATCTGCTCTTGAAGCTGCGCGCAGCGGACGTCCTCACCGACGAAGAGTTCTTCGAGGCCTGGTACGCCCCCCTCGACTTTCGCCGGAGCTGATGCTCGCCTACCCCGGCGCCGCGCTCGGCGTGCCGGCCGGGGGCCCGGTGCGGCGGCGCGCGGCGAGGCGCTCGGCGGCGAGGGCGAGGGCCCAGGTCACCACGATCATGGCCGCGACCCCCGCTAGCACGCCCCCGAGCGGCAGCGCCCGGTGGAGCGGCCAGCTCGCGATCCCGTAGGTGAGCTCGACCGAGGCGAAATAGCCGAGGAGCGAATGGCGCCCGATCGCTCGCAGCCACTCCGTCGCGGCGACAGCCGGGGCGAGCTGGAGGAGCGCGGTGAGCGCAAGCACGCCGCCGAGCCGCAGGGCGAACCAGGCGGGTGAGGTGTGCCAGTAGTCCTGGTACACGTAGACCGGCGGGAGCCCGTCGCCCAGCAGGCCGGAGAGCGCCAGCGCCGCGGCGAGAGCGAGGAGGAGGACCGGGCGGTCGCGCGGCGCCCCGAGGGCGCCCGCCGCCGCGCCTGCGAAGAGGAAACCGGCCCAGCTGCACAGACTGAAGTTCGCGCGCGGGTAGCTCGCGTAGACGTAATCGAGGAGTCGGCTCGGCGGGTGCGCCCATGCGCCCACGAGCGGGGTGACGGCCACGATCCCGGCCGCCACACCGATCGCCGCGGGAATCTGCCATCGCGCGGGCCGACCGACGACAAGCAGCGCGCTCGCTCCGAGCGCGACCGCCATCACGTTGAGAATGTCGACGCGCAGGAGGTCCTGCCAGCCGCCCTCCACGAGGAACCTGCCACCGAGCAGGTACTCGCCGACACGGAAGGCGTAGGCGACGGCGAGGAGCCACCCGGCGCGCCGGAGTGCGCGCCGCCGCCGCTCCGCCGGCGCGAGGCCGCGGCGCGCCATGGCGGCGTCGCCGAGGACCTGGGACAGCCCGGCCATGAACAGGAAGCTCGGCGCCGCGAACCCACCCAGCATCAGCAGCGCGTCGCGCACCGGC
>WNGL01006670.1_pt1 | contig 13575 bp, 14 predicted proteins | sample 5400591 | NCBI WGS metagenome assembly WNGL01 (sample SAMN13153377, study PRJNA577476) | soil metagenome | isolation source: 80 cm soil or saprolite under Garry oak tree replicate 1 | place: USA:California | collected 2016-06-15
ATCCGCGCAACGGGACCTTGTTCGCCGGACCGCAGCAGCACCCGTTCGTGTGCGAGAACGAGTCGCATGGGCTTGCTTCGGCGAAGGACGCCAGCTGCGCTGCGCCAAGCACGGTCAAGTATTTCTATCGCAACAAGGGCGGCGACTGGAAACCGTACGACGCCAACGCGGCCCGACCGACCGACATCGGCACGACCAAGACCAACGAAGGCAGGGAGGTTCCCCTCATCGTGCGGCAGGAGAAGGGGGTCATCAACCGCTCGGCCTATCTCATCAATATCCTGCACGACCCGGCGGCGGGACCGCTGCCGACCCCGACCTCGAGCTCGCCAGCCTCGGGATGGAACGGCAAGCTGATCTACAGCTTCGGCGGCGGGGTCCAGGCCAATTACCACATGGGGCGCAACCTCGGGGCGATGACCGGCACCGAGAATAAATTCTACCTGGAGGACCTCGGCGCCGGGTTCCTCGACGTCTTCATCACCCGCGGCTACGCGATCGCGACCGGATCGCTCAACGTGATGGGCAGCAACACCGACGATGTGAAATCGGCCGAGACCGTGGCCAAGGTCAAGGAGCACTTCATCGAGCAGTATGGCAAGCCGTTGTTCACGATCGGCCATGGCGCCTCCGGCGGCTCGATGCAGCAGCACCTGATCGGCAACGCCTATCCCGGGCTGCTCGACGGCATCATGCCCGCGCGCAGCTATCCGGACACGATGACCTTCCTGCAACCGCTCTACGACTGCGAATTGCTGATGAACGTGTTCAACAAGTCGGGCCGCAAATGGACCGACGAGCAGAAGGGCGCGGTCGCCGGCAAGTACTGGGGCTATTGCGTCAGCAACGGCACCCGCTACCCGAATGCGCGGCCGGAGAGCTGCGACGCCTCGGTCAAGGACGAGGTGGCGAACGACCCGGCGCTGAAGGCCAAGGGCGTGCGCTGCACCTACCAGGACAACCTGGTCAACGTGTTCGGGATCGATCCCAAGACCGGCGTCGCCCGCAATCCGTTCGACAATGTGGGCGTCCAATATGGTCTCCAGGCGCTCAACGAGGGCAAGATCAGCTTTGATGAGTTCGTCGAGGTGAACGCCAAGGTCGGCGGCCTCGACATCAACGGCAAGATCGTGCCGCAACGCATGGTCGGCGATCCGGTGGCGCTCAAGCGGGCCTATGAGACCGGCCGGGTCAGCGGCGGCGACGGGCTTGCGACCACTGCGATCGTCGATGTGCGCTCCTATGTCGACGGCGCGCCACCGCCGCCCTTCGATGCGCTCAAGGACGTGGACGTGCATGACGGCTATCACAGCGCGGTCATGCGGGCCCGGCTCATCAAGGCGAACGGCAATGCGGCAAACCACGTGATGATCACGGCCCCGAGCCTCGGCCGGGTCCAGAGCGATACCCGCACCGCGGGCTCGCCGCTGACCCGGCTCTCGGGCGAGGCGCTGGCCCAGCTCGACACGTGGCTGACCGCGGTCGTCAACGACAAGTCGGACACGCCTTTGGCCAAGAAGATCGCGGCGCACAGGCCCGCCGATTTCGCCGACGCCTGCTACCCGACGGTGGCGGGCCCGCTGATCGGGGCGATCGAAAAGGTCACCGACATGGAGCGCTGCAAGAAGCTCTTCCCGTTCGCGGGGGACGCGCGGCTCGCGGCGGGGGCGCCGGCAAGCGACGACGTCTTCAAATGCGCGCTCAAACCGGTCGAGGCGGCAGATTACAAGCCGACGCCGACGGCGGAGCAGCTGGCGCAGCTGCGGCAGATTTTTCCCGAAGGCGTGTGCGACTACGGCAAGCCAGGGGTCGGACAGACGCGCCTCCCCGGCACCTGGGCCTCCTTCAAGGGCGACGGCGAATTCGTGACGCTCGAGCCCCGGCGCTGATGCCGTGTCCCGGATGCAGCGCACCAGCGCAGACTTCGTCTCCGCCGCTGCGCTGCGCCCGGGACACGAGGTTATATTACTTCTCAATCGGCAACCTCCGTCTGCGCACGCGATCGCGATCCACCACGATAATGCTCTGCGCGATATCGGCCTCTGTCAGGACCCGCAAGATTTCGCCCATGCGTGCGATCACATCGGCCTCGCTCCAGTCACCTTCGCGGAACAGGATCACGCTTGGATCGGTGGTCCGAGCGAGCGCGAGCAGCCGCGGATAGTCAAGATCCGCAGTGACGATCGTCCGACCCTCCTGCTTCGCACGGGCCATGATATCGATGTCGGGCGCGCGGTGGAGGCCCAACTCGGTGGCGTGGACCGCGTCGTATCCCTGGTCCCTGAGCCATGCCGCCAGTGCCGGCGAAAGCGGCATGTCGACGAGGTAGCTCACACCTCAGCTCGTCGGCGCGAGCTCGACCGTCTCGTCCTCGGCGAGGAAGGCCGCATAGCGCAGCGCCTCATCGATGTCGCCTGGTTCGAGATAGGGATAGGATTTGAGAATCTGCTCGCGGGTCTCCCCCGCTGCCATGAGTCCCAGGAGACGCGCGACCGGGAATCTAAGTCCCCTGATGCAGGGCTTGCCGGTGCAGACGGCAGGATCGATCGTGATACGTGTAAATATCATTGCAAAATTATGCCTCAAGCACCGGCGGCTAGCTAGCCCGTGGCCGACAATAAAACCCTGCCGAGTGTCTACCGAGTTGACGGACCGGCGGCGGAACGCTTTACTTGATCAGCGAAACCAACAAGAACGCTGCGGCATGTTGCCGGAGGGAGGTGTCGTGAAAGTGCTGGCCAGGGCTGTCCTCTTTGCGACGGCGGCGATCGCGGCGGCAGGGGGCGGGGACAACGCCTCGGCGCAGGGCTGGGGTCCGGCGGTCGCGGTCAAGGACATCGATCCGGCGATCCGTGCCGCGGCCGAGGTGATGGGCATGGTCCGCACCCGCGCGCTCGTCATCGGGCAGGTCAACCTCCCCGAGTTCACGGGCAAGGGAACCATGGTCGACCTCGAGGCCGCGACGCCCGGCCAGCCGGTCGAGATCAGCCGGTTGAGCTACGCGATCGCAATCCATATCCCGGCAAGCCGGCTCGATTTCGAGGGACCGCAGACGCCGCGCACGATCCGCGTGGTCAAGAGCAACCGGGCCTGGAACGAGGCCTGGAGCGACGACAAGACCAAGCTCAGCACCACCCCTTCCGACAAGGCCGCCTACCGCGCGCAGCTGATGTGGCTCGAGCCGCATGCGTTCATCCACGCCGCGGCCTTCGCCTCGGCAAAGAAATGCCTGGACGGCAAGGCCTGCACGACCCCGATCCAGGTCGCCAAGGAGAACGGCAAGACCGTGATCGACGTGCAGGTGAACGGCCAGTCGTACAAGGCGACGTTGGGAGCCGACAACAGGCCCGAGCGGATCGAGACCATGATCACGCTGCCCGGCGGCGCTTCCAAGAAGATCACGGCGATGTATTCGGACTACAAAACCGGCGGGACGCCGGACGCGGGCTTCGGCACCAGCTTCGGGCAGGATGCTCTCGACAAGTACCACTCCGGCACTTATTGGCCGTCCCGCGTCATCCATGAGGTCGAAGGAAACAAGGTCCTGGATATCACGCTGACCGAAGGCTGGGCCAATCCGTACGTGGTCTTTCCGGAACCCGAGCAGCTGGCGAAGGGTCAGTGACGTTTCGGGTTTAAGAGGATCAATGCGGGAAGGACCGCGCTCACGTCTCATTCTGAGGAGGGAACGAATGCGTAAGTCTGCACTCTTCGTCGCGCTGGTTGCTCTCGGCTTGGCTTGGGGCACCGCGACGAAGGCCCATCATGCGGTCCAGGCGCAGTTCGACGTGACCAAGAACGTGATCCTCGAGGGCGTACTCAAAAAGATCGACTGGACCAATCCCCATGCCTGGTTCCACTTCGACGTGAAGAACCCGGACGGCTCGACGACGGTGTGGTCGGTGGAGACGATCGGTCCGAACGGGCTTCGCCGGCTCGGAATCAGCGACCGGAGATTGTTCGTGATCGGCGAAAGCTACAAGATCGACATCAATCCCGATCGATCGGGCAAGAGTCTGGGCTTCGTCAATTCGTTCACCTTTCCGGACGGGAAGTTCATCAAGGTCGGGTTCCCGGAGGAGGAAAACGGCGAGCCGCCACGCTGACGGCAATTGCTTCGGACTTGCATGCTACCGATCGAAACACCCGGAGAAGGGAGGGTTTCATGACTCAGTCGCTTCCGAGAACAGGCCTTGCGGCCTTGGCGGCGGCCATGTGCGCGATGCTTGCAACCTCCGTCTTCGCTCAGGAGCGGCCCGATCTCAACGGCATCTGGGGAGGCGGCGTCGCCAAGCTGACGCCGACGACCTGCCAGAAAACGGTCAACGCCTTCCGCAACGACGACGTCGAGCGGTTCCAGGCCGGGGGCGCCAAGGGCGGCCTGAAGTGGATCACGTTCGAGCAGGACTGCTCGATCCAGAACCGAGGGCGGGTCAACAAGCCGCTCTACAAGCCGCAATACTGGGAGCAGGTTCGCCTGCGGGATTACTACGCCAACGCCGGCGGCAAATGGATCGAATTTGCCGACCCCGAGTGGCAGAACCTTCCGCGCGGCGTCCCCCGGCTGGGGCCGCCGAACAAGATCGTGCAGACCAAGGACGAGGTGATCTTCCTCTACGAGAACCAGAACCAATTCCGCGCCATTCCGACCGACTGCCGCGAGCATGACCCGGTGCTGAAATACGACCAGACCTTCAATGGCCTCGCGGTCGGCTGCTGGGACAAGGACACGCTGGTCGTGACCTCGATGGGCTTCACCGACCGCACCTGGCTGCACTGGAGCGGATATTACCACAGCAACGAGATGGTGGTGATCGAGCGCCTGCGCCGCGAAGGCGACACCCTCGTTTATCAGGCCACCGTGGAAGATCCGGTGATGTTCCTCGCGCCCTGGACGATGGATGCGATCAGGTTGAACCTCAACAAGACCCCCGGGATCCAGTTGATGCAGGATATTCCCTATCACGACAATTCGCTCGGGAACCTGGTCGATCCGAATTATCGCGGCTGAACAGGTCAGCAAGAACCTTGGCTGTCGTCCCGGACGGCCCGCAGGGCCGATCCGGGATCCACCTCTCCACAGACAGCCGCGGAGAAGTGGGTCCCGGCTCTCGCTCAGTCAAGCTTGCGCACACTGCGTAAACGTGTCTGCGTGCTCGGCCGGGACGATAGGGAGTGGGGATCGGGGGCCGGCAGCCGTGCGAGTGATGGACACCAGGAGCGGCTACGGATGGATCTCGATCGCGCTCCACTGGCTCACCGCGGCCATCGTGCTCGCGATGTGGACCATCGGGACCATGGCGCAGGCCGCCGGTCGCGAGCAGCAGTCCGGGCTTGTGCAGCTGCATACGACGATCGGCATGACCGTGTACGCGCTGTTGTGGGCGCGCATCATCTGGCGCTTCAAGGTCGGCCATCCCGGGCCGCGCCCCGGCCAGGCTGCGCTGCTCTTTCCCGTTGCCAGGTATTTTCATTTCTTGTTGCTGGTCGCGCTCGGCGTGATGCTGCTCTCGGGTCCGCTGATGGTGTGGTCGGCCGGCGAGGCGATCCAGGTTTTCGCGCTTTCGATCCCGAGCCCATTCGGGATGCTCCCGGGAGCGGACCGCCTCCTGCGCAATGTTCACGGGCTCACGGCATCGTTCATCCTCCTTGGAATCATCGTGCACGTGCTCGCCGTGTTCAAGCATGTGATCTTCAATCGGGACGGAACCTTCGACAAGATCATGATCGCCGACAGCGTCCGGCCGGACTAGAGGCGAGGGCATGATCGCATGGAACTCCTGGGCTGGCTTGAAGGAACGGAATTTTCAATTTGGTTGCGCGAGTCGGATTGGGGATATCCGATCGTGCTCTGCTTTCACGCCGTCGGCATGGGCCTCGTGGTCGGCATCAGTTTCATGTTCAGCGCCAGAGTGCTCGGATATTCGAAGAGCTTTCCGCTCGCCGCCTTCGACAAGCTGTTTGGCCTTGCCTGGTTCGGTTTTGCGATGAACGCGGTGTCCGGCGTGCTGTTGTTCGCCGGCGAGCCGCGGCGGCTGTTGGCGACTCCGGCCTTCCTGATCAAGATGTTCCTGATCGTCCTCGCCGGGTTCTCGGTTTGGATCCTCACGCGAACATTGGACGGCGCCGAGGGCCGGCCTCGCCCGGCCGCCGTTGCGCCCGGCGCGGATGTCGTGACCCCGCGCGCGAAGGTCGCGGCGATTTTTCCGATCGTATTCTGGCTCGGCGCCATCGTCGCCGGACGGCTGATCGGCTACACGATCGCGCCGCCCCCGCCCCCGGCATGAAGGGGCGCGCGAATGCGGCAGAGGTGCAGAGTGATACCAGCGGCAAGTGACATGTGCCCACGATTGTCATCGTCCGCGAAGGCGGACGATCCAGTAACCACCGGCATCTGGGGTTACTGGATGCTCCGCCTTCGCGGAGCATGACGAGTCATTATCAGAGATCGGCTGGCATGAGATGACCGAGGCAGACATTCTTCATTGGATCAGGGACACCTCGCTCGGAGCCGCAGTCCGCCAAAGCAGGTGGATGTTTGCGACCGGGGAAACTCTGCACTTCATCGGATTGTCGATGCTGGTCGGGGGGATCCTCATCGTCGATCTCAGGTTGCTCGGGTTCATTCGCCGGGTCCCTGTCCGAGCCGCGCTCGCCTTTCTGCCGTTCGTGATCGCAGGGTTCCTGATCAATCTCGCCACCGGCATCGTCTTCTTTTCCGCAGACCCGATGATGTACTGGCCCAATCCGGCGTTCAAACTGAAGATGTTTCTAATCCTGCTGGCGGGCCTCAACGCGCTTGTCTTCATGGTCGTGGAGCATCGGCACACGCTCAGCCTGGGCGCTGACGCGAGCCCCGGCACGTTCACCAAGGTCAGTGCCGGCCTTTCGCTCGGTCTCTGGCTCGGCGTCCTATTGCTCGGCCGATTGCTTCCCGCGTTCGAGGGCTCGACGAGCTTCTTTTAGGGCCTTGGCTCCGTCGAGCAGCGTAGGGTGGGCAACGGCGTCTTCGCCGTTGCCCACGCGGCGCGCCGGCAGGTTCGCGGCCACGTCAATCATCGACCGCGTGGGCAAAGGCGCGTAGAGAACCTTCGCGTGGGCAGGGCGCGTTCCGCGCCTTTGCCCACCCTTGTACGCTCAGGTAGGAGCTCATCAAAAGCTTTGTCAGCGCTGGGGCTCGAGCGCGGTGAATTCGCCGTCGCCCTTGTTGAAGACCGCCCAGGTGACGAGCTGCGTCGTCTGCCCGACCCCGGGCTTGCCGTAGTCGCACACGCCATCGGGGAAGATCTTCCGCAGCTGCGCGAGCTGGTCGGCCGTGGGAGCCACCTTGTAGTCCCCGGCGTCGATCGGCTTCAGCACGCATTTGAAGACGTCGTCGGTGGCGGGGGCGCCCGCCGCAAGCCGCGCATCCCCCGAGAACGGAAACAGCGCGTTGCAGCGTTCCATGTCGGTGACCTTTTCGATGGCGCCGATCCGCGGGCCTGCCTTGGTCGGGTAGCAGGCATCCACGAAATCGGCCGGCTTGTTGGCAGCTACCTTTTGGGCCTTCGACCGGGCCGACTTGTCGGCGGCGATCGCGGTGAGCCACTTGTCCAACTGGGTGAGCGCCTCCGTCGAGACGACGTTCAGCGGCGAGCGATCGGTGCGGGCATCGAGGGGAGGGGAGCCGTAGGTCGCCGCAGTCAGCATCACGTGATTCGCGACGGTGCCGTTGTATTTGTAGAGCCGGGCGCGAACCACGAAGCTGTGATAGCGGTCATGCACGTCGACGTTGGCATCTCCCCGCCCGAGCGGGTCGCCGTCGTTGTAGGTGCGGATATCGACGTAGGGGATCGACGCCGCCCCGCCGGTGCCCTCCATGACGCGGCCGGTCTCGTAGGCGCGCTTGAGCGCCACCGGATCGCCGACCATGCGCTGCGGCACGATCTTGCCGTTGCTGTCGAGCCCGCCGACGCGGGTGTTGATGTCGATGAATTGGTCGAAGGTGATCTTGCCGTCGTTGAACGCCTTCAGGCCGTATTGCACGCCGACATTGTCGAACGGATTGCGGGCGAAGCCGGTCTTGGGATCGGTCCCGAAGACGTTGACCAGGTTGTCCTGGTAGGTGCAGCGCACGCCTTTCCATTTCGGGTCGTTGGCGATCATGTCCTTCACGGTCGCGTCGCAGTAATCGATCCGCGCATGGGGGTAGCGCTTGCCGTTGCTGACGCAATAGCCCCAGTACTTGCCGGAGACGGCGTCCATCTGCTCGCGCGACCAGGTGCCGGTCTTGAACGCGTTTTCCAGCAGTTCGCAGTCGTAAAGCGGCTGCAGAAAGGTCATCCCGTCGGCGAAGAGCCGGGCCGGCATGATGCCGTCAAGGAGGCCCGGATAGGCATTCGCGATCATCTGCTGCTGCATCGAGCCGCCCGAGGCGCCATGGCCGATGGTGAACAGCGGCACACCGAACTGCTTGATGAAATGCTCCTTGATTTTGGCCGCCGTCTCGGCCGATTTCACGTCGTCACTGTTGGTGCCCATCACGTTGAGGGAGCCGGCCACGATGGCGTAGCCGCGGGTGATGAAGCTGTCCCGATAGCCGACGCTCAAATCCTCCAGGTAGAATTTGCCGTCGGTGCCGGTCATCATGCCGAGCCCGCGTCCCATGTGGTAGTTCGCCTGCACGCCGGGGCCGAAGCTGTAGATCAGCTTGCCGTTCCATCCGGACGCGGGCGAGCTCGTGGTCGGCGTCGGCAGCGGGCCGGCTGCAGGATCGTGCAGGATGTTGATGAGATAAGCGGACCGGTTGATGACCCCCTTCTCCTGCCGAACGATGAGCGGGACCTCCTTGCCTTCGGTCGTCCTGGTCGTGCCGATGTCGGCCGGCCGCGCCGCCTTGGCATCGAACGGTTTCCACTCGCCGCTCTTGTTGCGATAAAAATATTTGACCGTGCTCGGGGCCGCGCAGCTGTCATCCTTCGCCGACGCCAAGCCATGGTTCTCGTTCTCGCACAGGAACGGCGTCTGCTGCGGCCCGGCGAACAGGGTCCCGTTCAGCGGATGATTCTTGAGGGTCACGGCCGCTTCCTTCCCAGCCGCTTTCGCCACGAGCTGGTTGTCCCCGTCCTTGAACCCGTCGACCAGGCCGACCCAGCCGCCCTTCGAATCGGATTTGAAGACGCCCGACACGTCTTTCCCGCCGACGCTGACGGTCGGAGCGCCGTCCGCGCCCGAGATCCTGACCAGGGCGTCGCCGCCGCTCACCAGCTCCGGCCGCGAGGACAGAACCTCGAGGGTCAGTCCCTTGCCGCTCTGCGCCCAGGCCTCAGACCAGGCGAGCGCTGCACAAATAGCGGTAACCGACGCCGCCACGCGCCAGATTTTTCCATTCATTTGAACCTCCCTAGCCCTTGTACATCCACATTCGTCACCCCCGGGCTTGACCCGGGGGTCCATCGCATAAAGAGTTTCAGGCGAAGAAGATCGATTGCCGGGTCAAGCCCGGCAATGACGATCGAATAGCTGCGCCCAAACGAACGAAACATGCGCCAGCCCATGGTGTCCGCTGGAAGGGGATCAGGGGATCGGCTTTTGGACCAACTCCTTTGGCGGCGGAAAGATCAGGTAGGGATTGGCCAATGCCTCGGTCACTGTCAGATCAGCCACGATGCGGCCGTCCACCTTCTGCACGATGTGCGAAGGAAACATCACCCCATAGCCCTGAAAGTCCTTGTAATCAGCATAGTCGGCCGAGAGGAGTTGCGCGCCCGCCTTCATCTCGACATGGGTCGCCAGATTCCCAGCATCCAGCAGGCCCTTGACCTCCGTCCCATCCGCCAACGCAACGCTCAGCTCCTTCAGTCCTCCTCTGTCCGCCACCTTGACCTTGTCGGGCGCCTTGGCGCCCGCCAGGATCACCCCATGCGGGAGGAGCCAGATTTGCCTCAGTCGCTCTGCCGCCGATGTAGCGGCGGGCCGCAGATAGACTCCCGGCACGGACTCATCCCACGCCAACTGCCCGGCCGCCACCTCGATGTTTCGCCGGGCTTGTCCATCAGCAGCCGTCTTCTCGACGTCGACGCGCGCTGCCGGGATCACATAGTCGTATCCAGCGGTGATCCGGCTCAACTTGTTTTGCCCGCCGCCGTTCGGATCGGCCATGGTCCCGCTGGCGGTGTATTCGAACATGTTGACGATGCTCAGCGAACGCTCGACGCCTCTGACCATGCCCAACGCGTTGGCGGCGTCCGTGAGCGTCTTCTTCCCTGCAGGATCCGGCGCGGGCGCCTGCCCTGACGCGGGACTCGTCGCGGCCAGGATCCCGGCCAGCAAAGCGCCCAATAACTCATCCCGATAGCGCATCGCCGAGCCTCAATAACCTTATGTCGATTTGCCAGACGTCGGGTAGCACCACGGGCGTCCAGGCAAGATCACCTTATTGCGTCCGTGGCGCCCCGGTGTCCGCGTTCTTGACGTCGTATTTTCGCCCATCAGGGAAAATGAGCGTGACCAACAAGCCGGTGGTCGACCCGTCTCGACTGGGGTTGATCGTGAAGGTGAAGACCTCGCCGATCTTGAAGCTGCTCTTGCTGTCGATCCCGACCCGGCGCAGCCCCAGAATCCCGAGCGATTCGATCGCGTATTTCTTGACCGCTCCATCCTCGGTGACATCGAAGTGCATGTAGGTGTGCGGGTTGATCCAATCGATCTTGGTCAGGATGCCGTGCTTCTCGACGATTTGATTGACGTCGAACTGCGCCTGCACGGCGTGATGCGCCTGCCCCGGCACCATGGCGAGCAGCAGGCACACGATAGCCGTCGCGGCGAGATATGGCATCGGTCTCATCTTCATGTCCTCCGAATGGGATGCAATCGAAACGACGAATGGTCAGCCGCTACGGACCTTGGAGACGAGGTGTTCGCGATCGCGCTCCTCGCAGGGCAGGTCTTCGGGCGCGAATGCATCGGGCCTCGGGTCCAGGACCCGAATGATGGGATTCATCTTCCAGGGCTCCAACAGCACGTCCGGATCCTCCACCGTCGCCTCCCAGCGCAGCGTATTCCCCTCGCGGGTCAGCCGCTCGACGACATGGAGCTTGAAGCTGTGGAAGTAACCCGACTTGTGCAGCCAGCTTTCGTCCGTAAACCCGATCGTGTCGATGACGAGGGTATCGCCTTCCCAGTGCCCGACCGAATCCCCTCTCCAGGTCTCCTGAGTGACCCGCGCCTGGTTATGCGGACGCCCGTCGGTCGGGATCACCCTGTAGGGGTTTTGGCTGGCAAACCCGCCCGCATAGAGAAGCACGACCAGGTCTTTGGTTTGAACGATTTGCGTGGGCGCCCCCATCCTGGGCACCCCGTAAGGTCGACATTTGAACTCGGGGTCGAGCTCGTTTCCGTGGGCGTCGTTCTCCCTCACCTTGGGCCAGAACTCCGGCTTGTAGAGCGGCTTGTTGCGATCGCTCAAACGCCGAAGCGCATTATCGTTCTCGAAGTTCTCGAAGTTGCCATCGCGCGATGGGAACACCTGCTCGCCCGAGCCGAATTCATCGAATTTCGAGACTCCGCCGCCCCGGACTGTCGGCACCCAGATGCCCGACAGGTCGGGCTTGCCGTCAGCCGCGCGGGGCGTCGCCGCGGGTGCTTGCGTTGCCGGCGCCTGGGCGAAGGCGACGACTCCATAGAGCATGCCGCCGATCAGAACCGCCGCGCCGAGCTCAACGATGGGTCGCGACCAAGCATGGGTCATGGTGCAAGCTCCTCCCAGTTTGGTCCTCTCCGCGTCATCGGGCTTGTGATCAGGCTCAGCTCTGGCTGCTGAGTACCGTGCGCCCTTCCCTGCGAAGAGAGCCTCGACGCTATTGGGTTTTTTTCTTTCGGTCAATCGACGGAAGTTAGGTATACATACCCCACTTGCGTTGTCGCTCGGCACTGACAACCAAAAAATCCTGGAGAGTTGCAATGTCGGTCGAGCTGGGTGTGATGATCGTCTACCGGCTGTTGGCGCTGTTCATCGCCGGCATGATGGCGGTGGTGGTGTGGCGTGAGCGCGACTGGCGCCAGCAGCTGTTCGCGGCGTTCGTGTTCGTGCCGTTCATCCTGCGCGCGGCGGGGGTGAAGTGATGTCGACGGGCGAGGTCCTCCGCAGCCGCGCCCCGGCGCTGGCTTTTTCCATCGCCGCGCTGGCGGTGGCCGTTGCCGCAGGCTGGATTTTCCAGTCCATGCACGAGGCCGAGCCGATCGTCGCCGGTCCTGGCGTGACCGCAGCGCGGATGCTGGGCGCGATCGAGCCGAGCCTTGCCGGCGGGCCGGGAGACACGCCGGTCTTCGAGCTCAATGGCGACAAGCCAGGCGGGACTCTTCTGATCCTGGGCGGCACTCATCCGCAGGAGATCGGCGGCATGCTGGCGGCGGTGCTCATGGTCGAGAACGCCCAGGTCAAGCAGGGCCGCCTGATCGTGGTGCCGCAGGCCAACCGCAGCGGCTTCACTCACACCGACCCGATGGAGGCCTACCTGCACCGCTTCGAGATCGACACTCCAGGCGGGCCGCGCTGGTTCCGGGTCGGCATGCGATTGACCAACCCGGCGGACCAATGGCCCGACCCGGATGTCTTCGTTCACTCGCCGAGCGGGGAGAGGATGGTCGGCCATGAGGCGCGCAACCTCAACCGCAACCATCCGGGTCTCCCGGGCGGCTGGCTCACAGCGCGCGTGAGCCATGCGCTGACCGCGATCGCGAAGGAAGCCTCGATCGTCCTCGACCTGCACGAGGCCCAGCCGGAATATCCGGTGATCAACATGATGGTCGCGCACGAGCATGCGTTCGAGACCGCGGCCACCGCCACCGCGATGATGCAGGCGCGGCGCATCCCGATCGGGCTCTCTGCCTCGCCAAAGAATCTCCATGGGCTGAGCCACCGCGAGTTCGGCGACCACACCATGGCCCAGGCCATGCTGACCGAGAGCGCAAACCCGGCGATGGGCCGCTTCCGCGGCCGCACCGGAGAGGAGCTGGTGGTCGAGGGGCGCGACCCCAACTATGTCCGCGCCGCGAGGCTCAAGCGGCTGTTCGTCGGTTTCGACGACAACGGCTGGCCGCTGAAGCTGCGGGTGGCGCGGCATCTCGCGGCGATCGCGGAGGTGATCGACGCCTACAACGAGCTCAACCCCGAGGCGCCGATCCTGGTCGAGAACATTCCCGTTTACAAGGATGTGATCGCGCGCGGGCTCGGCGCTTTCCTGCAACCGCCACCGCCGCGCTCGTGAAATATCGCGGGACCAAGGGAGTTCGTCCGGATCGCGCCATGTATTAGTCTGCCTGTGTCGTTCCAGCGACGCACGCAGCGTGTGGCTGTTCAGCCGCAAGCGGTGTTGCAGACGATCGCGGCAGCCGCAGAATGGCTGGTAGCTACCTCTCAGCCGCGCTTTGCAACTGGGGCTTGAAACCGCGCGTGCGGCCGTTGTTTAATTGGCCAGCAACATCAAAATGGGGCCCGCGACCTATGGATTGGTACTTCCGAGATATCTCAGACGATCCGAGCGAAAAGGAGCTGACGCAGCAGGACCAGTTCAACAATGATGAGGTCGCGCTCGC
>WNGL01006673.1_pt1 | contig 13573 bp, 7 predicted proteins | sample 5400591 | NCBI WGS metagenome assembly WNGL01 (sample SAMN13153377, study PRJNA577476) | soil metagenome | isolation source: 80 cm soil or saprolite under Garry oak tree replicate 1 | place: USA:California | collected 2016-06-15
CAGGTCGTAGCTGATCTGCCCGCTGGTCATGGCCTCGGGATCAAGCCCCAGCAGGGGCGCGAGGTGAGTGCGCAGGTCGCGGTTGGTGAAACCGTGGGGCAGCAGCCGGAAGGCGCAGATGGCGGCGAGCAGGGCCTGCACGCGCGGGCTGGCGGGGGGCATCCCGGCGGTGCGGGTGCCGCCCGGGCTGACGACGGGGTGGGTGAGGGCGGCCAGGGCCGCGGCGCCTTCGGCGGGGTCCTTCACTGCCTGTGTGCCCACGCACCGTCCGGGACAGGTACAGGCCAGTGTTTTGGGGGTTCCATCGCGGACGTTAGAACATCCTGGTGCCGCACTCGAGCTTAATGTAGTCGCCGCGGCCTGCTTGAGCTCTCGAGGTGCTTGCTAGGTCTGCGAGTCGGCCAACGAGGCTCGGAGGCTCCGGACACCGGGAACGCTCTTGCCGCAGTGCTGTGCTGTGGGAGGCGGCGCGGTAAAGTCGTTCGACGGGATCTCTTGGCGTGGCGATAAGACTCCGTCTACCGGTCGGTTGAGACCCGCAGGCTACCCGCGCACAAGGTAGGTCGCCTATAGAAATTCAAGCTCTGCGAGGTTGCGGGTGGTCCGTAAACGCGGGGCCGACATGGAGGGCAGCGACGCGAGTAAGGGGCCCGTTGAATGACGGCATCGGCCATCGACCTCGATCAGCTACTGAAGCTGCGGCTGCTGGTCGCCCGCTTCGGCGAGATGGATCTTGCAAGGTGGTGGAACACGAAGGGGCAGCTCGGGAGCCTTGGGGCTGTCACGCTCCGACGCGGTTTCCCGCGTACCCACCGCTTCGCACAGGCGCGTTCTGTCTTTGCCGTTGCTGCCCACCGATGTGCGGATGTCTTCGATCCGCCCGGTTGCGTCACGCTATGGCGCCTTCCTGGGGAAATTGAGGCGGAGTTCGACGCGCGCTGGGAGCACTGGCTCGACAGCGCTACGGATTGGTCGCCGTTCTTCGAGAGGCTCGAGACGATGGAAGGCCACGACCTCGCCTTGATCTTCCGCACGTTCGATGTAGTGAGCGATCGGGACGTCGAGAGTTATTCAAGGCTGCGCCGTTCGGCTGAGGGGCGTGCCGTGCCGTTGCCTGGCGAGTTCTCAGGCACGGACGCCGACGTCGGGCTGTTGGCGCTGGGATTCGCGCGCGGCGAGACCGGTGCGCTCGCTGTCCCCTACGTGAGGAGGGCAGACGGGTGAGGTCGGCCTCACGCGCGAATGTGGCATCGTCCTTCACAGCCATTAAAGGCGCGATGATCGAGGAGACGTACACCGTATTCTCGGAGTGGGACAATGGCTGCTCGAAGCGTGAGAACCTCGATCGACTGCGCTCAAAGAATTTCATCGGAGCAGGGAGCGTGACATGGCTTCGAGACGTGGCGAAAGTTCTCAACCGCCGCTTCGAACCGCAAGGCCGCGATTGGGCGGTCGTCCACTTGGCGAAAACTGGCTGCAGCCTCGACGAGTGGAAGCCCCTGCTACTTTGGCACATGACTCGCGATGAGTTCCTAGTGCGGGACTTCCTGCAGAACTGGCTTTTCCCAGCATTTGAATCCGGGGTATTTCGTATACGGTCCCAGGAAGTCGTGTCGTACCTCGCTGACATCGGCAAGCATGGGGGAACGACCGAGCACGCATGGTCGGAAGCGACGACCAAGCGGGTCGCAGTGGGTCTCCTAGCAATCGCGGCTGACTTCGGATTGCTCCGCGGCGGCGTCGTCAAGGAATTCGCTTCTTATCACCTGCCCGAGCGCAGTTTTCTTTACCTCTTGCATGCCCTGATGGAAGAGAAGAAAAGCCCGGGCAAGATTATCGCAGCGCCCGACTGGCGCCTCTTCCTGATGCGCCCTTCGGACGTCGAAGACGAGCTTCTCCGCCTGCATCAGTTCCGCAAGCTCGACTACCAGGTCGCCGGCAGCCTAGTGCAGCTGACGCTGCCCTGCGCAAGCTCACGTCGCTACGCGGAGAGGATGGCCGCATGAGCGATCTCGAACACCGCATCAAGGAAAACCTTGAGCCCATCCTCGAGCTGTCCGACCCGAGGCAGCGAATAAGCGCATACCACGACATGCCTTACGCGCTCCTGAGATACGACCCTGAGGATGAGTTCGCCCTGCGCACACAGGTGACGCTACTGGAGACACGCCTCTCGCAGAAGGGCAAGCGCATCAAGCGAATCTCGCTTGCTGAGTGCTTGGACGAGGCGATGCGCTCACAGCGCCCACTTGAGGAGTGGTTCACCGCCGAGCGCGAACAGGGTGTCGAAACCATCGTCGAGACCGTGCATGCAGTCCTTTCGGAGTACGAACCACTCGTTGACCTCGTCTCAGCGCGCATGCCGGAGGATCCCGATCCCCTGCGCGACATCGTCTTCATTCTCCGAGCCGGGTCCCTATTCCCGGTGTACCGGACGTTCTCACTACTTGAGCAACTGAAGGGCCGCGTCCACGTCCCGACCGTTCTCTTCTACCCCGGCGGCCTCGACGGGGCGGCAGGCCTGTGCTTCATGGGAGTACTCGACGCCGAGCACAACTACCGCCCAAAGATTTTCTGATGAGGATTCCACGATGACGACCACTCAGCCCATCGCGACGCTCTTCAATAAGGACATCCATCGACGTATCGAGGAGGTCATCAAGGTCGACCAGACCGACGAAGAGATCATCACAGATGAGATCAACGAGTACGTCGTCACCGACGTGATCCGCACCCATTACACGAACATCTTTGATGCTTACCGTGAAACTCCGAACAAACCACATGAAGGCATCGCGGTTTGGGTGTCGGGCTTCTTCGGGTCAGGTAAGTCGAGTTTCGCGAAGATGCTCGGCTTGTCAATTGCGAACCGGATGGTCGCCGGGGAACCCGCCGGGGAGCGGTTCGCGAGACAGGCGCGTGGCGACAAGCTGCAGGTGCTGCTGAAGGCGATAAACGAGAAGATCCCGACACACGCAGTCATCTTCGACGTCTCGACAGATCGGGGCATCCGCAGCGGCAATCAGACACTCACCGAGATCATGTACGGACTCTTCCTGCAGAGCCTAGGATACGCGAAAGACCTCGATCTCTCGGAGCTGGAGATCGGACTCGAGAAGAAGGGGCAGCTCACAAGGTTCGAGGAAGAGTACCAGAAGATCTACGCGAAGGACTGGTCCGCCGAAAAGGGTAAGGTTGCCTTCGCGCTCAGTGAAGCAAGCCGCGTGCAGCATAGCCTTGACCCGGAGACGTATCCGATGGCGGATTCCTGGGTAAAGGCCGTCAAGAACAAAGCGGACATCACACCCGCCAAGTTCGCCGAGCGCGCTAGTGAGCTGATGGAGCGCCGTCAGCCTGGGCGCGCGCTCATGTTCGTCGTGGATGAGGTGGGTCAGTTCGTCGCACGCGACGTTCAGAAGATGCTTGACCTTCAGGCCATCGTGCAGAGCCTCGGGGTGAAGGGCCGGGGAAAGCACTGGGTCGTCGTCACCTCACAGGAGAAACTAGGCGAGCTCGTCAGCGGTCTAGACGACAACAAGATCGAACTCGCACGACTCATGGACCGGTTTCCCCTGCAAGTACACCTGGAGCCGTCCGACATCTCTGAAGTAACGAGCCGACGTGTCCTCTCGAAGAACGCCCCCGCACAGGCGACGCTCGGGAAGCTCTTCGACGAATCTCGCGGGCGCCTCATCGAGCACACGCGGATCTCTGCCGATATCCGGCTGCCCGAACTGACCCGTGACACCTTCGTCGACCTGTACCCGCTGCTGCCGTATCAGATCGACCTCATAATCCAGGTCGTCTCCGGTCTTCGCACGCAAGGCGGCGCGAGCAGGCATGTCGGTGGCGCCAACCGGACCATCATCAAGCTCGCGCAGCAACTACTGATCAATCCGGCTGTCGACCTCGCCAGTGCGCCGCTCGGTGCGCTCGTTCGCCTCGACCAGGTGTACGACCTCGTCGAAGGGAATATCGGCTCAGAGATACGCGCCAAGATCGCCGCCATCGCGAAGGAGCTGAGCCACCCGCTCGCGCAGCCTGTCGCCAAGGTCATCTGTCTCCTCCAGTATGTGAAAAGCGTCCACCGCAGCGCCGAGAACATCGCGGCCGCGCTATGTCCGAGCGTCTCAGGAGACTCGCAGCTCGCCTCGGTAAAGGAGGCGTTGCGGGAGCTCGAGGCTACTCAGAAGGTCCGCCGCGGTGACGATGGCTACCGCATCCCGACTCCCGCAGAGGACGACTGGGAGCGTCTTCGCAACGGCATCAGTCCCAAGCCTGGCGACTCTCATCGGCTCTACGCCGAAGTTGTCTCGGCGTTTTGGCAGCCGCAGCCTTCGCACACGCTCTTCGACACCAAGACATTCAAGGCAGGCCTCGCGCTCCAAGGCCGCGACGTCACGAGCGGCGACATGGTGTTCCAGCTGTTTCTCGCCGACGATGGAACAGCATTCGAGTCACTCTCGTCGGAGCTGCGCACCCGCAGCCAGCAAGAGCGCAAGCACGTCTTTTGGGCTGTAGCTCTGAACGACGCGATCGACCGCGAGACCGTCGAGCTCTTCCGCTCGAGGGAGATGCTCGCGCGGAAAGAGCGCGAAACGAAGGGTGAAGACACACCGGCCCTCATCGCTGAGGAACGCTTTCGCCAGCGACGTCACAGTGAGGAGCTGCGACGCATGCTGCGCTCCGCGTGCCTATCGGGGCGCGTGTACTTCCGTGGCAACGACCGCAGCCCGGGCGACAAGGCTGTCGATGTCAACAAGTCCGCTGCGGAAATCCTCGGCCAGGTACTGCCCGAGATTTTCGATCGCTTCAAGGAGGCCGCGGCGAAGACCGCCGACCTCAAGAAAGGCACGGATGCGCTGTTCACCGCCGAGAGCCTGCGGGGACTACCTGCAGTATTCGGCAATCTAGGCCTGCTGCGCGACGAGAAGGGCAGCGCCGTGTTCCGGGTCGAAGGTGGTCCCCTCAAGGAGGTCCGCGATCGTATTGAGGAACGAGCGAACTACGGTGACACGGCTAGCGGCCGGTATCTCGAAGGTGAGTTCGCGAAGGAGCCCTTCGGTTGGGACTTCGAAACCGTGCGCCTCCTTGTCCTGTCTCTGCTGCGAGCCGGCCAGCTCGAGGCAACCAGCAAGGGGCAGACCCTCGACGTCGTAACCAGTGTCGAAGCACGCGACGCCTTCTCGAACAACAACGTATTCCGCCAGGCATCCTTCCGTCCGAAAAAGGGCATCGAGTTCGAAGAACTGGTAAAGGCTTCCGAAGCCTTCCGCGACACATTCGGGAGCGAAGTCCGTGAACTGAACACTGCGGCGATCGTACAGGAGCTACGCAAGGAGATCACACGCAACGAGGACACGGTCGCCTCGGCGCTATCGACGCTCACGGCAAACCGCCTCCCTGGCGGCACCGCGCTGGAAGGCGCTCTCGGCAACATGAAAGCGATCCTGCGCGGCTCGGACGACAACGCGATCGCTACGTTCAACGCGAGCCACCGCGCCATCAAGGACGCCGTGAAGCGTGCCGTCGAGCTTGACCAGGCCCTGTCCGAGCCATGCCTGCACGACCTTGAGCGCGCCCGCCAGGCGCAAGCCACACTGTGGTCATTTCTGCGTCAGGAACCCGACATCGTCGATGAACTTCGCGCCGGGGCCACGGAACTGGACGACCTGCTGGCGCGCGAGACATTCTTTAAGGAGCTGCCGTCCATCGAGCAGTACACGACGGCGATCGAGTCGGAGTATGAGCGTCGATTTGAGGGCGCCCTCGATGCGCGTGTTGGCGCCTACGCTACTGCCTTCGACCAGCTGGTAAAGACACCCGGCTGGGCCGAAATCGATGACGATCAGAGGAGTCGACTGATCGAGCCCTTTGAGCGAGGGCGGCAGCGCGACACCGATGGAGTCCCCATCCCGCAACTCCGAGCAGATCGAGACGCCTGCGACGGCCGCCTCCGGGCGGCCATCGCCGAACTACGTCGAATCATCGATGGCGAGCGCGTCGTTACCCTGAACGTCAGCAGCTACTTCGCAGACGGCATCGAGACAGCGGAGCAACTCGACGCCGCATTGGACGGTGTGCGCGAGGAGTGCACGCATCTTATCGGTGCCGGCAAAAAGATCATCATCCAGTAGATCGGCTATCGAACAAGCCATGACGATCTCGGAACCCAACATCCTTGAGGCGGTCGCTCGCTATCAGCGCGAGTACGACCGATACCTGAAGCTGTGCGCCCGCGTCGCTGAGATCTGTCGCAATGAGATCATCGAGGGCAACGCCATACGCGCACAGGTGACGTTCCGTGCTAAGAGTCCCAAGAGTCTCGAAAATAAGCTGCGGAGGTACCGGATCACCAGATCGAAAGAAATGCCGAACGTTGACTCGGTCTTCGAGCAAGTGCGAGACCTCGCCGCGGTGCGGATCGCGACGTACGAGCGAAATGATGAGGACAAGGTCTCCGCTGCTCTTTGTCGTCGATTTATGGGTAATAGCGGAGCCGAGGTGACTCCAGATGTGCGCGACAAGCATCAAAACAATCCAGAAAGCTTCTATCGAGCGACTCACTTCGAAGTCTATCTTCCTTCCTCGGACCTTGTCGGGACGTACGCCAATGTTGATGGCGTTCCCTGTGAAATTCAGGTCTGCAGCATGATGGCACATGTATGGAATGAAATCGAGCACGATCTAGGATATAAACCTTTGAGTGGTGTTCTCTCGGAACTCGAGAAGAGCATGCTCGTCAACCTTGGTCATCTGAGCCGTACAGGAGATGGCACAATTAGTCAACTTCTTGCGGCGACCGACGCACGGCACGCCGATCAGACGGACGCATTCACAGATGTCTACGACTTTGTAGCCCGTATCCGTCGCTGGTTTCCCGGCGTCGATTTCGGGCGCAATGCGGGCCCATTGTTTGAAGAGCTGCAGCAGTTGCGTCTCGTGACTCCAGCAGGAATTGCCAACCAAGTTGGCGATGCCGAGAAAGTTGCCACTGTATCACACGAGAATCTCGTTGGGCTCAAGGTTAAATTTCGAGCACGTGGCGAGACGCGCTACGAGTTGGAAGAGAACTCAGCAGACCTTCTCCTCGTGGCACTGCTCCCGAAACTTGCCAAACACATCCTGAGCAACCATCCAACCGGAAGGGGCGTGGGCGGGCCCACGCGGATCAGTTGGATTGCCAGTCGATTCCTTGAAATCGAAGGTGACAAGAAGGACGACGCGGAGGCAAACCTTGGATAGAGACACGCGCAACGCCATCGAGCGCGCCACCCAACGAGCACGAACAATCTTGGAGGACGACTTCGCGGCACAACTGGAGGGCGAGTTCGACGTGCATCGAGGTGGAACGGTTGCACTGAAGGCCGGCGCGCATCTGTCGGCACGTGAGGTATTCCAGCGCGAGAGAGTCACCGCCGCCATAGAACACAAGCGAGCCGCCGGAATGGACGCCCCGCAGGCAGTGGCGGACTATGTCCGCGACGCGGCGTTCACTGCCCTGAACCGTTTTGTTGCGCTTAAGATGCTTGAAGCTCGTGAACTCCTACAGGAGTGCATTACAAAGGGTGAGCAGTCCTCGGGGTATCGCGAGTTCTCCGGCTTGGCGCCCGGACTCCTCCTGCTTCCCGATAGCGAGGGGTACCGTATTTACATAGAGTCACTATTTGATGAGCTGTCGACTGAGGTGAAGGTCCTCTTCGATCGCCGCGATCCCGCATCGGCACTCTGGCCGAAGCGCCCAACTATTGAGCAACTGCTCGAAGTCTTGAACAGTGCGGAGCTTAAAGACGTCTGGGGCGTAGATGAGACCATCGGCTGGGTGTATCAATTTTTCAACGCCAAGGAAGAACGTACTGCGATGCGCGATCCAGAGCAGGGTGGATCGCAGACACCCCGGAATAGCCGCGAGCTTGCCATCCGCAACCAATTCTTCACACCTCGTTACGTCGTCCAGTTCCTTACGGACAATACGCTCGGCCGAATCTGGTATGAGATGTGCGGCACCAAGACAGGACTCGGCAAACGTTGCGAATACATGGTGCGAAAGCCCAGCGAGGAGTTCACGCAGCGCCCGAAGAAGGATCCGCGCGACATTCGCGTGCTCGACCCAGCCTGCGGCAGTGGCCACTTTTTGCTTTATGCCTTCGACCTGCTCCTGACAATCTACGAGGAAGCGTACGCCGATCCAGACAGCCCGAAGAGCGATGCCACAGACGCAACCCTCGCGGCCGACTACTCGAGCCTTGACGCGCTCCGGGAAGCTATCCCAGGGCTTATCCTGGCGCACAACCTCCATGGCGTCGACATCGACCCGCGTTGCGCTCAGATCGCGCAACTCGCCCTATGGATGCGAGCGCAGCGAGCATATCGCGATCTCGGTATTGATCGCGCTGACCGCTCCCAGATCCGCCGATCCAAGGTCGTGATCGCTGAGCCCTTGATCGCCGACGACCGCATTGTGGCGGACTTCGTCGCACGTCTGGACGATGTCGTTCTAGGGCGCGTCTTCACCGATCTCGTAGAAAAGCTCAAACTTGCGGGAGATCTCGGTGTGCTGCTCCGCGTTGAGTCCATAATAACGCAGCAAACGAACGTCGGTCAGATGGATCTCCTGGCCCCTCCGGAGGAACAAATCCGCGCTACGCTTTCTCGTTTCGTCGCTGATGAGGAGGGTGGCTCCGATACTCGGAGACGTCTTTTTGCCGACGATACAGTGAATGGGCTAGGTCTTCTTGAGATCTCGGAACAGCGGTTCGACGTCCTTTTGATGAATCCGCCTTTCGGGGCGATAGCCGATCATGCAGCCGACTATCTTACGCAGCAGGATTGCGGGAATCTTTATTCTGCGTTCGTACGTCGGGCAGTTGAGCTAGGAACCGAAGCGATAGGATGCATTACGGATCGGACATTCTTGACACAGGCATCCTTTATGTCGTTTAGGCGCGAGCTACTGACAGGAGAGATTGCGCTCCATGCGCTATGCGATCTTGGGTGGGGTGTGTTGGACGCCAACGTTCAAACAACCGCATATGTCTTGTTGAAAGGATCACAAGACATAGCTTTTCTGGATCTTCGTGACGCTGCGGATAAGTCGATAGAGCTGGCGAAGTCCGAGAGATGGAAGTGGGTATCCACCAAGGCGTTCGTAAATCTGCCGGACAGCCTCCTCGCATACGCGCTGCCTTCAGTCGTCCTTCGGCGGGTGTCCGAATGGAAATCACTATCCGAACTCGCCTCCCTGCCTCGTGGCCTTGGCTCAAATAAGGCCATACGCACTTACCTGGCTTGGGTGGAAATCCCGCAATCCACAGAAACGGAGCGGCACTGGGAGCCTCTTTCAAATGGCGGTGAGTTCTCGCCGTGGTGGCGGGAAGATCGAGGCGTGGCCGACTGGCGAATGCCAAACGGTAGACTTTGGGTCTCAATGAACAGTAGTGACAACTGGCGCCCCTATGACCAATCCGGAAGCGCCGACTATTTCAGAGCAGGTCTCTCTTTCCCCAAGCAGTCGGCATCGTTTAATGTGGCGGTCCTGCCGCGTGGGTTTATTCCTACTAGAGAGGGGAAAGCGATCCTGCCGCAGAAGGACGAAAATATCTTTTATCTTCTCGCATATCTCAACAGCGGGGTGGTTCGCGCGTTCGTTCGGGACACATGCGGATTGCACAAGCAGAGCGGATCGATCGGCCGAATCCCCGTGCCAGATTTCTCGGCCGCCGAGAAGGGCCAATTGGAGAGAATTGGTAAAATTATTGCAGGTGCCGCCCGGCGCAGCTATATGCTAGATGAGACATCGCTTTCATTCATCGGACCCGCTCCCCTTGTTTCGACCCGAGAATGGCATCTGTCGGACTCCGACGTAAATATACTACTATCAGAGCTTGATGCTTTGGTTTACGGCACGTTTGGTCTCGGGCCTGAAGACGCGTCGTGGCCCGAGTCGGCTGCTGAGCCGTCTTTCTATCTTCCCACGGCGAAGGATGCGATCTCCTGGGCCGTTGGCGTGGTTTTTGGCCGGTTTAGCGAGCACGTCGAGGAGCGCACTGACCGTGTTGATGACTTGCTTGCACAGATGACGCCGCGTTCCCCAGCGATGAAGGTCGTGGCGAACGCCGTTACTCCAGAGAGCGCAATCTTTGTGGACGATGCCGGGCATCCAGAGGATCTGGCTGAACGGGTAGGGAAAGTCCTTACGCGGACCGGTGCTACGTTCGAGCTAGCGCCGACAGAAAATCATGTAGACGGCTTCCTGGCCACTTTCTTTCGCTCGGGCTTCTTCGAAGATCACGTCGAGCGCTATCGAATTGCACGGCGTAGGGCACCAATTTATTGGCAACTCTCTACCACGTCCGCCGGCTATTCGGTCTGGCTCTACATTCAGGGATTCACGAAAGATACGATGTTTCGGGTGCAGAACGACTATGTCAGCCCTAAGCTTGCGCACGAGGAGCGCAGGCTCGATGCGATGGCGCTCGACCTGGGTGACAAGGCGACGGCGGCCGAGCGCGGGACGCTTGCTACACAGGAGACGTTTGTTGAGGAATTGCGCACCTTCCTTGATGAAGTGAAGCGCGTGGCGCCGCTCTGGGAGCCGAACTTGGACGACGGCGTCATCATTAACTTCGCGCCGCTGTGGAGGCTAGTTCCGCATCATAGACAATGGCAGAGGGAGGTCAAGTCTACGTGGGATGCTTTGTGTGACGGTAAGTATGACTGGACACACCTCGCAATGCGCCTCTGGCCTGAGCGCGTTGTGCCGAAATGCGCGGCGGACCGAAGCCTAGCCATCGCTCACGGCCTTGAGGAGGTCTTCTGGGTGCAGCGCGCGGACGGCAGGTGGAAAAGACGAGAGATCCCAACCCGCTCAATCATTGAGCTAGTTTTGGAGCGAACCTCGCCCGCAGTGAAAGCTGCGCTTACGAGCCTGCTCGAGGCTCCAGCTATGAACGGCGGTAGTCGAGCGCGCCGCGGCCGTCGGCGTGGTCCTGGCTCGGATATAGGAGGAAGCCGCTGATGCCTTCACTCCACGAATACATTGCGAAGCAACTCGCCGATAAGATCAAGAGCCGTAAGGTCGTCGTTTGGTATGACGAGCGCGGTGAGTTCGCGCCTTTCGTCAGCGAGGTTCGTGGCGGCACGCGCACCGGCGGCGGGCTCTCGTCGATCTCTGTCGGCGGAGTCAGTACTTCCCTCGCAGAGTACGCCGGATCGATGTTCGAGCTGCGCGCCGTCGTCGAGCCCCTTGTGAGAGGTGACTCGCCGACCGCCGTCGTCGTCTACCTGCACGGCTGCGCGCGAGACCGACGTTGGTCGCCGCTGATGGAGCTCGAGAAGGCAGGCACGACGTGGGAGCCTCAGCTCAAGCAACTGGCGAGGAACCTTCTTCTCCAGAAGTACACGGTCGGCGTTGTGGACGAGATGTTGCCGTTCGACCGCAGGGTGAGCTACGAGGATCTTGCGCGTGCAGCGGCAAGCGGCGGGCCAGAACCCCCGTCGATCTTGAAGAGCATCTTCCACGACACACGTAGCAACGATGCTTTGCTCGCTGCCTGGATCGTCGGTGAAGCCCGAGACGGGGAGATAGGCAGCAAGGACGCCACGCGCGAGCTCGTGAAGCTGATTAGCTCGCGACTTGGGCTGGAGCTACCCGAAGATGCCGCTCTTCCTAAGCTGCGAGCGGTGACCCTCCGATATGCACTGGCAAGCGAGTTCAGATGTGACCTGTCCTGTGCGCCGCCCGATTCGCTTGAGGGCATTCCTGCGCCGCCCTCTAAGAACGCGGAGTCGGCAGTGCGAGAGCTCGCACGATGTCTGCGAACGAGCTACCCCGACGCCTACGCCCGCCTCGCAGATCGAGTGGAAGACGAGCTCGGACTGCGCAACGCCAAGTTGCCCACAGGGGCGCTTGGCGCGATCGACACATTCCGCTTCGAGGAGCGTGCGTTGCTGCATCACTGCGGCGACCTCATCGCGAGCGGACGGTTCAACGAAGCGCTGGCGCTCGTCACGGAGCGCGAACACAGCTTCTGGCTTGACCGGGACATCGGGCGCAAGGCTCAGTGGGAAGCGTCGCGACGCATGACGGAGCTTGGAAGCATTGCGATACAGGTGCGCGCGGAGGTGAACATGGCCAACGGAGACGCAGGTGCCTGGCTGATGGCGTACACATCCAAGGACGGATGGTACCGACTCGATCAAGCGCAGCGTCGCCTTGAAGCCTGGGTAGGGAATCTCGATGAGGAGCCCGACGAACGGTCGCTCGGTGTGGTTCGACGTGCCTACGACGACGCCTGCCACGCGATGGCGGACGGCTTCACCAAAGTGATCGTGAAGGCGAGCTGGACCGTCGCGGGAGTGCTGAACCAGACTCATGTCTTCAGCGAGGTTGTCGCGGCGCAACCGAAGCCGGTTGCCTACTTCCTTGTCGACGCGATGCGGTTCGAGATGGGCATCGAGCTAGCGGAGCGGCTTCCCAAGTCCTCCGAGGTATCGGTCCGCCCCGCGGTCGGAGCCCTACCCAGCATTACACCCATGGGCATGGCGGCGCTACAGCCAGGTGCCGCCGGCAGCTACGCGGTTGTCGAACAGAACGGCAAACTTGGTGCACGGATCGAAGACGCGTTTCTTCCCGACCTCCCGAGCCGCAAGAAGTTCGCCGCTGCCCGGGTGCCTCAGCTGGTCGACATGACGCTTGATGAGCTCCTGAGCCTGCAGCCCTCGAAGCTCTCCAAGAAACTTGATGGCGCGCAAGTTGTTGTCGTCCGCTCCCAGGAGATCGACCACGCTGGCGAGGCCGGGTTCACGTTCCAAGCTCGACAGATAATGGACACGGTCATCGATAACCTCGCCCGCGCCATCCGGAAGCTTGCGAGGGCAGGCGTCGAGCACGCTGTCATCAGCGCAGATCACGGCCACTTGTTCTTTGCGTCGGATCGTGACGAATCCATGAGGACCGACGCGCCGGGAGGTTTTACGGTCGAGCTGCACCGGCGATGCTGGATCGGACGCGGGGGTACGACACCACCCGGATGCGTCCGTGTCGCGGCGTTTTCGCTGGGGTACGCGTCTGACCTGGAGTTTGTGTTCCCCGCAGGGTGCGGCGTCTTCAGGGCGGGCGGTGACCTGGCATTCCACCATGGTGGCCCGTCACTTCAGGAGCTCGTCATTCCCGTCCTTACCGTCCGCACGAAGGTACCGGTATCGACGCACACGCCCGCCGGCCCCATCGCGGCGATAGGACTGCCCGAGGTCATCACGAACCGCATCTTCAGCGTCATGCTCTCTTTCGGAGAGCAGCAGATGGCGTTTGGAGCCACAGACGTTCTCGTACGGCCACTACTCATGGCGGAAGGCAAGCAGGTCGGCGCGGTCGGGATCGCCGTCGACGCCGAGTTCGATCGCGCCACCGGGTGTGTGAAACTTGAGCCGGACAAGCCGGTCACTGTCGCCTTCTTGATGAGCTCCTGAGCCTGCAGCCCTCGAAGCTCTCCAAGAAACTTGATGGCGCGCAAGTTGTTGTCGTCCGCTCCCAGGAGATCGACCACGCTGGCGAGGCCGGGTTCACGTTCCA
>WNGL01006674.1_pt1 | contig 13572 bp, 9 predicted proteins | sample 5400591 | NCBI WGS metagenome assembly WNGL01 (sample SAMN13153377, study PRJNA577476) | soil metagenome | isolation source: 80 cm soil or saprolite under Garry oak tree replicate 1 | place: USA:California | collected 2016-06-15
CCTGGACCCCGACCTGGACCCCGACCTGGACCCCGACCTGGACCCCGACCCCGACCCCGACCCCGACCCCGACCCCGACCCCGACCCCGACCTCGACCTCGACCGCGACCGCGACCGCGACCTCGACCTCGACCTCGACCTCGACCTTGACCGCGACCCCTCATCCCCCCAGCACCACCTGCAATCCCCACAGCGCCGCCATTCCGATGGCGATGGTGAGGAGGACGTTCCGGGTCCGCCACGCGACCAGGGCCGCGACGACGCCACCCAGGAGGCGAGCGTTTCGCCAGCCGAGGTCGAGCTCTCCGCTCCTCAGCACGAGCTCGGGCAGGACGATGGCGGAGAGCACCGCCGGGGGGACGAAGCGGAGCGCTCGCGCGGCGAGCGGCGGCAGCTCGAAGCGGCCGAGGAGCGCGATGAACGACAGGCGGGTGAGAAACGTCACCAGCCCGGCAGCGACGAGGGCGGGCCAGTAGCTCCCCGCGATCATCTCGCGCCCTCCCGCTGCGCGGCCGGCTGGCCGCCGGAGAGCGCCAGACCCACCACCACCCCCACCATGGCCGCGAGCGGCAGGCCGAGCTTGTAGGGGAGCCGGTGAGCCGCCAGCGCCAGCACGCCGGCCGAGAGCGCGGCCGCCACGCCGGCGCGGTCCTTCAGCGTCGGCACGACGAGCGCGATGAAGGTGAGGGCCAGCGTGAAGTCGAGCGACCAGCTCGCGGGTACGCGCGCGCCGACGAAGATGCCGGCGGCGGTGCTCCACTGCCAGGCCGTCCAGAGCGTGATCCCCGCCCCGAAGACGTACCAGTGCCGGTAGGGCGAGACCTCGCTGCGGCCGGCGTCGCGCAGGTAGCGGGTGATGGCGACCGCGTAGGCCTCGTCGGTGAGGAGGTAGGCGAGCCCGGCCTTCCACCCCGGCCGCAGCGCGCGCAGGTGCGGCGCCATGGAGGCGCTGTAGAGCGCGTGCCTCAGGTTCACCACGAGGACAGTGAGGATGATGACGCCGGCGGGGGAGGCCTCGCGGATGAGCTGGGCGGCGATGAACTGCGCCGAGCCGGCGAAGACGACCGACGACATCGCCTGCGCCGTCCCGTGCGAGAGCCCGGCCGACAGCGCCAGCAGGCCGTAGATCATGCCGAACGGCGCGACCCCGAGCAGGATCGGGAGCTCGTCACGGCAGCCGGCGAGGAATTCGTGGCGGCGCGTGAAGTGGGACGGGGATAGCATCGCCTCGAGCCTACACGACGAGGAGCCCTCCCATGCCGCTCAAGTCGAGCGCCCAGAAGGTCCAGGACGCGCTGCGCGCAGCCGGGTTCACGAACGAGGTGGTGGAGCTGCCCGACTCCGCCCGGACCGCGGCCGAGGCCGCCACCGCGGTCGGCTGCACCGTCGGCCAGATCGTGAAGTCACTGCTCTTCCAGGGGCGCCCGAGCGGGCAGGCCATCCTGGTGGTGGCGAGCGGGAGCCACCGCGTCGACGAGCGGCTCGTGGCAGCCCTGCTCGGCGAGGAGCTCGCGCGGGCTACCGCCGACTTCGTGCGCGAGCAGACCGGCTTCGCCATCGGCGGCGTCCCACCGATCGGCCACGCCCGACCGCTCGTCACGGTGGTGGACGAAGCGCTCCTCGCCCACCCGCGCATCTGGGCCGCCGCCGGGCACCCGCACGCGGTGTTCGCGCTCACCCCCGACGAGCTCGTGCGCATGACCGGTGGGCGCGTGGCGCGCATCGGCGCCGCGCCCTAGGATGGGGGCATGAAGAAGAAGCTCGGCATCCTGACCGGCGGTGGCGACGTCCCCGGCCTGAACTCCGTCATCAAGAGCGTCACCTATCGTGCGGCCGAGAACGGCCTCGAGGTGATCGGCATCCGCCGCGGCTGGGAGGGGCTCACCCACCTCGACCTCGATGACCCGCAGAGCAGGGCCCGCTACGTGATGCCGCTCAACCGCGAGAACACGCGGCGCATCGACCGGAGCGGTGGCACGGTGCTGCACTCCTCGCGCACCAACCCTTCCAAGATGAAGAAGCTCCCGCCGCACCTCTCGGCCAATGATTTCCCGGCCTCACAGGCGATGAAGAAGGGCGAGACGAGCACCGTCTACGACATCAGCAAACGCGTCCTCCAGAACCTCGAGAAGCTCGGGATCGAGGACCTCATCGCCATCGGCGGCGACGACACGCTCAGCTACGCGGCGCGGCTGCACCAGCTCGGCGCGAGGGTCATCGCCATCCCGAAGACGATGGACAACGACGTCCGCAACACCGAGTACTGCATCGGCTTCTCCACCGCCATCACGCGCGCCATCGACGCGATCCAGCGCCAGCGCACCACCGTCGGCTCGCACGAGCGGATCGGCATCTTCCGCGTCTTCGGGCGCGACGCCGGCTTCACCTCGCTCTACACGGCGTTCGTCACCTCGATCCGTTGCCTCATCCCCGAGTACAAGCCGCCGCTGGAGAAGGTGATCGAGGTGCTCGTCAACGACAAGCGCGATAACCCGAGCAACTACTCGCTCATCGTGCTCTCCGAGGGATCCGAGTGGGAGGGGTACCAGGTGCAGGAGTACGGCGAGGCCGACGCCTACGGCCACCGCAAGAAGGGGAGCGTGGCCGAATCGCTCTCCGACGAGATCAAGCGGCGCACCGGCGAGGAGACCATCGTCTCCGACCTCACCTACGACCTGCGCTCGGGAGACCCCGACTTCATCGACAAGCTCGTCGCGCTCACGTTCGGCACCATGGCCTTCGACGCCGTGCTGGAGGGGAAGAGCGGCCTCATGTCGGCCCTCGTCGACGGCAAGTACGACATGATGCCGATCCCGGACCCGAAGCTCGGACCTCGCAAGGTGGACATCGCGACCATGTACAACACCGAGCGCTTCCGCCCGATCTACGCGAACAAGCGCGGGCTCCCCATCTTTCTGAACCGCGCGTAGGCGGGGGCGCGGGGGCGGCGGGGCCCGTCCCCCGCCCCGTCGTGACGCGTCACTGCACACGCGCCGGTTCCGATCGGGGGTCGCCGGGGCAGCCCTCCGGCGGTGCTTCCATGGTCCGACGCAGTTTCGTCGCACCCGCGCCATTTCCCGGGTGCGTTCCGGTGCTTGAGAGCGTCGAGCCCCAGGACCTTCGCCGCGCCGCCGCCGCGCGAGGCGAAGGCCGCCGGACGCCGCCGGTGAGCCTGCTTCCGGTCGAGCCCGCACACCGGCTCGCGACCCTCGCTGAGGAGCGGCGCTGGCTCGTCACCGGCCTCTGGGCCGAGGAGGCGGTGGGGATCGTCGGAGGCGAGCCCAAGTGCAGCAAGTCCTTCCTCGCCCTCGACCTTGCCGTTTCGGTCGCGTCGGGCACGCCCTGCCTGCGCCGCTTCCCGGTGTCGCGCCCGGGCGGCGTCCTCCTCTTCGCCGCCGAGGACGCGCTTCACGTCGTGCGACGACGGCTCGAGGGGATCTGCGCGCCGCCGGCGTGGACCTCGCCGACCTCGACGTCCAGGTGATCACTGCGCCGACCCTGCGCCTCGATCTGGACGCTGACCGGGCGAGCCTCGACGAGATGGTGGCGAAGCTCAAGCCGCGCCTGCTCGTCCTCGATCCCTTCGTCCGACTCCACCGGATCGACGAGAACGCCTCCGGCGAGGTCGCCCCGATCCTCGCCTACCTGCGCGAGATCCAGCGCCGCCATGCCGTCGCCGTCGCGCTCGTGCACCACTCCAAGAAGGGTGGCGGCCGCGCTCGCGCCGGCCAGGCCCTGCCGGCTCCTCGGAGTTCCACGCCTGGGGCGACTCCAACCTCTATCTCCGACGCGACGGCGACGATCTCACCCTCACAGTCGAGCATCGCGCCGCCCCGTCCGTCCCCGCCGTCGCACTCGCGCTGGCGCAGCGCGGCGACGCCCTTGCGCTTCACGTCGTCGAGCGCCGCGCGGAGCCCGAGCCGCAGCCCACCTCGGTGGACGAGCGCATCACCCGCGCGCTCGCCGATGCCGGCCGGCCTCTTCCCCTCGCCGAGATTCGCGCAGCCTGCCGCGTCAGGAACGCCACCCTTTGCGAGCGCCTCGCCGCTCTCACCGCCGCCGGCCGCCTCGTCCGCGCCGACGACGGCTACCAGCTCAGCGCCGGCTGACCGCTTTCCGGTTCCGCTTCCCGAGCGCTCTACAGCGCGCGGGAACGGGAACTCGGAACTCCATCAAATAGCCTGCTTGGGATGCCATCGGAGAGCGTGCTCACGCTCACGTGCAACTCGCCACGACCAATTACTCTCCCTGATAGAAGCTGTACCCCCGTGCTTGCCGCCACACGATTCCCTCGATGTTGGCGCTCTCTTCAACATGGAAGCACACGGGCTCCTCGTCGGGATTGTGGGCGAACGCGAGGACCGCCTCCCGAACCGCTGCGACCGCTGCAACTTCGGCACGAGCGTGACTCGCCGCCATCACCACTCGCGTGGCAAAGAGCCCTCCCAATTCGACCTTGTCGCTCTTTATGGCTGTCACTCGTAAGGGCTCAGCGCGGACCATCACGCGGTACGGCCGCACACGAGTAACCCCGAGCGTTCGAAGAACGCCGTACGTGACAGACTGCCAGAAGATTCGCTCGAGGAAGAACAGCCGCATGAGAGCTCTAGATTTCCGTCGGGGGCGGCATGGGCAAGTAGATGGGCGGCAAGAACAACTCCAAGATGTCCGCCACATTACCCCAGAATGAGTGACCAGGGGCACCCTCAGTTTGATAGTGCGGAGCCCCAACTTCGCCGTTTGGTAGCTCGTGTCCGGTGTGGCGCATCATGTCCCCACAGCCTCCGCCAGCGGCCTTCTCAGCAGCCTTGGCGGATTGACGGGTCTCGAAGACTACATTCTGCCCCGCCTTCCGCGCAGCCACTGCCTCGGCCTCGGTCGCCAAGGGACGAATGAGGCGCCGCTCGCCGTTGTTCAATAGTCGGATTAGCCAGGCAAATGGCGCAGTGCCTTCGGGGTCCGTCAGGTTCACCGGGTCATTCCCGACGTACTCGTAGAGGTTCGTCGCCCCACCCGCGAACCGAATCGGGTCCTTGTTCGCCCACCTCCCAATGCTGGGGTCGTAGTCCCTCGCCCCGAACCTCACCAGCTCGGTGTCGCGGTCGAAGAGCCCTCCCACGAACCCGAACGGTTGGAAGCCGGGCGCCGTGTCGGCGAGCACCATGCCGTAGCTGTCATAGTCCATCCTCTGTGCGACAGCCCCTGAGGCCGTGTGCACCACCAGCCTGGGCGAGCCGAGGTGGTCGGTGAGGATGCGGAACGTCCCCGCGCTGGTCGTCATGTACTCCGGCACGTTCACGTGCAGGCCGTACACGAACGTCGCCTTTACCGCGCCCGCGCCATCGAGCCAGGCGACCGGCCGGAGCTTACCGTCGTAGAGGAAGCCCTCCACGAGCGCGCCGTTCACCTTCTTACCCACCCGCCGGTTCCGCCCGTCCACCACGTAGTCGATTCGCCGCCCGTCAGGGAGCGTCGCCCAGAGCAGGTTTCCCTGCCGGTCGTAGGAGTAGGTGGTGGTCGCGCCGGCGGTGGTCTTCGCGGTGAGGTCGCCATTCGGACCGTAGCTGTAGGTGGTCGCCCCGAAAGACCGCATCCGGTCCTCGCCGTCCGTGACGCCCTCCTCGACGCCGCTCGCGAGGCTCGTCCTCAGCTGGAGGTTCCCGTTCACGTCGAAGAGGTAGGTCGCCTGGAGCTGCCCGTTCATCGTCACGTCGGACAGTCGCCCGGAGGTGTCATAGCCGTAGTCGCAGCTGGTGGTCGCCCCGGTGAAGTGGTCGGTCTTGGAAACGATGCGCCCGGACGGATCGCGGCCGAGGTCCCACGAGAACACAGGTGAGCCGTTCACGGTGGCGCTGAAACTCGCCACCTCGCCATACCCGTTGTAGCTGGTGGCGGTGGTCACCGCGCCGAGGCTGGTGCCGGAGAGGCGCCCCGACGCCGGGTCGCGTGTGATGGTCTCTGCCCCAGCCAGCGTGAGCAGGCCGTCGGGGTCATAAGCGAAGGAGGCCGAGATCCCGTCGGCGCCTAGGCTCGTCACCCGGAAGTCACTGTTATAGCCGTATGCGATCGAGCCCTGGACCTGGCCAGTGGAAGTCTCGCCGGTGACGAGGAAGCCGTCGTAGGAGTAGGCGAGCGACTGCCCCTCGGGCGTGGTGAGGGTCGCGACCCGGCCGGCGCCGTCGTAGGTCGTGGAGGCCGTCCCCCGAGCATCGGTCACCGAGGCAATTCTCCCTGTGAGCTGCCCGGCGGTCCCGACCTCGTAGCTGGCGAGAGCCGAGGTCCCGTCCGGCAGCCACATGCCGAGCGGGTCTCCATTGCGGCTGTAGGTGTAGCTCGTGCTGACAGTACTCAGGCCGGGCAAGAGCGGTGGGTCGTACTCCTTGAGCCGGTCGACCGCGTCGAAGACGAACCCGTGCGCCGTGCGGCCAGGAGGGGTGAGCGAGGTCAGGTTGCCGCTCGCGTCGTAGCCGAACACGGTGAGTCGGCTCCCTGGTAACTCGAGCGTGCTCGTCCGGCCGACCGCGTCGTAGGTGAGGCGCGTCGTCTGGTTGAGGGGATCGAGCAGGGTCGAAGGCAGGCCGTTGGTGTCGTACGTGATGGTCGTGGCCCTCGAGCCCTGGCCCATCGCCTGGAGCCGTCCCAACGCGTCGTAGGATTTGTCGATCGCATAGACCGCCGGGTATCCGGGCGGCTCGACGTGGACCACCCGGCCCTTCTCGTCGAGCTGCGCGACGGTCATCCTACCGCCAGCAGTCGTCGTGGTCACCTGGCGTGTGCTAGCCGTGTACGTGGACGAGGACGCCCGCCCATTCACCTTGACGGTCTCGGTGAGCCTTGTCGCGCTGAACGGGTCCGCCGGGTTCGACATCTGTGCGGTTCGAGTGCTCGCGACGACAGCTTGCAGGCCGGACGGTAGCGTGGTGGTCGTCGTGTAGACCGGCGACATGACACCGAAGCGAGGGTCGGATCCGGGACTGCTCTTCGCCACAGTGCCGTCGGGATACGTCACGGTGACGAGCCCGTCGGTCCCGACGAGTGTCGTCGTCTGCGTACCATCGGGTGCTGCCTCGACCATCTTGCGCTCGCGGCTCCCCAGTAATTGGACGGAGTAGGTCGTGGCCGTACTGCGCTCGGCATCGAGGGCTGTCGAAAGGGAGACCGAGTACTCGTTGGCCGCCTCCGAGCGCGTGAGTGTCTTCACGCCGCCAGCCGGGTTCGAGTCCGACAACAACCGTCCCACCGCATCGAAAGCGAACGCGTGCAGGTTTCCACGGGGGTCCATGTAGCTCTGCATGAGGCCGCCCGGATCATACGAGTAGGCCTGCACCTCGCCGGCAGGATTCGTGACTGTGGCGAGGTAACCGTTGGCGTCGAGGCTGAGGGATGTACGCTGACCATGCGGTGCCACGATCGCGATCGGCGCGCCACCTCCATCTCGTTCGATCAGGGTGACGAGGCCATTCTCATCAGTGATCGTCTCGAGGAGACCGGCTGCACCATATCCGAACGACCGAAGCGTTCGACCGTCCATCGCGGAGGCCGTGCGAAGATGCCGGCCCTCGATATCGAAGACGTATGCCTCGGTGCCCTCGGACGACGGGACGATCAGATCGTCTCCACGCCTGGTCGGGAGGACCGGGCGCACGATCCGCACACGTCCGTTCCCTGCATCGGCCACATAGAGTGTCCCGTCGGGCGCAACGGCTAGGCTTTGCGGGGTGTTGAGCAATGCGTTCGCGGCGATACCGTCGCCCGAATATCCAGCTGGGGCCCCTCCGGCAAGCGACGTGATGTACCCGTCTGGCCAGATGCGGCGCACGCGGCTGTCGGTGAACGCACCTGACGTGTCCCTCCATAAAGCTCCGAGGAAGAGGCTTCCGTCCCGTCCCAGCGCGAGTCCGCTCACTCCGGCGATACCGGCCGCCATGGCCGGGCCACCGTCTCCGGACGGGCGCGTGTAGTAGCTCGCGCCGGCCACAGTCTGGATGATTCCGTCCGGGGTGATCCGGCGGATGCGCGCGTTAATAGGATCGGCGACGAAGATGCTTCCATCATCACCGACCCTGAGTTGTCCATCGGCGCAGAATGAAGCATTGATGGCTGGTTGTCCGTCACCGCCCGTGGGCGAGCAGAAGCCATCGCGGCCGGCGACCGTCGAGATCACTCCTCCCGGGTCCACTCTGCGAACACGGTGACCCGTCAATATGTACACGCTTCCGTCGCGACCGACGGCGACCGACGGGATCGGGACGTCCACCTTCGCCTGTGTCGCGGGCCCGCCGTCGCCTGTATATCCGGCAGTCCCTGTTCCAGCAAACCTGTGGACGATTCCGTCGGGAGTCACTTTCAAGATCCGGCTCACATATGAAGCAGACGGTCCAATATGCCAATCCGGTATGTAAACGGAGCCATCCGCACCCACCGCTATCTGGTAAGCTCCGAAGCACGCCTCGGTCGCGGGGACCCCCTCAGCGTCCTCGACGCAGTTCGGTCCACCGGCAATCGTCGTGATGACGCCCGCACGGTCCACCTTCCGGATCCTATTGTACGTACTCATGAGCAGCTCCCCGGAAGGCGTGAACGCCATCCACAGATTGTGGCTGAGCGCTGCGCTCGTGGCCGGGATCCCGTCTTGCGTGCTGCTGCCACCCCCAGCAATGGTCGCGATACTTGCGGGAAGCTCTACGGCTCTGATGCTCTGGCCCGTTCCCAGATGCAGAACGCCTGGCGCTGCGTCGTACGCGTGGTGGTGACTCAGCGTCCATCCGCCGAGACCAGCCGGCTGTGGAGCCCCCCCCAATCTCGCGCTCAGCGATTGATAGATCACATATGGCGAACCAGGACTATTAGACACAGTGAACTTAACGCCGGTCGTGGACAGGGCGGAAAAGCTCCTGTTCCCGTGGTTCTCGCTGGGCGCGATATAGACGGAGTCGTACACGTATCCGATCTCACCGCTCACCGACACGAGACCCGGCACGTTGCGGCCGTACGCGTCCTTCCCGTCCCAGATGAACGTGTAGGACTGGTAGGGCGTGAATGGTGGGCCGATGGTCTCACGGAACGTACGTCCCGCAGCGGTCAGAGTGAGCGTGATCTGCTTCAGCCCCGGCGGGACGGCTCCCCCCGTGAGCCACACCCCGAGCGTCCGCTGAAAACTTCCACCGGGCACGCGCTCGCTCTGATAGTGCAATGAATACTCAGTCCCGGTGACCGGAAGCTCTTCACCGAGAACCAGGCTCTCGCAGTCGATCTTCGAACCGCTCACGCTATGTGAGCACGAATCAGGCTGACCTTCAGACGGCAGCGGCACGCTCGGGGGCGTGCACGTGGTCGCGCACCCCCAGGGCCAGTTGAAGTCGAACGGCGTGAAGTGATCGACGCACACTCGCCAGAGCTCCTGACCGGCCTGGTAGAGAGTTGCGAGACGCGCCCGTTCAGCATCGCTGATTCCCAACGCGCCCAGCTTCGTCGCATCTGCCGCAACCCCGGACCCGTCGACGTCCAAGCTGGCGAGGCCGGCGGCGACACTCAAGACCTTGATGACCCGGCCGTCGTTCGCCGGCACCCACATTCCACTTGTGCGATCGTAGTACCCCGACGGCACCCGACCACCCACGGGGAATCGGAGGAAGTTCTCGACGTAGAACGGTACAGGCTGGTTGAACTCGACCCTCGTCGCGCCAGCTGCGAGCGCCTCGTCGATGCTCATCTCCACCGCGTACGTCACTGCGGTGGTAGGCGGGAGATTCCCCGGCATCGCATTCGCGCCGTATACCGTGTACTCGGTGAGCCGCACCGTCGCGGACGTGAGCGCCTGACTGGTGCCATTGGGCAGCGTCATCCCGGCTGCGGTTCCGGCTGGGAAGATGACGGTCGCCTGCCTGGTCCCGGCTCCATCGACGGCGGGCGTTCCGCGCGACACCTGGAGGTCGGCGGATTGCATCGGCACGACGGTCGCTTGCGGGTCGAGCGGAACCAGGATCACGTCGGGGAGCGAGGCATAGTCGTTCCAGGGTGGCGTCACCTGCCGCTGTGCCGTCAGGAACCCCTCCTGACGGATCTCCAGCTGGATGAGGCTCCCCCCATTCGCGACGAGGTCATAGGCGCCGTCGCTCCGCGTGTACGTATATCCGAGCTCCGGTCGCCCGAGGACGTTCACGATCCCGCCTGCGAGCGGCGCACCATCCGGGTGGACCACCTTGCCCCGCAGCACCGCCACTCGAGATGGATCGATCGCGTCCGGAGCGACGCCGAATTGCAGCCGGTTCGATCCGAGGTACAGGAAGCTGACAGCGTCGAGGAATTGCGGCACGGATGTGCGACTGAGAGGCGGGGCGGCTAGGCTTGGGTCGATGGGCGTGATCGTGCACGCAGCAAGGCGCGTGTGGCTCACTCCTGCGGAGGGATCGCACGCGTCCGTCGTGCAGGGGTCGCCGTCGTCCACCTGTGGCGGCGCACCGGGCTGACAGACACCTGCACCGTCGCAGGTCTCGAGGCCGTTGCAGACGGTCCCGTCCGAACAGGTCGTTCCCGCTGCAACCACTGGGTGCGTGATCGTCCCTGTCGACGGATCGCAGGTGTCGGTCGTGCAAGGATTGCCGTCGCTCACGGCGACCGGCGCGCCAGGCCTGCAACTGCCCGAACCGTCGCAGGAGTCGCCCGTGGTGCATGCGTTCCCGTCACTACATGCGGTACCCAGAACGGCAGGTATGTGGTGGACCCCCGTGACGGGATCGCAGCTATCGACCGTGCACGGGTTCCCATCGTCGACTGGAACCGGAACGTGTTGGCAGGAGGAGCCCGTCCACGAATCGGTCGTGCAAGCATTAGAGTCGTTGCAGTCGCAGGTGCAGGGACCCCAGGTGCGATCGGCAAGACAGACCTGCTGCGAGCTGTTGCACCCTGTGAGCTTGCACTGCCGCGTGCTTCCCGTCGTGCAGATGCCGCTCATGAGCGCAAGGACTTGAACCGCGACGACGCTGGCCAGCATGACATCCCCCCTCGCAGCCGACATGGCCTGCCGCATCACGATCCGCCACACCGCACAACTCGTGAGCCCGCACCATCGTGAACGCGACGACACTCGTCTACACACCAGACGGGTTGTGAAGATGACGCTGCGTGCAAGCGGCTGACATGCCAGGATCCAGATGCGCCCGCCGCAGAAGGGGCCGCACTAACCGAGGCCGGTGAACGCCCTGGACAGGGACGCGTCTCTTTGCCACAGCGCCGTCACATCTCACGGCGACGAAGCAAGCAGTCTGGGTCTTTCCCGCGCAAGGCGTCGTGTGGCTGAAAGCAGTGCCCGGTCACGCGGCAGGCAGGGTCCGTATCCTCAACAATGCCGTTCATCTGCGGGTCGACGACGGAGGGGGCGCGCATCGAGGCTGTAATCACAAACGATCTCAGTCCACCGAATTCGACCGCGTGGCGCCCCCGCCCGCCCGTACGGATCCGCGCATGAAGGGCGGCGGGGTGGCCCTGCGCCGGAGCGTAGCCCGGCCTGCGGGCGGACGGGATCGACAGTACGTCAGCCGCTTGCACGGCCAGTGCCGCGCGGCGACCTCCGAGCGCGCGAATACGTCCTCTCGCGGCACGCCGGGCCGTGCTGCGGCCAGAGCGATTCGGCGACGATCGATACGGCAACTCCGGAAGGCCGTTGCGGAGCACCGCCGCAGGGCCACACCGACGCCCGCGCGGAACCGCGCGCGCGTGCGAAACCCTCGTGAACCTGCCCCTCTCCCCTGCCCTCTCCCCGCTGCGCGGGGCGAGGGGGTGTGCTCAATCGTTGCGACCCCGACCTCGACCCCTCTCCCCAACCCTCTCCCCGCTGACGCGGGGCGAGGGGGTGTGCTCGACTTCGAGGAGTCAGCAACTCTGCGGTCACACGCGCTCCAGGACGGCCCGCAGCAGCTTCCAGAAGCTCTGCACCGAGGCGATGCTGACGCGCTCGTCGGGCGTGTGGGCGTCCCACATGGTCGGGCCGAAGGAGACCATCTGCAGCCCGGGGTACTTGGGGCCGATGAGCCCGCACTCCAGGCCGGCGTGGATGGCCCGCACCAGCATGCGCTTCCCGAACAGCTCCTCGTGCACGCCGTCCACCACGGCGACGAGCGGCGCGCCGGGCTCCGGCTTCCACCCGGGGTAGCCGCCGGTCTGACGCACCTCGAAGCCGGCCAGGGAGGCGACGCCGGCGATGCGTGCCGCGAGCGCCTCCTTCGACGCGTCGAGCGCGCTGCGGGTGAGGAAGCTCACCTCCACCGCGTCGTCGCGGGTGTCGACCACGCCGAGGTTGGTCGAGGTCTGGACCAGCCCGGGGATGTCCGGGCTCATCGCCTCGACGCCGTGCGGCCCGGCGAGGAGGAGCCCCACCACCGCGCGCGCGTCGGCGGCGGAGAGCACCGGAGCGGCGGTCCCCTCCTCGACGGCGATGGCGAGGCCGGGATCGAAGGCGCCCAGCGCGGCCCGCCAGGCGGACTCCTGCCGCGCCACCTCGGCCCGCACCGCGGCGGCCCGGGCCGGCTCGACCAGCAGCACCGCCGAGGCCTCGCGCGGGATGGCGTTACGCTTGTTGCCGCCGCGCACGGAGACGAGCTCGAGGGGGCCCGCCTGCGCCAGGGCCGCCAGCACCTGCCCCAGGATGCGGACCGAGTTCCCCCGCCCGGCGGCGATGTCGGTGCCGGAGTGGCCGCCCTTGAGACCCGAGACCTTCACCCGGAGCGCCACCCGACCGGCCGCGGGAGCGGCGCGCGTGACGCGGCGGGTGGCGACGGAGTCGAGCCCGCCGGCGCAGCCGATGGTGAGCTCGCCCTCCTCCTCGCTGTCGAGGTTGAGCAGGTACTTCGCGGCGAGCCAGCCGGGGCGGAGGGCGTTCGCGCCGGTGAGGCCGGTCTCCTCGTCCACCGTGACCAGGACCTCGAGCGGCCCGTGGCGGAGGTCCCGATCGCCGAGCGCCGCCAGCGCCGCCGCCACGCCGATGCCGTTGTCGGCGCCGAGGGTGGTGCCGCGCGCCCGCATGACATCGCCGTCGCGGTAGACGTCGATGGCATCCTTCTCGAAGTCGTGGACGGTGCCCTCGTTCTTCTCGCAGACCATGTCGGCGTGCGCCTGCAGCGCGACCGTGGGACGCCCCTCCTGCCCCGGCGCCGCGCGCTGGCGGAGCAGCACGTTCCCGGCCGCGTCGCGCTCGACCTCGCACCCGAGCGCCCTGCCCTGCTCCGCCACCCACGCGGCAGCGGCCGCCTCGTTCCTCGAGCCGCGCGGGATGCGGGAGAGCTCGAGGAAGTAGCGCCAGAGCGGACGGGGTTCGAGGGTGGCGAGCAGATCGGACATGCGGCCTCCAGGGATGAACGCGGGCGCACGCTAGCACGCGCCCACGCTCGTGCGACGACACGATCTTGGAGCGCTCAGCCCGGAGGAGGCCGGCGCGCTTCGGGGCGCTGCCGCGAGGCGATCCACAGGCTCGCCGGGAGCGCGGTGAAGTCCGCGAGGAGCGCGAGCAGGAACGCGGCGGACGTCATGAGCCCGAACTGCCGGAGGGGCGGGAAGCTCGAGACCGCCAGGCCGAGG
>WNGL01007229.1_pt1 | contig 13572 bp, 13 predicted proteins | sample 5400591 | NCBI WGS metagenome assembly WNGL01 (sample SAMN13153377, study PRJNA577476) | soil metagenome | isolation source: 80 cm soil or saprolite under Garry oak tree replicate 1 | place: USA:California | collected 2016-06-15
GCCCGGCCATCAGGAGCATCGTGGCGGCGCACGGGTCCTGCGCCGCGATGGAGCCAGGCCGCATCCCGGCGGGTGCCGGCGGTGACTGGCGAGGCTGACAGGCGGGCGGGCGCTCCTGCCGGGCGTGGCCGGGCTGGCCCTTCGTGACAGCGGGTACGGCTTCGGGCGGGTGCGGGAATGGTTCTTCGTACTGTGAATGTGAATCGGATCGCTGCGACTGAGACATGACTCCCCTGATCAGGCAGGACGGTCCGGCAGCGCAGGGATGGGCACGCGAGTGGCTGCCGGCGGGACGCTGATCCGGCGGTACGCCCTGGCACTGACCCCGGCAGGGGCAGGCATTGAGGCCGCGGTTGCAGCAGCCTCGGTACCGCCGCTAAGCGGCGGCCCGGGTAATCATGGCAGCGAAGCAGCACATGCCTTCACCATAGCCGTGAGACAGAAGCACCATCCCAGCCTCAGCCGAACTGACACAGCCCAGCTCAGCGGCATTTACGTGTGTCAGGTCAATCGAGACGGGACAGCTTGAAGTGGCCCCGGCCGGTGTCAGGCGGCTGGTGCCTGGCGTTGCTGGCGGGCATGGGCGAGGCGGTAGGAGTCGCTGCCGGTCTCGATGATGTTGGCGCCGTAGGTGAGCCGGTCGATGATCGCGGCGCAGAGCCGGGGGTCGGTGAAGGTTTTCGTCCAGCCATCCGGGGCTGGCACATGTTGAGATCGGGTGATCCGGGCTGGTGCCTGGGATGTCTGCCTTCCGGCGTGCCTGGCAGTCTTTGAGGCGTAAGCGGCGTATGTTAGGCGTCACCTTAATAGTTCAGGTGTAAGGAAGGTGTGCCGGTGATGCCGAGGCTGCGGGTGCTGCAAGGCGGGACGGTCCCCGAGACGCCGGTCACCAGTGACCCGTGGGAGTTCCAGGCCGCCTGCGTGGACGCGTTCGTCGCCTCCTGGCGGGCGCGCGGGTTCAGCCCGGTCACCATCGACAACGACATCGGCCAGCTGGAGCGGGCGCTGAAGGCGCTGGGCCGCCCGGCGTGGGAGGTGACGCCGGAGGACATCGACCGGGTCGTCGGGGGTCTTGCGGTTGCCGGGCGCACGACAGCGACCCGACGAGAGTACGTGCAGACCTTCAAGGGCTTCCACCGGTTCCTGCAGGCCCGCAAGGCCGCCGAGATCGAGGCCGCGTTCGGCGTGAAGCTGGTGTGCCCGGTCGATGAGTTCAACGCCTCCCGCCATGTCGGGGATGACTCCCCGGCCGACCTGCCGCCGCCGGTCCCGGAGCGGGTCAGCGAGTTCTTCGAGTTCCTGAAGACCCGGATCGCGACCGCCCGCAAGTACGCGCCCGCCGCCCGGGATTACGCGCTGTTTCGCACGCTGTATCACGCGGGGCTGCGGTCGGAGGAGGCCGCGCTGCTGGACCGCCCGGACGTGCACTTCAATCGCGGCCCGTTCGGCAAGCTGCATGTCCGGTTCGGCAAGGGCGCGCACACCTCCGGGCCGCGGCCGCGGTGGGTGCCGATGCTGGACGGGCTGGACCTGGTGCTGCACTGGTTCCTGGACGACGTGCGCGGCAAGTTCCCCGACTCGGCGGTGCTGTTCGCCGATGAGTCCGGCGGCGCGCTGCATCCGGGCACAATCCGCAACCGGCTGCGGTACCTGATGACCCTGGAAGGGCACCCGGCCGCGGACTGGTTCAGCCCGCACGCGCTGCGCCGGGCCTGCGCGACCCACAACTACGAGCGAGGGGTGGACCTGGTCGCCATCCAGCAGCTACTTGGCCACTGGACGGTGAGCTCGACGATGAGATACGTCCGTCCCTCGGCCACGTTCATCGAGGATGCTTGCCGGCGGGCGGTAGCCGCCACGCTCGGCGAGCTGTCCGGGGAAGAGCCGCACGCATGAACATCCGGTGGAAGCTGCGGATGACCGCGGCGCAGCGGGAGGTGTGGACCGGCACCCAGCTGCGGCGGCTGCTGGCCGAAAAGGCCGGGCTGGAACTGTCGGCGGCTTCGGTGTCGGCGCTGTTCACCAAGGAGCCCGCCCAGGTGAAGCTGCCCACCCTGGCCGCGTTGTGCACCGCGCTGGAGTGCACCCCCAACGACTTGTTCGAGGTCGACACCACCCCGGTGGCCCGGCCTGCCGCGCCGCCGCGTCCCGCGCCGGACCAGCCAAAGGCCGCCACGGCCCGCGGCCGGTCGATGCCGCCCCTCTGACCAGCACCGGAGCGATGGGGAAGAAGCAGCGGGACTGCGCCGGCTGCGGTGCCCCGGTCGGCATCATCGGCCGCGAGCACTGCTGCCTGTGCTGGCGCAAGATCACTGAGGCCGCAGCCAGGACGGCATGCCCCGGCTGCGGGAAGCAGCGGATCGTCCAGCCCGGTACCGGGCGGTGCGTGCTGTGCTCACGCGCCTGCGCCCAGTGCGGGCACCCGGTCCGCCGCCAGGATGCCGCCTTGTGCCGGGATTGCCGGCGCAAGGACCGGCAGGCGGCTGCCCAGCGGCTCTGCCCGCGGTGCGGGCGCCCGGGGTATCCGCGCGAGGACACCGGCTGGTGCGGGACGTGCTCCCGGCCCCGCCAGCCGAAAGACCCGCCACGGGAATGCGCGCAATGCGGTCAGGTCAAACGGCATCAGGCCCTCGGGTTGTGCTCGGCGTGCTGGCAGCGCCGCCCCGAGCGGCCCTTCGTCCAGGCTGCTCACCTGGCCGCCCGGCTCACCGACCCGCCGGGCTGGCTGGACGGCTTCATCGAGCACCTGGCCGCCGGGCACGGCCCGGCCCGCGCCTGCACCATGATCACCGTGCTGGGGCGGCTACTGAACGACGAGCATCCCAACCACCCGCAGAACCTGCTGGAACGAGCTCGCTGGCCGGGCCGCTCGATGGGCTCCCTGGCCCGCGCCCTGCAGGACTACTTCACCGCCGAGGGCCTTGCGCTACCGACCGACCAGGCAGACAGGCTCGCCGCCGGGCGGCGCCAGCGCCGCCTCGGCGCTGTCCCGGCTCCGCTGCGCCCGGCCGCAGCCGGATTCTGCGAGCATATGCTCGCCGCCCGGCAGCGTGCCCGCCGCGCCGGCACCCGGCCCCGAACCGATCACACCATCGAGACCGCCCTGGCCATCGTGCGCGACCTGGGCAGGTTCCTGGCCGGCCAGCGGGGCAAGCAGGACTGGGCGCTGACGGATGTACACGACATCGAGGCGTTCCTGGCCACGCTGCCCAAGGCCCGCAAACGGCGGCTGACCGTGCTGCGGCAGTTCTTCCGCTACGCCCGCACCCACAAGATCATCCTCGCCGACCCGGCCCGCGGCCTGACCGCCACCGCACCCAGAGGCTTCACCGGGCGAACCATCGCCCTTGACCAGCAGCGTGCCCTGTTCCGCCGCTGGACCGGTACCGATGCCCACCCGCACGAGGCGCTGCTGGGCATCCTCGCCCTGCTGCACGGCGCCTCCAGCAGCGAGGTCCGCCACCTGCAGGCCAGTGACGTCGACGTCGGCGCCAGGACGATCCGGCTCGGCAAGCGCCCGCACCCGGTGCCGCTCGACCCCGCCAGCTGGCAGGTGCTGCAACGCTGCCTGACCCACCGCGGCAGCCAGCGCACCGGCAACCCGCACGTGATCGTCACCAAGGGCACCAAGGCCGGGCGGACACCCGCGTCGGCCGCCTATATCAGCCACGTCCTGGACCCCTGCGACGTCCCCGCCCCGCATGCTGCGCTGCACGCGGCTGGCCGACCTGGTCAACACCATGGACCCCAAGCTGGTCGCCGCCGCGTTCGGCATGAACCCCGAAGGCGTCATGATCTACCTCGCCGATCACATAGATGATACCCGGCTGGATAAATAAATCCCGGCCAGTGAAACATTCACCCTGGGGCAGATTCCATCGAATCCCTTTTTTATAAAAAGGCTCGCGTGGCATACTGGCGGAATGAACAGCGAGCAAATCCATATTCGTGCCGCGACCGAACACGACAAGCCAGCAGCCCTGCAGCTCGCCCCCAGGCTGGCAGAAGGAGTCGCATCCTGGAGGGATCACCAGGCGGCCATCCCAGCTGCACGGAAGTGGCTCACGGACTCCTTCGCCGCGGCTGCCCGCCAGGATGGAACAGTCCTGGTCGCCGTCGATAAGGCCAGCATCACCGGAGTGATAACCATCAGGGAGCACCGCCACTTCATGGTGAGAATGACGGATACATAGGCGAGCTCGCAGTCGCCTCCCACGCGGTCCGCCTCGGTATAGGGCGGGCACTCATCGCAGCGGCTGAAACCTGGGCACGGGACCGCGGACTACGTCATCTCACACTGCATACCGGAATTGCCAATATCCCCGCCCGCCGTTTCTACGACGCCCTGGGGTTCCATGAAGAAGAAATCCGGCTAACCCGGCCCCTCTGAGACTTCAGCACTGACGCAGCGAACCCGCACCGAGCCGCGCTCCCGAACCCGTGCAGCTTCGGTGTCACCTGACACAGGTTCGCGGGAACATGTGCGCTTTGGAAAATGATTCATTGGAGGCGATGGCGACGCTGTTTTTCTCTTCGCGTTCGGTGAGGACCTGGAAGAGCAGCTCGGCGCCGCGGCGGTCGAGTTCCATGTATCCGAGCTCGTCGATGCAGAGCAGGTCGACGCGGCCGTAGCGGGCGATGGTCTTGTTGAGCTGCTTGTCGTCGGCGGCCTCGACGAGCTCGTTGACGAGCTCGGCGGCCAGGACGTAGCGGACGCGGTAGCCGACGGTCGCAGCGGCGGCGCCGAGGCCGATGAGCAGGTGTGATTTGCCGGTGCCGGAAGAAAAGGCGACAGACTGCAACATCTTCGCGCGGTGTTGCCGTGTGAGGTGCAGGTTATCTCGCAGGCGCATCCGTTGTCCGGGCGGCGGGTGGCGGCGAGGTCGTTCAAGCGGCTGGATGGCGTGCTGTTGCTGGTGATCGAGCTGCCGGATGGTTCGCCGGGCACGATCCGCGCGGAGGCGACGGATGTGCTGGGCTCCGGGGATGCGGCTGGCCCGGCGGTGGTGCTGGATGCTGACGGGTGGCGGCGGCTGCGGGCCCTGGTCGCGGCGCTGGCTGGCGGGAAGGGGCAGGACAGGTGAGCCGGGCCCGTCGGGCCGGGACGATCCGGCCCGCCGCGGGGTACGGGGTGAGCGAGCTGGACCGGGCCTGTGGGCACCTGCAGCGGGCCGTGACGGAGCTGAAGGCCGCCCGTCAGGCGTGGGGCTGCTGGGCGGACGGCGTCCGCCAGCAGGCGGAAGACCGCCTGGGGGTGACCGATCTGCGGGACCAGCGTGTGATGGACGACCTGGAGTACGGGCGGGCACTGGATCTGGGCACCCCCGTCACCGGGGCGGTGGACGCCGCCGAGGCAGTAGAACGCGTCGAACCCGGTCTCCCGAGAGTTCAGCAATTCCGAGGGCTGCCAGACGGGAACCCACGGGTTGGGCGCGGTCACCCGGGCCGGCCACCCGTGGGTTCATATGCGCGCCGGGCGGCCCGGCGCCGCAAATGGGTGGCTATTTAACCGCCGGATGGCTGCCGGCGGCCAACGCCCGACGGCCGCGCTAGCTGACGACGCGATGGCGAGCACGCTCTCCGGGGCTGCGATCAGGGTGAGGTAGCCGCTGATCGCTAACTTGCCGGGGTGATGCGGTGGCCGCAGCGCCACGCTGGCCCAGTCGAACGGTTCCTGGACCTGGAGGTCATAGCCGCAGGCATCGAATGCCCGCTTGATGTTGCCAGCTATCCTGTCCCGTTCAGTAGAGCTCACCTCTCCAGGGTCTGGCCCCTCCCAGGCCCGGATAGTCTCCTTGAACATCGCTATCGCCCGGGGCGTCGCGAGGACCTCGGAGTCGATCCATACCGATCGTTCACCCTCGCAGTACTGCATGCCCGTCCGGCCAAGGACCCTGACCGAAAACCCTGTGCTGCTCTCGATCACGTTCGGTTCGGGCTCCGAAAAGTGCTCTTGCATTCTCATCACCAACCCAGCAGCTGGAAGAGAACGTCGGTGACGCTCGAGTTCCGGATGAGCGTCGGAAGCGCTATTCATCCCTGACCGGAACCGCCGTCTGCGGTGTCGCGCGCGGCCTGAGCGTAGCGTAGCCCGGTGCGGGGGCCGAACCCGAAGACGGCGGCCAGGTGCAGCGGATCGGGGCGCCTGGCGAGGGCTTCTTCAATGATCCGGTCATCGCGGAGCTGTTCTGCGGTCACGGGCAGGCTGCGGAACAGCCGGTTCAGCCAGAACCGGCTGGCGGGCTCGCCCGTGTGCGCGGTCTTGCGGGTTACCAGGAGGTATGGGCTGCTGGTGGCGGGCCACCGCTGGTTCCGGAAATCGAGATAGCTGCGAATCGCGCTGACGGTGAACTCATCCAGCGGGCGGTCGAGCCCGCCATGGTCGAGCCGTCGGTCGGCGAGGTTAACCTGATCCAGGCGCAGGCGGCGGATCTGGCCGGGCAGGAGCGCGTGCACTCCGGCCAGTACGACCACGACCTGCAGCGCGGGATCGTCCTTCGCTGCGGCGGCGGCCGTGTCGATCAGGTTCGCGGGCAGCGGCGCGGGCACTGACGGGTTGCGGGCGCTGACGCGGACGCCGCGGGCGGGGTTGGCGAAGATGAGCCGCTCGGCCTTCAGGGTGCCGAATAGGCTGCGCAGCGTGCTGGCGTCCTGGGGCCGGGACCGGCCGGGCCGTCCGGCGAGCCACGTGGTGATGTCGTCGCGGGTGACCTGCCGGAGCGTGGAGTACCGGGTGCCTGCGTCGACGAGGAAGGTGCGGACGCTGGAGATGTCGCGGACGATCGTCCGGCGGCTGCGCGGCCTGCGGCGGGTTCGCCGAGCCTGCCAGGCCGGGCAAACGTGACCTGCTACGGCACTAGCCAGCCAGCCGGGCATTCGAGACGCGGTTGCCTGACCAGAATGTCCTTTGTGCACGAACTGCCGTCGCCCCGTCGGCAGCCAGACGGACTGGTCCACCCATCATCAGAGGACATAAATTACGCATTGTCCGCGGGCCAGGCGCCGCGCAGGGGCAGGCCTGAACACCGGTTCCTGCCGGACCGAACATCGGCGCGAAATCAAGATGCTGTTGCGGTGCCCATGGCCGGGCTGGGAGCCTGGCTGCTATTGCGCGAATTCTCAATCCGTCACTCGTTCGAAGGGCTGGTCAATGCTAGACATTCGGGCACGGACTATCGAGGGCCTGCATGTGCTCCGGGACGACGGATCCCGGCGGCTGGCCCAGCGCCTGGCCCGGGCGGCTCACCACCGGCTCGGTTCAGCCGGCCTGGACTTCCCGCTGGAACTCGACGACGTGGCGGATTCCCGGGCACTCAGGCTCGCGGTGCCCGCGCAACGGCCCAGCCGCGGCACGCCGCTTACCGTCGGCTGGATCTGCACTCCGCCGGGGGCAGGCTCCGGCGGTCACACCACCATGTTCCGGATGATCGAGGCCGCCGAGGCCGCCGGGCACACGTGTGTGCTCTACCTTTACGACCGTTTCCGCGGGCAGTTGTCACGCCATGAGAAGGTAATCAGGCAATGCTGGCCGGAAGTGCGCGCCGAAGTGCGGTCCGTGGCTGGCGGCCTGGCGCCGCTCGATGCCTACGTAGCCACTGGCTGGCCAACCGCGCACGTGCTCGCCGCGCGCAAGCCTGCCCACCCGGCGGCTGTACCTGGTCCAGGATTTCGAGCCGTTCTTCTACCCGAAGGGCTCGGAGTATGTGCTGGCGGAGGACACCTACCGGTTCGGGTTCAGGTGCATCGCCATCGGCTGGATGGTAGCCGACCTGCTGCAGAAGCGCTTCAACGTGCGAGCGCGGGTCGCCGAATATGGCTGTGACACGCCGGTCTACCGGCTGACAAATCCGGCTGCCAGGGCGGGCGTGGTCTTCTATGCGAAGCAGGCAATCGCCCGCCGTGGTTTCGAGCTCGGAATGCTCGCATTGCGTGAATTCCACCAGCGCCAGCCGGGCCGGGAGATTCATATTTTCGGTGATATGCCGTCGCCAGTGCCGTTTCCGGTGACTAACCACGGGAAAATGACGCCTGCGCAGCTTAGCGAGCTGTATAACAGGTGCCGCGCGGGCCTCGTGATGTCCTTTACCAACGTCTCGCTTGTGCCGGCCGAGATGCTCGCGTGCGGCGTCGTTCCGGCTCTGAGCGGTTCCTCCTTCGCGCACGCTGACCTGGACAATCCATATGCGCGGTGGGCCGACCCGAGTCCCAAGTCGATAGCCGGCGAGCTCTGCGGCATCGTGGCGAGCCCGGCGCCATCGCCGGACGAGGTGGCGGCAAGCGCACGCGTCGGCAGCTGGGAATCGGCGAAGCGCGTCAGCGTCGAGACAATTGAGGACGAGGTTTACGGCGCCGGACGAGATTGAGCACGCACTGACCCGCGGGCAGCCCTCGCTCACCGGGTCGTCGGCGCCCGGGTGGCCGGCCCCCGGGTGGCCGGCGCCGCCTCCAAAGCGGCGCCGGCGGCCAGGCGGGAGCGTGCATCCGGCATCAAGCAGGACCAGCGGCGGGGTTCCTGGCTGGTCTAGGAGCGCGCGAAGTCACGGGCCAGCCTGGCGAGGTTAGGCGTGCCGAGTCCGGAGGCCGGGTTGAAGATGTGGCCCGGCGTGCCGGTGTAGAACAGGTTGGTGTTGCCCGCGCTCGGCGTGGACAGCGGGCGGAACGGCGAGTGCGAGAGCGCGGCCCACCGGTAGATGGACGGGTTCCAGAAGCCGACGCGGTGGCCGGCTGCCTGGTCGATCACGGCGGCCACGCCGTTCAGCTGCGGCGCCACGAAGCTGGTGCCACCCCAGCCAGATTCGAGCGGGTCACCGGTGAATCCGGTGAAGTATTCCTCGTATCCGGTGAACGGGTCGGCATCGGCGGAGACGTCCGGGACAGCGCGGCCGAAGCCGATGCCCGTCTTAACCGGCGGGTGGGCGTGGAAGGTCCATGCGGTCGGCAGCGCCGCGTTGCCGAACGGCTTCTGGTCAGTCGGCGTCAGGTATTCCGCGTCGCTGAACTGGTGAATGCCAGGGACCAGCCGTTGGTAGAGCGGCATCGGGACGTCCGCGCTGAAGCCGCCGCCACCGCCGGCTGGCTCGGCGAGGGCGAACTGCGCCTCAGACGTGAAGCCGGAGAACGACGCGAAGTGCGGCCACAGCCAGTCCCAGCCCCAGGCCCGCTCTGCCGCGATGTGCACCGAGTCGGTCGAGGTCAGCGGGATGGTCCCGGCCAGCGTGGTGCCGCCGGCCGTGGTGGCCCACTGGCTGTCGCCCGGGTTGTCCACGGCCAGGTTGGTGGTGCCGAGCTCACCGGAGTCGTCAAAGGCGCCGGCGTCGCCCGCCGCGACGAATGTGCTCTGGCCCTGCGCGCCCATCTCGAGGAACGCCTCGTCAAATGCCTTCTCGTAAGCCGGGTCTTCCTGGCCGGTGGCCACGAACGTGTCGATGACGGTCTCGGCCTCGCCCCAGCTGGTAGAGACGGTGTCGGCGACATTCTGGCTGGCCGCGTCGTAGCAGGCGTCCAGGAATCCGGGGTCGGTGTTCGGCGCCTGGTAGACGACGACCTTCGCGCCTGGCGCGAGTGCGCCGGACTGCTCGACATCCAGAGTGGTCTCGCCGGACCCGGACGCGCCGCTGACCTTGCCGGCCCCGCCGTCCACGTTGATCAGCTTGATCTTGTGCGACCGCATCTTGATGTGCAGCACGTGCTTCCAGAAGAACCTGGCGTCCGACGCCTTCATGCTGGCCAGGGTGACGATCCCGATCGTCCGCCCGGCGCCGGTGAAGCCCGCCTTATACAGCGGGCCCAGATTGTACTGCCTGGCGAAGTCGGCCGGGGTCAGGCTGCCGGTCGCGGCGGCGGGTCTTGCGCCCTTGGCGAGCGCAGGCTGGTGCACGGCATTGCTGCTCGCTACCGGGTAGTTGGTGAGGCCGAGGACCGCAAGCACGAACTTGGCGATCCCGCGCGGCAGCAGCGGCTGGTCCGTGGTGCCGTGAATGATCATGGCCGGCCGGCCGGGCTTGCCATTGTGGGCCTTGACCGCCGGGATGCGGAAGTTCTTCTGCTGGACGCCGAGTGCCTTGTCGAACTCGCCCGCGGTGCCGGTCGCCGTGACGTCCAGCCCGTCCTGGTATGCCCTGGTGTGGATCTTGAAATGCGCGAGGTAGCTCTCCAGGGCGGAAATGTGCGGCGCGGTCTGGCCGAAGGCGCGGGCGAACCCGCTGACGGACAGCGGGCCGAACGGCATGCCGTGCGCGACGTCGGCCTTCAGGATGGCGATGTGGCGGGCCTTCAGGATGAAGGACACGGTCTCCCTGGTGCCAGCAGGGGTATTGCCGAAGACTGGGTCGCCGGACAACGCCGCGGCTCCGATGCCCTGCGGCACCGCAACCTTCGCGTTCCGATGCGGACGGGCGGTGGAGCTAGCAGGCCCGGCTGCCATGAACAGCAGCAGAGTTCCGGCAGTTCCGGCGGCGAGCGCTGCGCCCGCCCGGCTCGGCCTGGCCCAGTCAGACGGCTTCAATGCGGGGTTCCTCCTCGGGCGCCATGTCTCGGACAGCGGCCCGGGAGACCAGAAAATGACCGCGATGCAGCCCCCAGCCGCAGATCGGATGCTTAGCCAGCCGGAAGTGGCCAGCCAGGAGGAGCCAGCCGGAAGTAGCGCAAACGCGGCCGCCGGGTGCAAGGGGGCCAGGTCAGCACATTAGACCTGTAAACCATTACGGGCCAATAGGCATTTAGTAGTAAGTGGATGACGTTCGGTGATTTGCCATTCGGCCGGGGCGAGCGGTCCCGCGTCGGGCTGTGCGGGGGCAGGCCGGGGGCGAGCGGTCCCGCGTCGGGCTGTGCGGGGGCAGGCCGGGGTGAGTGGTCCCGCGTCGGGCTGTGCGGGGGCATGGCCGCGGCGTCATGCCCGCGGCCGGCTAACCGAACCTGGCCGCCAGCCGGCGGAACGTGCCGGGCAGCGCGCCGTGCAGCCAGGCAGGAAATCGCATCCAGGGCGGGACGAACACCACGCTCCGCTCCCGCTCGACGGCGCCGACCAGCGCGCGGGCAACTCGCTGTGGCGGCAGCGGAGCTGGCCTCCGCCGGTCGTACGGGCGGCCGCGGCGTTCGAAGAACGGCGTATCGACGACACCGGGCACGATCAGCGATACGCCCACGCCGCGGCCCGCCAGCTCGTGCGCGATGCTCTCGGCAAAACAGCCGAGGCCGGCTTTGGCCGCGGAGTACACAGCCTCCCCGCGCACCCCGGTCGCGCCCGCGATGGAGGAGACGAACACGACATGACCATGCCCGCGCGCAACCATGCCGGGCACGAGCAGCCTGGTCAGCTGAATCGGCGCGGTGAGGTTGACGGCGATGAGGCCGGCCACTTGCTCGGCCGTCATCTGCTCGATCGGGCCTGCCCAGCCGATGCCGGCATTGTTCACCAGCAGGTCAACGCCACCAGGCCCGGCCGCCTGCTGCGCCGCCTCGGCCAGCTCGGCCGTCCCGTCGGCGGCGGCGAGGTCTGCTACCAGCACGAGCCCGCCGGTTTCCCGCGCCACCGCGTGCAGGCGGGCCGGATCCCGGCCGGCGATCAGCGGCCGGGCGCCGGCCGCGGCGAGGGCACGCGCGGCGGCAGCGCCGATACCGGACGATCCTCCGGTGACGAGTGCTACCGCGCCGTCGAGCCGCATGCCGCCTCACTCTGGCGCAGCCCACGCCAACCCCGCAAGGACCGCCTCGCCGAGCCGGGCAAAGCCCGCTAGCGGTTAACATCTATCCGTTTCTCGCCGGACAAATCTTAACCATTAAATTTCTTCACACAGTGAATTGTTGCGGCGGGGGGCCGAGTTGTGGGTGCGGCGCGTGAGTCCGCGTCGAGGGGTTCTGGGCGGAGGAGCTTGTCAGGCCGTGGCCGCCACGGCGGGAGCGTCGGTCGGCGTCCAGGACCTGACGATGTCGCGCATCGAGAGCAGCCCGGCTACCTCGCCGCCATCGATGACTATGAGGTGCCGGAAGTTCCCCCGCACCATGGCATGCGCGGCCTGCTCAAGCGTCCAGTCGGGTGCGGCGACCACCAGGTCGTCCGTTCGGTGCTGGCCGACTGTCTCGGTGTCGGGATTCTGGCCAGCGCCGATCGAGTCGAGGATGTCGCGCTCGGTCAGGATGCCGATGCCGGAGTGCGCTGGGTCGATCACGACCGCGGCGCCGACCCGGCGGGCCGACATGAGACGGGACGCCTCGCGCAGAGTGTGCGCTGGGCCGACGGTCAAGACGACTGTGGTCATCCCGTCGCGTACCTTCATGGTCGAGCACTCCCTCCAGGGGCCAGCATCGACATTCCCGGCGGCCGGCCAGCCCGTAGCACGGCGCGAATCTCGCCGCGGCCTGGTCCGGCTTGTGAACTTGTGAATGTCATTGCAACCAAGCATCGGTGATAGCGCAGCCGACGGCAACCCATAACGCCACCGTCGGCCGGTCGACCGCCGGGCGTGAGCTAGTCAGGTACCTGGCCCGGCGGCTCAGGCGCTGGGCGCAAGGTAGTCAAGCACCTGGCCGTGCAGCAGCCCGTTGGTGCAGACGACGCTGCCGCCATCTGGTGTCGCCTTGCCGGTCAGATCGGTGCAGATACCGCCGGCCTCCTCGACGATCACCTGCAGGGCGGCGACATCCCAGAGCGAGACCTCCGGCTCGGCGGAGATGTCCAGCGCGCCCTCCGCGACCAGGACGTGCGACCAGAAATCGCCGTAGGCGCGGGTCCGCCAGACCGAGCGGGCCAGGCCGAGGAACCCGTCCTGACGGCTGCTCTCCCCCCAGCTTGATACGTCTGAGTAGGAAAACGACGCGTCCTCCAGCCTGGACACCTCGGAAACCCGGCACCGGGTCGCCTTGGTCAGCCCGCGCCCGGTCCACGCGCCGCCGCCGCGGGCAGCCCACCAGCGGCGGGCGAGCGCGGGCGCGGAGACCACACCCACTACGACCTCGTCGCCATCCATCAGCCCGATCAGCGTTGCCCAGACTGGCACGCCGCGCACGAAGTTCTTGGTGGCGTCGATCGGGTCGATCACCCAGCACCGAACTCCTCGCCGAGCATCGCATCCCGAGGCCGCGCCCGGCGCAGCACGTTGCGCAGCGACTCCTCCGCGGCGTGGTCGGCGTCGGTCACCGGAGTGAGGTCGGGCTTGGTCTGCACCCGCAGGTCGACCGCACGGAATCGCCGCGCGGTGATGTCGTCCGCCGCGTCGGCGAGGACGTGCGCGAAACGCAGGTCATCGTCATAGCCCGCCATGCCGCGAAACGGTACCGCCTCGCGGGGTCCCGAGGCCATGGCCGACCGCCGCCGGCGCGGCCCGGGCCTGTCGTACCGTGACCAGACGGACTACATGCACCTGGGCCGCGGCGGCGTCTCGGTGAGCAGGCTCTGCCTCGCCCGCGATGAACTTCGGCGTGATCACCGGCGAGGCCAGCGCCCGCCAGATCATGGGCCGTGCGCACGAGCACAGCATCAACTTCGGCGTTCTACGGCATCTGAACCAGTAGAACGACACCCCCAACGGGTTGAAATCACCGCGCGGACCAAGCAGGTCCGGTCACCGGTACGCG
>WNGL01006675.1_pt1 | contig 13570 bp, 12 predicted proteins | sample 5400591 | NCBI WGS metagenome assembly WNGL01 (sample SAMN13153377, study PRJNA577476) | soil metagenome | isolation source: 80 cm soil or saprolite under Garry oak tree replicate 1 | place: USA:California | collected 2016-06-15
TGCTCGCTCGAGTCGACCGCATTCGGCAGCGATGCTGAAAAAACTTTAGGCCAGTATGCATAAATTCCGGGCGCATACTTTGTTGAGCATGGAATGGCAAAAGCTCTATTGCCGATCTATGAGTGCGGCACTCCTTTTCGCCGTCGCTGTATTGGGGGGATCCGTTTTTGCGCACTCTGTCGCGGATGAAGCCAATAAGGAATTGCCGGCGTGGCTACGGTTTAACGGATTGTACCGGGTGCGATTCGAGGGTTTTCTTAACCGTAACTTCGCAGCGGGTCAGAGTGACGATCACATTCTCAATCGCCTACGAATCGGCTTGAAGGCGCAACCCACGTCCTGGATGAAATTTGCCTTTGAAGGTCAGGATGCGAGGATTTATTTCAACCGGAGCGTACCTACCGCTCCGCCGCATGCGAACCCGATGGACCTGCGTGTCGGCTATCTGGAACTCGGCGATATTGATTCAAAACCGGCCGGCTTGCGCGTTGGCCGCCAAGAACTGGAATTCGGCGAGGGGCGCCTGGTCGGCGCCTTCAATTGGATCAACGTGGGTCGAAGCTTCGACGCTGTTCGCGCCACGCTGCGCCACAACCAGTATCGGCTGGATCTATTCGCTTCCTCAGTCGTGAACCCGGCAAGCGGGAAGTTTGACCGGCGGCAGGCGGGGAACAACCTGCATGGATTGTTCGGCAGGGTCGAGAAGCTGGTCCCCGGCGCGGTCATCGAGCCTTACGTTCTGTGGCGCCTGGCCCCGAGGCAGGTATCGGAAGACGGCGTTCGAGCCAACCTCGATTTCAAAACGTTTGGCGTGCGCTGGGCCGGAAACGCTCGCGGCGCACTCGATTATGGAGCGGAAATGGCCCGTCAAGCGGGGTCGCTCGGACCCGACAAGGTGCGCGCATGGGCTGGCCACTGGACAGTTGGCTATGCATTTTCAGGCATCACCTGGAGGCCACGCTTCAGCGCGGAATATAACTACGCCAGTGGAGACAAGGATCCGCACGACCACCTGCGTGGAACGTTTGATTGTCTCTATCCGACACCGCACGACAAATATGGGCTGAGCGACCAGGTCGGTTGGCGCAATATTCACAACATCCGTTTGGGTTGGGACGCCAAGCCTCGAAGCAAGCTCTCTGTCGCGACGAACTACCACACCTGGTGGCTGGCCTCTGCGCGCGATGCGCTGTACGCGGCCCCCGGAGTCGTACTCGTGCGCCAGGCGGATGGCTCTGCAGGAACCCACGTCGGCCAGGAAATCGATTTCCAGAGCAGTTTCGCGCTCTCTATGCAAATGCAGATTGGAGCCGGTATCGGCCACATCTTTCCCGGCGAGTTTTTGAAGAAAACTACTCCCGGCAAGGGTTACACGTATCCCTTCGTGATGCTGAATTACACGTTCTAGGCTACACGCGCTGATCTTGAAATCTCGCTACTGCGGGCGAGTTGGGCGTTCCACAACAAGCGGCCGCAGAGAGAGCGTCCACGAAAGCGGGACGGATGCGGGATTGAAACAGATTTTGTCATCACAGGCTTGATACTCGAGCGTGCCCGTGAGCATCACCGACTCTTTCCCACGAAACGCGGCCTGTGCTTGCGGCGTCCCTTCGAGGACGACCTCCTGCACCATGGTGAAGGGCTTTTCATACACGGCCACGCGCTCATTCAGCGGTTTGAAAAAGTAAATTTCCGAGGCCGGATACTTCATAGGAAGTACGCGCAGGAACGGCTGCGGTTCAATTTTCAAGGCAATCACGCGATAGTTCGATGCGCCCGGAGCGTAGACATGAATGCCGGAGTGCGGTGTCACATCGAGAGCCAGCGAGAAGCGGTTTCCCGGTGCGATCGCCGGATCGCTCGGATATGTGATGATGTCCAGTTGTCCAGTGGAGATCTTCGTGCCGGCAATAGGCGTTCTTCCGTTGCCGAGCCGCATCATCAGACTCGCGACGGTGTTCCGCTCGATATAAAAGTTTTCGAAAAACCGCGATGTCACGCGTCCCTGCCGGTCGAGGATGAATGTGCCTGGGAACGCAATGCCGGCCATGCTGGGGTTCGCCCGGACGACGGACACGTACTTCTGTACCTCGGCCTGGACCGCTGGATCGTCTTTGTCTGGTCCAGTAGCCCATTCCGGAACGGGATTGAGAATGCCGTACCTTTTAATGGTCGCAGAACCGGCGTCCGATAACAGTGGGAACGTGATCCCGCGCTGCTTGCTGAAAGCGGCAAGGATTTCCGTTGGGTCGTAACTGATCGCCGCCAGCCCCAGTCCCTTCTCGCGAAGGTCGTTCACCCGGCTTTGCAGCTCCACGAGCTGCGTCTTGCAGTATGGTCACCAGTCCGCTGAACGGTAAAACACAAGCATTGCGCCCTTCGGCCCCATGATCGATTGGAGTGTCCAGGTTTTGCCGTTCTGATCTTTCAGGCTGAAGTCCGGTACCCGCTCGCCAACCTGCGGCCCGAGCTTCGATACATCGATCGGCTGCCGCGGTGCTGGCGTCTGCATGAGAACTCCCGCGAGCAGCGTCACTGTTGGTAATGAGATCCTGAGTAATTTCATCCGGTTCCTAATCTAAATGCGTCGACAGGCGCCGGCAACAACAAAAGACAAGAAATTGCGGCTCTCTGGTCACTCCCCGTCTCACATCACAGGATCATCTATCAGGTCGAGACGGACTTTGAGGCCTCATTGCCTGTCGAATACCAATGTGTCCGTATACGATTTGCCTTGGGCGTTCGTTCCTTTCACAACGGTAGTCATGGTTTTGCCGTCGGGCGACACTGTTCGAGTGACCGTCGAGGCAATTCTTCCATCTTGCTTGTTCGTGATGTCTACGGTGTAGGCATCGATGACTTTGAAGGATTGTGTATTGCCCGTTTTTGTTCCCGACGCTTGAAACGTGGCCAGTGTGGTTTGGTTGTATTGGTCGTACTCTTTGCCGTCGTACTTGGAGACAGTTTGCGTGAACGTCGGATTGCCTTGGGCATTGATCCTCCAGATGCTCGCCACAATGAAACCGCCTTCACGCTCCGTGTACTGCCGCGTTTGACTTTTCGGCGGAGGGCCGGAAGTAAATTTCGACCTCTCCAGATTCAGCTTCCACATCCCAAGGATCGGGTTCGTGCCCGGCGCGGGAACCTGCGCCAGAACGGCCGCTGAACAAATTGCCAGTACAAGGGAAACAGCAATCAATCTTCGTTTCATTCGGGCCCCCTCAATGTATCTTTATCACCTTGCCGAGCAATAAACTCGGAATCGTTTGGAAATTTGGAAAAGTTGTGTCGGTTACACAAATCACAAGTCCGAGCCGACTCCACAAGCGGGTTGTCTCTTTCGAGATCATAGATCCAGATGCTAGAGCTTTGAATACGACCGTTGCCATCGGTATGGTAGTATGGCTGAGTATGGTCAAGATGACTTTCACAATTGACGAAGACACAGCCGAGATCCTGCGGCGGATCTCAACGCGCGTGCAGAGGCCGCAGAGTCAGGTACTGCGCGAAGCCATTCGCCATTATGAGCCGCATGCCGGCCAACTGAGTACCGAGGAGCGCAAGAGACGTGTGGAACTGTTCGATCGAGTGATTGCTCGAATTCCTAAGCGGCCGGCCACGGAAGTCGATGCGGAACTCCGTGAAATTCGCAGTTCACGGCGTCAGGGTTGGCAGAGAAAAACCGCGCGCCGCGGATGATTCACCTGGACACTTCCGCGTTGACCGATGCGCTGACTGGGCCGAAACGGTCGGCGCCACGGCTGCGCGAGCTCATGGCTGGGCCGGAGCCGCTCGCCATCAGCAGTATCGTTCTTTTCGAATGGCTGCGCGGGCCGCGATTGACAGAAGAGATCCAGGCACAGGAAACGTTGTTTCCGAAAGTCAACGCCGTCCCTTTCGGAAGTGTCGAAGCCGAACGTGCTGCTGAACTCTACAAGAAAGTCAAACGCCCTCGTGGGAGGGAGGCGGATCTGGCCATTGCCGCTTGCGCTCTCAGTCATGGCGCGCTGCTCTGGACTCTGAACTTCGCGGATTTTAAAGATATACCTGAGCTTCAGCTTCTACACTGAACATTGGCGGCAAGCTAGCGTTCGAGGCGCATGGCAAGTAGCGTTATCATCATCGACACATCTGTTTTCATCGATCATGTGAGGACGAACCGTTACGCCACACGCATCGAATCACTGAGCGGGCTTATCAGGAATTCAGCGGATGACAAAGCTCAAGAAGATCGATGCCGCCCGCGTTCGACGCCAGTCTTATTCCTGACTACTCGACTGTTTGGTGATCAGGCCTTGCTTTGCCAGAATCGGCGCCTGAGCCGTTGCGATCACGACTACTACGGCACATAGCATCTTCATGCGCATCGTCAGTCCTCCTTTGGCAATCGAAAACTTAGCGGCATGGTACCGCTGACGCCATCAACCCGCAATGATCCAGTGCTTGAGAGTCTCAGACATTCGTGGCCCCGCCCTTACGGCAGAAGGACGGAACGATTGATCCAAACGATATTGTCCCAGCTCAGCAACTTTTCCGTGCCATCGAAAAGCTTGGCGTAGCTTCCTCCTCCTGCCTTGAACGAGAACTCCTTCACTCGGTCGGGAGGATTCGTCGTCGCGTTTCGCAAAATATCCAGCACCTGCTCCTGCCTGGAGATCTGAAAGAAACTCGGGTTTTTCGCGGAGTAGAACTTTACATCAGCGGGATTGCCTTTATTCGCCACGCCTCGCTCGTATTTGATGTGCAGCTCCAAGCGCTCACCGGTGGCGGCAACGAATACCCAGTCCTGCGAATCCAGAATCGCGCTGGCGCCGGAGGTGGAGCGCTGCATGGTATGGGTCGTGGCCCGCAGGTAGACACCGAAGGGACCTGGTGCGTCCGTGGGGTCTTCCGTCAGCCCGGCAATAACGAGCTGGGCGTTCGCGCCCGTGGAGTCCTTTACCGGAGCGACCAGGTAGACCAGACGATTCGATCCTTTGCCGATCGGCTTTCCATCGGGACCGTTGATCGTCATGCGGTCGATGAAAACCGCTCGTAGATTCGCGTCTTTTGCAGCGCCTTGAGCCGCCACATTGAGTGTGAAGCCCTGCGGCAAAAACGGTTGGAGTGCAGCATCGGGAACGTGAAGATCCAGTTGGAACCGAGCCTCGGCACTGTATTCGACCATCGTCTCCGCATTCGCATACCGCACAAGCCCACTCACAACGCCGATGGCGAGCAAAGTCCGAAAGGCTTTGAGAGAAATACTCCCCGGCATTTGTCCTCCTTGTTGTTTGAAGACCCAGAAAGGCGGCCGCCGATAATTCAGCAACTTGTGAGTTCACCGGCGGTAATAGACCACCGTTACAGTTACTGCCTACCAGGGCATTTGCCGGTTCGTGTATTTCCTCCCGATTTCGGCGGTTTGTTGGCTGGCGGGACCAATCATCACTCCTTCCTTGATCATGTCTACGACATTCATGGGGTTCATCGAATTCAGGAAGAAGATCTTATTCGCTTTGCACGCCGCAAAAATACGCGCGCGCGCGGCCTGCATTCGGGGGTCGCGTTCTGCATTGGGACCCAGGACGCCGAGCGACAGACTCATGTCGCCGGGACCCCATTCGGCAAAGGCGATTCCCGGAACTTTTAAATTCTGTTCGGCATTCTCGAGCGCATATTTGTCCTCCAGTTTCAAGCCGAGCAACAGCTCGCCGTCCGGATTGAGCGGCCAGGCATCCGCTTTTTGCAGGTATTCGTCGCGCGAAACTCCCCATATCTTGGAGGCCGTATCGGCGCCATGAACACCGCGGCGTCCTTCGCTGATTCCGTTACCGACGCCTTGTTTATGAATGGGAAACCGAATCGCTTCCACGAACGCGCGCACGGCGCCTGGCGTATCCGCGTGAGTCAGAAGCACGCCATGCACTCCGGTAGCGAGCACCTGCTCGAACATCCACGCATTTGCATGCACTGCCGCTTCATCGATGCCGTTAACAGGTACATTGACAATGACTGCAGGCGTGCGATGCCCGCTTTTGGCCGGACCACCGGCAGCCAGTCCCTGCATGTACTCGGCAAGACCTTTGATGTCGTACGGCGCATGTTCCATGTCGTAGCTGATGTAGTCGGCGTAGATTTGAGCGTCTTTCTTTCCCTGCTCGAAACTGCCCTCCGTGCCGGAATGCGAGCCGGTGTAATAAATAGGTTGTCCTTGCGAGAGCAATTCGATCGCTCGATTAATCCGCTTTGCCTTCGGTACCTGGGCCACCGTCGCAGCGACCGCAAAAGAGACAAGGAACACCCCGACCATGAGGCGCGAGATAAGCTTTTCCATGGATTCCTCCGGTTTTTTGACAAATTGCCCGCAGTATAACTCAGTTACCTGAGGATCGTAATGCCCGCGCAGGCACGTCAGAACGAGTACTTCAATGCCAGTTGAACCTGGCGCATGGGGATGGCCGTGTTGTTGATCACCCCGAAGCCTTGATGCGCGGCATTGGCCGGGGCTCCCGGAAATGGCGCACCCGCGAGAATGTTCGCCTGCGGTCTATCCCAAACAGGGTGGTTCAGCACGTTGAATGCTTCCAGCCGGAACTGTACGACGTGCTGTTCGTTCTGAGGCATGTGGAATTGCTTATGCAGCGCGAAATCGATCGACTGGAAGTGCGGTGTGATGAGGGCGTTCCGCCCGACATTGCCGAAGGTTCCTGCGGGGGCTTCGACGAACGCGGCAGGGTCGTACCATCGGGAAGGAGTGGGGTTCGCAGCGTATCCGCGGCTAGCCAGCGTGGCAATCGGGCGATCGTAGCCGGCGTTGGTGCCCGTACTGGCGTTGTCGACGCCGATGATGATGTTCTCCGGAACGCCGCTCTGAATCGCCACACCCGCGCTCGTCTGCCAGCCACCGGCCAGGAAGTTGGCGAGCGAATTGTTGATGTTCAAGAGCTTGCCTTTACCTACCGGAAGGTCATAACTACCGCCGAGCACGAACCGATGGCGTGTGTCGAACGCTGACAGCGCCTGCTCACACCGCGCACACCTGCTGTCTTGCGGAAACAGCGTGTCGAAGCCCTGCACGCGGATGCCGCTGCTGTTGTCGATGGACTTGGAGAACGTGTAGGAACCGGTCATGCTCAAGCCCTGGCTGAAGCGCCGCGTGACCTTCACGCTGCCGGAGTTGTAGACGGCGTTGAAACCGTCGGCGACTAACTGGATCACGCCGATGTTGGGATACGGCAGGCGCGAGCTCACATTGCCGGTGGTGCCGGGAACGGCCTGGTTGGCGTTCAGAAAACCGTAGAGGTGATGGCTCTCCGACCCGAGGTAGCCGGTCTCCAACGCCCAGTTCGACCCGAACTGCCTTTGAATGTTCAGCAGGTATTGCATGGTATACGAGGTCGCGTGGTCGTAAGCGGCAACGTAGGAGTACGGCGGCGGTATCTGGGCAATGGCCCCGCTTCCGCCGGGGATGGCATTGCTCCAAACCAGGCTCGGATTTCCAATATCCGATGTGAGCGTCACGCGAGTCCCTCTATTGCGTGTCAGGTCGAAGTACATGGAGTTAGCGACGTCCTGTGTGTAGAAAACACCCCACCCACTACGGATCACGGTCTTGTCACCGAGCGCGTAAGAAATGCCGATCCGCGGAGCGAAGTTCTTGTACTTGGTTTCCATGAGGTTGTAATTCAGACCGCCGCCGCATACCGCTTTCGTGTCGGTCCAATGGATGTTGAGTCCGGCATACGGGTCGGTGCAGTTGCCCTGTCTGACGAAGTAGGGCCAATCGGACTGCGGAGCCTTGGCCGTAAACCCGACCTTCAGCCCGCCCACCGTGAATAGATCGCCCAGCGTATCCGTGAACGGCGGCGTCAACTCGTACCGCAGACCTAGCGACAGGGTCAGTTTGGGAGTCACCTTCCACGTGTCGTCCACGAACGCATGCTCGACGTTGCGCTGGAACCTCCCATTGGCGATGGCGACCGCGAGGGTGGATTGGTAGAGGTTCCCCAGCAGGAATTCCGCGAAGGCGTAACCGCCGGTTCGCGAGGGGCTCTGCGTGGTGTTCGGCTGGAATGAGAACTGCCCGCGCGTAAACTGGTTGCCCACCTCGTTGTAATTTTGCCGGTTGTACTCGAACCCAAACCGGAAGGTGTGTTTGCCGTGGATCCAAGACAACTTATCAACCAGTTGCAAGGTGTTATTGTCGCTGCCGTACGGACCCTCCGTGCCGTCGCCCAGTGGCTGGAATCCGGTTCCGCTAAACGTTACAGCCGGAATTCCCCAAGTGACCGGCGCCACGCTCTTCTGGCCCGGTATGGCCACGGCAGAAACGACATCGGTGTCAAAAGCCAGGAGGGTGCCGATGAAGTTATAGAACCGGGAGTAGCCGAAACGGGCTTCGTTCACGAGGTTGGGTGTGAAGGTCCGGGTGTTGGACGCCGTGTACTGTTCGTAGTTGGTGATCACCTTCGTCCCCGCGAGGTTCAGCGTTTGCGTCGTCTGGTTTTCGTCGCCCCAACTATAGCGGCCCATCCACTGCGACCTGGACGACTCGTTGTAATCCAACCTCAGAACAAACCCGTCCCGGTTCAGCGGCGAGGAGTTGAACTGCACGTAATTGTTCGTGAGTCCGGGCAGAGTCGCGGAATTGTAGTATTTCAAAAGCTTCAACGAGAGCGGGTCCAGCCGCTCTCTGGGAATCTTGTTGCCCGGAAAAGGTTGCTTCGTGATCGGGTCGTATATGGGCGTGCTCAGTTCGCTGAAGTCGCCGGTGAACATCGCAGGAGTCGGCACGTTATAGGTGTTCAAGAAGTTCTGCCGGCGGCGGAGCGCCTCGTAGTTGGCCATGAAGAACAACTTATCGTGCCCGTCGTAGAGCTTGGGCACGCGCACCGGCCCGTCCAGCTCGAAGCCGTAATCATTCCACTTGAAGGGGGACTTCGGGGGATGGACGCTGGTGAATGCGTACGGCTGCGCATCCAGGGCATCATTGCGGAGGAATTCGAAAAAAGAGCCGTGATATGCGTTGCCGCCGGACTTGGTGAGCACGTTGATCTGCGTGCTTTGATGCCCGAACTCCGCGGGGTAAACACCGATCTGAACTTTGAACTCCTGAATGGCGTCAATGGAAGGAAGGACGATATAGCTATTGAAATTCGGGTCGGTGTTATTGACGCCGTCGAGGGTGTAGTAGTCGAACATGATGCGCTGCCCGCCCGTGGATATGGACTGGGTGGCGCGGTCGCCACCTTGCCGGGTATTGGCCTGCCCCGCGAACGGAGAGAGGGTGTTCGTGTTGGGCGCGAGCCCGACCAGGCCCAGGTATGAGCGGCCGTTCAGCGGCAGCTCGGTGATGATCTTGTTTTCGACCACCGCGCCGATGCTTGCAGTTTCGGATTGCAGCAGGTCAGCGGTAGCGGCAACTTCGACCGTCTCGCTAAGCTGGCCCAGTTCGAGAGTGATGTCCAGGCGCACTACTTGTTGTACCTGGACCTCGAATGGTTCGCGGGCTGCCGCCTTGAAACCCGGCAGTTCCGTTCTCAGCCGGTAAAAGCCCGGAGCGATAGACGGAAAGGTGTAGGCGCCCGCCTCCGTGGTTAGCACATTGCGGACTGCGTTGGTATTGACATTGGTCAGGGTAACGGACGCTCCAGGTATCACCGCACCCGAAGGATCGGTCACACGTCCTGTAACTTCACCGAACGTCTGAGCATACAAACAGCAGGCAGACAAGGCCACGAAAGCCGTGACGACAAGTAGTGTTTTCATGGGGGCACCCCTTATTGGCGGCAGAGGCTATCACTGTGGAGCGCCAAGTTCAAGGGCTACACCCACGAGCCCACGAGCACCACGAGCCCACGAGCCACACCCACGAGTGCCGCTCGCAGGTGAATTGTCCCGTCCAATTAGCACGTGTATGAATTTAAGTTTTTCCTCCGTGACTTCTTTGCATTTTGCGAAGAAGTTTCGAGAGATTTTCGAAGCTGAACGCTGAACGCTAAGCTGAGTGCTGACAGCTGGTAGCTGACAGCGCGTGGCAGCCGAATCTTCAATATTGGTTGCGGCCTCGGCCGCGCTAAGAAATTCAAGTTGGCGTTCGCTGAATGTCCAAAGTGATTGGAGCGCAGGAGCGTCAGAAAGCCGGCCGTACGTTTCATCGTTTACGCTGGTTGGAAAGAAAGCGTTACGTTCCCATGAACCGGCAATGTCACCCCTCTGCACCGGTCTTGTCGTGACCTTTCTACTTACCCGTCGCCCGGATCCTCGCTGCGGTGGCGCAATCCTGGACCATTGTGAAGTAGCGGGCGACCGCAGCCTTGCCAACGTCGAACGGATTCGCTTCGCCGGCCTTGCGATTTGCGGCGGCGTGGGCCTTGAAAAAGGCATTGTCGAACTCGGAGTGGTTTGACATCAGCGCCGTTGCACCGTAGTCAGCAGCAGCCTTCGCCATCTTCTTTGTTGATGCGATGTAGCCGTCGTAATATGCGGCATTGCCATCAAACGGTATCGCCGTGCCGCCAACGTAAGCGATACGCAAGGGCTTGCCATTATCTCGAACTTCAAAGAGGAACGAGAGCGTTCCCGGAGTGTGACCGGGCATCGTGACGATTTGGACCGAGGCATCGCCCACGGAGATGTTCATGCCGTCGGTGCCAACCATGTCGTGTTTGGGCTTGCCGCCCGCGTGGTTGGTCGATTTGTCCACCGCGTCCCAATCTGCAGCGCCGTAGACGAGATGCACGCGCGGGATTTCATCCTGAAGCAACCTGGCGCCGCCGTCATGGTCGGCGTGAGCATGCGAGAGGATGACGTATTTGACCTTACTGGTGTCCAGGCCAACCTTTCTCATGCCGCCCAAGATTTCGTCCTGCGCCGCATAGTCGTACAGCGCCTCGAGGATGATGGTGCCCTCGCTGCCGACGATCGCCCAAGCGTTGTGGATCTTAGTGCCAAGGAAATAGAGATTGTCGGCGACCTTGGCCGGTTCTGCATACCATGTTTCCCTGGCGGGCGGTCGGGGAGGCGTTCCGCGCGCGCCTCCCCGTGCAACCGTAGCCGCGGTGGGGTCAGAAACCGTAGGCGGAGGCGGAATGCAGAGGCGAAGAAAAGTGCCCGGCCACTCTAGACCAGCCGCACTCTTGGCCGCCCCGACGCGACCGTCGACCGTGGTGGGAAGGGCTTGAGCCGATGCGACCCCGATACCTGCAGCAAAGACCGCGGCCGCGCCGATGATGACTCCAAGTGACTTCATCTGGTTCCTCCGTTTCTATTATTTTCTGTCCTCCACTAGCATTAAGGTAGCCGCAACGGAATGCGGAATTTCACATCATTCTCCGCAAACCTTCCAGATCGCTACTTGTTCTTGATCACCATCGGCATTGGTACAAAACCCGTGAAGGTGAACTTCTGGACCCGTCTATTATCGGGCTTCAGCGGGGTCACTTCCGCCGTGTACAGATTGCCTTTCGAATCGACGGACAAGTGGTGCAGCGTACCGAATTGTCCCGTTCCTGAGCCCCACGATCCAAATCCATCGAGGAACTCGAGCGTCTTGCGGTTGAAGATCATGATCTGCGCCTGGCTTCGATTCGCCACGTATAGATAGCGCTGCTCCGGGTCCGGTGAGAACGCGAGGCCGGCGGCGGTTTGCCCGTTGCCGCAATCCGGTGCGTGGCATTCACGTCCAATGAACACTTGATTGACGAATTTACCGGCGATCGTGAATACCTGAACGCGTCGGCCGCCACGATCCGCGACGTACACGAGGCCGTCGGTGGAGACCTTGACGGCGTGCACCGGTGGCACGAACTGCGGAGCACCATCGGGGCCCATTGGCTGCGGCGGTGGTCCCGCGTCGGTGCCCCTGCCTTGTCCCCGCGCGCCCCCGGGCGCGGGAGGATCGTCCATCGGCACCACGCCGAACGCGCCCCACATCCGCTTGAAGGCGCCGGTGTCGGTGTCGAACACGATAATTCGCTTGTTGCCGTATCCATCCGCCACGAACAGTTCGTTCGTCTTGGCGTAGACGAATACGTCCGCTGGCTCCCAGAGGTTCTTCGTGTCCGCGTTGGTCTTCTTCTGACCGCCCTTACCGATCTGCATGACGAACTTGCCAGCCTTGGTGAACTTCAAGATTTGGTCATCGTTGCCGTTGCCCCCGATCCAGACAAAGCCTTTCGGATCGATATAAATTCCATGCTCCGTCTCCGGCCAGTCGTAACCTGCCCCCGGGCCGCCCCAAGCCTGGATGAATTTCCCTTCCGCATCGAATTCCAGCACCGGAGGCGCGGCTTTTGACTTCTCTTCCGCGCTCAACGTGTTCGGCCGCTGCAGCACCCATAGATGATCGTGCTCATCAATCCAGGTGCTGGACACGATGGCCATGATCCACTTGCTGGGAAGCTTGGGCCAGGACCCTTCGGCGCGGAACTTCGGAATTTGCGCCACAGCGGCGCCAGCCTGCCCTGATGCTGTTTCCTCTAACCCTCTCTGGCCGCCTGCAATCACGGCGACAATCCCCACCGACAGGATCGCAATCGTCTGAAACGTTTTTCTCATGGCAGTATCTTTATCCTCACAATCCTTCTCTCGAAGGCCCTGGGACTTCCCAGACACCCATTTTTCGGTTGCCGAGTTACGTAAATAATACGCGAAAAAGACCACAGCGTTCGGCTCTAACGCAAAGGGTTTGAAAATGAATGGTGTCTTGCCGGGAACGCGCCAGTCAGGACCCACCTGTAACTGTCATCGCGTAATTCGGATGCCTAATTGGTCGCCACTGCGGCCTTTATGGAGAGTAATCACACCGGGGCTCCCCCGAAACAATCGGGCTCTGCCACACCTGCGGTTTTACGGTTAACGCGTTCACCGGAAGACATGCGCGGGCTTCCCTTCGCTGCGTTGGAGTAGAATGTGACGCGCATTGGAGAAATCAAATTTGACCCAACAGAACTTAAAGATCAGCGTAAATTTGACTTCGGATCTTGCAGGGTTCATCCAGGAGCAAACGAAGTCGGGTAAGTACACATCCGCTAGCGAAGTCGTACAGGAAGCGCTTCGGTTGCTGGAAGCAGCGGAACGGATTCGTGCTGAACGCCTTCGCGAAGTGAAGATTAAGATCGCTGACGGACTAGCCTCTTTGAACCGTGGCGAAGGACTTGATGGGGAAGACGCCTTTCGAGAACTTGAGGCAGGTCTGTCTCCCCGAGGAAAAAAGAGCCGGCGATGAGCCGGTATCAGATTTCACCCCTGGCCCGCCAGGATCTGATTGACATTGGGAACTTCATTGCAAACGACAACAGACCCGCAGTTCGCAAGGTTCTCGCTCGGATTCGAACCGCATGCCGTTTTCTGGCAAAACGTCCGGAACTTGGGCATTTGCGCACCGATCTCGCGTCCGAACCTCTGCGATTCTGGCCTGTGTCGTCGTACCTGATTATCTACCGTCCTGATCTATAGGGAATACAAAACGCCCGATCTGGCCCGGCAAAGCCAAGCGCGTTCGGCGGAAGCCATCGACTGATGTGGGGCATCGTGATCGTGAAAGTCAGATCATGATCATGATGCGCGGCATCGCGACCGTGAAAGC
>WNGL01007043.1_pt1 | contig 13570 bp, 12 predicted proteins | sample 5400591 | NCBI WGS metagenome assembly WNGL01 (sample SAMN13153377, study PRJNA577476) | soil metagenome | isolation source: 80 cm soil or saprolite under Garry oak tree replicate 1 | place: USA:California | collected 2016-06-15
CCATCGAGGCGCTGCGTGAGCGGCAGGAGCACGAGCTGGTCAACAACCCGGGCTTCGGGCTGCTGGCCAACGCCGACCCGGCCCAGCTGATCCATACCCGTACCGGCCCGCCCACCCCGGACGACATGGACGAACTGCTCTGCCGCCGCAGGAAAACCCGGTTCTTCCTGGCCCACCCGCGCGCGATCGCCGCGTTCGGACGCGAGTGCAGCCGGCGCGGCGTCTACCCGGACATCGCCGAGCTCGACGGCCAGCGGGTAGGCGCCTGGCGCGGCGTGCCGATACTCCCGTCGCCCAAGATTCCCGTCACCGATTCCGGTACCACCTCCATCCTGGCGATGCGGACCGGCGAGGAAGACGAGGGGGTCATCGGCTTGCGCCAGACCGGACTTCCCGATGAGCAGGAGCCCGGCCTGAATGTGCGGTTCATGAACGTGAGCGAGAAGGGGATCATCTCCTACCTGGTGTCGGCGTACTACTCCGCCGCGATCCTCGTTCCCGACGCGCTCGGCGTCCTGGAGAACGTGCAGCTCGGGCGCTGATCCGCTCAGCGACGCCTGGCCCTTGCGGATCTGGCCCGATCGGCTGGGGCTCCGCTCGCTTGACCAGCCCGCTGTCAGCGCTGTTCGGCGGCGAGCCGGACGCCCAGCCCGATCAGCACGCATCCAGTAAGTGCGTCAAGGCAACGCCTGATCCGCGGTCGGTCGAACCACGCCCTGGCCCTGGCCACCACCAGGCTGTACACGGTCAGCCAGCCGAACGTGAGCAGGCAGAACAAGAACCCGAAGCCGAGGAACGCGACGAGGCTGCCGCGTCCGGTGCCCGCGAACTGGGGCAGCAGGCCGACGAAGAATCCCGCCATCTTCGGATTGCCCAGGTCGCTCAGGAGACCCTGCCGCAGGGCGCGGACCGGACGTAGCGCCACTCCCGGACGGGGAGCGGCCGCGGCGTCGTAACCGCGCCGGGCCCGGGCGGCTCGCAGCGACTGGACGCCGAGAAAGATCAGGTAGGCGGCGCCAGCTGCCTTCAGGGCGAGGAAAGCGGGAGCTGAGGCACGAAGTAGGCCCGTTAGGCCCAAACTGGCCGCTACCGTCCAGACACCTTGGCCGATGGCAACCCCGGCCGCGGTCAGGATCCCGGCCGGCCTCCCGCCGGCCAGGGCGTTGCGGATGGTGAGCGCGGTGTCCGGTCCTGGCGTGCAGATCACCACCGCCGCGATGGGCACGAAGGCCACCAGCGCGGTCAGCATAATCGCCAGTCTCTGTCGCGGGACGGCAGTGGCGCAAACCATCCCCGCGTGCAGCTCACTTTCGCGCCACGTCGCGGCGCGAATATCAGAGGCTGCGGAACTCGGGGGAGCGACGCAGGGCGTCGGCCACGCGGCGGGCGGTGCCGAAGGTGTTGATGACGCGGAGGACACCGCCGCCGTGGACGCGGAAGACCGAGGCGCCCGGCTGGTCGGCGATCGAGACGCTGGCGTACATGAGCGAGCTCTTCCGCACGGTCACCTGGCGGTTGCCGTTGCTCTCCACCTGGTAGCCAGGGCCGAGCCTGCGGCTGAGCACGGCGACGACCTCGCCAGGCGTCACGTTCTTGCGTGGCACCCTTACCTTCGGCATGGCCAAAAGAGTAGTGCTATTTGCTGGAAAAAGCTGAATGCGCGGATACCGCGAGGCCGTCAGGCGGACAGCCACGCGGCGGTGTCTGGCGGCAGGCTGCCGCCGTTGACGGAGCCGCTGGCGAGCAGGATCTCGCGGTGGGCGGGAAGCGGCGCCGGAGCCGGGCCGAAGTTAGCCGCGAGGATGAATCCGGGCTCCCGGGCGAAGCAGAGCAGGCCGGCGCCAGCCGGGCTGAGCCAGTGCAGCGTGCTGCGGCCCAGGGCGGGGTGGTCGCGGCGCAGCCGGAGCGCCGCGCGGTACAGGTTCAGGAAAGAGTGCTCGTCGGCGAGCTGTGACTCGACGCTGTAGCGTCCCCAGTCCGGCGGCATGGGCAGCCAGGGTGCGGAGGGGCAGGCACCGTCACTCGTTAGGGAGAAATCGAAGCCTGTGCCGGCGGGGGCCCAGGGGATGGGCACGCGGCAGCCGTCGCGGCCGGGAGACTTGCCGTTGGTGCGGCGGAACCTGGGGTCCTGGCGCGCGGCGTCCGGGATATCGGTGACCTCGGGCAGGCCGAGTTCCTCGCCCTGGTAGATGTAGGCCGAGCCGGGCAGCGCGAGCAGCACCAGGGCGGCCGCCCGGGCGCGCCTGGCGCCGGTCTCGGCGTTCCGGCCGCCGAGCGCGATGAGCCGGGAGATCATCTGCGGGGTGTAACCCTCGTCCAGGCGGTAGCGGCTCGCCGGGCGGGGTACGTCGTGGTTGCCAATCACCCACGGAGCGCGGGAGCCGCTGGTCAGGGCGAGCGCCGAGTCGATGGCGCCGCGGAAGGCGGCCGCCTGCCAGCCCGGCAGGAGCAGCTGGAAGTTGAAGACCTGCGGCAGGCCGCCGGGCGCCAGGTAAGGCATCAGGGTCTCCGGCCGGTCGTACCAGACCTCGCCGACGGCCGTCCGGGATCCCGGGAAGCCGTCGGCCGGGTAGGAGTCCAGGATGGCCCGCCAGGTCCGGAAGAGCGGGTGCAGCTCGGGCCGGTGCCGGTACGGGGAGGGCGCGTTCAGCGGGTGCGTGCCCACGATGTCGGGCAGGTCCGGGTCCTTGAAGATGCCGTGGGCCACGTCCACCCGCAGGCCGGCCACGCCGCGGTCCAGCCAGAACCTGATGACGTCCTCGAACAGCGCGGGCACGTCCGGATTGCGCCAGTTCCAGTCCGGCTGGCTGTCGTCGTACAGGTGCAGGTACCACTGGCCCGGCCGACCGTCCGCCTCGGTCACCCGGGTCCAGGCGGAACCGCCGAACTGCGATTCCCAGTTGTTCGGGGGAAGCTCGCCGCCGGGGCCGCGCCCGTCACGGAAGATGAACCTGGCCCGCTCCGGGCGGCCCGGCGCCGCCGCCAGCGCGGCGCGGAACAGTGGATGCGCGCTGGAGCAGTGGTTCGGCACCAGGTCGACGATGACCCGGATCTGGTGCGCCTCCGCGTCCTTGACCAGGTGGTCGAAGTCCGCCATGGTGCCAAGGAGCGGGTCCACCGCGCAGTAGTCGCTGACGTCGTAGCCGCCGTCGGCGAGCGGGGACGGGTAGAAGGGCGTCAGCCAGATGGCGTCCGCGCCGAGGTCGGCCAGGTACTCCAGCCTCGACCGCAACCCGGGCAGGTCGCCCACGCCGTCGCCGTCCGCGTCGGCGAAACTCCGCGGGTACACCTCGTAGACGACCGCGTCCTCCCACCACACGTGCCCGCCGTCGCTCACGCGTCTCCCTCGTCCCTGATGTACCGGCCCGGGGTCAACTAGCAGGCCAGTTCCACCGACAGGCCGAGGCGCTTGGCCAGCAGCCCGGCGCGCTCCTGCTCCTGGGCGCTGAACGCGCCCCCGGCGCGGGTGAAGCGGACGTGATGCAGCGCGCCGCCGAGGGGCAGGCCGTCCTCGCGGACCAGCCTGACCCGCTTGCCGCCGGGCCAGGTCAGCTCCGCAGCGCCGTCGTCGGCGGCTTCCAGCCGGCCGTCCAGGGCCTCGCGAAACAGCCGCGTCGCGCCGGCCAGGTCGCCGACGCGGTGCTCGATCAGGTCGAACGAGGCGGCCGGGCCGGGCGCCGGGAGCTCTCCGGGCGGCGTGCCAGGCGGCGGCGAGCCGGCCTGCTGGGCGACCTGGATGACGATGCCATGCGCGTCGCGCGGATGCAGGAAGGCTTCCTTCCAGTGAGGATTGTCGAGGCTGACCCCGACGGGCTCGATGCCGAGGGCCCGGATCCCGGCCAGGGCGGCCCGGATGTCGGTGACGATGAAGTTGAAGTGATGCGGCCCGGCGCCGCGGGCGGCCAGGAAGCGCTCGAGGAAGGCCGCGTCGGGGCCGCCGGTGGGGGTCAGCAGCTCGATCTTCGGCCCGGCGGCGAAGTCCAGCTGGCCCCACCAGTACCCGGGGGAGTCCATGCCGTAGACCCAGGTTCCGCCCAGGACGCCGCCGAACAGCTCCCAGCCGTCGGTCAGGGCCGGCGTGCCGATGGCGAGGTGATCGAGGACGACGGTCATGTGGCCTCACGGTGCGGGCTCGGGAGCGTCCGGGCCGGACGCCAGGTGATCATGCGGACATGACGAAACTACCGCCCGCGCCGCGGGCGCACCGCGGACGGGGCGGTCACGCGGCGCCGGGCGGCGCGATCCCGTGCGCCCACTGATACCGCGTCCCCTGGTGGATGGCCAGGTAGATACGGTCCCGCAGGGAGTTGGCCGCCTCGTTCGTCAGCGTCCTCTCCAAGTCCCGGAGCACCACGCGCACCAGGAGGTTCGTCTGGCCCGGCCGTGCCCCGAGGCGGCGGGCCGCCGCCTCCGGCAGCCGCTCGCAGGCGGTAGCGGATAGCACGCGGACCTCCTCGACGCACGCCACGTCGCCGCCGAGGGCGTCGCGCACCCGGTCGCCGAGCGTTTCCTCGTCCTCATCCGCGGCCACCGCGACCGACAGGTCGCGCGTGATCGCCGGCCTGGACGAGACCGGCCGGTACCTGGCCAGATCGGCCATCTGGCTCGCGATCCTGGGATCGGCCGAACGCAGCAGGCGGATGTCCGGGATCCCCTTGATCAGCATCAGCATGCGGTCCAGGCCCATGCCCAGAGCCAGGCCGCTGTGGCCGCCGAGCCCGGCGGCGGCGAGCACGCCGGGAGCGGCGAGTCCGCACTCCCAGATTTCCACCCAGCGGCCGTCGTGCCGCACGTCGACCTGGCGACCGCGCGTGGTGTACGGGTGCGTGCTCGGCTCCTGGCGCGACGGCAGGTCCGGGACGAGCGCCTCGAGCAGGCACGCGATCATCTCGTCCAGGTCCGCGCCGGTCATGGCCCGGCGCGTGATCCGCCACAGGTCGAGCTGATGGGGCGTCCCGCTGTGCTGCCAGTCGATGGCGTCCCTGCGGTACGCCATCCCCGGGCAGACCAGGAGCACGTCGCGGGCGGGCCGGCGTTCCCCGGCCAGCCGGCGGAGCGCGGGCGGGATCATGGCGCTGGAGTGGCTGCGGAGCATCCGCCGGCCGCTCACGTAGCGGGTGTAGCGAGCTTCCCTGGTGATCGCGTCGGCCGGGTAGCCGAGGCGATCGTAGTTGTCGGCGACGAGGACCACGCTCGGCCCCCGGCACCATCGGACCTCGCAGGACCAGGCGCGCGACAGCGCCGCGACGGCCCGGTCGATGACGATCTGGATCGCGTGCGGGCCTTCTCCCGGGTCGCAGAGATCGCGGACGCCAAGGGCAGCCTGCAGTTGCGCAGAACTGAGGTGGGGAACTGGACTGGACACGGTGACTCCTTGTCTCGGTGAGCTGGCGGGAATCCCTCCCGGGCCTGGGCTCACCTGAGCGAAGTCGCCGTCTAACGCGGCGGAACGCCTCCCGGCGGCCCCTCGTGGGCCGGGAGGCGAGCAAATCGCCGTGCCGATATGCCAGTCATGGTTCGAGGATAGCGCGCCGCGGCTAGGAGGCCGTCCGGTCGCGCAGGCCGAAAGCGGCGATGGCCAGGCCCGCCACCGCGATCACCGGGCCGGCCACGGCCCAGAACGTGACGCCGGACATGACGCTCCCGCCGAGGACGCCCACGCCCTGCAGGGTGAACACGACTCCGGCCAGCGTGACGAGGACCCCGACGCCGACCAGCACGACCCGTCTCATGATGGCTTTCCCTTTCCCGGACGCTACGTGGGTGCCTGGCCGTGACCCGCGTGGGGCGCGTCACGGCCAGGCGGTCAGCCGGGCTACTCCTGCAGGTCAGGGGGGGCGGACCTGCGGCGCTGCCTACGGCTGAGCTTTCCGTGCGCGGGAAAGTCCCCGCGCCAGCCAGCCCGGGGGTGTCGTGGATGATGTAACCGGTAGCTACCCGTCCGCTAGGGATACGTGCCGAACGAGCGGGCGGTTCAGCCCGTGATCAAACTGAGACCCCTCTGGGGAGGACGCCTCCGGGTGCGGTGAGGCGGCGCCCGCGAGGCAATTAACAATTTACCGGCGCAACCGTAGTTTGCGTCAGGCCGGAGTGCGGCTCTCGGTCGCCCGAAAAGCATTAGCAATTGTCGCTTTACCGTCGCAACTATAGTTTGCCGAACAGCGCGCCGATTGACGGCGGCTTGCCGGCCACAATGCGTTGAGCAGGCGTTTATTTGGCGTGTCTAAAATCGGGACCCTGCCTGGTACTGGTGCGGCGGGGCCTGGTAGTCCTAGGTTTGCACCAGGAATATGTCCTGCTCGGCAGGGGAGGAGATCGCATGGCAGAGATCACCGTCACCGTCGATGGCGTGAAGTATGCGGATCACGTCGAGCCTCGGATGCTGCTTGTCCACTACCTCAGAGAAGTCGTGGGCAAGACGGGGACTCCCATCGGATGCGACACGTCAAATTGCGGCGCATGCACGGTGCTGCTGGATGGCCAGTCAGTCAAGAGTTGTTCCGTCCTGGCGGTCCAGGCGGATGGCGCGGAAATTACCACCATCCAGGGCATGGCGAACGGTGGCCTGCACCCGCTCCAGCGTGCCTTCCACGAGGAGCACGCGCTGCAGTGCGGGTACTGCACGCCGGGGATGATCATGGCGGCGTCGGATCTGCTCAGGGAGAATCCCCACCCCAGCGACGAGGAGATCCGCGAGGGCCTCGAGGGCAACCTGTGCCGCTGCACCGGTTATGAGAACATCGTCCGCGCCGTGCGGCGCGCCGCCCAGGCGGGAGTGAGCGAATGACCGCGGAGACCGAAGCGCCCGAGGCCAAGACCAGGGAACTCGGCAAGGCACGCCTCCGCAAGGAGGACGAGCGCCTCATCACCGGCCAGACCAACTGGACCGACAACATCACGCTGCCCGGGATGCTGCACATCGCCTTCCTGCGCAGCCCTTACGCGCACGCGCGGATCACCTCGGTGGACGTCAGCGCGGCCAGGAACGAGCCCGGCGTGATCGCCGCCTACTCCGGCGCGGACTTCGCCGCGGAGCAGGGCAGCCTGCCGTGCGCCTGGCCGGTCACCCCGGACATCGTGATTCCGGCGCACCCGCCGATGGCGGTGGACGAGGTCCGCTACGTCGGCGAGGCGGTGGCCTGCGTGGTGGCCCGCGACCGCTACGCCGCGGCCGACGCGCTGGCCGCCATCGAGGTCGACTACGAGCAGCTTCCGCCGGTGCTCGACATGAGGACGGCGCTGGAGGAGGGGTCGCCCAAGGTCCACGAGGCGGGCAACAAGAGCTTCGAGTGGCCCTTCGCCAACGGCGACATCGAGGCCGCCTTCCGTGACGCGCCGATCGTGCTCGAGCGCACCTTCCGGCAGCAGCGGCTGATCCCGGCCGCGATGGAGCCGCGCGCGGTGGTCTGCTCGAGCGTGGGCGGAGAGTTCACCCTCTGGTCGGCGACCCAGATCCCGCACGTCCTGCGGGTCATGCTCGCCCTGGTCACCGGCATCCCGGAGCAGAATATCCGGGTCATCGCGCCGGACGTGGGCGGCGGGTTCGGATCCAAGCTGCAGGTCACCGCCGAAGAGGTGCTCGCCGTGCTGATCGCCCGCAAGCTGGGCCGGCCGGTCAAGTGGACCGAGTCCCGCAGCGAGGGCAACATGACCGTGCACCACGGCCGTGACCAGTGGCAGCGGATCAGGATCGCGGCGGACAGCGACGGCAGGCTCCGCGGCCTGGACGTAGACCTGCTGGCCGACATGGGCGCCTACCTCATGCTGGTCACGCCGGGTGTCCCACTCCTGGGCGCCTTCATGTTCCCGGCCATCTACAAGATGGATGCCTACGCGTTCAAGTGCACCGGGATCTTCACCACCAAGATGCCAACGGACGCCTACCGGGGCGCGGGCCGCCCCGAGGCCACGTTCGCCATCGAGCGGATGATGGACGAGCTCGCCGCGCATCTGGGCGTCGACCCGCTGGCGATCCGGGAGCGGAACTGGATCAAGCACGAGGAGTTCCCCTATACCACCATCGCCACCCTGACCTATGACTCGGGCAACTACGAGGCGGCCACGGCCCGGGCCAAGGAGCTGTTCGACTACGACGGGCTCCGCGCCGAGCAGGAGCGCCGCCGGGCCAGCAACGACCCGGTGCAGCTGGGTATCGGCATCTCCACCTTCACCGAGATGTGCGGGCTGGCCCCGTCCCGGGTGCTCGGCTCGCTCGCGTATGCCGCCGGCGGCTGGGAGCATGCGTCGATCAGGATGCTGCCCACCGGCAAGGTCGAGGTGGTCACCGGGTCGAGCGCGCACGGCCAGGGCCACGAGACGGCGTGGAGCCAGATCGTCGCCGACCAGCTCGGCGTGCCGTTCGAGGACATCCGCGTCCTGCACGGCGACACCCAGATCTCGCCCAAGGGCATGGACACCTACGGGTCCCGGTCGCTGGCCGTCGGCGGGATGGCCCTGGTCTCGGCGTGTGACAAGGTGGTCGCGAAGGCCAAGGTCGTCGCCGCGGGCATGCTCGAGGCCTCGGCCGACGACCTGGAGTGGTCGCCCGGGCGGTTCTCGGTCCGCGGCGACCCGGACAAGGGCGTCACGATCGGCGAGATCGCCTTCACCGCCTTCGCCGCGCACAACCTGCCCGACGGCGTCGAGCCCAGCATTGACGCCGAAGCCACCTACGACCCGGACAACTTCTCCTTCCCGCACGGCACCCACCTGTGCGCGACCGAGGTCGACACCGAGACCGGCTTCGTCAAGATCCGCTCGTACGTGGCCGTGGACGACGTCGGCGCCGTGGTCAACCCGCTCATCGTCGAGGGCCAGGTGCACGGCGGCCTCGCCCAGGGCATCGCGCAGGCCCTGTACGAGGAGGCGGTCTACGACGACGACGGCAACCTGGTCACCTCCACCCTGGCGGACTACCTGGTCCCGTCGGCGGCCGACCTGCCGTCCTACGTCACCGACCGGACCGAGAGCCGGGCGGCCAACGCGCTCGGTGTCAAGGGCGTCGGCGAGGCGGGCACGATCGCCTCCACCCCCGCGGTGGTCAACGCGATCGTCGACGCCCTGCGTCCGCTGGGCATCAACGACGTCACCATGCCCTGCACCCCCGAACGGGTCTGGCGGGCGATCCAGAACGCACAGCAGACCGGAGGCGAGACATGATCCCGGCGAAGTTCGACTACGTCCGTCCCGGCACGCTGGACGAGGCGGTCACTGCGCTGGCCGGCGGCGGGGACGACGCCAAGGTCATCGCGGGCGGCCAGAGCCTGCTCCCGCTGCTGCGGCTGCGGCTGGCTTACCCGGAACTGCTCGTCGACGTGGGCGGCCTGGCTGAGCTGACCGGAGTGACCGACGCCGGGGACGCGCTGGTGATCGGCGCGCGGACCACGCACTACCAGATCGTCCGCGATCCGCTCGTGGCCGAACACTGCGGGCTGCTGGCGCAGGCCGCCGGCACGGTGGCCGACCCGGCGGTCCGGCACCGGGGCACGCTCGGCGGCTCGCTGGTGCACGCCGACCCGGCCGGTGACCTGCCCGCGGTGGCGCTGGCGCTGGACGCCACCATGGTCGCCCGCGGCCCAGGCGGCGAGCGCGAGATCCGCGCGGCGGACTTCTTCGTCGACTACCTGACCTCGAGCCTGGAGCCCGACGAGATCCTCACCGCGGTCCGGGTGCCCAAGCTCGGACCCGGGTGGGGCTATCACTACGAGAAGTTCCACCGCACCGCCCAGGCGTGGGCGATCGTCGGCGTGGCCGCGCTGGTCCTGCGGTCCAACGGGGCGGTCGCGGAAGCCAGGATCGGGCTCACCAACATGGGCCCGACGCCGGTGCGGGCCAGCGCCGCCGAAGGCGCCGCGGCCGGAGCCGACGCCAGCCGGGACGCGCTGCGGGCCGCGGCCGGGCACGCGGACGAGGGCACGAACCCGCCGGGCGACCTGCACGGAGCACCCGACTACCGGCGGCACCTGGCCCGGGTGCTGACCGGGCGGGCGCTGGCCGCGGCGGCGGGCGTCTGATTCAGGACCATGGCTGATCCCGCGGACCAGAGACTGTCGCTGGCCGAGTGGCTGGTGCTGTGCCTGGTCCGCGAGCAGCCGACCTACGGTCTCGTCCTGGTCGGCCTGCTGGCCCGCGACGGCAGCCTGGGTCAGGTCTGGTCGGTGCCCAAGGCCATGGTGTACCGCGCCCTGCAGCGGCTGGAGGCGCTCGGCCTGATCACGACGGTGGGGGAGCAGCGGACCAGCCAGGGGCCGGTCCGCTGCCTCCACGCGGCGACCCCGGCCGGGCACGCGGCTGTCTGCGCGTGGCTCAGCACGCCGGTCGAACACGCCAGGGACGTGCGGTCCGAGCTCTTGGTCAAGCTCGCGCTGCTCGACCGGAGCGGGATCGACTCGCGCGACCTGCTGCAGGCGCAGCTGGCCCGGCTGCTCCCGGTCGCGGCCGCCCTCGATGACCGCCTGCGTGCCACCACCGGGTTCGAGCACACGCTGGTCCTGTGGCGGCACGAGGCGATGGCCGCGACCATGCGGTTCCTGGAGACCCTGGCCGCCCAGAACAAGGTCGAGGTGGGCACAGACAGCTGATTTTGGTCCCGAACGGGCCCGGTGACACGCCCGGGCGCCGCCTCGCGCGCCCGCGAGATACTCGCCCCGGTGCCCTCGGGCCCACCTCGTACCACCGGCTGTCCTGGTCCTACCTCGACGACCTGCCGCAGTGGCGGCACCTGGGAAACGCCGGCCTGACATCGAGGGCCAGCTGACCCTGCTGTGACGTCAGCCGCCGCGGGCCGGCCGCGAGGAGGCGAGCGACGCGAAAACGACCGTGGAGCTGAGGTAATGGCCAGTGGCATAGTCGAAAGCGCCGCCGCAGGTTATCAGGCGCAGGGCGGCGTAGTCGGTGGCGCCGTAAATGGCTTTCGCGGGGAATCTGGATTTGACGTACTCGCGCACGCCTGTCACCCGGAAAATAGCCGTGATCCCGTCCGCGAGGGTCACGTCGATGATGTCGCCCGGTCGAAGCGCCCCGAGCCGGAAGAAGACAGCGGGCCCTTGCCTGCCGTCCACGTGACCTTCGATGACCGACGACCCGATCTGGCCGGGCGTCGCCGAGTACTTGTACCAGGCCGCCACGCCGGAACTCGTCTCGATCGACGGCACCTGGATCGTGCCGTCGGAGTTGAGTCCCAGGTGCAGGAGCCGGGAGTCCACGGCGATCGACGGGATGTCCACCGACACCGGCAGCGAGCGGGACAGCGACGGTCCCCGGGCCGCCGGGCCGGTCACCCCCGCGACCGAAGGCGCGGGCTGCGGCGCGTGTACCTGGGCGCCGAGCGCCACCCCCAGGGCGACGGTCCCGGCCCCGATGAGCAGGACCCCGGCGATCCCGGCCAGCCGGGCGCGCAGGCCCGGCGCGGGGACAGCGGGCGGCGGAGCGTACCCGGCCTGCGGCCAGGAGACAACGACGCGGAACCCGGCTATACGCCGCCACGCCGCGTCCGGCAATGCCGATGTCCTTCCTCGAAGGTGTTCTACACCGTTAGGTTAATATCCTGACGGTGAACAGGCCATTGCCCGCCTGCGCCGGCCTCGGCCGCTTTTATGGCGGTCGGCGTTTTCCCATCCGATTCCGGTTTCTCACGCCGGGACCGGGAAAAACAACCGTCATCTGCCTGGCGCGCGAGGAGGGTCCATGAAGGTGCGCAGAACGACCATGGCGATGGCGCTCGGCACGAGGCTGACCGCCCTCTGCTGGGGCGCGCTGACCCTGATCGCCCCGGTCGCCGTCTCGGCCTGCACCTCGGGCTCCTCGACGCCGGGCGTCCCCACGTTCACGGCGTCGGTCACCACCTCGCCCACGGCGACCGGTTCGGCCACGGCGCCCGCTTCCTCCGGCCGCACGCCCTCCTCCAGCCGCACGCCCTCCTCCGGCAGCAGCACCCGCGCCAGCAGCGGCAGCAGCACCGGCACCTCTGGCGGCAGCACGCCCGGCGTGACCTCGAGTTCCCCGGCGCCCGAGCGGACCACCGCCACCGGGGCCATGGCCACCGCCCCGGCTACCTCGTCGACGAGCCGGGTCCCGAGCGCCGCCCCGGTCACCGGCGGCGGTGGCACCGCGGGCCTGCAGGACGGCCTGCTCTTCGTGGCCGGCGCGGCGGCGATCCTGGCCGGCGCCGGGAGCATCCTCTACCGCAGGCGCCTCACCAGAAACCGCTGACACCAGGTGACTGGGCTGTGGGCGCCCCAGCAGCGGGCGCTGACCACCGGCCTGGTCCTGACGATCACGTTCGTCGCGTCCGAGGCGCTGGCCGTGGTGACGGTGATGCCGGTGGTCGCCAGGGACCTCGGCGGGCTGCGCCTGTACGGCTGGGTGTTCAGCGGGTTCATGCTGGGCAGCGTGGTCGGCATCGTGGCGGCCGGCCGGGAGACCGACCGGCGCGGCCCCGCGGTTCCGTTCGTGGCCGGGGTGGTGCTGTTCGGCGCCGGGCTGGCCATCGCGGGCCTGGCCCCCTCGATGGGGGTGCTGGTGGCGGGCAGGGTGCTCCAGGGCACCGGCGCGGGGGCGGTGCCCTCGGTGGCCTACGCGACCATCGGCCGCAGCCTGCCCGAGGCGCTGCGGGCCAGGATGATGGCGGTCCTGTCCACCGCGTGGGTCGCGCCCGGGCTGGCCGGGCCCGCGGTCAGCGCCGAGGTGGCACGCCTGTTCGGGTGGCGGTGGGTGTTCCTGGGCCTGCTGCCGATCGTCGCGGTGGCCGGCTCGATCGCGGTGCCCGCCCTGATCCGCATCGGCCCGCCCGCCGAATCCGCGGCGCGGGAGCACCGGCTGACCGACGGCCTGCGCACCGCCGCCGGGGCGACCATGCTGCTGGCCGGGCTGACCGTCGCGTCGGGGTCGGTTCCGGCCGGCCTCGCGCTGATCGCCGCCGGCGGCGTCGCCGGGCTGCCCGCGTTGCGCCGGCTGGTCCCGCCGGGCACCCTGACCGGACGCCCCGGGCTGCCCGCCACGATCGCCAGCCGGGGCCTGCTGACGTTCGCGTTCTTCGGCGCCGACGCCTACGTGACCCTGGCGGTGACGGCGGTGCGTCACCGCAGCCCGGTGGTGGCCGGCATCGCCGTCACCGGCGCCACCGTGGCCTGGACGGCCGGCGCCTGGGCCCAGGCCCGGCTCAGTGACGCCTGGGGGGCACGCCGGCTGGTGCGCGTCGGGCTGGTGATCGTCCTGGCCGGCATCGCCGGCATGGTCTTGGTGCTGGTGCCGGCCGTGCCGGTGGCCGAGGGCCTGGCGGCCTGGACCGTCGCGGGCCTGGGCATGGGGCTGGCTTACGCGCCGCTGTCGCTGTTGATGCTGCGCGAGGCGCTGCCCGGCCAGGAGGGGCAGGCCTCGGCGTCACTGAACCTGACCGACGTGCTCGGCACCGCGATCGGCATCGGCGTGGGCGGGGCGGCCGTGGCGGCGGCCGCGGGCAGCGATCTTCGCCTGGGCATCGCCGCCGCGTTCGCCGCCGCGGCGGCCATGGCCCTGATGGCGCTGGCCTTCACCCGCCGGCTTCCGCCGGGGACGAGTTCGGCCCGGCCCT
>WNGL01006679.1_pt1 | contig 13568 bp, 8 predicted proteins | sample 5400591 | NCBI WGS metagenome assembly WNGL01 (sample SAMN13153377, study PRJNA577476) | soil metagenome | isolation source: 80 cm soil or saprolite under Garry oak tree replicate 1 | place: USA:California | collected 2016-06-15
GTCGTCGAGAAGCGCCTCGCGATCCATGGCCTGCCCAACGTGCATCCGGCCCTGCCCCAAGAGGCTAATCGAGCCGTCGCTAAGCAGATGTCCGAGTAGGCGCGCGAACGCCAGTGTGCGCAGGCGTTCATACGACGAGTCCATCGTGAATATCAGGTTGCCCACATACAGTGCGTAACCGGCCTCGTCGTCACCAGGCTCGTCCAACGGAGCCTCAAGGCCAACCACGACACGATCCTGGCCCAGTATGAGATGGTCGGCACGCACCCAACGCCCGTCCGTGCAGAGGATCTTATGGTCCGGGGTGCAGACTAACGTGCGCCCGTCTTGCAGGACGAGTGAGACGCACTCGCGCTCGCCCTGAACCATCATCTCGGCCTGCGTCGCTCTGCCTATCCTGCCATCTGCGGTGGGAGCGAGCAGTACGGCTCCTCCAGCGCTCGCCATCTGCTCGATGCGCCGTGCGGTGCCGTTGGCAAGCAATACCGGCGTTCCCTCGGCAATGCAAGTGGTACAGCCAAAGCCCACCAGGTGGAAACGCAGGGCCTCCAGGAAAGGTATCAGTTCGGCCTTTTCCAGGTAGTCCATGACGGCACGTGAACCGGGGGCGAGGCTGGTTTTAACCGTTGGATTGACGGAGAGACCGCGTTCAACGGCATGCTTTGCCAGCAGGCCGGCCGCAACCATCACCGAGGGGTTCGAGGTGTTGGTGCAGCTTGTGATGGCCGCGATGGCGACTGAACCATCGGTCATATGTGTCTGCGATTGCCCCATCGTGACCAGCACATCTTTGAGATGTTCGTTGTGCCCGTTACCCTTGCCTCTGGCCTGTGCCTTGCTCGCATCCTCTTTCTCAACAATCGGGTCAGGCTCGGAGTCGTTGCTCTCGCTTCCCAGGCGGATCAGCGCATTTTCCGTGACATTGTTGATATGCGTAGGCTGAAAGCGATCAGCAAAGACTTCGCGAAAGACCTTGCTCAGATTCTGCATGGCGACGCGGTCCTGCGGACGGCGCGGTCCGGCCAGACTCGGCTCAATGGTGCCAAGATCGAGTTCGAGCAGATCATCAAAGCGCGGCTCCGGCGCTTCGTCGGTGCGGAAGAGACCCTGAGCCTTTGTGTAGTATTCGACCAGCTCGACCAGTTTGGGATCGCGGCCTGTACCGCGCAGATAGAGAAGGGTTTCGGCATCGACGGGGAAAAGCGTTGCCGTCGCACCAAATTCGGGTGACATATTCGAAATGGTGGCGCGGTCTGCCAGGGTCAGGTAGCTGAGTCCGGAGCCGGTGAACTCAACAAATTTGCCGACCACGCCGCGCTTGCGCAGCATCTGTGTGACGGTGAGTACGAGGTCGGTAGCGGTTGAGCCCTCGGGAAGCGCACCGGTGAGGCGCACACCAATCACCTCTGGCGAAAGCAGGTAGATGGGCTGACCCAGCAGCACGGCTTCGGCCTCGATGCCACCAACGCCCCAGCCCAGCACGCCGAGGCCATTAATCATGGTGGTGTGGGAATCGGTGCCCACCAGTGTGTCAGGATAGGCGATCCTCTCGCCGTTTTCCTCCCTGGTCATGACGACGGAGGCCAGGTATTCCAGGTTAACCTGGTGTACGATACCCGTCCCTGGAGGAACAACGCGGAAATTGCTGAATGCTTGTTGGCCCCAGCGCAGCAGTCCATAGCGCTCGCTGTTGCGTTCGTACTCGCGCTCGACATTGCGCGCGAAGGCAAGGGTCGAGCCGAACATGTCCACCTGGACAGAGTGGTCAATTACCAGGTCTGCCGGGACCAGTGGATTGATCTTCTGTGGATCGCCCTGCATGCGCGCTACAGCCGAGCGCATGGCGGCGAGATCAGCTACCGCTGGGACGCCTGTGAAGTCTTGCAACAGCACGCGGGCGGGCATGAACGGGTATTCCGACTCGGATTGCGCTGCCTGGCCCGGAGTCCAGCGCGCCAGCGAAAGCACGTCATCTTCCGTGACAAGTTCGCCACCGGCATGACGCAGGAGATTCTCTAAGATAATCTTGACGGTAAAGGGGAGGCGCTCAAGCCCTGTAATGCCGCGTTTTGTAAGCGCATCCAGTTGGTAGTAGATGATGTTGTCTGAGACGCCTTTTAAGGTTGTACGCGCGCCGAAGACATCATTTTGAGTTGTCATAGGTTTTATCCCCTCGTGAAATAAGTTTTGCTTCCTCATTATATAACAGCATGAACAGGTTATGATGGGCCTGGTTTTTCAGGAGCCAGGGCGACCGCGAGGGTCGCCCTGGAAAAGCTGTGCGTTCTACTTTTATGAGAGATGGCGAGAAATATTGCTGCTATTCTCATCTCTTGTCGTATATCACGTTAGAAATGGGTTTTGCTGCATTGACAAAATAGGGGTATTTTCGCTACAGTAGAGGCAAATCTTTTTAGAGTTGAATCGACCGATCAACGCGCAGTTCGTAAGGGGGGAAGATCACATGGTGATGTGCCTGAATACTATCGATTGTAACTATCAAAATCGTGAAAAATCTCGTTTTTGCGCGAACTGTGGTATTCCAGTTCAGGGCGCATTGCTGCTGGGACGCTACGAAATACAAGCGCTGGCTGGCAAAGATCGCAGCATGATTACTATGCATGCAAATGACCGCCATTATGGAGTACCTGTCACGATACGCGCGCTGCTTCCTCACAATACGACCGAGCAAGAGCGCAACACCTTTTTACAGGATGCCGAACTGGCCGTGGCGCTCTCAAAGCAGGTGCACGAACCCGGCAGTATTCGGGTCATCGATTATGGGCAGGATGGCCCAATCGCCTTTCTGGTCAAGAGCGATCTCGATGAAGAGGCGAATGAGAAACAGAGCGTGAGGCCGCGGATGTCAGTGCGTGTAGATCGTAGCGATCCCGCTCAGTATTCCTCGCTCGATGCAGACGATGACGATCTACTGACTGAGGTTCGGCCAGCAGTACCCAAGGAGACGAAGAGAGAGGCGGCTAACCAATCACCTGACTTTTCCCAACCAGCATTTATGCCACAAGACCATCAAGACTGGCTGGCCATGGGAGACCGCGCATATGAACTGGGGCGCTACGAGGACGCGCTGGAAGCTTACGAGGCGGCTATCGCGGAGGGAAATACCTCCGTGGAGGCCTGGAGTGGTAAAGGCGCGACGTTACTGCACCTTGACGATCCAGAAGAAGCGCTGGCAGCTTTCGACCAGGCATTAGCGCTGCGCCCGCACGACCCGGATTTATGGAACTCGCGCGCCAGTGTACTCCACGAATTGCAGCGCTACCATGAAGAGATGCAGTGTTACGACCGGGCGCTGGCGTATGATCCGAACTATGTCTTTGCGTGGAGCGGGCGCGGCATGACCCTGGTCGAGCAGAATCGCCCGGAGGAGGCTTTGCTCGCGTTCGATCGCGCACTTGTGCTGGACCCGACGCAGGGGGTTATCTGGCAGGCCATGAGCGATACGCTCTACAGCCTGCAGAGGTACGATGAAGCGTTGATCGCCATCGATCGCGCGCTTGCCCTTGAGCAAACCAGCGCGGCCATGTGGGACATCAAAGGAAATATCCTGCGCCGTTTGAATAATCCTGACCAGGCGTTACTGCTGCATGAACGCGCGACCCTGCTTTCGCCTGCCAGCGCGCTGGCATGGTTTGATAAGGGGAACGACCTGCGCGATCTGAAACGCTTCGCCGAGGCGCTGGCGGATTACGACCACGCGCTCTCGCTCGACCCAACAATGGCGGGCGCGTGGTATAATCGAGGAAACGTGCTCGCTGCTATGCACATGTACGAGGATGCGCTGGAATCCTACGACCAGGCGCTTCACTATGATGACGGCTTGATTTCAGCATGGTATAACAAAGGTAGTCTTTTACACGAGTTGGGGCATGACCAGCAAGCGCTGCTCGCGTTTGACAAGGCTATTGCGCTTGATCCGCATTATATCTCCGCCTGGAACAACAAGGGGTTAGCCCTGTTCAAATTGGGCCATCTGGACGAAGCCCTGGTGGCGTTTGACCAGGCGACATCGTTTGCGCCAGAGGAACCTGATGCATGGCACAACAAGGCTATTGTGCTGGAGAAACTGGGCAGAGTGGAGGAGGCCGTGTCCTGTCAAGAATGGGCGCAGTCATTAGAGCAGCAGGTTGCCGGATAGTGGAGCCAGAGCGACCGCGAGGGTCGCCCAGGGAATAATTATTATTATTGTTGTTTACGCCCCTATTGAGGAGTGAGGAATGCCGCGCTGCGCCGATCTAATTGACTGTGGATATGATAATCGGGACAGCGATCACTTTTGCCGTGCATGCGCACTACCGCTGCTCTATACCGCACTGGCGGGGCGTTACGTGGTTGAGGCGTTAATTAGTAAGGGTGGGTACGCGGCTGTCTTTCGCGGAGTAGATCAGAATCTTTCTCGTCGCATTGCTATCAAAGTACTGCTACCTAGCAAGACGACGCCCAGCGAACAAGAACATTTCCTGCGCGAGGCGCGTATCGCCGCGACCCTTGATCATCCAAACATTGCGCCGATCCTGGATTATGGCAAAGATGGCCCCAGCGTGTTTCTGGTGATGCCTCTTTATACAGCAGGTTCGTTACGCACGCGGTTGGCAAAAGCGAACGGGCCTCTTCCCGCGAGTGAGACGGTGCATAATTTTCATCAATTGGCCAGCGCGCTTCACTACGCGCATACGCGTCCACGCCCGGTCATTCATCGTGATATCAAACCTGAAAATATATTGCTCCACCAGGAAGATTCTCGCCTGGTCATTACCGATTTTGGAATCGCGCGTTCGCTGGAGCCGGGAGCGCGTGTAGGCAGGACGATTACGGTGCGCGGCACGGTCGGCTACATGGCCCCGGAGCAGACCAGCGGGGTGGTTGATCCACGCAGTGACCAGTTTGGCTGCGCGGTGGTGCTGTACGAGATGCTCACCGGCTACCATCCCTTTGACTCGCTGGGAGGAGGGCCAATTACTCCTCCGTCGATGCTCAATGCTGAGTTGCCGACTACATTAGATGCGGTCATTCTACGGGCGTTCGCCCCACGACCAGAAGAGCGCTTTACCGATATGATGGAGTTCGCGCGCATGTTCGACGCAGCTTTACGCCCAGGCAGCGGGATGCGCGGCACTCCCCCCAATACCCTGCTTGATTCAAGGAATATGCCCTCGGTGCGCGGTATGACCAATCCCTCCATACCGGCTGCTCCGCAGGGAGAACGAGGTGATTCGACTGGTCGGCAGCGGGCTATTCGTCCAAATAACGAGAGTGTGCGCGAGAAATGCCAGGAGGGCGATGCGCTGCTGAAAGAGCAGCATTACGCGCAGGCGCTGCAAGCCTATGAAGAGGCGCTGCGTTTGGATGCGCGCAATTTTCACGCCTGGAATGGGAAGGGAACCGCGCTCTATAGCCAGGGGAATTATAGGAAGGCGTATGAAGCTTACCAGCACGCAACCGAGATCGAGCCGGACAATCCCGTTGTCTGGGTCAGCACCGGCCTGGCCTTAAATCGCCTGCAGCGTTTTTCGCAGGCGCTAGTAAATTTTGAACGGGCCTTGACGCTTGATACTACCTACGTTGCGGCCTGGAATGGCAAGGCAGACGCGCAGCTAGATATGAATATGCCGGAAGATGCCATCGCTTCGTATCTTCAGGCGCTGGCATATGATCCCCAGAGCTTCTCGGCCTTGAACGGCCTGGGCAACGCGCGCTCCTTCCTGCACGATTATGCTGGAGCCGTCGATGCCTACAGCCGCGCCCTGATCGTGAACCCACGCAGCGCGGTAGCCTGGTGTAACAAAGCGGAGGCGCTCATTCACTACGGCCATAACCGCGCCGCCCTCGACGCGCTCAATGAGGCCACCGAACTGGACCGCAGCTACGCGCGCGCCTGGACGCTCAAAGCTGGGGTGTACGAGGCGCTAGGGAATCACCAGGAGGCGCAGAAAGCAAGGAAGCGGGCGAAGCCGTGGGGGGCGATGAACTAACTCGCTATTCCCCTGCGCATCGACAATACACCAAGTCCCACCGTTACGAGCGCCGAGATCGCCAGTACCGCCATATCCAACCCGAACTGATCAGATGAACTGTAGAATATTGCCTGCTCAAGCGCATGCCTGCCGTAAGTCAGCGGCACAAAGGCGGCGATAATTTGGAGCCATCCCGGTTCAAAGGCCAGTACACCGATACCTCCTGCTAAAAAGAACAGGTAGATGGCAACGTTGATCGAGATGGCAATCACCGCCTGAATACGTTGTAGCGCTGCCCCGATAGCAACTCCCAGTCCTGCGCTAAAAAGGGATACCAGGGCAATGGTGAGCAATGCGTTGAGCCAGTAGATGCCCTGTGGTTGTGTCCAGCCCAACACATCCCCTAAAAGGAGTACAAGCGTCCCCAGAATCATGGTAATGGCGAAGCCCGCCAGCACTTTTCCGGCAATGATGGCCGCGCGTGACGTAGGCGAGAGCAGCAGTTCTTTCACGGTGCGGCTCTCCCACTCGCGGGCAGTTGAGAGACCCCCGTTGATCAGGCCACTGATGCTGAGGAGCAGGAGGATAGTCGGCAGCACACTGTACTCGAATAACTGCACATCGCGATGGCGCAAGTCGGTTTCCTGCACGGTGACTTTCACGGGGCTGGCATTCCCCTGCGCCTGGTAATACTGGGTAATGGCGTCAGGCACGGAGCGGCGGATATCGTTGGTGAAATCCAGGTTCAGGTTGTTGACGGTGACGTCGATGGGCGCACCCACATGGGCATCGACGCGCCGGGTAAAGTCGGCGGGAATGGTGATGATGGCCACTACGTCGATATTACTGAGCATCGATTGCGCCTGGGATGGCGTAGCGTCCGTGATACGGAAGACATCAGCATTGTGAATTATCCTGGCCATCTGCTGTCCCCTGGCTCCCTGGTCCAGCGTAACAAGAGCGACCGGACTGCGTCCAACGGCGGCTGCACCCAGCGCACCGACTAATAAGAAACCGATGGGAGGTATCAAGGTCGCGCCTATTATGGAGGGCTGGCGCAGCCAGATACGGATATCTTTTCTGAGAATGACCCAGATTGTGCGAAAAAATGCGAGTATCATTGATCTTGTTGCTCCTCCGTACATTACTTTAGGCTAATGCGCCAGGGTACTGCGTCGCAGCACTATCGATGTCAGGATAATCAGACCCAGCGCATAAGCGCCGAGGATCAAGGCGTTGACGCTTATGCCATAAGTGTTAAGGATGAAGTTATGGAACGCGTGCTGCTGCAACACGATGGCATAATAGATAGGAAACGCCTGGGCAATCACCTGAATGGCCGGAGTGGAAAAGGAAATCGGGCCAAACGCGCCGCTCAAGAAGAACAGGGGAATCGCTATACCGAAGGAGAGCGCGATGACCGGCTGGCGCACTTTCAGGAGCGTACCCAGGAGCGTTCCAAAGGCAATAAAGATAATGATGGAGAGCAGCGTAAAGCTGATCACTTCATCCCAGTGGATAGGCCGCACGCCGATTATGAAGACGAGTACACCCAGCACCACAATGATCGAAGCAAGGCTCATTACAAACGCGCCCAGCATCTTGCCTACAACCACAGACCAGCGACTGGCGGGCGAGAGGAGTAGCTCTTTGATGGTAGCGTTCTCATACTCACGCGCGGTAGCCGTACCGGATTGCAGGATGCCACCCAGCACCAGCCCGACAACCAGAATCGAGACCGTCAGGTAAGGGATGTAGTCGGTATCCTGCGGCTGAAGATCGGCCTCGTGGGGGATAACATTGACCAGGTTGGGAAACGCCTTCGCATAGAACGAGGTGATGGAGAGCGGCACGGCGCGTCGAATATCGTTGGTGAAATCGGTATTCAGGTTGTTGATCTGTACATCCACCTGCACGGATTGATTCTGCTGGATGCGGGCATCAAAATCGGCGGGGATAGTTACAACAGCGACGATCTTTCCCGTTGTGATCAAATTTTGCGCATCGCTCGCGCTGGCGACTTGCAGGCGGAACGAGTGGGCATGGCTCATGGCATCATAAAATTTTTGCGCGTAGGCGCCGGTATCATGCATGACCACCGCGGTTGGCGCCTGGCCGCCTGACAGAACGAAGAGGCTGAGCAGGATCAGGATATTGACAGGGACAAAGATGCTGAGAATGGTAAACACGCGTTCGGTCAGGGCGCTCTTGATGTCCTTTTTCATACAGGCCCAGATGACCCGCAAGGTATAGCCTGGTTCTTGAGACATGTGTCTATTCCCCCCTAGTCTCGTAATGCTGTTCCCGTCAACAGCAGAAAAATTTCGTCGAGGTCGGGTTCGCGGATGGCGATATCTTTGATGCCATTCTCCTGAGAAAGAATATTGATCACATCCGCGACGACGCTGTTGATGCCCTGAGTGGCGATCTTCAAATGGGTACCATCCTGCTTCACATCTGTGACACCGGACAACGCGCGTATGGCGTCCGTCGCCTTGCTTGGCTGCGCCGTCTCCACTTCGATGACACTGCCGCCATAGGTTTGTTTGAGATGCTCGGGCGTATCAACGGCAATCAGTTTCCCACGATCGATGATCGCCAGTCTTTCGCACAGCACCTGGGCTTCCTCGAGATAGTTAGTGGTGATCAAAACCGTTTTGCCCTGGTCGCGCAGCGAGAGGATGTAATCCCAGATAGCGCGGCGGGCCTGCACATCGACACCCAGGGTTGGTTCGTCGAGATAGATGAGTTGGGGGTCATGCAGCAGCGCCCGTGCTAAGGCGAGTCGGCGTTTCATGCCTCCTGAGAAGGTGCTGACGCGCGAATCTTTGCGGTCCAGCAGTTGCACGAGTTCGAGCAGGCGCGTGATGCGCTCCTTTTTTTCCTTGCGTGGAATACCGAACAGGTCGGCATGGAAATCCATGTTTGTCCACGCCGAGAGCTCTTCGTAGAGCGCCGTTTCCTGGGGAACGGAACCGAGTATCTGGCGCACCTGGCGCGAATGGTGGCGCACATCGTAACCCATAACGCGCACCTCGCCGCTCGTGGGGTGACTCAGGCCGCTAATCATGTTGATGGTGGTGGTCTTGCCCGATCCGTTGGGTCCAAGCAGTCCGAAGATCTCTCCCCGTCGCACGCTCAGCGAGAGGTGATCGACGGCGCAAAACGAGCCAAAGGTTTTAGTGAGGTCTTTGACTTCAATGGCCGGCATTTCAGTTTCCACTGTTTGGTTTGATAGTGGTGCCTGGATACTATCTTTTTGCATATTTTTGCTCCTTTCAAAGGACACTAAGATGGTTCTTTCAGCAGACTCCTGACCCATTCCAGTTCGAGCCCCACTGGTCCATCAGATGCTGCATGACCTTCAAGGTGGCAGACAGGTGTGCAGGACTCAGGTGTTTTCCGACTTGCAGGTCCTCCCTTTCGGCGGTTAGATGCAGTATATGCGCCTGGCAGTAGTTGATATAATGGTCAATCAAGTACAGTTGCTCAGCAGGTTTCAAAGATCCAACTGCTTCAACCGCTCCATAAAGCGATCATGCAAAGGTTCAGACATGGCTTTTCCTGTACCGCCATGTCGCAGCATGGTGATCTCAGCCATAATACCGAGGGCGATTTCTTCTGGCGTGGAGCTGCCAAAATCGAGGCCGATGGGAGCGCGTACACGTGCCAGTTTTTCGGCAGGGACACCCTCTTCGTGCAGTAGTTTGAAGACGGCCCAGACACGCCGTTGACTGCCGATCATGCCGATGTAGGCGGCGGGTGAGTCGATGATGGCGCGCAATCCCTGTACGTCGTGTGCGTGCGCGCGGGTCACCAGCACGATATGGGTGCGAGGAGTGATAGGATAATCTCTTAGCGTTGATTCGATATCCCCCACCAGAAGTTGTTTGGCCGAGGGGAAGCGTTCCCGATTGGCAAAGGATGCGCGGTCGTCTGTGACGCTCACGGAGAAGTTCATGATGTGCGCAATGGCAGCCAGAGGAGCGGCGATATGCCCCGCGCCAGCAATGAGCAAAACCGGGGGCGGTACGAATGGTTCGATGAATATTTCCGCCCAGGAATCAGGCGATATCTGGGTACCGCTTGATTTCTGGGTATCGGCAGGTTGGGTGACCGCGAGGTGGGAGTTGACCTGGAGGGCGACCGCGAGGGTCACCCCTACATGCTCGATATGTGGCTTACCTGTCGTGATAGCTTTTTGTGCGGCTTCGCTCAGTTGAGTTGGGAGTTCGGCGGGAGCATCGGGTAGCGTCAGAGAACCGAGGGTTTCGCCGTTTTCATGCACGAGCATCTGTTGTCCAATATATGGACGCCATGCGCCGCCAGCAGCGATGACGGTGGCGAGTACGACTGCTCGTTCGTTCTCCAGCGTGTTACCAATGACCTGGGCGAAGTCTTGCATGCCCGGTTGTCCTGGAAGCACGGCGCTATGCCAGGGTTGGATAAACACATCGAAGATGCCGCCACAGACGCCCTGGCTCTCCATAGCAATCTCTTCGGTCAGATCGACCTGCACGGTGTGAGGACGCCGGGTGTCAATGACATTGAGGGCGGCGCGCCATACCTCGGCCTCACCGCATCCGCCGCCGACGGTGCCGGTAATCTTGCCGCCGCTATGCACCAGCATCTTCGCTCCGACCTCACGCGGGACGGAGCCTTTGCGCTTGACGATGGTCGCCAACGCGACCGTTTCACCAGTTTCTAATTCGTGTATGATGTCCTGAAATAGCTCACGCAATTTATCATTCCCTGTTGTTTATATCCATATGCATACCTTATTGTATAATATCAGTCACTGCCATAGTATTTTACTTTTTTCCACTGAGTGAGAGGACTGCTATGAACACGAATTTCCAGACGCGTATTCCGATAACTCCAGGCACAATGCAGAGCCTGCGCTATGCTGATGATGTCAATCTCTCGCCCGCTGGGCAGCGGGTCGCGTTCGAGGTATCGGATTGGGCGACCGGCCAGCGTAAAAGACGCAGCACCATCTGGGTGGTGGAAACATCTGCTGGAGAGCCGGGGAACCAGAAGCCGCTCAGTAAAAGCGGGCGCCAGGATAGCTGCCCGCGCTGGTCACCGGATAGTTCACAACTGGCTTTTATCTCTAAAGAAGCGGGTGATGAAAGTAAGGATAAACCCCAGTTGTATCTGATACCAGCACAGGGAGGTGAAGCGCGCCAGGCTTGCACGATGCCAATTGGCGTGAGTGACTTGGAATGGTCACCCGATGGGAGCCGCATTGCCTTTATTTCCTTAGAGGGCGCGGAACCTCAAACAGATCCGATTGTGGTGACACCAGGCCGTCACCGGCGTTTATGGACGATACGCCCTGGTTTCGATATCGCCGAACCTGTGACGCCTGATGGCTTTACTGTCTGGGAATACGCCTGGTCGCCGGATTGCCAGCAGATCGCTTTGTATTACTCCACCGGCCCGGACGATACAGACTGGTATCGCGGGCAGATAGGCATTGTTCCGGCCAGTGGGGGAAGCATACGCCAGGTCACACAACTGACGCGCCAGGCCAGTGCGCTCACATGGTCGCCCGATGGGAAGCGCCTCGCTTTTATCTCAGGGGAGTGGAGCGATCCATGCCGGGGTGGTGGCGATGTGTTTGTGCTTTCGCTCGTGGATGGCGAGGTGCGCAATTTGACACCGGGCATTGCGTGCAGCCCATCGTGGTGCCGCTGGTTTCCTGATGGTCAGCAATTACTCTTTACCGCGTGGAATGGTTTGACGCAGCAAATCGGCATTTTGCGTGAAAGCGATGGAACCGTCAACACATTGGCCAATGATTTTATAATGGATAGGGGCTGGCCGCATCTCTCGACAGCGCCTGATCTGCGTTGTTTTGCCACCACACACTTCGACCAACAGCATCCAATCGATATCTGGTTCGGTAAGATGAGCGAGGCGAGGGAGCATAGCCAGGGCGAAATCACCTGGAAGCGTCTCACCCATCTGAACGCGCTCGCGGAAGCGACCTTTGCGCTTTCGCGCAGTGAGCGCATCAGTTATACGAGTGTAGATGACTGGCGCATCGATGCGCTGTTCACACCGCCACTTGCACACACAGGAGATACGCCGCCGCCTCTGATAGTGGATGTGCATGGCGGACCATCCTGGGCATGGGTGGATGATATGGGCGACTCCTTGACGCAGTTATTCGCCGCGGCGGGATACGCTGCCTTGCGACCGAATGTGCGCGGCAGTTGGGGACGCGGGGTAGCCTTCGCAGACGCGGTGATATGCGATATGGGCGGCAAAGATTTCCAGGATATCTTATATGGTGTCGATTACCTGGTTGAACGAGGGTTAGTCGATGGCAAGCGCGTGGCGATTGCTGGCGGAAGCTATGGCGGATTTATGGCAGCATGGGCAGTGACACAGACGCATCGTTTCAAAACGGCTATTATGATCGCGGGCGTCTGTGACTTTCACAGTTTTCACGCGCAATCACGTATCTATGACTGGGATATGCGCTTCCTGTGCGGAAACCCGCTCGATCAGCCAGAACTGTATCGCAAGCATTCGGCCATCACGTATGCTGCGCGCGTGCAAACACCGACCTTGATCATCCATGGGGAAGTCGACCAGGATGTCCCCATCAACCAGGCGCATGCTTTCTACCGCGCCCTACGCGAACGCCACGTGCCCGTCGAGTTCGTGATTTATCCACGTGAACCGCACGGTCTGAACGAACGCGAACATCAACGTGATTTTGAGGAGAGGATATTGCGCTGGCTGGAGCGCTATTTGTAGCACGGATGTGCTTTCTCTCCTCGACACATTTTAGAGGAATGGGGACTTTCTTATCAGGAGGCTTCATGAGCGAACGCGATGTAATGTGGACTCCCACTGTAGGAGTGGGACTTGAACACCTACGGCTCTCGCAAGATTTCGCGGGATATGTTGCGAGCGGTGTCATTATTGGTATGGATGATGGTAGACCTTTTAGCGCCTGGTATGGCATTCGCTGCGATGCAAACTGGCTAGTGCAGCGTGTTAATATCCATATGCTACAAGATGGCCAGAAAAGAATAGAGTTGCAGGCTGATGGTGAAGCTCACTGGCAGTCACCATCAGGTGAGCCTCTGGCAGTACTCGACGGCTGCATTGATGTCGATATCTCTGCGACACCATTCACCAATACACTCCCCATTCGCCGCCTTGCACTCAATCCCGGTCAATCCGCTGAATTGCTTGTGGTCTATATCGCTCTACCCGAAATGGAAGTGCAGTCTGACAGGCAGCGCTACACCTGCCTGGAAGTATCTGCGCATGGCGGGCTGTATCGATACGAAAGCCTGTCGAGTGATTTCACCAGGGATATCCGTGTCGATGCGGATGGCCTGGTTGTGGATTATCCAGGGTTATTCAAAAGGGTATGAGCAAGAGAGCCCCATCAATTCTGCATCCCCAACAAATTCCCGCTCTCGTACCTGCGCAAACCAAGCGAGAATATTCCCACGGCGAGAGCCACAATGAGCGCAGTAAAACCAACCATACCGCCCAGTAATAGCCAGGTGAATTGTTTGAGCAGTTGTAGAGGCACAAATGAGATGAACCCTGCCGGGATGATGG
>WNGL01012186.1_pt1 | contig 13568 bp, 10 predicted proteins | sample 5400591 | NCBI WGS metagenome assembly WNGL01 (sample SAMN13153377, study PRJNA577476) | soil metagenome | isolation source: 80 cm soil or saprolite under Garry oak tree replicate 1 | place: USA:California | collected 2016-06-15
AAATTTCGAGACGTGGTAGGGCGCGTCACTCCGTGCGCGCCGTTCGGAAAGCTGTCTGCGGACCGCGGCGCGCACGGAGTGACGCGCCCTACCCGCGCTCTGCACGACGTAACGAAACTTATTTGTCGCGGTACTAGAGTTGATGGAGTAATGAGACGAGCGCTAGGTCAATCATGATTCACTCCACCACTCCGTTGCTCCATCGCATTATGACCGCCTACTCCGTCATTGTCATCGGTATGGGCAAACGCGGCCTGCACCATGCCACTGCATTCCATGCCAATCCCCGGTTCAAAGTCACCGGCATCTGCGACATTGACAAAACTCGCCTCGAAGCGGCTGCGCCGAAAATCGGGAATCCGAAGGCCGGCACCGACGCCGCCGTCCTGGCCAAGGAACTGAAACCCGACTTGTTCTGCTTCTGCACACTGCCGAACCTGCGCCTGGGCTTCATCAGGCTTGGCGTCGAGTGCGGCGCCAAGTTGATTGCCTTCGAAAAGCCGGTGGCCATGACCAGCGCGGAGGGTCTGCAGATCAAGCAGGCGCTGGATAAGAGCGGCGTCAAGGCCGTCGTCAGCCACCAGCACCGTTACGGCGCGCATTACAAGAGAGTGAAGGAGATTATCGCCAGCGGCGCCCTGGGCCGTGTGCACACCGTCTATGGCACCGCCACCGGCTGGGCAGCCCACATGCTCAGCCACCTGATTGATTACACCTGCTGGTTCAATGATTACGCCAAAGCCGAATGGGTGATGGCCCAGGCCGCGGGCCGAGGCAAGCTCTCCGACCTCCATACCTCGCCCGACTACATTGCCGGCGTGGCCCATTTCGAGAACGGCGTGCGTGCCACTTACGACTGCGGCGCGGGCGCGCCCGACGTTCCGGAAGTCCCCTACTGGTGGCGGAAGTGCCGCATCGGCGCGCAAGGTTCTGAAGGCTTTGCCGAAGTCATGACCGGCGGTGGCTGGCGCGCGCTTACCCGGAGTGGCGGCTACCAGACCGGCGAGGGCGGCATGAACTACGACTACGACATGCCACCGTATATCCAACAGATGGCCGATTGGCTGGACGACGACCAGAACGTCCATCCCTGCTGCTTCGACAATGCGTATCAGGGCTTCGAAATCATGTCTGCGTTCTACCGGTCGGTGGCTGAGGGCGGTCAGGTTTCCTTGCCGCTGGCGTCGGGCGCCGACGAGATTGCCCTGCTCAAGGAAAAAGTGCCGGCGAAGAAAGTCCTCCTCACGCTGGCGGAAAGCGCCAAGGAGTATTCTGAAAAGCTGAAAAGCTGAAAAGCTGACAGTTTCCCGGCGCTCTTCAGCGTTTCAGCTTTTCAGCTTTTCAGATTTTCAAGAAAGAGGATGCGGACCAGGACTTCGGCGAGTTTCCCGGCGGCAGTCCGGGCTTGTCTGCGCAGCCCAAGCAGCGCAGCGATTTTTCCGGGTGACTTTATGACTGCCAAGGCAAGTTTCCCGTAATCCATCCGCTGGCCGGCAGTCATCAATTGGTTGAAATCCAACGGCAGATCCTGGCTGGCAGTATCCAGAACCACACGCACAATTGCGTTTGGGGTTTTATGTTCGCGGCAAATGGCGCAAATGACTCCCGACTCCATTTCCACCGCATCGGCGCGCGTGGATTCCCATAGGCACCGCTTTTGTTCGGCGGTCGCGGCGACGCGTCGCGCGCAATGAAACCGCGCCGGTTCCGCTCCCGCCGCCAGCAAGGCCGACTCCAAAGCTGTTCGGGCGTCGGCGGCGAAAACCACCGTCCCGGTCGCCAGGCCCGGTCTCAAGCCGCCCGCAAAGCCGCAACTCAAAACCAACTTGGGCCGTTGTGTCAGCAGGGCTGCCCGGAGGGCCTTCTCCGCGTTGCAACTCCCTATGCCCGTCAGCAGGATTTTCACGTGCGGGCGAGGGCCGGCAAGTCGCTCGAAAGATTTGGCTTCCTCCTTAAGGGCAAAGCAAACGAGCGTAATGGGAGACTGGCGCGTCGGATATGGATCTTGGGATCCTTTGGCTAGATCTCCCATCTGACCTTTGTCCTCATTTAATCCCCGCCAACCGCTCTTTCCAAATCTGGTAGAGCAACACTGTGGCTTTAACGTCGCGCAAACAGTATTCTGCAATCTCCCGATAGCGCCCCTCCGCCAGCAGGGAATTAATGTCCCGGCCCGTCACCCCGTGAATTTTTGGCGACTCGACGCCGAAGGTTTTGCAATAGAAATCGAGATTAAACCGGCGCGCGGCGCCATCGCGGCCGCTGACGCCATAAAAGGTCAGTTGCTCCGCCAAATCGCAATGCGGCTCGGTCTGAAAACGGTAGCCCAGCCAGTCTTTGCGAGAGATAGGCACGTTGATCAGCGCCGAGCGCAAATAAATGAACGGCACGTCGAAGCCGCGGCCGTTGAAGGTAACAATGGTGTCGTAATGCTTCGCCACGTCCCAAAACGCCGTAAGCAGTTCCGCTTCATCCAGGCACGGCACAAACTTGACTGGCCCCGCCTCTCCTACGGAGGGGCGGGGTTCCTCAGACTCAGCCGCCGTGAACAGCACCTGGCCGCGCGCGCTATCAACATTGAGCATCGCGATGCAAACCACTTGAGCGGTAAAGGGCCAAAGATTGAACTGTTGCTGAATTTCAGCGCGGCGAGCGCTACGGGCCGGTTCATCGGCCAGCTTTTCACACTCGCGGAAAAGATATTCCTGCTGCGCTTGGTCGAACTTGTCGAGCGGCAGGGCGGACGTTTCTATGTCAAAAACCAGTTTGGCCATGAGGAGAGTGTTCGCAACCGGCCTGTTCTAACGCGCGCAAGCCTCAGCCGCCAGCCATTTTCAGCCAGGGAAGCTCCAAACTCCAAACACCAACCACCAGGGAAGCTGCAAGCTACAAGCCCCAAGCCCGGCCTCTTTGAACTTTGGACTTTGGAGTTTCCCTGAAGCTTGGAGTTTGAAGCTTGGAGTTTTCTTCACCGCTCGGCTCGTGCAATCAATGGTTCATCGGTGTAAACTGTCGAACCATGCAGTCGTTCCAATTTCATCCTGCGATTGCGCGTTGGTTTGAACAAAAGTTCGGCTCCCCGACCGAGCCGCAGCAACGGGGCTGGCCTGCCATTCAGTCGGGCGCACATACACTCATCGCGGCGCCGACCGGCTCGGGCAAGACCCTGGCCGCATTTTTCGCCGCGCTTGACCGGTTGTTTCGAGAAGGTCTGGCTGGGAAGCTCAAGGACGAGACGCGAGTGGTCTATGTTTCCCCGCTTAAGGCGCTCAGCAACGATATCCATAAAAACCTGGAGGAGCCGTTGGCGGGCATCCGCGCGGCGTTGCTGGCTGACGAAGGTCGTGACGTGGACGTACGGGCGGAGGTGCGGACCGGAGACACTCCGGCATCAAAACGGCAGGCGATCATCCGCCGGCCCCCGCACGTTTTGGTAACGACACCAGAGTCGTTATATCTGCTGCTGACCTCGGCGTCAGGCCGGAAGGTGCTGGCCACCGCGCGCACATTGATCGTGGATGAGATCCACGCCGTATTGGGCAATCGCCGCGGGTCGCATTTGGCGTTGAGCATGGAGCGATTGACGGCGCTGGTCAAAGGTCCAGAGTCAGCCGGAAACCCCGCCCCTCCGTCGGAGAGGCGGGGTTCCTCTTTGCAACGCATCGGTTTGTCGGCAACCCAAAAGCCGATTGAGGAAGTGGCAAAATTTCTGGTCGGCGGCTGCGACTCGCTTCTCTCCAGTTCAGAGGTCGGAGGTTGGAGGTCAGAAGTCAGAGGTCGAGCCTCTGGCCTCCGACCTCCGGCCTCCGACCTCCGGCCTCTGCAGCCGCCTTGCACCATCATAGACGCGGGATTCAAGCGTCAACTCGACCTGGCCATCGAACTACCCGGCTCACCGCTGGAAGCGGTGATGTCCAACGATACCACCGGCTGGCGGACTTAATCGAAGCCCACCGGACCACGCTGGTCTTCGTCAACACGCGGCGGCTGGCGGAACGCGTGAGCCATCAATTGTGCGAACGGCTCGGCCAGGACAAGGTCACCTCCCATCATGGAAGCCTCGCAGCAAGGCTGCGGCTCGAAGCAGAGAACCGTTTGAAGCGCGGCGAACTCAAGGCGCTGGTCGCCACGGCTTCGTTAGAGTTAGGCATTGACATCGGTTCGGTTGACCTGGTTTGCCAACTCGGCCCGACCCGCTCAATCGCCACACTGCTGCAGCGCGTAGGCCGCGCCCAGCACCAGCGCGGTGGATTACCCAAAGGACGGCTCTTCCCGCTGAGCCGCGACGAATTGGTCGAGTGCGTGGCCACGCTGCGCAGCCTGCGCGACGGTGAGCTGGATAGCCTGGAGATTCCCGAAAAGCCCCTGGACGTGCTGGCTCAGCAGATCGTCGCGTGCGCTGCCTGTGAGGATTGGGAGGAGCAACAACTGTTTGAACTGATGCGCTCGGCCTATCCGTATCGTAACCTCACGCGAGAGACATTTGACGACGTTCTGCGGATGCTGGCCGAAGGGTTCAGTACCAAGCGCGGCCGGCGTGGTGCGTTGATTCATCATGACGCCGTAAATCATCGTGTGCGCGCCCGGCGTGGCGCCCGGTTGGTGGCGCTGACTTCCGGCGGAGCCATTCCGGACAATGCGGATTACCGAGTGGTGCTGGAGCCGGGGGAAACTTTCATCGGCACGCTCAACGAAGACTTCGCCATCGAGAGTCTGGCCGGAGACATTTTCCAACTCGGCAACGCCTCGTGGCGAATCCTGCGCGTCAACTCCGGCCACGTGCGGGTCGAAGATGCACGCGGCCAGCCACCGAATATGCCATTTTGGCTGGGCGAAGCGCCGGGGCGCACCGCCGAGACCTCGCGGGCCGTCTCGGACTTGCGCGCGGAGGTGGAACAGAAAATTCAGGAGGCGCTCGGAAACGATGATGAAAGAAATCCGAAAAACCTGGCGAATGCGCGCGAGAGCGAGCCGTCGGTTTGAGAGTTTGACCTGTTGGCTGCCTATGCCTAGACTCCGCGCTTCTGTATGAAGGTCTTGGTCTGTGACCCTGTCTCGCCGAGGGGGATCGCGCTGCTGCAGCAGCGCACAGAGTTCGAGGTGGTCGTGCTGCCCCGGCCCCTGCCCGAAGACCAATTGCTGCTGGTCGTCAAAGACGCCGTTGCTTTAGTGGTTCGCTCGGAGACCAAGGTGACGCGCAACCTCATTGAGGCTGCGCCGCGTTTGCGCGTCGTGGGCCGCGCCGGCGTGGGCATTGATAACGTGGATGTCCCCGCCGCCACTCAGCACGGTGTGGTGGTGATGAACACGCCGGCAGGCAACACCGTGTCCACTGCTGAACTGACCTTCGCGCTGATTCTGGACCTCGCCCGGAAAGTGTCTCAGGCTTGCGCCTCGATGACGGCCGGCAGGTGGGAGCGCAAGGAGTTCCTCGGCACCGAACTCAGTGGCAAAACTCTCGGCGTGCTCGGCCTGGGCCGCATCGGGAGTGAAGTGGCCAGGCGCGCTCTGTCGTTCGAGATGAAGGTGGCAGGCTACGACCCTTTCCTGACAGAAGCCCACGCCAAAGCGCTCGGGATCGAACTGGCCGCGGACCTCGACGAAGTTTATCGGGACGCGGACTTTATCACCGTCCACCTGCCAGCGACGGAGCAAACGCGCGGGCTGCTCAACGCCGCGGCCTTCGCCAGGATGAAACCCAAGGTTCGCATCGTGAACTGCGCGCGCGGCGAAATTATCGTTGAAAGCGACCTGCTGGCGGCGCTGGATTCGGGCAAGGTTGCTGCGGCGGCCCTTGATGTGTACGGCACCGAACCGCTGCCGGCCGAGCATCCTTTTCGTAAACATCGGGCCATTACCTTGACTCCGCACTTAGGGGCCAGCACACAGGAGGCGCAGGAGAAATGCGGCATCGAAATGGCCGAGGTCATCGCCGGCTATTTGCTCACCGGTGAGGTGCGCAATGCGGTGAACCTGCCGTATCTGGATGCCAAGACTTACGAGCAGGTCAGACCTTACCTTACGCTTGGGGAGAAGCTGGGCAAACTGCTGGCGCAGCTTGCCCCGCCGCAAGTGGACCGGCTGCATATCACATATGGCGGCAAGGCGCAGGAATTGCCGAACATTGACCCTATCACGCGCGCTGTCCTGCAGGGCTTCCTATCGCGCGCCGCAGTCAAGGACCTCAACAATGTCAATGTGCGCAGTATCGCCGCGACCCTGGGCCTGACGGTTGAGGAGAAGCGCTCCAATGAGCCGGTCACCTTCAACGAATGGCTCCATGTGCAGGCCTCTTGCGGCGGCCTCAAACTCATTTCCGCCGGTGGCACCTTCTTTGGTTCGCCGGACAATCCCCGCATTGTGCGCGTATTCAGTCAACCGACCGAAATCGTCCCCTCCGGCGTGGTCCTGCTGCTCAAGAACAAAGATCGCCCCGGCATCGTCGGCTACCTCGGCACGCTCATGAGCCGGCACAATGTTAATATTGCCAGCATGAGCCTGAGCCGTGATACTGCCGGGGGCCACGCCTTGACGGTGTTGAATTTGGATAGCGTGCCTCCGCCCGAAATGTTGGACGAAATTCAAAAAGACCCGGACATTAGTAATGTGAAAGTGGTCGAATTATGAATCTGTGTTAAAATGGACAGATGATGTTTACGAAAACAATTATCCTATCGCTGGCCTTGTTCGTGGCCTCTGCGTTGCCCGCGCTGCTCGCTGCGGCTGAGCAGTCGGCTCAAACCAACGCTGCCGCTCTGCCCAGGCCGGCCATCAAACCTTCCGATCTGTTCGCCGACATCGTCGTCGCCAAAGGCAAAGGGGTCGAAGTCAAACGCGGCCAGTTGGACGAAGCCCTTGTCAGCATCAAATCCACCGCTGTCGCTCGCGGACAAGCCATTCCGCCCCAGGAAACCACTCGGGTCGAACAGCAGGTTCTGGATCGCATGATCCAAATTCAACTCCTGGTCGCCATGGCGACCGACGCCGATAAGGCCAAGGGTCACGAAACCAGCGCCAAACGGTTTGAGAACATCAGGACCCGCGCCGGCACCGACGACGCCCTCAACCGCCAGTTGAAGTCCGTCGGCATGTCTCAGGAAGAACTCCGCACCAGAATGCTCGAAGAGGCAACCGCTGAGACCGTCTTGGAGCGGCAGTTGAAGATCACCGTCACCGACGACGAAGTCAAAAAATTTTACGATGACAATCCGGCCCGTTTTGAACAGCCGGAGATGGTCCGCGCCAGCCACATTCTGCTGAGCACCCGCGATACGGCCACCGGCCTCGAGCTGCCCGATGAGAAAAAAGCCGCCAAGCGCAAACTAATGGAAGACATTCTCAAACGGGCTCGCGCCGGAGAAGATTTTACCAAGTTAGCCAAAGAATTCTCCGAGGACACCGGTCTGAAGGAGAACGGAGGCGAATACACTTTTCCGCGAGGCCAGATGGTGCCCGAATTTGAAGCGGCTGCCTTCTCGCTGAACACCAATCAGGTCAGCGACATCGTCACCACCCAGTTTGGGTACCACATCATTAAGCTGAGCGAAAAGATTACGGCCAAAAAAATGGAACTCGCCAAAGTCGCTTCGGACCTCAAGGAAGGTCTCAAGCAACAGGCCATCCAGAAGCAACTTCCTGATTACATGGAAAAGCTCAAGCAAGACGCCGGCGTGGAAATCCTGGATGAAAAGCTGAAACCGAAAGAACGCCCGGACACGAAGGAGCAGCCGGCAGGAGCCCACAAGGATTAGCCGGGAGGGCGCATCGCCGCGTCCTCCGATGGGACGTGTGGTGGAGGCGAGTCGCCCGGATCCAGTCCTCCGTTTGCCTGAGGGCCGACCGTGACGAGCAACCAATAGCGGCGATTTGGGGCAGCCAGAATCTGCCTGCCAGCAGTCGGCGGCTTAGCTGCGCAAGGAGGTCGAACACCAATTGCAGCAAGGCACGCTATTTGGCCGCCCGAACATCGTAGCACCACAGCGTGGCATGGTCGCGGACGTAGAGGTTGCCGTTGGCGACCACCGGATAGGTCCAGGCCTTTTCCATTTCGTTTGAGCGCTTAGGCTGGGCGGGCGGCGCGAACCGGCCTTTCTCAGAATAAGACGCCGGGCCGGGGTCTACCAAGGCGACTTCTCCGTTTTCGCCATGGAGATAAAGGCGGCCATCGGCGGAACAGAGCGACGCGGCGCCCAGGGCGCGGTCGTCCCACTTCACCTGACCCGTGGCGAACTCGATGCACTGGAGGGCTTGCGCGGTCGTGCCATAAAGGTAGTCACCCACCTTCACTGCGCCGCCAATTGCAGTGGTCAGCTTTGGGGTGAAATAGACTTCGTCGGCTTCGACACGCCCTTCCTTAACCATGAGCTTGACGGCTCCGCCGCCGGTGCCGGCTGAAGCGCAGTAGATGTAACCGTCGCCGGCGACCGGGGTGGGGATGTTGGCGCCATAACGGCTGACCGGTTTGTTATACCGCCACAAGAGTTTGCCCGATTTGGCGTCCACCCCGACCAGGCCTTTTTGCAGAAGCTGCACGTACTGCTTGACGCCACCGACCTGGACGACGATTGCTGAGGCGTAGGCAGCCTGGTCCCCTTCGGGTAGCGCGCATCTCCAGAGGACATCCCCGTTTTTCTTGCTCAGGGCCAGCAAGGTGGCTTGGCTGCCACCTGGGGTGCAGAGGACGGTTTCACCGTCAACCAACGGCGACTCAGAGTAAGCCCAGTCGCCGGGTTCACCGCCGAAGTCTGTGCGCAGATTCTTGTGCCACTTGGCTTTACCCAGGCCGCTGTCCAGACAGGCCAGATCCCCATCCGAGCCGAGGGCGTAGAGGAATTCGCCTTCGACAGTGGGCGTCGAGCGCGCGGCGGGAAAACTGGGTTGTTGCTTGGGATTTCCCACATCGCCGAGGCGGGTCTGCCAAATCCTTTTGCCGCCCTTGACGGCGAGCGCCTCCACGAACTCGTTTTCGAGGCCTTCATTGCCAAGCAGGTAAATGCGGTCGCCGACGACCGAGGGTGTGGAGTAACCCGAGCCGGCATCGACCACTTTCCACTGAAGCTTGGGACCTCCTTTTGGCCATTCCTTGAGCAGTCCGGTCTCCTGGGAAACACCGTTGCGCTGTGGCCCGCGCCATTGAGGCCAGTCATTGGCCAGGGCCGAAAGCGCAGTTGACAACAGGAGGAAAGCAGCCGCAGGAATCCTGGATGAGTATTTCATGATGATGATTGGGTATTGGTTGACCAATTATTGATCGCCTTGGTGGCGCGGGGTCAAAGTTATCCTCACCTGGCAATTAAATCAAACCTCCTAAGCATGCTTTCGAGGGTGGCGTTGAACTCGGAGGGCTTCTCCAACATCAGCCAGTGGCCCACGCCGTCCATCGTGCGGTAATCGGTTCGCGTCGAAAGCGCGCGCGCGTAGGCCTCGTAATCTGCGGTCCACAGTGGGTTTTTGGCGTTGATGACCAGCACGGGTACGATGGCCATTGTTACGTCCCAATCCGGATGGCCTGCGCCGAACATGCCTTCCATGGAGCCGAGCATCACGTGTTGGGGCGTGGCGAGCATTTCAGCGATGACCCGGTCGCGCAAGGCTTCGGTGCCGGGAACGGGAAACATCGTGCCGATGAATTCCCTAGTGTGTTCGCGGTATTCGGGCGCGCGAAACGGCGCGACGAATTGCTCGGCTTGTTGAGGCGGCATTTGCGGCCGCCGCAAGGGGCCGTCCACCGAGACCAGGCCGGCGACTTTCTCGGGAGCTTTCTTGTAAACGGCGCAGATCACCGCCGCGCACATGCTGTGGCCGATCAGCGTTGCCTTCTTTACCCGGTCGTCGCGCATCACGGCCAAGACCGCGTCGGCGAAGAATTCCATGGAGTAGTCGGCGGGCGGTTTGTCGCTCTGGCCGTGGCCCGGCAGGTCAACGAGGACCAACCGCGCCTTGTCGGCGAACGCCGGGACTTGCTCGCGCCAGAAACCGAGGTTCCCTGCCCAGCAGTGAACGAATACCATGGTGTGGGCGCCCTGGCCCGCGGTGGCGTAATGGACCTTGTTGGTGCCGAAAGAGGCGAAGTGGGATTTGGTGGCAGTGGAGGCGTGCCGAGGAGTAGCACAGCTTGGGAGCAACAGCAGCGAAATGGTGGTTAGGCCTAATGCCTTTCGGAAATTCAACCGGCGCATCCGGCGGGCGGTTGTCCCGGAGGGACATTTGATAATAGCCCAACGCTTTAGCGTTGGGAGCCCTGTGCCCTTGGTACCGAGTCCCGAAGGGACGACTGAAAGAGGCCTACTCCTCGGCGCCGTCAGCCGTCCCTTCAGGACTTGTCCGTTTGCGGGACGCAACCCAACGCTCAAGCGTAGGGCTATTGTCTTGAAGTCCCTCCGGGACGAAGACTTAGGCGAATTTCCGAAAGGCATTGTGGTTAGGCCCGTAAGACGAATAATACAGAGGTTGTTCATATTCACAGTCTTGCAGGCAGTTTCCACCATTTCGTCAGAAACGCCAGTGCCAGTTTCGGCCACTGTAGAATGACGGAGGATCACGCCTCAATAACTGAAAACGGATGCTGTTCCCGCCGCAGCTCAGGCCGGTTGCGGCTGTGCTTCGTCCTGGATGTGAGTCTTGCCGCGATAGAAACCCGCCACCAGGAGGAAAAGAACGGAGGCTGCGAGCATGACCTTTACGAAGAAGAAGAAATAACTTGCTCCCTCCAGCTTCAAGGTGCCGTCCGGATTCTGAATAAAGAAATTGACCCTGGCGGTGAACACGTTGCCAAGGGCCACGGCGCCCAGGTAGGTGCACATGACGAGCGACTTCATTTTCGTGGGGGCCTGGGTATAAGCGAATTCCAGGTGCGTCACCGATACCATGATTTCGGCCGCCGTAAGTACGACGAACGCCAGGATCTGCCAGATAATGCCCGGGGTTTGCCCTGCGTCAATACGCGTCTGAATCCAGCCGACGATTGAGAATGCCAATGCTGTGGTGAACAGACCCATACCCAGCTTGCGCAGCGGAGTGAGAGGAAAGAGCTTGTTAATCGCAGGATAAATGACGTAGGAAAAAAGCGGCAGCATCGCGAGGATAAAAACGGGATTGACCGTCTGGATTTGGGCTGGCAGCCACTCTTTACCGAAGAGGTGACGGTCCATCTTCGTCGCCTGGACTACCCACGAGGAGAAGTTTTGTTGCCACAACGCCCAGAACATCGCTGCGAACGGCACAAGAATCAGCAAGTTACCCAAGGCCTTGAGGTTTGTCGGCGTGGCGATCTCCTTTATGTAATTGCGGACCCCGGCAGGGGGAATGTGAACGAATTTTTTGCGGCCAAGCCAAAAGATTACCGTCGCGATGAACATCAGGATGCCCGGCGTCCCGAAGGCGATGTCGGGACTGCGTTTGTCCAGCAACTCGGGGATTATGATCGTCGAAAAGGCCGAACCGAAGTTAATAGAAAAATAGAACCAACTATAGACGCGCGTGAGAAGATGCTGATTCGAAGCCCCGAACTGGTCGCCGACATTTGCTGAGACACAAGGCTTTATGCCGCCAGCGCCCAGGGCAATCAGTCCGAGTCCAATCACCAGGCCCAAGCGTGTGTGATTGATGGCCAGGGCGAGATGGCCAAAGCAATAGACCACTGAGAGGATGAGGACGGTCCGGTATTTGCCCAGCACCGCATCGGCCAGGAAGGCCCCAAAGAGCGGCAGAAAATAAGCGCAGGAAACAAATGTGTGATACCACGCTTCGGCCTGCGTGGCCGTCATGTGATCCGATTGCCCATGAGCATCCACCAGATACCTGGTCATGAAGACGACGAGAATGGAATTCATGCCGTAGTAGCTGAAACGCTCGGCGGCCTCGTTTCCGACGATGTAAGGCACCCCGGGTGGCATCTTGTCGGTCTTTAACGGCGCGGTCAGATATTGAGTCTTAGCCATAGACAGGGTCGGACTATTCCAGATTGGCAGAGCCGAGGCCAGCGCGAAAAGTGAATGGTGCGACCACCAATGACTATCTTCCCCTTTGCCCTAAGCCCCTTTTCCGCCACAATCCCCGCCCATGATGCCCAATGCACCGGCCTCTGCCAGCCCACCAAGCACGAGCCAAAAGCCCCCAGTCCGCTCACCCCGCCGTTTCCTGCCTCGCATTGGTTCGCCGGCTTATCATGTAATGCTCGCTTGCGTGGCGATTTTGATCCTCGGCCCGCTGGGCGGGATTTCGGCAGCGTTCATGAACTTTTCGATCGGTTTTTTCATCGGTGGCCAGGTGTTGGCGGGGATTCTGGGCAGCACGGTCACGCTGCCCTACGGCCCGGAAGGCAAACATGGCGCCAACTATATGCAGACGATGGCGGCGTCGGTTGCCGGGTTGTGTGGGATGGCGGTGCTGGTCCAGGCGATGGTGTGGTTGGGACTGCCGGAGCCGCCGATGTGGAAGCTGGTTCTATATCTTACGTCGATCGGGATGTTCGGTGCGGGGGTGGGGATGCTCTACACGCCGCTGCTGGTGGATCGCATGCAATTGCCTTATCCGTCGGGATTCGCGGTGGCTAACATCCTGCGCGCGCTGACGGACAAAAAACTGCTCAGGCGCTCGGTTGCCAAATTGGGAGGCGGCATGCTGGCGGGATTCGCGGGTGGAGTGCCGTCGCTCAAAATCGCCACCGTGGAAGCAACTGCGCTTTCGATGGGCACCATCGGCGCCGGAATGATAGTCGGGGCGCGGATAGCGATTCCGGCGCTGGTAGTGGGGACGACGGGCTTTTTTCTGACCCCGTACCTCAGAAGCATCCACTGGCTGGGTCCGAACGAGACCTACCGCAAGATCGGATTCATCATCTCGCTCGGCACCATTCTCGGCGCGGCCATCCTCGACATCGCCGTAATCCTGGTTCAAGCCGTGCGCCGGTACCGGCAACAAGGAACACAACCAGCCAAGACTGCGGAAGACTGGAAACGCGTCAACGTGGTGCAACTGGTTTTGTGGGTGGTTTTTTGGGGAGCAACCACGGTGATTGTTGGCAGCCAGGTCCTGGGCCAGCCAGTGTTCTTCCTGGCGGTGGCGGTTGGCCTTTCGTTTTTGTTCATGCTGGTGAACGGAATTTCGCAGGGCATCTCGGATTGGAACCCGCTGTCCAGCGCATTTGTGATGACGGTTTTCGTTCTGGTCGCCCTCGGCCTGCATAACCCGCTGGTGGGTTTGTTGAGCGCCGCCATCGTCTTTGTCGCCTGCAACGTTGGTGTGGACATGCAGCAGGACCGCTCGACGGGCTGGCGGCTTGGCACCAACCGCATCGTGCAATTTCGCTACCAGGTGATTGGCATTGTGATGGGAGCCCTGCTTTCAGTGGCTCTGGCGAAACTTTTCATGAGCGCCTACCCGGTGCTGCGCGTGGATCAATTCGCCGCCGCGAAGGTCGAGGGCGCCGAAAAGTGGCAGTCGGCCATGACGCTCAAGCTGGTCGGGGTGCTGAGGGGAATAACCAATCCCAAACCGCAGGTGATGACGGCGCTATGGCTGGGCGTCAGTATCGGCTTATTCATCGAAATCACGCGCAAACTCATCAA
>WNGL01007278.1_pt1 | contig 13567 bp, 20 predicted proteins | sample 5400591 | NCBI WGS metagenome assembly WNGL01 (sample SAMN13153377, study PRJNA577476) | soil metagenome | isolation source: 80 cm soil or saprolite under Garry oak tree replicate 1 | place: USA:California | collected 2016-06-15
CAGGCCCCACCAGCGTGTGGAGGCCCGGCACTCGGACGGGCTGGCCACCGGGAATGCGTCGGCCGCGGGGCCGGCGTCCTCCGTCCCGAGCGAGATCCCGACGCCGAGCCCGACGGCCTGGCCCGGATGATGGTCCGGGTGGCAGCCGCGGCCGTCCCCGTGGCCCGGCGCGATCCCGCCACCTACGACCGGGCCTTCCACACCCAAGGAGGTTCCTGGTGAGCGAGCTCCTGACCGATCGCATCAAGGCCAACGCCGAGCGTCTGCATCTCGCTCACCTGATGGAGGCTTCCGAGGAGCTGGTGGAGCGGGCCGAGAAGGCCGAGATGGGCTGCCGGGAGTTCCTGGACCTGGTGCTCGAGGAGGAGATCGGGGTCCGGGAGGGCAGGCGGTTCCGCAACGCTTTGAAGCTCTCCCCTTCCCCACCACAAGTCCCTCGACGAGTTCGACTTCACCTTCCAGCCCGAGCTCGACCATCGCAAGGTGAACGACCTGGCCACGCTGGCGTTCGTGGAGCAGCGGGCGAACGTGTGCCTGCTGGGACCCCCGGGGGTTGGCAAGACCATGCTGGCCGTGGCCTGCCAGGCCGGGTACTCGGTGTACTTCACCACGCTGGACGACCTGGTCCGCAACCTGAAGGAGGCGGAGGCCGCGGGACGGTTCGCCAAGAAGCTCCAGACCTACCTCAAGCCGGCGGTCCTCGTGTGCGACGAGGTCGGCTACCTGCCCCTGTCCCGAGCCGAGGGGAATGGTGTTCCAGATGGCGTCCCGGCGCTACGAGCGGGGCTCGATCATCCCCACCTCGAACAAGACGTTCGGGGAGATGGGCCAGGTGTTCGGCGACGATGTCCTGGGTACGGCGATCCTGGACCACCTGCTGCACCACGCCGAGGTGGTCTCGATCAAGGGCCCGTTCTATAGGCTGAAGGACCGCATGCTCGACAAGGGAGGTGATGCTGCCGCCTGAGCTTCGAGGACCCGACGTCCAACACGTTTCGCTGTTCTTCATGCGACACGATTACTTGACCGCAGACAGCAGGCTGGCGAACGGACGACTGGACCTACGCTCCGCTGTCGGGAGCCGACGCCAGAGTCGAAGCGGCCACTAAGCAGGTCGACGCGACGGGCTCGATGACGGGAACGTTCAGGGCCTCGGAGAGTCCGTCGCAGACGTTCACCATCCCAGCGCACCCGAGAACCAGTGCCTCCGCGCCACGCTCAAGAGCTGCTCTGCCCGCACGGAGGTAGGGCTCGAGATCGATAGCAGCTCCCACTCCATCGAGGACGCCTGTTCCTGTGGGCTCGATCGCTACGCAGCGAGCGCTAAGGCCTGCGCGCTCGACCTGACGCCTCTTTGCCTCGACCAGGCCGGAGCCGAGCGTGATGAGGCCGAAGACTCCGGCGTAGGCGCAGGCCACCAACATGGACGTCTCGCCGATACCGAGCACGTCTGGGAGAACTGTCGAGAGCCGACAACGCCCGGATCGCCGTGGCAGGCGATGACGAAACCGTCGAACTCACGTCGACGGCGAGCCACGTAGTCGATCACCAGCGGTGTGACTTTGCGGTGCTCATCGTCGGTCTCGATAGTAGGAGGTCCCTGATCCAGCTGGTCCACGGAGAGAATGACATTGGTCAGGTCAAGCTGCTCCGTGGCTGTGCGGATGACGTCTGTGACAGCCCTGCTGCTGTTCGGATTCAACACCAGGATTCGCCGATGCCGCTTACCCACCACGATCAATACCTCCCGGTACAGTTTCCAGCTTTTCGCCCCACGGCGCCAGCGTGCGGTGGGTGTGTCGAGCCGCCCGCGTTGTCGTGGGGGTCCATAGCCGCCTCGCCCTCGCGTTGGACCACTCTGACCCGAAGAGGAACCTGGGCCCGGGCTGGGGCACCGCCCTCGAGCTGGGCCGGACCCGCCCCCCCACGCGGCGGCCTCCCCTCAGGGAAGGATCTGGAGGAGATGTTCACGCTCCGCCGGCTGGGAGGTCTCCGGGGGCTGGCTCGAATCCTCACCAACACCAACTGCATAGAGTCCAGGAGCTCGGGGCCGCACCACGATGGGGCAGTAGTGAAGCGGTGGAGGACGGATCGATGGACAAGCGGTGAGCGGCCACGGAATGCTCGAGGCCGAGGGGAGCGTCGCCGGCTCAAAGGGGTGCACCGAGAAGCCCGTCCTGGCCGCTGCCGCTCTCACCGCCACACCGGGAGTGTCGGAAGGCTCGGGAGGACGATGAGGGAGCGACGAGAGAGGGCGGGACCATAGTCGGACTTCAACAGCGGCAGTGAGACCCGCCACCGGCCCTCCGAAGAGATAGGCCGATTCCCTTGCGCCCATTCAGGAGTCTCGAGATTGGAGGCTGTTCACCAAGATCCGATTGACGTGCCTCTGCCCGGGTCTGCATGCTTCGACCAGAAGGGAGGCGCAATGGGGTCATACGTTGAGTTCGTTACTGCCGGCGGAGGGAAGATGCTGGTGGAGGTCTCATCCGCCGACACGAGCGCTCGCCACGGCGTCGTCAAAGCTGGGGCGGGGAACAAGATTCGCCGAGCGGCGGCCCTCACCTCATCCCTGTTCGAGGAGGCCATCAGGGACGTGGTTCGAACCAATGCGGAGGCCCTCGTCACTGCCATTGGCGATCTAGCGAATCCACCCACGGAGTCCGTGGTGAGCTTCGGAATCAAGGCAGACGGCGAAGTGGGTGGTTTCGGTGTAGCCCGCATCGGAGGCGAGGCCACTTACACCATCACCTTGACCTGGCGTAAGCGCGATTCGTAGGACCCAGCGATGCAGACGTTGGACCCAGTGGCAAGCATCGCACGCATTCTTCGGCCGAACGGAGACACAGCCGGAGCCGGGTTCCTGTGCGGCGCTGACGGCCTCATCGCGACATGCACCCACGTGATCGAGGACGCGCGCGGAGAAGGCAAAGGCTCGATCCGGGTCCAGATCCACTCTCGTGGCGGACCTGCGCTCGAGGCGGGAGTCGTGTGTTCCACGCCTTCCCACAAGGACGACGTTGCCGTACTGCGCCTCCAGACCCCGCCCGCCGACCTGCCTCGGTCCCTGCCGCTCAGCCATGTCTATCGCAAGGGACGTCAGTACTCGACGTTTGGCTATCCATCTGTCAAGTCCAAGGAGGGTCTGCCCGCCCGGCTGCTGATCACCGGGGAGACCGAAGAGGACGGCCTCCCCGCGCTCGCCGTCGAGAGCGACGCCGTGTCCCTCGGGTTCAGCGGAGGGCCGGTTTGGGACGACGACACCGGTGTCGTCGTCGGTATGGTTGTGAGCACGCTACCGGCGGGGGCAGATCCGGCAGGGAAGCAGAACCTCGTCTCGTTCCTTCGTCCGGTGAGCGTGATCCGAAGAGCCTGCCGCCGGCTCGGCCTCACTCCGGGTTGTCCCTATCGTGGCCTGGAGTCATTCGGCGAAGACGACGCCGATCTCTATTTCGGGCGGGATCAAGCAATTCGCGCCGTGGTCGGCGCGCTCGCCGGATCAGACGTCGTGGCAGTGGTCGGAGTGTCGGGTAGCGGGAAATCGTCGCTCCTTGGAGCCGGTTTGAAGCATGGGCTGGACCGCTTCCCCGATCCGGGTCTGGTCGGCCGCCCGCGGCTCTTGTTGACTGCCGGAGCCTCCCCGCTGCGCAACCTTGCGGTCTCACTCTCAGACCGTTTCGGAAGGAACCTCGAGGAGGTTGCGGCCGCCCTGGGGCTGCCTCGGAACGACGAGGCCGGAGCGAGCCACCTCGATCCGGCCGAGCTGGTCCAGGCGATCACGGACATCAGTGGGCAACCGCGGCCAATTCTCCTTCTGGACCAGGCTGAGCGGCTCTTCACCGAGTGTCTCGACCGCCGCGTGCGATCGCAGTTCGTCCAGATGCTCCGTGAGGCTGGCCGATGGGACGTCAGAACCCTCCTTGCGCTGCGGGCGGACTTCTATGGCGAGGCGCTGCGAGACGAGTCGGACTTCGGCCGGATGGTCTCGGAAGGACAGGTCACCCTGTACCAGATGACCGAGGAGGAGCTCCACGAGGCCATCGAGCGTCCGGCCGTCCTGTTCAACCGGGGGTTCGAGAGCGGCCTTGTTGATCGCATCGCCCGTGATGTCCTGGGACGGGCGGGAGACCTGCCCTTGCTGGAGTTCGCCCTGACGGAGCTCTGGGCCCGAGACGCAGAATCAGGAGTGCTCACCAACGCAGGGTACGAAGCCCTCGGATTCGAGGCAGCCGACGGGACCCGGTACACGGGCGCCCAGGGGGCCATCGCCAAACGCGCGGAGTATGTCTGGAGGTCGCTCTCGCCCACGATCCAGGACGGAGTCCAGCGGTTGTTCCTGCGCATTCTGACCCCGGGAAGCCAGGAAGGCCTGCGGATCGGGGTCGCAGATACCATCCGCCGGGTATGGCGAACCGAACTCGATCCAGCAACTCAGGAGGCAGCGGACGTGCTGACCGAGGCTCGGCTCATGACGACCGGTACCGATCCTTCCAGCGGCGAGCGCACCGTGGAGATAGCGCACGAGGCGTTGACTCGAGCTTGGCCCCGCCTGCGCAAGTTCGCCGCGGACTATGGAGCATTCATGCGCTGGTACGAGCAGCTCCAACCCATGCTCCGCTCCTGGCTCACGCACGGGGAGCCCCTGCTGGCGGATGCGATGCTCAGCGAGGCGCTGGAATGGCGGGCCAGGTACCCCACCTTCGTTGAGGGGAAGGTGGCCGAGTACATGACCCAGAGCCAGCTCGCCCTGGAAGAGCGCTTCGCCCGAGCCACGTCACAGCACCAGCGGGATCTCGCGACGGCGCGTCAGCTGTCCACGGAATCGCTTGCTGTCGAGGACGGGCAGCTGAGGTTGCTGTTGGCCGCGGAGGGTCTCCGGCGCAGCTGGTGTTCGGAAGCCGATCGGGCGATGCGCGATGCCCTCGCCAACGAGCGATGGTCGATGCCGATGGTCCGCGCGGGTGGAGCTGTGCAGTCGGTTGCGTTCGGTCCTGAGGGGGAGCTCGTGGCAGTCGGAAGTGCAGATGGGACGGCCCGAGTGGTCGATCGCGAGACCGGGACCGAGGTAGCCCGGGTCCAGCACGTCGATCGAGTGGAGAAGGTCGTGTTCAGCCCGATGGGCAGATACCTCGCCACGGCGAGCATCGATGGAACAGCCAGGCTCGTCATCGCGGAGACCGGAGAGGAGGTGTTTCGTATCGAGCATCGGGGCAAGGTTCGGGCCGTCGCGTTCAGCCCGGACGGCAGATATCTCGCCACAGCAAGCGATGACGGGACCGCGAGGGTCGTGGACTTCGCCGCGCAAGCGGAGGTCGCTACGGTTCGGCACAGGAGACCGGTTTGGGCGGTGGCGTTCGGTCCCGACGGTGTACTCGTGGCCACCGCGAGCCTCGACGCCACCGCTCGCCTGACGGACCTTGGGAGCGGGGACGAGGTGATCCGAGTCCATCACCGCGGCCCGGTGAGGGCGGTCGCGTTCAGTCCGGACGCCCGCTGTCTCGCTACGGGGAGCGACGATGACTCTGCCTGGGTAGTCGATTGCCATAGCGGCGACAGGTTGTTCCAGGTGAAGCACGATGAGTGGGTGTGGGCCGTTGCGTTCAGCCCGGACTCTCGCTGTCTGGCTACGGGCAGCGACGACGGTACGGCCAGGGTTGTGCACGTCGTCGACGGAGCGGAGATCACCACCGTCAAGCACAACGGAGCAGTGCGTGCCGTTGCATTCAGCCCAGATAGTCAGCACGTTGCGACGGCAAGCGGGGATCATCAGGCACGGGTGGTCGAACTGCACACGGGGGTCGAGTTGCTGGTGGTCCAGCACGCGGCCGCAGTTCGGGCGGTCGCGTTCACTCAGGACGGCCGCGGGTTCGCCACGGGGAGCGTCGACAAGACCGCTCGATTAATGCCGTGGCGACGCGAGGACCTCCTAGCCCAGGCCCGCCTACGAGCTACGCGCAACCTGACTCCCGTTGAATGGAGTCGCTACGTGGGATCTGGACCGTTCAGGAAGACGTTCTCCGATCTTCCCTGAGCAACGGCTCACGGCCCCACACATGCGTGCTTGGACGCAACCGGTTGCCGGCGGCTCAGCCGGCCCAGAACACGGGGCTGAGCCAGTGACGAAAGGCCTTGTCCTTGTTGTGCACCGCCTTCAAATACCGCTTTCGGATCGCACGCGTTACTTCGCCGGCCGAGCCATTCCCAATGCGGTGGTCGTCGACCCTGGTCACCGCGGCAACCTCGAGTGTGGTGGCGCAGAAGAAAAGCTCGTCGGCCGCGAAGAGCTCCGCAGGAGCCAGTCGCCGCTCGGCGACCCGTAGACCCATCGCCGGGGCCAGCTCCAGGATGGCCTGGCGAGTGATGCCCGGGAAGACGCCATGGGACAGATCGGGGGTGACCAGGCGGGTCGGGCCGGACGTCGTCTGGATGAGGAAGACGTTCGCCACGCTTCCTTCGAACACGTACCCGTCGTCACCGAGAAAGAGGACCTCGTCGCACCTGGCGTCTTCCGCCTCGGCCACCGCCGCCGCTATGTCCAGCAAAGATCCGGTGGCCTTGGGGCGGCGCTGCACCGCATCGTTGGTGGTTCGAGTCAGCGGGACCAATCGCACTGCCAATTCCTGCGTACGCGGAGGAGATGCTCCCAGCGGGGCAGGAAAGCAGCAGAACGCGTCGTCCAATTCGTTCAGGGTGATGCGCATCGCCGTGGAGGCCTTGTATGCGATCGCTCGCACGTAGACGTCCTCTCGGTACTCGTTCCGTCGAATCAACTCGATGGCGGTCTGGCAGAGTCCGTCCAGGTCCATGGGGAGGGTGATTCGAAGGGCGCGAGCCGAAGCCATGAGCCGGCGGAAGTGCTCTCTGATCTTGACCAGGTAGATCTCTTCGCGATCGTCGTCCCAGTACCCCCGGATCCCTTCGAGGCACCCCGTTCCGTAGTTGAAGGCGTGGGTGCCGATCGGTATCGCAGCGTCCGCCATTGGAAGGAACCCTCCATCCATGAACGCGATTCCTCTCGCGACAAACCGTCGGTCAGTCCTGGTCATCTCGTTGAATCGTAACGTCACCGATCGAAGTGCGAGGACGCTCCCCCGAGCGACCGGGCCGACCCCTCTCGGTCAACGAGTTCGTGTATGTCCAGCACTCCCCGGTCCGGTACCACGAGCCCACCGGGATGAGGACCGAAGGCGACCGCGTGAGCGGCTGCGGGTCAGTGGGGGGCCGGATCGTTGGTCCGGCCCCCTTACAGCCAGTTTTCCGCCACCATGGAGCGAGCTTGCGTCAGGGGCACGGGCTAAGTGGCAGACCGCAGGACATCGTTCCGCTGGAAACCGCAGGACATCGTTCCGCTCGTGCAGGTCCCCTGACCGCAGGACATCGTTCCGACTGAGGTCCTCTTCGGTGTGTGCTCCTCGTTCCGACGAGCGAGGAGGTCGTGGTGTCCGAGGAGGATCTGCGCAAGGAGGCTGTCCGTCTCCGTCGTGGCGGCGAGAGCACCGAAGAGATCGGCGCCCGGCTCGGTCGCACCGATCGGTGGGTCCGCTGGTGACGGCCAATGGCGGCACCCACGGCACCCTCTCGGTGCTCCTGGGCACCGGGGACGGCACGTTCGGGCACTGTTGCATTGGCTGCCGGCGTCGACATCAGCGACACTCCCGTATGAGATCGCACCGATACCATCACCCTCACCCAGCCCCGCGTTCGGCGTTCGCCGGTTATCGGTTCCCGCCCGAGGTCATCACCCTGGCGGTCCGCTGGTACCTGCGGTTCGGCCTCTCCTACCGGGACGTGGAAGAGCTCCTCGCTGAGCGCGGGGTCGAGGTCGACCACGTGAGCATCTACCGGTGGGTCCAGCGGTTCGCACCGGATTTCGCCGAGGCTGCCCGGGCTCGCCAGCACGTGGTCGGGGATCGCTGGCAACTCGATGAGACCTACCTGAAGATAGGAGGAACCTGGCGCTACCTGTTCCGGGCTATCGACCAGTTCGGCCAGGTCATCGACGTGTACCTGTCTCCTCGCAGGGACGCCAAGGCCGCCAGGCAGTTCTTCGACCACGCCATCGGCAAGACCCACGTCTCGCCCACCGAGGTCACCACCGACCGGTACCGGGTCTACTCCCGGGTCCTCGATGAGCTGCTGCCGGCGGCCTTCCATGACACGGAGGTCCATGCGAACAACCGGCTCGAGACCGACCATGGGCGCCTGAAGGCCCGGCTTCGGCCGATGCGAGGACTGAAGCGAGACCGTACCGCCAGGGTGATCGTGGCTGCCCATGCCTTCGTCCAGAACCTCCGCCGGGGCTTCTACGACGGCGGCACCGACGTCCCTCCGGTCTCCCGCCTCGCTGCCGCGTTCGCCGAGCTGGCCCTCGTGATCTGATCAGTCAGCGGCAAGGTGGAGTCCTCCATGACCCGGGTTTCGCCAATGCAACAGTGCCCGAGCGGGCGCGCGCCTTCTGGTCCAGCGTGCTCGGGCTGGAGCTCGATCCCCGGGGAGAAGCCCAGGGGCACGGATGGCAGACCCGCGGCGACGGGCCGGCGCTCGGCGTGCACGAGCGAGGGCGCGGGCCCGGGGACCGGGTCTCGCTGGCCTACTTCTCGGTCGATGACCTTCAGGCCGCCCTCGATCGGGTCCGGTCGGCCGGCGGCGAGATCATCCATCCCGGCGAACGTTGGGCCATATGCCGCGACTCCGAGGGCAGCCCCTTCGGACTCGCGCAGGTGTAGTCGGGAGGCCCCCTCCCGACGCCGGCTCTGCCTTGGGCCTTGCCGCGAGGTGGTCCTCAGCTCGGACGCGACCGCGGGAGCGCGATCACCTGGATCCGGTGAAGCCGCCCCGCCGGAATCCCATCGGCCGCCAGTCGCCGGAATCGTCCAACTCCTCCGGGCGGAAGCTGTCGGACCACTCGGTCTCGACGTTCAGTCGGATCGCCTCGCCTTCGGCGTCCCGGGCCGCGCCTTCCCAGACGACCTGGCCCGTGCCCTCGCGGATCACGCGGCCGCGGCGGAGGGGGAGTCCCTTGCTGCTCACAACTGTGGGTCGAACATGAGGTAATCCCTCATCGGCGGGACCGCAGCCCACCTTGACCGGGGCCATCCCGGTCATGCCGATGTCCGACCTGGCTGACACGGTCCCGAGCGCGGTTGGATACTCGGCCAGGTTCGGGTGTCGGAACTGGGACCAGGCCGCCGAGGACGAGGCATAATGGCTGACAGGAGCACTTCTGGTCACCGAGGAGGTCGCCCTGATGATCGTGGGGCGTGGGATGGCCCTTGCTGAGGCTGCCCGAGCCTATATGACCAGCGAGCCCATGGCTCGATTCCGGGTCAACGTGACCGGCGCCCGAAAGCGTGTGGCGCGGTCTCATTACCGATTCCGAAGCTTGCTCGGCCTGATGGAGCTCTGCTGACGACACGCCCGTCACTTGAGCAGAGTCATCGCTCGCTTGGCCTTGGCGGCACGATCCTTCACGCACCGCTTGAGGCCGGGTGGGAGGCCTGTCTTCATCGGCCTCGGTTCCTGGGTCGGCGGGGTCGTCTGCTTGCTGCTCGGGTCGGGCTTCACTTGGTCCTCTTCAACACGAACACGATCCCGATGATAACCGTGGGTCATCAAGATAGTCACGAATGCGACTTCGGGCCCACACCACTCCCGCCATCAGCTAACTCAGCCCTGCGACCTCGTGCTTGGTCCTTGGCCCACCAGAGGAACCCGGCCGCATGCTCTGTGCTGGAGAATCCCTCACCGACAAGGTCAAGGAGCAGGTCGTTGCTCCAGATGATCAACCGACCGATGGTCCACGACACCGCCTCGGGAGCCGGAAGGTCCAGGCCGTAGATCCACTTCGCGATCTCCCGCTTCCCTGCCTGGCCGGTGTACTTGTTGATCGGAAGGAAGCGATCCGGCTCCACCATGCACAGCACCTTCGTGAGGAGGGCCTCCCGGAAACCGATCATGCCGAGCCCACGGCGGCCCTGGATCAGATGGGTGAGCCGATCCTCGAGATAGATGTGGTCGGGCCCGTACAGCAGGTACTCGATGGCCTCTTTCACCCGGGATGCCGCCTCCTGAGGACCCAACTCGTTCCACGCGTTGTTGAAGACGCTCATGTTGCCCGGGTTGCCGGCGACGTTGGCATTACCGAAGTACTTGAGGTCCCCAGGTGAGGCGCCCGCCAATCCCTCGCGGCTGAACAACCGTTGGTACTTCTCGACGAAGCCAATCGCCCGGAGATCCCCGTTGGGGTGATCGGCCAGGTAGGCCTGTTTCAGCGCGGCAACTTGTTCCCCGATCTGAGACGACACCTCGTCGGCGGACGGGAACCGACCGCGAAGACTAGCGATGGAGTCGGGAGTCTTGTACACGCGCTGGGCCTCCCCGCGGAGCCAATCGTGTCCGCACGACACACAGCGCAGGTGCCGCCGTCCGTCCTTCGAGATCTCCACCAGGTCGATCTCGTCGGACGCACAGCTTGGACATTCGACAGCCACGTCACGTCCTCCTCGAATACGGCGGCCCGAACTCTAGCGCGTCGGCGCCGGGTCCTAGCCGACTGGCGCGAGCTCTGTAGGCGGGCGGCGGCGGATGATTTTCTATTCAGCTTGAGTCTCCTCAACTCTTGAACGGCATGCGGGGTCGGCGATGACGCCGACCCCGCATGCCCATACCTCGGGACTACTGATCGGCAGCCTCATGGCCGAGCGATCCGATCGACAAACCATCGACCGTTCGCCTCCTGTCGCTGGCCCGGTATCTGTCCGGCCCTCAGCAGGTTCCTGAGCGGCCGCCCTGGCCTGTGCTTCGAATCCTTGAGCAGGCCGGCTTGGTCGAGCCAGCTGGCTGCCTCCACGGCGGGAACCTCCAACGCGCCTCGCCGCCGTAGCTCGTCCTGGAGGAACGTGCCGATCGCCTCGATGTTGAAGGCTGGCCTTTTGGCACCCGGCCGCCCCCGCGGACCAGCGGAGGCTTCCCGCGACCGTCGCGGGCTGGTCGGAAGGCGCCCGGCGGTCGCGCCGGTGATGCCGTGGTTCTTCGGACGGCCCTTCGGCCATCTCAGGTTCGCGAAGGGAAGCGGGTTGGCCGGGTCGTGGAGTCGGGTCGCTGCTTCCGGCGAGACGTTGCCACAGAACGCGGCCACCATCCGGTCCTCTGCCGTATCGGGACCCTCGCACTCGACCCAGTGGACGAAGAGACTGGGGAGGTTCGAGAGCAGTTTCAGAAACCAGCCGCCCGCATGAGGGCTCCGTGCCCCGAGCGGGGTCCGGTAGTACTGGCCGAGGCGCCCGGCCAGCGACGTGCCGGCCATACCGAGGTAGAGGATCACCTCGTCGGGAATCCAGAATGCCCGGACCCGATCTGTCAGCTCTCGCGGCGTCGGGCGCGCTCCGTCCAGTCGGAGCTCCGGTCGTGCCCGAAGCAGCTCCGCGATGGCACCTGGCCTGATCGGACACTCAGGCAGGACTGGCCCCTTCGCCCTCGGATCGGCGACGAGGGAAACGGCGTACATCCCGGCATTGGCCGACTGGATCGCTGTCCCCCATGGGACGACCCCGGAGGGCCTGAGCCCGGCTGCCTTCAGGACCTTGGCCACGCTGGACGGCATGAGCGGCACAGTAACGCGAGCAGAGGCGGCTCCGGTAGCATCCGGATGTGGAGGGAAAGCCGCCCGACCCGGAACGCGGCCGCGCCGTGGCGGACCAGCTCAAGACCTCCGTGTCCGCGGGATCCTCATCACCGCCGCCCAGCGCGGCTACGTCGTCGCTCTGTCCTGCGTGATGCCGGAGTGCCTCTGCCCGGAGGAGCTGGGGGGCCGTGAGTTCTTCGAGGAAGTGACCCGCGCCCTTTCCGACTGGATGCCGACCGCCGACCACTTCCCGGTATTGAGGGAGGAGGGCGGCCGACGCACGGTGGACAACGTTCGACTCGCCCACCGCCTCTGCAACAGGATCGACTACTCGAAACGAATCGGTCGACCCCACGCCAAGGACCTCGCCAGAGGCGAGGCGGCTCGACACGGGCGGCCGGAACCCGGAGGGATGACGCAGCCCTCATGACGGTGCTGGTATGGAACATGGGGTTGGGCTCGCCGCCCGCTCGGGACGCCCGCGCGAACTGGAGTCGCCTCACCGAGCTAATGCAAGAGCACTCCGTCGACGTGGCTCTGCTGAATGAGGTGAGCCTCGCCGTCCTCGCCGGGGGTCGGGGGCGCCGTGTACGAGGCGTGGGGGACTAGGGGCCGCGACCCCAAGCCTCGAGAGTGGTGCACGGCCGTCGTCTCGCCGCACGGGTGTCTCGAAATCCGGGACGCCCGGGCCGTCTCCTACCGGGGACGCAAGCCGAACGTTCGCTTTGAGAACTCGCGCCCAGGATCGTGGACGGCCGGAGTAGTACCGGTGCCCGGGGTGGGCAACGTGACCTGCGTGTCGATCTACGGGCTGATGGACGAGCTGAGCGAGGCGTCGGTGCACCGGTCGTTATCCGAGATCAGCCCGCTCTTCACCGACCCGAGCTACAAGGATCTCTTGCTCTTGGGCGGGGACCTCAACACCAGCACCCAGTGGTCCAAGGGCCCGCATCTCGATGGCGACCGGGCCCTCCTGGACCGGATCAAGGCCTATGGACTCATCGACTGTCTCGAGCAGAAGCGGAAGCCGGGCCGCCGTGAGTGCCGCTGCACCTTGGATGAATGTACTCACACAGTGACCCGGCTCGATCCGAAGCACCGGGGGCTGCAGGTGGACTACCTATTCGCCTCTCCTGCCTTGGTCCAGCGACCCCTAATGAGCTGCGAAGCGCTTCCCCTCCCTGAATGGCAGGACTACAGCGATCATGCCCCGATCATCGCTTCCTTCCACTAACCGTGAGGTGCAGATCACCCGTGAATGGCGGTACTGCGGCGACACCTAACGAGAAGGCATCAGATGCGGCCGGCCAGGCTATCGCGAGCAGCTCCCAGACCTCGATGTTGAAACAGATCATTCGTGGCTTGTTGCCTCTCATGCCATCATTCGATGGTGATCCCAGGCATCGACGTTCCGCCTCCCGATTTTCGGCTGGCTCATCTCTCAGATGCGGAGTTCGAGGCGCTCGTAGGGTCCCTCCCCTCGACAGACGTGTCCCGACCGTGGCTCGAGTTTGCCCTGGTTCACCCTTCGTATCTGCGAAGTCTCGGCAGGCAGCTCCGTCGACGGGATCCAGCCGCCATCCTTCTGCAGGCCCTTGAGCAGGCGGGGGAGGCCGCTCTGAATCTAAGTCTCGTGGCAATGGCGGTCCTCGATCTCGACCTGGCAACACCGGCGGAGGCGAACGGTGTCGTGCAGCTTGCCAGACAGAGCGACCCCGCGAGGCTGATAGCCGAGAGGTACGCCCTCGCAACACACGCCGCGTATGGACGGGAGGCGGAGGTTCAGCTCTCGGACCGGCACGCCAAGACGAGGTGGCTGAAGAGCATCGGCAGCGCGTTCTTGGGGGCGTGTTCGTTGCATCGGTTCCAGAACGCCCACCAGCTCGTCACGGAGGACGTCGATCAGTCCGAGCTGACTCCACGGGCGATCGATTCACATAAGAC
>WNGL01006682.1_pt1 | contig 13564 bp, 12 predicted proteins | sample 5400591 | NCBI WGS metagenome assembly WNGL01 (sample SAMN13153377, study PRJNA577476) | soil metagenome | isolation source: 80 cm soil or saprolite under Garry oak tree replicate 1 | place: USA:California | collected 2016-06-15
ACCCCGGTGGGGCGGAGGGCGGCGGTGTCACGCTGGCCCTCGAGGGGCGACCGACAACGGCCGTCACCCCCACCCTCACCGAGACTTCAACGAGACCACGGTCCCTTGCTCATGTGGGGGAGCGTGGACCAATGACCGAAGCCGCCGAGGGCAACCCGCTGTTCGTCGAGCAGATGCTGGCCATGCTGATCGACGACGGGTTCCTGGTCCGGGAGGGCGACCGGTGGGTGGCGAGCGGCGACCCCTCGGCCGTGGCCGTCCCGCCGACGGTCCAGGCGCTGCTGGCGGCCCGCCTCGACCGTCTGGGGGGCCGAGGAACGCGACGTGATCGCGTGCGCGGCCGCGGAGGGGAAGGAGTTCCATCGGGAAGCGGTGGAATTCCTGCTCCCCGACGGCGTGCGGCCACGTGTTGCCCAGCTCCTGCAGAGCCTGGTCCGGCGGGAGCTGGTCCGTCCGGGCCGGGGCACCTTCGCCGGACGCGAGGCGTACCGGTTCCGCCACCAGCTCATCCGCGACGCCGCGTACGAGGCCGTCCCCAAGGGCGAACGGGCGGACCTGCACGGCCGGTTCGCGACATGGCTGGAGTCGGTGGCCGGCGATCACGCCCAGGAGTACGAGGAGTTCGTCGGCTACCACCTGGAGCAGGCCTACCGGTACCGCAGCGAACTGGGGCCGGTCGACGACGCGGACGTGGAGCGGGGCCGGCGAGCCGGCGCGCTCCTGGCCTCGGCAGGGCATCGGGCCGCCGAGCGCAGCGACACCCGTGCGGCCAGGAGCCTCCTGGAGCGAGCGGCCGCGCTCCTGCCCCGACCCAGCGTGGCCAGGATCCGCGCGCTCCTCGATCTCGGCCAGGCCCTGTTCGACGGCAGCGACCTGGCCGGCGCCATTCGAGCGTTCGAGGAGGCGGCCGAGGAAGCGAGGATGATCGGTGACCGGCGCCTGGAGATCCGGGCAGAGCTCGAACGCCGGCAGGTCGGGAACCAGGCAGACCCGGACTTCGACGTGGAGGAGGCGGACGCCTTCGCCCACCGAGCCGTCGCCGAGCTCGAGGAGCTGGAGGACGACGAGGGCCTCGCCCGCGCATGGCACCTCGCGGCGCTCAAGCCGTGGTCCCGGGCCAAGTGGTCCCACATGCGGGAGCCCGTGGAGCGTGCCATCGAGTATGCGCGCACGGCCGGCAACACTTCCTACGAGCGATGGCTCGGCACCTTCTGGATGGCGACGCTGTTCTGGGGCGAGACCCCCGTGCGCGAAGCGATCCCCCTGGCCCGCGAAAGGCTCGACAGCGCCATGGGCAGCCCGGAGACCGAGATGGGGGCCCGCCGGGTCCTGGGAGCCTTCCTCAGCCTGGTGGGCCAATTCGACGAGGCGCGCGAGCTCCTCGCCCGCTCCAAGCGAATGGCAGAGGATTTGGGCCTGACCACGTTGCTGGCCACGCACGGGTTCCAGTAGGGCCCGCTGGAACTGCTGGCCGGCGACCCGGCGGCGGCGGAACGCGAGCTGCGACCCGGCGTGGAGGAGCTCCAGCGGATCGGCGAGCGGGGGTGGCTGTCGTCGCTCGCGCCCCTCCTGAGCGAGGCCCTCTATCAGCAGGGCCGCTACGACGAGGCGATGGAGTACGCCGAGGTCGGACGCGAGGCCGCCAACCCCGACGACGCCAGCGCGCAATTCTGGTGGCGTTCGCTGGCCGCGAAGGTCCTGGCCCGACGGGGAGAATTCGGAGAGGCCGAACGACTCGCCCGGGAGGGAATCGACTTCGCCATGTCGACCGACGAGATCAATCACCAGGGACACGCGCTCATGGACCTGGCCGAGGTGCTCAGGCTGGCGGGGCGGCCCGAGGAGGCCGCGGAGGCGACGCGCCGGGCCATCGAGCGCTACGACCTGAAGGGCGCCACGGTCTCCGCCGAGCAGGCCCGCCAAGCCCTGGCCGACCTGACGGCGTGAGGGCCGCCCGGTGGGCCCGATGCGTCAGTGCAGCCGGTCCATCTCCCGGTGGATCTCGTCCTCGCTGAACTCGTCGCCCCGGTACACGTCCCAGGCGTTCATCACCACGCCGATGCCCCATCCCACGATGGGGAACACCGGCCAGAAGAAGTGCTGCCCGGTCACCGCCCAGATCGCCACCAGGAACGCGTTGACCATGGTGTAGACCAGCAGGTGGGCCCGGAAATCCCGCTTCTTCTTCAGGCGGGTGAGCGCCCGCTGCCGCAGGTCCGTTCCGCCGCCGGCGGTCGCGTCCATGCGTCCATCACCTCCGAATCGCTGCTTCCGTTCCAGCATGGTGGAAGGACGGCCGTCCTTCACCGGGCCGAAGGGCAGGGATTCGTCGGGACTCCTAGGGGGGAAGCGCCGCCGTCTCCAGCGACTCTGCGGCCACGGTGGCACGCCGGGCCACCATGCCCACCGCCAGGATCGCCACCAGCCCGCCCACGATCTCGAGGCCCGTGACCGGCTGCCCCAGCACCACCAGCGCCGCCACGGCCGAGACGGGCGGCTCCCCCAGGATCAGCAGCGACGACAGGGTCACGTCGACGTGCGGGTGGGCCCACGCCAGCAGGAGATGCCCGCCCTGCGCCGCCACCACGAACAGCGCCAGCCACAGCCAGTCCGTGGCCCGCAGCGCCGTGAACGACTGCCCGGACGCCGCAGCGATCGGCGTGACCACCAGCCCCGCCACCAGGGTGACGGTGGTCATGTACTCGACCGTCGCAACGCGCTGGCGGACCCGCTTGGACACCAGGAAGTACGCCGTCCACACCAGCAGCGACGCCACCGCCAGCAGATCGCCCCGAAGGCTCCAGGCGGGCGTGCCGCTGGAGGCCAGGACGAACTCGACCACGGCGGCCACCGAGACGGCCACCCACACCAGGTCCCGGCGGGTGGGTCGCTCGCCGAACAGCCTTCCTGCCACCAGCAGCGTCAGGGCCGGCTGCAGCGCCCCGATCACCAGGACGTCGACGACCTTCGTCTGCTTGATGGCGGAGAAGAAGAACACGATGTTGAGGGCGAACAGCACGCCGCCCGGCGCGGCGGAGCGGATGGCGGCAGCGCTCAGCCTTCGTCGGGTGGCCAGCAGGACGACCACCATGGCCACCGCGCCCAGCCACAACCGGTAGAACGCGAACATCAGCGCCGGAACGTGGGCGATCCGCACGATGGTGTTGGCGAACGACCATCCGACCACCGGCGCAATGACCGCCGACACGCCAAGCCGCGTCGCGTGCAGCCCGCGTCGTTCCTGCGTGGCCATGCCGCCGATTCTCGCAGCCCACAAACGCATCGGGCCGCTCCCATCCGTTGGAGAGCGGCCCGATTCGTCGTAACCGAGCGGATCAGGCGACCGCGATGGCCGCCGGTTCGGATGCGGGTTCCAGGGCCCAGCTCAGAACGTCGTCGATGGACTCGGCGATGTGGAACTGGATGTCGTCGCGCACCTGCTCCGGGACGTCGTCCAGGTCGCCCTCGTTGCGCTTGGGGACGATGACCTCCTTCAGCCCGGCCCGGTGGGCGGCCAGCACCTTCTGCTTCACGCCGCCGATGGGGAGCACCCGGCCCTGGAGTGTGACCTCGCCGGTCATGCCGACGATCGAGCGCACCGGACGCCCGGTGAGCAGCGACGCCAGGGCCGTGGTCATGGTCACGCCCGCCGAAGGGCCATCCTTGGGCACCGCGCCCGCCGGGACGTGGACATGGAACCGCCGGTTGAGCGCCTCGGGGTCCGAGATGCCGAGCTCGGCAGCGTGGGAGCGCACGTACGACAGCGCGATCTGCGCGGACTCCTTCATCACGTCGCCCAGCTGCCCGGTCAGGGTCAGCCCGGGCTCGCCGTCCATGACCGATGCCTCGATGAACAGCACGTCGCCGCCCGTTCCGGTGACGGCCAGGCCGGTGGCCACGCCGGGCACCGACGTCCGCTCAGCCGCCTCGAAGAAGAACTTGGGCCGGCCCAGGAACTCGCGCAGCTGCGCCGGCTCAACTTCGAGCGGCGTCTCGACGGACGCCGACGCGATCTTCGTGGCGGCCTTGCGCAGGAGCTTGCCGATCTCCCGCTCCAGGTTCCGCACGCCGGCCTCGCGGGTGTAGTCGCCCACGATCGACCGCAGGGTCTCGTCGGGCAGCGCGACCTCTCCGGCGGACAGGCCGTTGCGCTCCAGCTGCCGGGCCATCAGGTGGTCGCGGGCGATGGCGACCTTCTCGTCCTCGGTGTAGCCGTCGAGGCGGATGACCTCCATCCGGTCCAGCAACGGCCCGGGCACGGTCTCGGAGACGTTCCCCGTGGCGATGAACAGCACCTCGGACAGGTCGAGGTCGACGTCCAGGTAGTGGTCCCGGAACGTGTGGTTCTGCGCCGGGTCCAGCACCTCCAGCAACGCGCTCGACGGGTCTCCCCGCCAGTCGGCGCCGACCTTGTCGATCTCGTCCAGCATCATCACCGGGTTCTTGGTGCCGGCGTCCTTCAAGGCCCGCACGATCCGGCCGGGCATGGCGCCGACGTACGTGCGCCGGTGCCCGCGGATCTCGGCCTCGTCGTGGATGCCGCCCAGAGCAACGCGAACGAATTTCCTCCCCAGCGCCCTGGCCACCGACTCCCCCAGCGAGGTCTTGCCCACGCCGGGCGGGCCGATCAGCGTCAAGATCGCCCCGGAGCCGCGGCCGGTCGAGGTCTCGGCCAGACCGCGCTCGCGGCGGAGCTTCCGAACCGCCAGGTACTCGATGATGCGGTCCTTCACGTCCTCCAGGCCCGTGTGGTCCTCGTCCAGGATGCGGCGGGCGTCGGAGATGTCCAGGTTGTCGTCCGTGCGGACGTCCCAGGGCAGCTCGACCAGCCAGTCCAGGTAGGTGCGGATCCAGCCGTACTCGGGGGACTGCTCGGAGGTGCGCTCCAGCCGCCCCAGCTCCTTGTCGGCCTGCTGCCGCACGCCCTCGGGCATGCCGGCCTCGGCGATCTTGGTCCGGTACTCCTCGACGATGTTCTCCTCGGAGTCCTCGCCCAGCTCCTTGCGGATGGCCTCCATCTGCTGGCGGAGCAGGAACTCGCGCTGGCGCTTATCCATGTTCTCCGCGACGTCGCGGCGGACCTTGTCCTTCAGCTCGACCTCGGCCAGCGTCTCGCGCGTCCACTCCACCACCATCTCGAGGCGGCCCTCGACGTCCAGGGCCTCCAGGATCTGGACCTTCTGCTCGACGGAGAGGTCGGGCGAGTACCCGGACATGTCGGCCAGCGCGCTGGGGTCGTCGATCCCCCGGAGGAACTCGGCGACCTGTGGCACGCCGCGGGCCTCCACGATGGCCTCCACCGCGGCCCGGTACTCCCGGGCCAGGTCATGAACGCGATCCGTGTCCGCGTTGGTCTCGACGGCCTCCGACACCGTGACCCAGGTGGCGTCACCGGTCCCCGCCACGCCGGTGCCGACCACGGCCCGGTGCAGGCCCCGGATGACCAGGGCCTCCATGCCGTTGCGGAGGCGGCCAACGTCCTCGATCACGGCCACGGTGCCGACCGTGGCGTAGCGGTTGTCCACCCGCGGCACCAGCAAGAGCTGGTCGCCGTGATCGCGGCCCGCCGACGCGGCCCGCTGGGCGTCCTCGGTTTCCAGGGTCAGGGTGACCACCATCCCCGGCAGGACCACCCCCGAGGTCAGCGGCAGCAAGGGAAGGATCTGTGTTTCGAGCTGTTCAGGCATGGCATCTCCAGGCGTCGTCGCTGCGTACGGAATGAGTAACCCCTGTCTCGACCGGGCTATTCCGGTGCTCCGCCCAAAGTTGAGCGTATGGGGCTCAAGGTTGGCCACGGCCACCGTGCCCGCCGGTCCCGGGTCCATCGTCCCCCACTCCGCCGCAGTCGGGATACCAAGCTGGAGGCAATTCGAGCGAGGAGGTTGCGGGTGGGTTGGAGTCCCGTGGGCCACGCACGGCACAGGTCGAGCGGTGCTCCGTCTGATGATCCATAGGAGGTAGTGTTCAGCGCTGCAAGCCGGGTGAGAGGGAGAAGGAGGATCAGCCATGGGTAGCTTCGTCGATGCCCTGATGGAGGGCGTCAAGACCAGGGATCCCCGCCAGGTGGAGTTCCACCAGGCCGTACGTGAGGTAGCCGAGTCGGTCGAGCTGATCCTCGACCGGCATCCCGAGTACCGCGACGCCAAGCTCCTCGAGCGCATGATCGAGCCGGAGCGCGTGATCATGTTCCGCGTGCCGTGGGTGGACGATGCGGGCGAGATCCAGATCAACCGCGGGTACCGCGTCGAGATGAACAGCGCCATCGGCCCCTACAAGGGCGGCCTGCGGTTTCACCCCAGCGTGTACCTCGGGATGCTGAAGTTCCTGGCGTTCGAGCAGGTGTTCAAGAACGCGCTGACCGGGTTGCCCATGGGCGGCGGCAAGGGCGGCGCGAACTTCGACCCGCACGGGAAGTCCGATGGCGAGGTCATGCGGTTCTGCCAGTCCTTCATGACCGAGCTCCAGCGCCACATCGGGCCGAACACGGACGTGCCGGCCGGCGACATCGGCGTGGGGACCCGCGAGATCGGCTACCTGTTCGGGCAGTACAAGCGGATCCGCAACGAGTTCACCGGCGTGCTGACCGGGAAGGGCCTGGAGTGGGGTGGCTCGCTGATCCGGCCCGAGGCCACCGGCTACGGCGCCGTGTACTTCGCCCACGAGATGCTGTCCTCCCGCGACGACTCGCTGGAGGGGAAGACCTGCCTGGTGTCGGGCGCCGGGAACGTCGCGCAGTACACCGTGGAGAAGCTCCTGCACATGGGAGCGAAGCCGGTCACGCTGTCGGACTCCGGCGGCTGGATCCACGACCCGGACGGCATCGACCACGAGAAGCTGGCCTGGGTCATGGAGCTGAAGAACGTGCGCCGGGGCCGCATCGCCGAGTACGCCGAGCGGTTCCCGAAGGCGACGTTCACCGAACGTGACCCGAAGGCCGACGCCTGCCCGCTGTGGACCATCCCGGCGGACTGCGCGTTCCCCAGCGCGACCCAGAACGAGATCAACGCGAAGGACGCCGCGAACCTGCTGAACGGCGGGGTGTTCGTGGTGGCCGAGGGCGCGAACATGCCGACCACCCCCGAGGGCATCGAGCAGTTCGTCGCCGCCGGGATCCTGTACGGGCCGGGCAAGGCCGCCAACGCCGGCGGCGTGGCCGTGTCGGGCCTGGAGATGTCGCAGGACGCCCTGCACATCAGCTGGGGCCGCGAGGAGGTCGACCACCGGCTGAAGGACATCATGAAGGCCATCCACAAGCAGGCTCGGGAGACGGCCGAGGAGTACGGGACGCCGGGGAACTACGTGAACGGCGCCAACATCGCGGGGTTCAAGAAGGTCGCGCACGCCATGCTCGACCAGGGCTTGGTGTAGCCCCTCCCGCAGTGGTATGACCGACCCCCGGCCTTCCGGCCGGGGGTCGGCTCGTCTCCAGGAGGGAGTCCATGGACCACATCCGCACCTCCATCGAGAACGCCGTCCGCTACCTGAGCGAGCATCCGGGGGAGGCTCGGTACACCGACTCCGCGGCCACGGCCGTGGTCGAGGAAGGGCTCCGCGTCCGCGTCTCCGGGCCGGACGGCGCCACGGTGGTCACGGACATGCCCACGTCGGTGGGCGGGGGCGGCGCCGCTCCATCGGCGGGATGGGTGTACCGGGCGGCCCTGGCGAGCTGCGTGGCCACGCTGATCGCCATGGAGGCCGCCCGCGAGGGCACCGCACTCGACGCCCTGGAGGTAACCGTGGACAGCGCGTCGGACGACCGGGGCATCCTGGGGATGGACCCGTCGGTGCCCGCCGGTCCGCTGTCGGTCCGGATCAGGGTCCACGCCGGCGCTGCCGGGGCAACCGCGGATCAGATTCGCGCAGTCATCGAGCGGGGCAAGCACCTGTGCCCGGTGTGCGACGCGACCGAGCGTGAAGTTCCGGTCACGCTCGAGATCGAGGTTCAGCCCACGTAGTCCTCGCGCCGGACCAGGCCCCGGAACGGCTCGCCGCGCAGGTGGCGCAGGACGTTCGCTGCCGCGTACCGGTTCGCCTCGACCAGCGAGCCCCGCGTCAGCGCGGAGTTGTGTGGCGATCCCAGCAGGTTCGGCAGGTCGAAGAACGGAAACGCGGTCCGGAACGGCTCGCCGGCGTGGGGCTCGTCCCACCATGCGTCGATGCCCGCGGAGAACTCCGGGTGGGCGCGGAGGTGCTCGTACAGGGCGGCCTCGTCCACGATGGCGCCGCGGGCCACGTTCACCAGGATCGCGTCCGACTTCATCGTGTCGAGCTCGTGGCGCCCGATCAGGCCGCGGGTCGAGCGCGTCAGAGGGATCGAGATGACCAGCACGTCGGCGGCGGCCAGGACACGGTCCAGGTCGTCGAGGGTGCCGGCGAACTCGACCGGGCGGCCGGTTCGGCCGGAGCGGTTGATGGCGTGGATCCGGGCGCCGAACGCCTCGAACAGGGCGGCGCAGGCCTGCCCGATCCCGCCGAACCCGAGGATCCCCACCACGGAACCGCCGATGGCCCTGGTCAGCGTGCGCTGGTCGAACTCGCCCCGGGCTAGCTTCGCGTGCTGCTCGGGGAGGCGCTTGGACAGCGCGAGGGCCACGGCCAGCACGTGCTCGGCCATGGGGGCGGCGTAGGCCCCGACGTTGGAGGCCACCGGCACCTCCGGAGGCAGCCGGTCGAAGGGGACGTGGTCGGCGCCCGCGGAGACGAACTGGATCAGCCCCATGCCGGCAAGGTGGCCGAACTCCTCGGCCTCGAGCTCGGTGTCCACGTTCCAGGCCAGTACCGCGTCGGCCTGGTCTAGTGCCGGAGTCCGATCGTCCGGCGCAAGGTCGGCCAGGAACACCACCGACGCCGCGGGTCCCAGGGCTTCCACGATGGCATGGCGAAACGCATCGGAGCCCCGATAGGTCACGACGACCGTGGCTGGGCCAGTGGCTTCCATGTCCATCCACTGTAGGCTCGCCGGCGCGGATGGATGCCATGAGGGCGCTTCCACGCAGGATGGGGCCGCGGCCGGAGACCGGACCGGCCATGCCGCATCAGCAGCTCACCCAGAACGCGCCGCCCGAGCTGCAGGAGGCGCTGTTCGCGAGGGGTGCCGCCCTGCCGGGCGTCCGCGTCGGCCGCAGTGGCGTGTCGGTACCGGGCGCCCGCGCGTTCATCCTCGACGAGGCGCTGGCCCAGGGTCCGCCCGAGGCGTTCGTGGTGGGGACGGAGTTCGCGCACCTCCACCCGCCGTACGACGGGAGCCTTCACCTCTCGCTGCCGGCGGAGGCGGCCGCGGACCTCGAAACCAGGGGCTGGGGCGAGCTGCACCCGCTGGCCCACATGGGCGTCATGCCGCCGACCGCGCTGATGGTCTTCGGCCCCCGAGACGCCGAGGAGCTCGAGGTGGTGTGGACCATCGTCCAGGCCTCCCACGCGTTCGCGCGAGGCCCGGCGGACCCTCCGGGCTGAGACGGGTAGGCTCCGGCGCGACATGACGCAGGACGAGGCCGGCAGCAGTTCGATCCATCCGCTGGCGGAGCGGCTTCGGCAGTCGGAGATGGCGGCGCTCGACCTGTACGTGATCTACCTGGGCGAACGCCTCGGCCTGTACCGGGCCCTGGCCGAGGGCGGTCCCGCCACGCCCGCCCAGCTGGCCGAGCGCACGGGCACGACCGAGCGCTACGTCCGCGAGTGGCTGGAACACCAGGCCGTCGCGGGCCTGGTCCGCGTGGAGGAAGAGGCCTCGGGGTCGGATGCCGAGCGCCGCTACGTCCTTCCGGCCGAGCACGTCGCGGTGCTGGTCGACCGGGATAGCCTTTCGTTCTCCGCGCACAAGGCCATCGACATCGTGCGGGCCGGCCGCCGCCTCCCGGAGCTGGTCGAGGCCTTCCGGACCGGCGGCGGGATCCCGCCCCTTCCCTGGGAGCCCGAGGGGAGGGCGGACTTCAACCGCCCGCGGTTCGTGAACCTGCTGGGCAAGGAGTGGCTACCGTCCATCCCCGACGTGCATCGGCGGCTGACGTCCGATCCACCGGCCCGGGTCGCCGACGTGGCGTGTGGGACCGGATGGTCCAGCATCGCGATGGCCCAGGAGTACCCTCGGATTACGGTCGACGGGTTCGACCTCGACGAGACGGCGATCGAGCGAGCCACCGGGAACGCCCGGAAGGAGGGCGTGGCCGACCGGGTGACCTTCCGGGCCGCGGACGCCGCCGATCCCGGGTTCTCGGGCCGCTACGACCTGGCCACGATCTTCGAGGCGCTCCACGACATGTCCCGTCCGGTCGAGGCGCTCCGGGCGGCGCGGTCGCTCCTCGACGAGGGCGGATGGGTCCTGGTGGCCGACGAGCTGGTGGGAGAGAAGTTCTCGGTCCAGGCCGGCGACCGCGAGCGCTACGTCTACGGATGGAGCGTGGTGAGCTGCCTCCCGGACGCCATGGGGGACCCGCAGACGGCTGCGACCGGGGCGGTCATGCGTCCGTCGACGCTTCGCGCCTACGCGCTCCAGGCGGGCTTCGACGAGGTCGAGGTCCTACCGATCGAGACCGAGTTCTGGCAGTTCTACCGGCTGATCCCCTGACGGGGGTCAGCCGATCGACTGATGGAGCCGGCGGCCCGGCGCCCGTAGCCTGCATCGAGGAACCGGAAACCGATCCCAGGCACGCCCGCATGGGAACAGCCATGGCCAAGCGCGACACGGAGATTCCCTCGGAGAGCATCCTCGCCGAGATCGAGCAGCTCCTCGTCTCGGAGGGATCGCTCGAGCACACGCTGGCGCGGGTGGGGGACGGCCTCCGCCAGCTCGTCCCGCACGACACCCTGACCATCTACACGGCCGACCTCACCCGCCGGCTCCTGCGCCCAACCCTGGTCCGGGACCAGTACGCGGAGGAGCTCCTGGCCATGGGGTCCATCCCGTTCGGCACCGGCATCACCGGAGCGGTCGCCGAGACGGTGGAGCCCGCCCTGGTGAACGACGTGATGGGGGACCCGCGGTCGAAGCGGATCCCCGGCACGCCGGACGAGCCGGAGGCGCTCATCGCCATCCCGCTAGTGGCCCGCTCCGAGCTGAAGGGCGTGCTGTGCCTGTACCGCCTGGGCGCCGGCAACGTGTTCACCGAGGAGGAATTCCGGCTGGGCATCCGCTTCGGGACCCTGGCCGCCCTCACCATCGACAACGCCGACATCCGGGCCCGGCTCCAGACGCAGGTGGTCACCGACCACCTCACCGGCCTGCACAACCACCGTTTCTTCCACGAACGCCTGGCCGAGGAGGTGGCCCGGGCCATCCGCCTGCACTCCACCGTGGCCCTGCTGGTCTTCGACATCGACGACTTCAAGTGGATCAACGACGGCTACGGGCACCTCATCGGCGACCAGGTGCTCCAGGAGCTGGCCGCCGCATGCCGGGCGGTGTGCCGGGCCGAGGACCCGGTGTGCCGTATCGGCGGCGAGGAGTTCGCCATTCTGCTGCCGGGCCAGACCATCCCCCAGGCTGCGGTGCTGGGGGACCGGTTGCTGATGGCGGCCCGGGAACTGAAGCTTCCCTTCGACATCCGGATCACCGTCAGCGTCGGGCTGGCCGAGGCGCCTCGGCAGGGCACCGGCCCCCGGCACCTGTACGCGGGGGCGGACGCCGCGCTCCTGGCGGCGAAGGCATCGGGCAAGGATCGCCTGATCGTGTTCGGCAGCGAGGAGTTCGTGCAGGCCACGGAACGGCCGGGCGAGCCGTGGCGGCCGGGCGCGCACCGGCCTCCGGGCGCCCGCCAGTGGCGCCCGTTGAAGGGCGAGCTGCCGGACCTCAACCTGTCCGAGCTCAGCTCGCTGGCCCAGATGCGGATGCTCCACAAGCTGGCATCGCGCCTGACGCGACTGAACGACGAGGCGGCCATCGGGGAGGTCATCACGGCCGAGCTCCGCGGGCTGATCGACTACCACAACTGCCGCGTGTACGTGCTGGACGACGCCGCACAGATGCTGATCCCCGTCGCCTTCCGGGGAGAGCTCTCCGAGTACGAGGGCGAGTCGTTCGACGCGTTGCTCACCCGGGTGGGCGAGGGCGCCACCGGCCTGGCCGTCGAGCGCCGCGAGACGATCTACGTCCCCGACGCCGCCCACTGCGAGTTCGCTGTGCAGATCGAGGGGACGCCCGAGATCGACGAGACCATCCTGGCGGCTCCGCTCCTGTATGCGGAGCGCGCCATGGGCGTCATCGTGCTGTCGCGGCTGGGGCTGGACCAGTTCGACGAGAACGAACGACGACTGCTGGAGGTGCTCGCATTCAACGCGGCCACCGCGTTCGAGAACGCCCGGCTGATCAAGGCCGAGCGTGAAGCGTCGCGGACGCTCGAGGAGGCGTACCTGTCCACCGTCGAAGCGCTGGCCAACGCGCTGGAGGCCAAGGACACGCACACGCACGACCACGCCCGGGCCCTCGCGGAGATGGCCATCGCGGTGGGGCGGGAGATGGGCCTGGAGGGCGACCCGCTCCGGACGCTGGAGCTCGCGGCGCTGTTCCACGACATCGGCAAGATCGGCGTCCCCAGCGAGGTCATCCGCAAGGCCGGCCCCCTGACCCCCGAGGAATGGGCCGAGATGAAGCGCCACCCGGAGATCGGGGCACAGATCATCGCGCCGGTCCCGTTCCTCCAGCCGCTGCTGCCGATCGTGCGGGCGTGCCACGAGCACTGGGACGGCAGCGGCTACCCCGAGGGCCTGGAGGGGACGAACATCCCGCTGGAGGCAAGGATCATCCTGGTGTGCGACGCGTTCCACGCCATGACCAGCGATCGACCGTACCGGCGAGCGCTCCCGGCGGCCGAAGCCGTCCTGCGACTCCAAGAGTCAGCCGGCACCCAGTTCGATCCCGTCGTCGTCGACGCCTTCGTCCGCCTGGACCGAGCCGGAAGGATCGAGACCGGCCACCGCGACCTCAGCGCCTGAGCGACGTCCGGGCGGCGCCGGACGCAACCTGCCTCCTGTCCCGGCCGTTCAGGGCCGTCCGGCACGCTTCGCCACCGGCCCTCGGGCGATAGGCATCGGGCGCAAGACGCTCCGAGCGAGAGGGGGTTCGCGGTGGACTACCATCAGCCGGGTGGGGAAGGCGAGAAATGGCAGCCGGTCGCCCTGCTCGTTTCGTTCGAGTCTCGGATCGGCGCCAGGACGGCGAAGCTGCTGGAGGGGACCGGCTTCGACGTCCTGTGGTGTCCGGGCCCCGGCCAGCCCGACTTCTCGTGCATCGGGGTCCGCAGCGGCTCCTGCCCGCTGGCCCACAACGCGGACCTCATCGTCCTCGACCTGTGGCTGGAGGGCGATGCGGCGGCCCAGGGAGCCGGCTCGATCGACCTGCTCGAGTACTACCGGTCGATGCACACGCCGATCATCGCCCTCGACCACGGCGCCGAACGGGCTCGGTCCTTTCCCGATCAGCAGGTCACCGTGCTGGCGTGACACCTTCTGTGTCAACCCACCCGCCTCTCATGGGCGCTGCAGGGCTGTTTTCAGGCCACCTCCTTTCGGCCGAGTTCGAGTCGCTTGGCGCCACCGTGCCGGGCGGCGTCGTACGGGGTCCGGTCGACCC
>WNGL01008133.1_pt1 | contig 13564 bp, 12 predicted proteins | sample 5400591 | NCBI WGS metagenome assembly WNGL01 (sample SAMN13153377, study PRJNA577476) | soil metagenome | isolation source: 80 cm soil or saprolite under Garry oak tree replicate 1 | place: USA:California | collected 2016-06-15
CGTATTGGTCCTTGAGTTTGGGATCAGAGCCAGGGTAGCGAGCCACAATATTGGCGGAGTTCACGTCCGTGACGATCATCTTGGCACGGGCCTTGATGCTCACCGTGAGCGGGAAAGTTGGAAGCGGCTTACGGTCCTTTCCCAAGGCGGCGAGTTCCTCAAAGCTGTGGCCGGAGCCTTCGAAGAGTTTCTGCGCGTGCGCAGGATTAAATGTCGCTGCGAATCCGATGCCAGCAGCATCATCGAGGGCTGCGTCGGCCAAAGCCATGCTCGGCCTCTTGCGGGCCAGGGTCACGCGGCTCCAAGGGATGTCCATTGAAGCAGGATTTGGAATAGTGATGTAACCCAGCGCTCCGGCGGCAAGCAGCGCCTTCTTACGTTGGGCCATGGACTGATAATGTGCCGCGAGGGCAGCAGACATGTCAGCAGTAGAGCCGCTGAAAATCACGGCTACTTTTCCCTTCAGGTCGAGGCCCGCGAAGTCGTCATGCCGGTTCTCAGGTACCTGGAGTCCATAACCGACAAACACCAGGGGAGCATCAATCACCGGCGCAAGATCAACGCGGGTGCTGAACATAGTGTCTTCGCCAAGCGCCAAGGGTTCTTCGTGGCCGTCCCGAACTAGCGTCAGGCTGGATTGAGTTTCATCAATCTGCTTGCTGCGCAACTTGACTGGCTGATAGAAGCCATCGCTGCCGGCGGGTTGCAATCCGTCCTTTTGCGCCTGTTGGACGATGTAGGCCGATGCTTTCGCAAGTCCTGGGCTGCCGGTTTCTCGCCCTTCCATGTCATCTGCGGCAAGCACTTTGACGTGGTCCCACCAGGTCTTGCCGTCAAAACTGTTGGGAGAGGAACTCTGCGCGGACGCGCTAGAGACGAAACAAGCCAGGAGCAGAAAGAGAACGCCGGAGTTCATAGTCCCTCGATCTTCAGCGTCAGGAATTCTCGCACCCATGGAGCTAACAAGCAAGGCGTGGGTTGTGCTCGAGTTATTCAAATATCGCGGCAAGCTCGTGAGGTGAGTTGACTGTTACATCCGGGGGCGCCTCGCACAACGTGTGAGGAGCGAAGCCATAAGTGACTCCGCAGGTGGCGATTCCGGCGTTGCGTCCGGTGAGGACGTCGATTGAGGAGTCGCCGACGATCATGGCCTGCTCTGAGGCGGTGCCGGTTTCCTTTAGCAGAGTGTTCACGCCCAGCGGATCCGGTTTCTTCGTTTCAAAACTGTTTCCTCCGTACACTTGCACGAAGAAGTCTGCCAATCCTAGTGCATCAACAATCGCGCGTGAAGGATGCACAGGTTTATTGGACAGAACTGCCATCTTTCGCGCAGTCCCATTCGATTGGATCTGCTTCAAGGCCTCGGGAATCCCATCGTAAACCCGCGTGTGATCGAGCTTATGTTCACGATAATAGGAAAGGAAGAATTCGAGAGCCTCTTTGAAGAAATGTTCGTCGTCGGGGTCGCCCAAGGCCCGCCGAACCAGCATGGGCGCTCCGTCGCCAACGTAGGAAGCTACTATTTCTCCTGGCAGTTCAGGATGTTTGAAATGTTGCAGCATCGCATTTACTGACTGAATCAGATCCAAGCGGGAGTCGATCAGGGTTCCATCGAGGTCGAAGATGACGAGCTTGATCGTGCGAGGATCAAACGGGCCGTGGAAACTGGGCATGAGAAAAGAATACAGCACACTGAAACCTGGCTCTAGGCTCCGGGCGTTCGGCTTTGGCTCCGGGGTCGGGCTGAATTGAAGCCTAGAGTCTTGAAGCCTGAAGCCCGCATTTCTGATTTACAATACCCTGCGGCGCCGGGAGACTTAATCCCGACAGGCCCTGACGTAAATGCCGAACAGGACGCACTCAAAATCCGGCGGAGTTGCTGAGGCCAGTAAGTCAGGGAAAACCTACGAAGGCCTGTCGCGTGAACAGCTCATCGAAGCCTATCGGCTGATGTACACCTCGCGCCGGCTGGATGATCGCGAGATCATGCTGAAGCGCCAGCAGAAGATTTTCTTCCAGATTTCGGGCGCTGGGCATGAGGCGGTCACCGTCGCTGCGGCTCTGGCAATGAAGCCGGGCTACGATTGGTTCTTTCCGTATTATCGCGACCGCGCACTTTGCCTTGCACTGGGCGTGACGCCTTACGAGATGCTGCTGCAGGCCGTGGGTGCAGCTGACGATCCCAGTTCCGGCGGCCGTCAGATGCCTTCGCACTGGGGATACAAGCGGCTGAACGTGGTTACGCAATCTTCCTGCACGGGCACCCAGATTCTGCACGCCGTCGGTTGTGCCGAAGTGAGTCGGTACTTAATTTCCCATCCGCACGCGGTGCAAAAAGCGACCGGAGATTATCGTCAATTCAAAGACGTGAAATTTTATGGCGACGAAGTAACGTACGTTTCAATGGGCGACGGCACTACCAGCGAGGGCGAGTTTTGGGAGGCGATGAATTCCGCCTCGAATCTGAGATTGCCGATCATATTTCTAGTTGAGGACAACGGTTACGCAATCTCCGTGCCGGTTGAGGTGCAGACCGCGGGCGGAAATATTTCACGCCTGGTTTCCGGTTTTCCCAATTTTCATTTTGAAGAAATTGATGGCACCGATCCCGTTGTTAGTTACGGTGCATTATCTCGGGCGGTAGCCCATTGCCGGGCGGGGGTGGGGCCCGCGTTCGTGCATGCGCACGTGATCCGGCCATATTCGCATTCGCTTTCCGATGACGAAAAGCTCTATCGTCCTGACATTGAACGGCAGCGCGATGCCGCGCGCGATCCGATTTCCCGCATGCAGTTATTTCTAATCCGTGAAGGCATACTCGACGAGAAGGGAATTAACCGCCTGGAAAAGGAAGTGGATGATGGCCTGCAAGTCGCTGTGGACCAGGTATTGACGGCTCCTGTGGCTCCGCCTGAATCTATCAAACAATACCTGTACTCTCCGGACCTTGATCCCACGTCCTCGGTCTTCGACACCCAAGTCGCGGTGAGTCATGCGGAACCAGTTGGCAGCGAGAAAAAGCAGGCTCCCAAAACCATGGCCGACCTGATCAACGCCACCTTGCGCGATGAAATGAATCGCGACGAGCGCATTGTGATTTTTGGCGAAGACGTGGCCGATTGCAGCCGCGAAGAATACCTGCGGCAGAAAATGGTCAAAGGCAAGGGCGGAGTCTTCAAGCTTACGGCAGGCTTGCAGTGCGATTTTGGCTCTGACCGGGTTTTTAATTCGCCAATCGCCGAGGCGAGCATTGTTGGGCGCGCCGTTGGGATGGGGGTGCGCGGGCTCAAGCCGGTGGTCGAGATCCAGTTCTTCGACTATATTTGGCCGGCGATGATGCAATTGCGCAACGAGTTGCCGGTTATGCGCTGGCGCTCGAATGGTGCCTTTTCTGCGCCCTGCGTCGTGCGGGTGGCGATCGGCGGATATCTTACCGGAGGCGCGATCTATCACTCACAGTGCGGCGAGAGCATTTTCACGCATACGCCGGGAATGCGAGTGGTATTTCCGTCGAATGCGCTGGACGCGGCGGGGCTTTTGCGAACGGCGATTCGATGCGATGATCCCGTGATGTTCCTGGAGCACAAGCGGCTCTATCGCGAAACCTACGGGCGCGCGGCCTACCCCGGGCCGGAGTACATGATTCCATTCGGCAAGGCGAAGATCGTGCATCCGGGAACGGATCTGACCGTGATCACGTACGGCGCGGTCGTTCCGCGCGCGTTGCAGGCAGTACAAAGGCTGGACCGTGAAAGCGGCGTAAAGATTGAATTGATTGATCTGCGTTCGCTGAATCCATACGACTGGGAGACGATTGCAGCGTCTGTAGAGAAGACCAATCGAGCGATTGTGGCCTACGAAGACACACTGAGCTGGGGCTATGGTGCGGAGATCGCAGCGCGCGTTGCCGACGAATTATTTGAGCATCTCGATGCGCCTGTGAAGCGAGTGGCGGCGAAAGATACGTTTGTCGCATATCAGCCGGTGCTGGAGAGCGCGATATTGCCGCAGGTACAGGATTTGTATTTGGCGATGAAAGAATTGGCCGAGTATTAGTGCCTGCGGCACTGGATTCGGGCGATGTGAAATTCTGACCTTGGTGCTGTTCCGCGTTACCAAAGTCCGCACCTTCCGGAACACTCTCTTTTTTCTGCCGCTTTGCAATACTGTGCTTAGAACCATCAGTTCGTATTTGCGGAGGAGTATGAAAAGACTCTTGGGGATATTTTTTCTGCTGGCAGCGGTCAGCTTGCCTGCTTTGGCGCAATCGCAATGGCGGCTCTCTTCTAACGACCAAGCCAGGTTCGACAGTTATTTTTCGCGGTGGCAGGACTACCGGCGCGCCAATGATCGCGACCAAGTCATCAGCATGGAAAAGCGCATGTCAAGCATTTACGCACAATACGGAATTCCTGACGGCACTCCGTATTGGCGGGTAGCATCGAACGGGCACGATGATCGTGACGAGCGAGGACGATGGCGCCACCGGCTGTCGGAGAACGATCAAGCACGTTTTGACAGTTACTTTTCGCGCTGGCTGGATTACCGACGGGCGAATGATCGCGACCAGATCAATAGCATGGAAAAACGCATGCAAACCATCTACGCGACCAACAACATTCCGGCGAACACACCTTTCGAATGGGTAGCGACTGAGAGGCGCGATGAGGACCGAGATAGAGACCGGGATCGAGATAGAGACCGAGATCGGGACCGAGACAGAGACCGAGACGACTGGCAGCGTAATCGCTGGCATGGCCGGTTATCCACCAATGACCAGGCTCGTTTTGATAACTATTTCCAGCGTTGGCTTGGATACCGCCGCGACAACAATCGTCACGAAATCGAGAGCATGGAAAAACGCATGCGTAGCGTGATGGATCAGTATCGAATCCCCCCGGATGTGCCGTTTGACAAGATCGCATCGAGACCAGCTTCGGCCTACTGAGACTAGCTCGCATTCGGGCCGCCTAAGCTCAAGGCGGCCCGATACACCCCTAGATAGAATCCTCGACTTCCAGCTCGGGTTTCACCTGAGGACCAAGTCCGATAGACCCCATGCGGCAACCTGCGCCGGTCTTGCCTAGTCATAACCTTGGCGAGCAGTTTGAACGTCTCTGGCTTGCCCGGAGGAGTTGATGAAAAAACTACTCGGAATTCTCACCCTGTTGGTGGCGTTTGGCTTGCCGTCGCTGGCCCAATTGCAGCGGATGGCACCTGACGATCAGGACAAATTCAATAGCTCTTACAGCCGCTGGCTGCAGGATAAACAGACCAATGATCGCGATGACATGATCCACATGGAACAGCGGATGCAAGACGTGATGGCCAAATACGGAATTCCTTCGAATACCCCGTATGAAGAAGTCGCGTCACAGGCTGGATACGTGGGGCCTGGCCGTTATGACGATCGAGATCGGGATCGCGGCTATGCCGGATCGTGGCAGGGACGAATGTCTCCTGATGATCAGCGCAACTTCAACAAAGAGTATCGAAAGTGGCAGGAGTCGAGCGCCAAGAATGACCGCGATGACATTGAGAAGCACGCCCGCAAGATGGAAGAGATCATGGCGCGCTACAACATTCCGCCGAACACACCGTTTGACATCATCGCGACCTCGAATGGATATTCGCGCCACTATGACTATCGCGAATTCCAGGCCAGACTATCACCCGATGATCAGAAGAAGTTCAACAAAGAGTACAACGAGTGGCTTGAGGAACGCCGGGAGAACGATCGCAACGGCATTGCCAAGCACGAAGGCAAGATGCAGGAGATCATGGCGCGCTACAACATCCCGCGCGATGTTCCCTACGATGAAATCGCATCGGGCGGACGAGGATACTGAAGCCTTGTTTTCGTGAGCGGTGCTAGTACAAAACAGGAATACGAAGGCGGAGTGCAGAATTTGGGCGTCCCAGTCCGGGATTTCTGCCGCTAGGGTGAGGACTTTGTGGCACCCGGTTCTGCATTCTTACTTCTATCTTCTGCATTCCACTAACATTTCCCGCGTACACCAACCTTAGTACCGTCTGTTGTACTTCAGTTACGTGCCCGCGTCGGTGGGCGCACCCCAGTTGCAAATACCACCACAAGTGGGACTGACTATAGCGCAAACCACAATATATAGAATGCTTTCGCAACTGCACCAAAGGCTATTTCCAGAAAACAGGCAAAAAAGCCCGAAAAACACGGAACTGCGCCTCGCCCGGCTGGTTCTCAAGGTTGATATATGCTCAGTCCACTTAATTCACCTGCAAGCAAGTTTGCGAGTGAGTTCTTCTCCCAAAGAAGTCCTGCATCGGTGGGCATAAGCGGGACGGAAATTCTGTGGAAAGGACAACTATGGCAGATTCGCGCGAAGTAATGAACATTCGCCAAGCGTCACAATATCTGGGCGTGAGCCCGGACACGCTTTACAAGTACGTGAACGAGCAAAGTATTCCGGCGTTCAAGTTGGGCAATCGGTGGCGTTTCAAGAAATCGAGACTGGACCAATGGATGGAAGAGAAGTCCAGCCAGATGGAAGCACAGAAGCGGAAGAAAGCGAAGGCGGCCAGCCAGGCTGCCACTTAAAGGCGGACATATGTTTGGATTTGGATCGAAGTCAATCGTTGGCCTGGATGTGGGATCTTCGAGCATCAAGGCAGTCGAGCTGAAGAAAACCCGCGCCGGCATTGAAGTTGCGCATCTCGGGCTGGAGGCTCTGGCTCCCGATATCGTCGTGGACTCGATGATCGTGGACTCGGGTACCGTGTCGAGCGCGATCTCGAAGCTGTTCACCGACAATGCGATTAAGACCAAGAACGTTGCGACCGCGGTCAGCGGGCACTCCGTGATCGTAAAGAAGATTTCGCTGCCTTCAATGAGCGATCAGGAATTAGCCGAGACCATCCAGAAAGAGGCGGCGCAGCACATACCGTTCGATCTAGCGGATGTGAACCTCGATTACCAAATTCTTTCCGAAGACGAAGGCCAGCCCCACATGGACGTGCTGCTGGTAGCGGTCAAGAAGGACAAGATACTGAACTACACCAACGTACTCTCGATGGCGGGCAAGACTCCGTCTATTGTGGACATTGACGCGTTGGCACTGCAGAACTGCTACGAGTTCAACTATGAGCCTTCGCCGACGCAGGTGGTGGCATTGTTGAATCTGGGCGCCAGCGTGATGAATATCAACATCGTGAAGGGAACGACTCCGTTGTTTCCGCGCGACGTCAGCGTTGGCGGGCACCAATATACCGATTCGTTGCAGAAGGAACTGGACTTGAGCTTCGATGACGCGGAAGCGCTCAAGCTGGGCAGGAAAGTTGGCACGGTTAGTGAAGACGCTAAAACGCCGATCCTGCAGCAGGTGACAGAGATCATCGTCCTGGAAATCCAGAAGACATTTGATTTCTTCCGGGCCAGCGCGGCCGGTGAGCACATCGAGAAGATTCTAGTCGCGGGTGGCTCGTCGAAGGTTCCGGGGCTGCTGGAGGCGTTACGCCAGGAGTTCTCGCTGCCGGTTGAGATCCTGAATCCGTTCCAGAAGATTATGCCGCACGCTGAGGGAGTAGGAATGGAATTGATCGAGGGCAACTGCGGCCAGTTGGCTGTGGCGGTTGGGTTGGCCCTGAGGAGCTTTGAGAACTTATGATCCGAATCAATCTGCTGGGATCGGCGAAGCCGAAGAACAAACGCGGAACACCAGCGGTGACCGCACCGTCGATTGAATTCGGCGAGGTCGGTTCGCCGAAGGTCAAGGTACTGGTCGCCGTGATGGTGGCCCTGGCATTCAACGGAATCTACTGGTATCGCCTGGACAAAGAGGCACAGGATACCGCCGCCAAAATGAAAATTGCGGAGCAGCAGAACCGCGAGCTTGCTGGCGTGAAGGTGAAGTATCTGGAGCGCCAGAAGCAAGCTGACAACTATAAACGGCGGGTAGACGTAATTGATCAACTACGGGCGGCACAGTCTGGCCCGGCGAACCTCTTGAATACCATTGGCGATACGGTCAACGGCACAGAGGCAGTGTGGCTGAACAGCATGAAGGACCAGGGTCCCAACATCGCGATCCAGGGCATGGCACTGAGCACAGACGCAGTGGCCAACCTGATCCAGAACCTGAAGAAAACAGGCTACTTCAAGAATATCGAGATCAAAGAGACGTATCAGGACGAGTCGGTGAAAGACATGCAGGCGTTTCAGTTCGAGCTGACTTGCGAGAAGGGGAAGTCGTAACGACGAGCGACTATGGCAAATTTCAGCGACATCTCGGGAATTAAGCAATGGGCTCTGGTGCTGGGTGGAGCTGCGCTGCTCAATGCCGCACTCTACTTCACCTATTTCAAAAGCCAGCGGGAAGCCAACGCCAGCGCGCAGACAGCGCTGAAAGCCAAGCTGCAAGAGAACAAGGAGCTTGAGCCCTACCGCACCAAACTGGCGGAAATTGACCGTCAGTTGGCCAGTTTGCAGCAGCAACTGGAAATTGAGCGGCGAATCGTTCCCGATGAAAAGGAAATAGACAATTTTATGAGGATGCTGGACGCCGAGGCGCTGAAGTCGGGCATCGAGTTGCGTCGCTACACAGCACAAGCAAGTAACTCAAAAGAGTTCTACACCGAAGTGCCATTCGAGATCGAATTGGATGGTCCTTATTACGCAACGCTGAACTTCTTTGATCAGGTGGCCAAGCTGGAGCGCATCGTGAACGTCTCCAACCTGCAGATCGCAAATGTGAAGAAGCCAAGCGAGGCCAAAGCGAAGCACACATATCAATACGCGCCCAACGAGAGCGTAGTGGCGACTTGTGTGGCCACGACATTTTTCAGCCATGACACTCAGCCGGCCGTAACTCCGGTCGCGGCCAAAGGCAGGATGCAATGAAGCGGAACTTGGCATTGTTGTTGGCAATGACGGCTAGTGCGTTTGCACAGATCCCCACGGTTGTGGAGAGAGCTGCGCCGCAACTATCAAGCGCTGTGAAGGCTGGAGGGGCAGCTGCGAAACCATCTCCGACCACGGTGAGGGTTAGTGCAACCCCTGCGCCGAAGCCGGCAGTAGTTTCGGTTCAGCCGGTGGCGGCTAAGACACATGCGACTCCATTCGCAAAGCCGATTCCTGTTTCACAGGGCAAGCCAGTTGCGGTGGTACCTACGGTTGCCAAGCCGGCAATGGTAGCGGTTCCAGCGGGGCACAGTGTGCCCGTGGTGCCTGCTAAACCGGCGTCTGCCAGTGCGTCTAAGACCAACAAAAGTTCGTTAAAGCTTGCCGCTCCGGTCAAGGTCGCGTCAAAGGGACATGAGAAGGGGACGGCAAAAGCTAAAGGCAGCTCAAGCCCCGGAACAACGGTTGCGGTGCAGGATAGCAAAGCCGGCCAGGACAGCCAGAAGCCCGCCCCAAAAGCGATCCATGCGGTCGGACGTCGCGACCCTTTCGTGAGTCCGGTCGTCAATCTCGGCGCCATCGGCTCCGGTTGCAGCTCCGGTAAACGCTGCCTGGCCATTGACCAGGTTGCGCTGAAGGGCATTGTGAAATCCGATAATGGAATGATCGCGGTCGTTGTCAACGCAATGGACAAAGCTTATTTCCTGCGTGAGAACGATCCGGTGTTTAACGGATACGTGGTGAAGATTACAGGCGATTCAATTGTGTTCAAAGAAACCTTCCACGACAAGTTGGGGAAGCCGTTGACGCGAGACATAACCAAGACGATTAGCCGGCCGGTAGCGTAGAAAAATGGACCGGGACTTTTTTAACAAATACGTTTTGAGCAGATCAGAGGCGGGGAGACGGGAAATGCGAAAGCAACTGCTGGGAACAATCTTAGCGTTACTGGCCATCGTACTGGTGGCCGGGGCGCAGACACCGGGCACGGAAGCGGCGACGCACGCGGCCCTCGAGAAGGTCAGCGTGCTGCACAGCGAGAATGGCGTCAGCATTGAGATGACCGCCAAAGGCGCGATTGCGCCCAAGGTGGAGACGCTCTCCTCTCCAGCGCGCATTGTCGTGGACCTGCCAAACACGGTTGTGGCCACCTCGGTCAGCCGCATCCACGTTGGGAACAGCGGCGTCACGGGCGTGCGGATTGGCACTGATGCCACTGAGACCACTCGCGTAGTGGTGGATCTCGACCGCATGTGCAAGTACGAATTGGTACCTGGCCCTGGCGAGAAGCTGACGCTGAAGCTCGAGTCCGCGCCGGCAGTTGCGCAAACCGCAGCACCAGCACCGGTAAAGACGAGCGTGCCGGTGACTACGGCGGCGCTTACGACTCCGGCTAACCCTGTTGCCGCCAACAAGACTGCTGCTAGCAATTTTGTGTTCGTCGAACCTTCGTACGCACCTAAGAAAGAAGCCGTTCGAGTAGATCCAGCGGTGCGCGCTGTGGGTGCAGCCTCGAAGTTTGTCGAAAGACCGGAGGGCAACCTGTTGCCCGCCGCGAACGCGGCAATGCAAGCTTCCGCGCAGACATCAGCCCCGGCATCCAGCGAAACCCCGGCGCAGACATCAGCCCCTGCAATCCAGCCTGCTGTGAACATGGCGGCTGAACAGAAAGCTCATCCTCCGACTGTCAGCGCTCCGAAGTACACGGGAGAGCCGATTTCGGTAAATCTGAAAGACGTTGACTTGAAAGATTTCTTCCGTCTGATCCACGAAATCAGCGGCCTGAACGTGGTTTTGGATCCCGAGGTTAAAGGGACACTAACTATCGTGCTTGACGATGTGCCGTGGGACCAGGCCCTGGATATCGTGCTCAAGAATAATACCCTTTCGCGCCAGCTTGACGGCAATGTCCTGCGTATCGCGACTGTGGACACTCTGCGCCGGGAAGCGGAAGGACGTCGCGCCCAGCTGGAAGCTGAGTCACTGGCCGTGGAAAAAGTAACTGTCACCCGCTTCTTGAGTTACGCGCACTCCAAAGATGTGCTTCCGACCATCAAGAAATTCGTCAGCCAGCGCGGGGACGTTGTCGCCGATGACCGTACGAATGCCATCATCGTCTCCGATATCCCTACGACACTTCCGGTGATTGACAGACTTCTTTCCCAGCTCGATCGCAAGACGCAGGAAGTTGAAATCGAAGCCCGCGTAGTGGCTGCAACCCGCAGCTTTGCGCGTGATATCGGTACTCAGCTTGGATTTGGATGGGGTAACAGTCCCACAGCAGTTGGCGGATCGTCCTCGGCCGGAATTTCCCCGATCGTCATCGGGAACACGCCCGCTCCTACTTACCTGGCCACCGGCAGCTCCACCGGTGTACAGATTCCGCTGTTCTCAAACATGCCAGCGATTGGCCCGACCAGCGGTCTTAGCTTTGTGAATGCAACCAACAACGTCCGTCTGGATGCGATTTTGACCATGGCGGAATCCCGCGGCTTGTTGAAGATTCTGTCCCGGCCGCGTGTCGTGACCCAGAACAACATTCAAGCCGTGGTGAAACAAGGTGTGCGCGTGCCGGTGGTGACCGCTGCCCAGTTGAATGGGCCCGCGACCGTTGCCTATGTGGACGCGTTCCTGCGATTGACGGTGACGCCGCAAATCACGTCTGAAAACACTATCTTCCTGAACGTGGATGTGGAAAACACCGTACCCGATTTCGGACACGAAGTCCTGAATCAGCCGACGCTCATCACTCAACAAGCGACTACGCAGGTGCTTGTGACTGATGGCGGAACGGTTGTGATCGGTGGCGTAATCCAGACCAACAACTCGGTCAGCGTTCAGCAGGTACCTCTGCTGGGAAGCATTCCGTGGCTTGGCAACCTGTTCAAGCGTCAGGCAGTAAGCAGCTCGAACCAGGAACTGATCTTCTTCATCACCCCTCGCGTCGTGCAGACATAGGTCACGCGCGCGGGAACAAGTTAGCAGCAAAGCAGCCGCCGGATTCCTGAAAGCTTAGGACCCGGCGGATTGTCTTTTAGCGGACGCTCGCGAGGAATCGGAGCGAGGCAAGCAAAAAAGCGCCGACCCACTCGTGGCCGGCGCTTTCTCGATAAGTAAGAACAATCAGGCTACGCGCTTCTTCGCGGTCATCTGCAGAATCGAAAGCGGAAGCTTCATTCTTCGTGATACTGAGTCGTTCTGGCCAACTACTTCGATTGCAATACCACCCTCTTCGGGAAAAGGATCTGACACCAACTGAACTTCCTGACCATACAGCCGCACACGATTGGAACGGGCATAACCAAGGCTGATCAACTTGCTACAGGTCTCCCTGTCGGGGGAGCGGTCAACCTGACTTGTCATTATTCCACCTTGTGCCGCGGAGGCGGCAAATTCAGCCCTTAGTGTAATTGAAAGCAAATTCAGCCCTTAGTGTAATTGAAAGGCCAGCAAAAGCTACTGTGGAAACGGGAATCATGTAACCTCATCTAAATCAGTAACTTACTGAAAGCCGCCGATTTCTGAGGCGAGAAGTCTGGAAGGTCCGTGCGATAGACTGGAGACGTGAACGAATCGAGCCGCTTTGGTCGAGTACGCGTGGATTTGGATCGACTGCGGCTGGATGTTCTCTTGGTCACCCACCTTCCGAACGTCCGTTACTTTTGTGGCTTTACTGGCAGCGGCGGCGTTCTCGCAATCAGCAAGCGCCAGGCGGTGTTATTCACCGACGGGCGTTATACCGAGCAGGCACGCCTGGAAGTGACCGGCGCCACCGTCAGGATCATACGTAAGTCAGCGCTGGTCGGAATAGGGGAGTGGCTTGCCCGACGCACGCTGCGCCGGGTCGGAATTGAGGCGGCCTACCTGACGGTAGCTGAGCGAAACCGTCTCGCGAAGCTGACAGGGCCAAGCAAAAAGTTGGTGGAAACACAGTCGCTGATTGAGGACTTGCGGTTGATCAAGGATTCAGGTGAGATCGCGAGAATTCGCGCCGCGTGTCGGGTGGGAGTCGATTTATACCGCCGGGCACTGAACACGATCCGCTCAGGTATCTCAGAATCACAGATTGCCGGGGAGCTTGAACTCGAAGCACGCAAAGCCGGCGTCGAACAAATGGCCTTTCCGACGATCGTTGCAAGTGGCGAGAGGTCGGCGCTCCCGCACGGACGTGCATCGGCAGCTTTGATTCCGGCCAGCGGGTTCGTCGTCTGCGATTTTGGTGTTATACTCGCGGGCTACTGTTCCGACATGACCCGGACCTTGCACGTTGGCCGTCCGCAGACGGAGGCGCGTCGGGTGTATGAGGCGGTCAGCGAAGCCCAGCAGGCCGCTCTTGAAGCTGTGAAGCCGGGCACAACCGTTGGCGAAGTTGATCAAGCCGCTCGTAAGTTGTTGCACAAAAGACGCTTAGGAAGGTATTTCACGCATTCGACCGGACACGGAGTGGGTCTTGAAATTCATGAGGCCCCACGGCTTGCTGCGGGTCGAAAGGAGCTGTTGCGGCCCGGAATGGTGGTCACGATTGAACCTGGGGTGTACGTTCCTGGCAAGCACGGAGTGCGCATCGAGGACACAGTCGTGGTCACGGAGACAGGTTGCGAGATTCTTACGCCCTGTCCCAAGAATCTTATTGAGCTCTGAGCCAAGGTTGCGCCTCACTCTGCTATGATGCGCCGTTTGGCTGCTGAA
>WNGL01018932.1_pt1 | contig 13563 bp, 15 predicted proteins | sample 5400591 | NCBI WGS metagenome assembly WNGL01 (sample SAMN13153377, study PRJNA577476) | soil metagenome | isolation source: 80 cm soil or saprolite under Garry oak tree replicate 1 | place: USA:California | collected 2016-06-15
TTTGGCGAAGGCAATACCCATGGGCCGTCCGTCTCGTCGTACCAGAGCTCACGCGACCAGCCATCCATTGTTAGGCAATCGAGATCGCAGCCGATTCCGAATTGATCATTGAACATTCGGCCGAGTTCGACGTCGGTCATGCCGGTGCGGGTCGGAACAGGAAACTGGCCGACAAAAGATGCGAATGCCGGATCCAAAACATTCCCTTCGACCTTGACGCCCCCGATGGGATTCGGCCGATCGCAGGCAATCACTTTCTTGCCGTACTTCTTCGCCGCCCGCATGCAATTTGCGAGTGTGTACACAAAGGTGTAAATCCGGCAACCCACGCCTTGCAGGTCAAAGACAATCACATCGACGTCATGCAGCATTTCTTCAGTCGGCTCGCGCGTTTCGCTGTAAAGCGAATAGATCGGTAAACCGGTTTTCGCGTCCCGGCCGTGTGACGTCTCGATCATGTTGTCCTGAACGTCGCCCCGAATGCCATGTTGTGGTCCGAACAGCGTCGTTAGATTGATGTCGGGATGTTCATGAAAGAGATCAGCCACATGATGAAAGTCGTGATCTACCGAAGCCTGGTTGCAAACCAGCCCGACCCGCGCGCTGCCCAGCAGTTTACGGCTTTCCTTTAACAGTTTCTCGATTCCGAGGGTGATTGGTTGCTGCTTGTTATGCGTCATTCTCTTCCTGTCAACATTTATCCGCAAAGAACTGAGCCGCCATTAACGTTGAGAATCTCCCCGTTGATATGGCGCGCCCATTCGGTGCAAAGAAAAACTATCGGCCAGCCGATGTCGTGTGCGGATGCAACCCGGCCGAGCGGAATCGAATCTTCGATCGATTTTTTGAAGCGTGGATCGCTGAACACGTCCGCGCACATATCAGTATCAACCCATCCGGGAGCCACCGAATTAACATTGATGTCGAACGGCCCGAGCTCGGCGGCGAGCGACTTCGTGAATGATATTTGCCCGCCCTTCGAAGCGGCGTAATTCGAAACGTTCGCTTCGCCGCGCTGCCCGGCGGTTGAGCTGACAATTACGATCCGTCCAAAGCTTTGCTTTTTCATGTGCGGCACGGCCGCATGACAAACCGTCCAGGTCCCCTTCAAATTCAGATCGATCATCCGATCCCAAGCCTGTTCGCTCATTTCATCAATCGGACTGCCTTCCCAGATACCAGCGTTGCACACGAGAAAATCAATTCTTCCGAAGCGATCTATTGTTTCCTCAATAAGAAGCGTGGCCTGGTCGAGGACAGAAATATCAGCCTTGACGGCGATTGCGTTCACTCCGGATGCTTCCGCGGCTCGCACCGTTTCCGCAGCGGCACTTTCATCGCTCAGGTAATTGACGACAACGTGCGAACCCAGCTTCGCAAAGCATTCAATCGCCGCCCGCCCAATGCCACGCGAGCCGCCGGTTACCACGGCGACTTTGTCTTTCATTCCGGGAAACTGATCAGGCATTAAGCAGCCACATCCTCCAGACGTGGACAGTGGCCGCCACAATTGGCAGTGAGAACGCGCGGGAATCTGCTGCTTGATTTGTTAATTTCTTTCGCCTCGCGGATTCAGGTTTGAAGTGCAACTGCTGTTTGCTTAACGGTACCCTATGTTATCTTCCTCTCCCTTTGGGAGAGTCTCTGACGTGCGCTATTCTGCTCAACGATGATTGCACTTCCAAATTGAATTCGCGCCTTCCGTTTCCTTAGCCGGGGGCTCCGGCAGTCTCGAGCACACGCAACTGCGAAAATCGTCGGGCCTCTGTCACAAACCGGCTGAACATTGCGCGCGAGAATTCGTCTCTTTGCCATCCGAGCTCGGGATGCCACTGCACGCCGAGGACGAACCGATCGCCGCGCGGGTCTTCGACCGCCTCGACGAGACCATCAGTTGCCCAGGCCGTCGCCACCAAATCCCTTCCCAGGGTTTCGATCGCCTGGTGATGATGGCTGTTAACCGGGGTTTCTTTGACCCCGGCGAGCTCAGCCACAAGGCTCCCCTCCAGGAGTTTCACTCGATGCGAATGACGATCGCGCGGAATCCCCTGATCATGTTTCAGTGCGTTGGGTAACTGACTGCGAATATCCTGGACCAAGGTGCCGCCGCGGGCGACGTTTAGCACCTGGACCCCGAAACAAATCGCGAACAGCGGGATCCGCCGCTCTTCGATTTCTTCAAGCGCCAACAGATCTGTTTCGTCCTTGAGTGGATGAACACTACCGAGTTGAGGATGCGCCTCGCGTTGATAGCGCACCGGGTCAACGTCCGAGTCGCTTCCCGGCAGCAGGATGCCATCGACGCGGCTGATCAAATGCGCGAGGTAATCGCGTTCCGGTATCAGAGGAATCAGCAACGGCACGCCGCCCCCTGCTTCTACTGCTTCGCTGTAATGCCGCGAAAGGTAGAAACGATCGGTTTCCAACTCAATTCGTGTCGTAATGCCAATGACAGGTCGCTCTTCAGCAGTCATACTCGCTCTTAACATGTTGATCCTAATGCTTGATGCGCTATGATAGCGCAAACGCGCCACTCGTTCCCAATTTGCGATCTGATCTCAATCGTTTCCAGCCGCCGCTTGACTAACCTCAACGCCAGTTCCTATAGTGCTGTTTCGTTAATGAGCAAGCAAAGATCGCCGCAAGTGCGTAGCACAACCGTCCTGCTGGTGCGCCGTGATGGCCGTGTCGCCCTCGCCGGCGATGGCCAGGTGACGGTGGGCGAAACCGTCATGAAGGTTAATGCCAGAAAGGTACGGCGGCTCTATAACGACAAGATTCTGGCGGGATTTGCGGGCGCGACTGGTGATGCTTTTTCGCTGCTCACGCGCTTTGAGGGAAAACTCGAACAATATCACGGCAACCTCGAACGAGCGGCAATCGAGCTGAGCAAGGAGTGGCGGACCGACAAGGTGCTTCGTCACCTCGAAGCGCTGCTCGTAGTAGCAGACGAGAAAAGCTCGTACCTGTTGTCGGGAAACGGTGATGTGATTTCTCCTGACGAAGGTGTGCTGGCAATCGGATCAGGGGGTTCGTACGCATTAGCGGCCGCGCGCGCCCTGATAGCCCACACAGAACTATCGGCGAAGAAGGTCGCGGTTGAAGCAATGAAGATCGCAGCCGACATTTGCATCTATAGCAATGACAAGATCATTGTGGAGGAGCTCTAATCACGCTTCACATCGTTTTTCATTCCATGTTTATTCCGCTATCTGAATTTCTCCAATGGTAATTTACCTGGCAGGCGAAACCGAAGAACAGGAAGCGCGTCTCGACGAGATGACGCCGCGGCAAATCGTCGCCGAACTCGATAAACACGTTGTCGGCCAACGCGCTGCCAAACGCGCCGTGGCGATCGCCTTGCGCAACCGGGTCCGGCGCAAGAAGCTGACGCCGGATCTCGCTGCCGATGTAATTCCGAAAAACATCATCATGATCGGATCTACTGGCATCGGCAAAACTGAGATCGCCCGCCGTCTCGCGCGCATGTCAAACTCGCCTTTTCTGAAAGTCGAGGCCTCAAAGTTTACTGAAGTCGGCTATGTAGGGCGTGACGTAGAAAGCATGATCCGCGATTTAACGGAAATCGCCGTTGAGATGACGCGTCAGGAAAAGATCGAAGAGATCGCAGATAAGGCGGAGCTGAATGTCGAAGAACGAATCCTGGACTTACTTCTGCCGCCGCCAAAGGCATCGAGCGGCGGGTCTTTCTTTGATTTCGAGTCCGCCGACAGCGCGCCGCCCGCAGTCGTGAATGAACCGATACCCATCGACGAGAATTTCAGCCGCACGCGGGAAAAGTTGCGGACGCAACTGCGCGCGGGAAAGCTCGACAATCGGCTGGTTGAGCTGGAGGTACGCGAGAAAAATTTCCCGACGATTGAGTTTGCCGGCCCGATGGGCGTTGAAGAGATGGGCATCAACATGAAAGACATGTTGGGCAATCTTTTTCAGGGCCGCACCAAGCGCCGCAAGTTGCGCGTCGATGAAGCCATGGAATACCTGATGCAGGAAGAGGAAGAACGCCTTATCGACATGGACGCCGTGGCCCGCGCTGCGCTCGAGCGGGTCGAGTCGGCGGGCATTATTTTCCTCGACGAGATTGACAAGATTGCCGGCCGCGAATCAGGTCATGGGCCTGACGTTTCACGCGAAGGTGTTCAACGTGACATTCTGCCTATCGTTGAGGGCACAACCGTGAATACCCGCTACGGCATGGTGCGCACGGATCATATTCTGTTCATCGCGGCGGGGGCTTTCCATGTTTCGAAGCCTTCGGACCTGATTCCCGAACTCCAGGGCCGTTTTCCAATCCGCGTGGAACTCGAGTCGTTGACGATCGATGATTTCAAACGAATTCTAACGGAACCAAAGAATTCCCTGGTCAGGCAATACAAGGCTTTGATGGAAACTGAAGGCGTGAAGATCGACTTCACTGATGATGCGATTTCGTCGATTGCCAACTTTGCCGCACGCGTCAATCAGCAAACTGAGGATATCGGCGCCCGCCGGTTGCATACAATTATGGAGAAGTTGCTGGATGAAATCAGCTTTGAGGGACCGGATCTGGAGCCGAAGGATCAATCAATTGATGCCAGGTATGTCAATTCGATGCTGGCTGAAACTGTTAAGGACCAGGACTTAAGCCGCTATATTCTCTGACACCTCTTTTAATCTTCGTGCCGATCAATTTCGTAACTTTGACCAGGCGTACACCAGTCTCGCGCCAACTGGTGATATTGCTGATCGCAATCTCTGGTTTGTCGCTGGCGCCAACGTGCGGAAAGCGCAAACCTCCGTTGCCGCCCGTCGAACGAATCGCCCAACGCACCGAACTGTTGTCAGGAGTGCAGCGCGGTAACCAGGTCATTTTGAGCTGGCCGGCGCCCCGACGCAACGCCCCCGACAATAGCGTACAGAGCATCCGCCGCATCGACGTTTATCGGGTGGCCGAAAAACCAACCGCTCCCCTCCCGCTAACTGAAGATGAATTCGCGGATCGCGCGAACCTGGTTGGCTCGGTTACGTACGAAGAGATCAGAAAAGGCACAGAGAGCCTCACCTATATCGACACGCTCGAGCTGGCCGGGCAGCCGGCTCGTTTGCGTTATGCAATTCGTTATGTGAACGCCGCTGGTGAACGGGCGGCTTTTTCGAACTTTCTCTTGATCGAGCCGGCCGCAAGAATTGCTGAGCCGCCGGCAATAATTAAGACCGGCAATGAGCTATCTGAAAGCCTGATCACAATCACCTGGCAAGCTCCGAAAACAAACATCGATGGCTCAACTCCGGTAAACCTGCTGGGCTATAACATCTATCGCACTACGGCGTCCCAGAAGGAGATGAGTCAAGCTCCCGTCAATCAGGCGCTGAATACCGAGACGCAATATCAGGACAAGAATTTCAAATTCGGCGAGCGATACACCTACATTGTGCGGGCAGTTTCGCTTGGCACCCAGGGCGGGCAGGTCGAAAGCCTCAACTCGAATTCACTTGAGGTGGCGCCGGTTGATATCTATCCGCCTCAAAAACCAGGCCCCGTCTCTCCCGGGCCTGCGCAGGGGCGTATTTCACTGTTCTGGCCGGCTAATTCCGAGGCCGATCTCGCCGGCTACTACATCTATCGTTCCCTGGATCCGAATCAGTCGAAGCCGTGGACCAAATTAACGGCAACGTTGTACACGCGCACGACTTTCACGGATGAGAACGTCGAAACCGGCAAAACTTACTATTACTATATCGTGGCAGTTGATAACGCCGGTAACCTTAGCGTGCCATCAGACATCGTGTCAGAAACCGCACCCTAAGCAGTGCAAGGTCTTTTAGGGAGTGCAGGCCTCTTTGCCTGCGGTACGCGACCATCCCGCTCGCTGATTGATCGTCAATCAATGCGCATCTGTCGTTTCACATCGCTGTCACTTCCGCCTCGCTTCGGGGTCATCGAAGACGATGCTATTCGACCATTCGCCGCAGGTGAAACAAGTGAATATTTCGCTTCTCGTCAGGCTGATCGAGCCGTCCTGCTGTCCGAAGCGACGTTGCTGGCCCCAGTAACGCCCTCAAAGATCATCTGCGTGGGCCGTAATTACAAGGATCATGCGGCCGAGTTAGGCAATCCGATGCCCCCCGAGCCTTTGCTGTTTCTAAAGGCGCCCTCCGCGATTATCGGCAACGGCGAACGGATAGTTTTGCCGAAAGAATCATCTGACGTTCAGCATGAGGGCGAGCTGGGTATAGTGATAGGGCGTAAGGCACATAATGTTGCGGATGATGAAGACGCGCTGGATTATGTCTTCGGCTACACTTGCGTCAACGATGTTACCGCGCGCGACCTGCAGAAAAGAGATGTTCAATTCACGCGGGCAAAATCGTTCGACACCTTCTGCCCGGTTGGTCCTTTCATCGTCAACGATCTTGATCCCCGCGATTTGGAAGTTACGACGCGCGTGAATAACGAGATTCGGCAGCAGGGCCGAACTTCGGCGATGGCTTTCTCAATTCCCTTCCTCGTTCGTTACATTTCCCGGATCATGACCCTGCTTCCCGGCGATTTGATTTCAACCGGGACACCTGCTGGAGTCTCGACCTTGCGCGCCGGCGATGTGGTCGAGATCGAAGTCAGCGGTGTCGGAACACTCCGAAATGACGTTCGCGCGAGCCACGCCTGACGTTTCGATCCAATGCTTCCTGTAGGACAAGAAAAAGCCCGATCCACATAAAAGCCCGGTCCACGTAAAAGTGAACCGGGCTCCTTCGAAATTGCTGACGCTTCAGGGCCGAGTGCCCAAAGAGTTAATATCGCGTCAGATTCAGAATCAGGTTGAGAACATCACCGAGGATGCTGTAACTGCCGTTTGAGTAAGCACCATACTGGTAGCGCCCGTAGTAGCCATCTTCATAACCGCGACGGAAGCCTTCGCGGAAGTAATACTGATACTCCCCGAGATCGACGTAGTATCCATCATAACCGTATGTCGCATCGCCAAAGGCTTCGGAGGAATCATAATCGAACCTCCAGCCGTCTTCGCGATCGGCCTGGCCCGCATTGTAACCTTCCTCGTAACCAAGGCTCACGGCGCGACGCAGCATGTCGGCGCCGTATTGGTTGAGATAGTAGGACTGGCCTCCGCGGTAGTATTGATAGTTCGGTGTTCCGTAATCGTAATAGTTGAAGCTTTGCAGCCGAAGTTGATCCTGCCGCAAGCGTTGCCAATAGCGCTGTTGAAAGCGCCATTGATTCATGCGTCGCTGTTGCTGCAGCCAAAGCTGGTTCTGCTGCCAGGCGCGATTACGCTCTGCGTCTCGCCGGCGAAATTCATCGCGACGTTGAGTCCACATCTGTTGCTCGCGACTACGCCATTCATCACGGCCAATCGTCTGAGCCGGCGAGCGACGAAATGCGCCGCGCTGGTCCAGGACTGCTCGATCAGCCGGCTGAACCTGACGCTGTTGTTCAAGAACGCGTCTTTGTTCTTCGTTCTGCCGCCGACCGTCCCATTGACGCGGCTGTTGCGATCGCAGTTCTGTCTGGCGCCTTTGCTGATCTGCCTGACGCTGTTGTTCAAGAACCCGTTGCTGTTCGCCGCGCTGGCGTTGCTGGGCTTCCCACTGGCGGCGCTGCTCTAATTGTTGCTGTTGTTGTTGGCTGTTGTTGTTGAGCTTGCCTTTGCTGCTCCCATTGGCGGCGCTGCTCTAATTGTTGCTGTTGTTGTTGACCTTGCCTTTGCTGCTCCCATTGGCGGCGCTGCTCTGACTGTTGCTGCTGTTGGGCCTGTCGTTGCTGCTGATCATTTGCGCGGCGCTGCTCTTGTTCCTGACGCCGCTGCTGGCCCTGTTCATTGCCGCCTCCGCGGCGTTTTTCGTTCTGAGGCTGTTGGGACTGAGGCTGTTGGGACTGAGACTGTTGGTCATTATCTTTCTTTTGCCGGTCCCAGCGGCCCTGCGCGCTGGCCAGACCGCTCGCGCCTACCAACGAAATGGCGCCGATCGTGAGGACCAGCCCGGACGTCCTAAAATATTTCTTCTTCATAACTACCTCCATGGATTGGCTGAGGGGAAAGTGATTGCCCCATTCAATTCGCAATTACTATTCCAACAATTATTTATGTGACTTCAGTCATTAGTTGGACATCGAATTGACACGATATCGTTCCTCGATAAACCGTATCGGGCGCATTCGAGGGCTCCTGACCGGGAAATTGTTGGCGTGTGCTGTTAATCTCAGCGCGTTTCGCTTATATTTGGTTCACCACTGAAATTCAGGAGGCGCTTATGAAGTTCTTTCTCGACACCGCGAATCTCGATGAGATCCGCAAGGCGGCCGCACTCGGCCTGTGCGATGGTGTGACAACAAACCCAACCCTGGTATCAAAAGAAGGCAATGTGGATTTCAAAGAGCATATTGCCGACATTTGCAAGATCGTATCGGGACCTGTTTCAGCCGAGGTCACTACCGCGGTCAAGGATGAAATGCTCAAGCAGGGACGTGAATACGTGAAGATTGCACCGAACGTGGTCATTAAGTGCCCGCTCACGGCCGATGGTCTGGAGGCGACACGAATTTTGAATGACGAAGGAATCAAGGTGAACGTCACACTGTGCTTTTCGGCGGCTCAGGCAATTTGTGCCGCGAAGGCCGGTGCATCGTTCATCAGTCCGTTTCTGGGCCGGTTGGATGACATCGGCGAGAACGGGCTGGAACTCCTCTCGGACATCGTTGAGATTTACCGCAATTATGGCTGGAAGACCGAAGTGCTGGCGGCCAGTCTGCGACACCCTATTCACGTGATCGAAGCAGCGCGGATCGGCGCCGACATTGGCACCATGCCGTACAAAGTGTTCGAGCAATTACTTAAGCATCCACTGACCGATAAAGGTCAGGACCAATTTCTTGCCGATTGGAAGAAGACCACCGCGGCCAAAGCTTGATTGCAGAGGTTAGAGGCTGGATGTCAGATGTCGGAACACGAACGAAATCTCTCGCTCGAATCTGATTCTGTGTGTGCCTCCGGGCGCGCAGGCGCCCGTCCAACCTCTGGTCTCCGGCCTTCGGCCTCAGTTGTTGAAGCTCGCGGCCTCACAAAAATCTACGGCACTCAGCGCGCTGTCAGCTCCATCGACTTTTCCGTAAAGCGTGGCGAGACCTTTGGCCTACTCGGGCCAAACGGGGCCGGTAAGTCCACCACGATGCGTATGATTGCGTGTCGCACGCCCCTTACATCGGGTGAACTCCTGGTGGAAGATCTCGATGTCCGGACGCACGGGCGGCAGGTTCGCTCGCTCATCGGTGTCGTTCCCCAGGACAACAATCTGGACCCCGATTTAAATGTCGTACGGAATCTGGTTGTGTACGCGAGCTATTATCGTATTCCAAAGAAGCAAGCCACGGAACGCGCTGATGAATTGCTTCACTTCATCGGGATGAGCGAACGCGCTGGCGCCAGGATTGATCACCTGTCAGGCGGCATGAAGCGGCGCCTGATGATCGCCAGAGCATTACTGCATGAGCCGAAGTTGCTGGTTCTGGATGAACCGACAACCGGACTTGATCCACAAGTGCGTCAGGAAATTTGGCAGAAGCTGGAAGAACTTCGGCGGGTGAGCGGGGTCACGATTCTCCTCTCCACACATTACATGGAAGAAGCCGAGAAACTTTGTGAGCGGCTGGTGGTTATCGATCATGGCAAAATTCTTGCCAGATCCGCGACGCGGGTGATCTGCCGTTACGCGCAACAAGTAACGGTATCAGCGCGGTCGTGCGTAACAACGCGCATTATTATTTCGCCGCCGACGCTGAAATTCTTACGCCGATAATGAACAAGTACGAAGGCCGGCGTCGCATGATTCGCCTGTCGAATTTGGAAGACGTGTTTTTGCAACTCGTGAGTGATAACGAGTCAGAATCCCGACCTGTCGGGACAGCGGGCGGTTGATCGGTGGTCACAGGAGGAGGCAGAAACCCGACCGTGAGGGAGGGTGCGGACGTCAGTACCATCTGCGTCAACAGATTGGTCATAAGGTTCACCACGGAATGACTTGATGCTCGGCGATCTAATTACGGTACGCGTTTTCAAGTACGACGGCACTGAGTATCGTAACTGGAGCGCCCACGTCGCGCGCCGGGAGGCGGCGCTCATCGTGCTTGACGCAGAATTTGAAATCGATATTGCGCATCATCTGCTGGGGCACATCGCGCGCGGCACACGCACGATTGAGTATTACTGGCTCGATCGCTGGTACAACGTCTTCCGCTTTCTAAATGACGGCGGGACGACGCGACTCTATTACTGCAACATCAACATGCCGCCCCAGGTCGAAAGCGCCGTCTTGAGTTATGTCGATCTCGACATCGACATCCTGGTGCAGCCGAATTTGTCCTATCAGGTTCTTGACCGTAACGAGTTTGAGTCGAACGCCAGGAAGTATGGTTATTCTGATGAGGTCAAACAACATGCCCGCGCCGCAGTAGACGAGGTAGTGAGTCTGATCGAAATACCTAAGTTCCCTTTTTCCGAAATGCCTTAATCATGGATATCTGCGGCCACTGTGTTAATTGTCCGCGATGATGCTAGCTGCCGGTCATATCAACTTTCGCGACGGGCTCGCCGTTTGGCGACGTAATATCGTGGTGCATTTACGAGTATGGAAACTCAATCTGGTTGCGCCAATCATCGAGCCTGTCATTTCGGTCCTCGGTTTCGGTTGGGGCATTGGCGCGCTGGTAGTCGGCCGGGTCGCCGGAATTTCGTATCTATCCTTCGCGGGCGCGGGGCTGCTCGGCATCACGGTCCTGATGCGGGCAATGTTCGAGACGACTTATGCGTCCTATTTCCGCATGGTCTATCAGTCGACTTACGACGCAATCCTGGCCACGCCGGTCGACGCCGAATCCCTGGCTTTCGCAGAGATACTCTGGGCTATTACACATGGGTTGTTCGACACGGTGATTATCATGGTGGTGTTGACTGTTTTCGGCGCCGCAACTTCGCCGTGGGCCGTGTTCGCGCCGCTGCCGCTGTTGATGGGAGCGACCTTCATGGCCGGCCTGTCGCTGGGAGTCACCGCGCACGTCCATGACATCGACGCTTTCAATGTGTACATGGCCATTTTCTTTTCAACGATGTATATATCGGGTGCGTTCTTCCCTCTCGACGTGCTCCCCGTGTGGTTGCAGATTCCGGCCCGTATCTTACCGATGACAGAATCGATTGAGCTGACCCGCGCTTTCCTAACGGGCCGTTTCCTCACGCGGCACGCATACGAGGCGGCTTATCTGATAATATCTGCAGTGATCGCCTGTGAATGGGCGATGAGGAGTTTACGCCGGAGAATGGTAGCCTAAGGGGGCAGAAGTCAGTAGATAATTGTTAGTTGTTCGCCCTGGGACGTCACGCATCACGTCTTCAGAAATGCAACTGACAACTAACAACTAACCACTGACAACTATCGATGTCTTCCCAAAAACAACAGCCGGTGAAACTATCCAAGCTTGACCAGCTTCGCGAGCGCGAGCGACGAGCTGAGGCCGGCGGCGGCGCCGCGCGCATTGAGAAGCAGCATGCCGCGGGAAAGATGACGGCGCGTGAACGCATCGATTTTCTGCTCGATGAAAGAACGTTTCAGGAGTTCGACAGACTGGTCGAGCATCGTTCTCGTGATTTTGGATTGGAAGAGCAAATTTATCCGGGCGATGGAGTCGTGACCGGCCACGGACTAATCGATGGCCGGAAAGTTTTTGTCTTCGCCCAGGACTTCACAGTCTTTGGCGGTTCCCTCTCCGAAACGCACGCGGAAAAGATCTGCAAAGTCATGGATCTCGCAATGAAGGTCGGTGCGCCAATTATCGGTTTGAATGACTCCGGCGGCGCCCGCATTCAGGAGGGCGTCGTAAGCCTTGGCGGCTATGCAGATATCTTTCTTCGCAATACTTTGGCAAGCGGCGTTGTGCCACAAATCAGCTGCATCATGGGTCCCTGCGCCGGCGGCGCCGTTTACAGTCCGGCAATCACTGATTTCAACATCATGGTCAAGGATACATCGTACATGTTCATCACGGGGCCCGACGTGATCAAGACCGTGACGCATGAAGACGTGACCAAGGAAGAACTCGGCGGCGCCGCAACACACAATCGCAAATCTGGTGTGGCCCACTTCTCTGCTGACTCTGATGAACACGCGCTGCGTATGGTGCGCGAACTTCTTTCCTTCGTGCCCTCGAATAATGTCGATGATCCGCCGCGCCTCGCGCCGACTGATTCAGCAGAGAGAATCGAGCCGAAGCTGAATTCAATTGTGCCGGAAGCGTCGAATCAACCCTACGACATTCGCGAAGTGATCGATTTGATTGTCGACGATGGATACTTCTTTGAAGTACATCGCGACTATGCGCCAAACATTGTTATCGGTTTCGCGCGTCTCGATGGGCGGCCGGTGGGTATCGTGGCCAATCAGCCGGCGTATCTCGCCGGCGTTCTGGACATCGACAGCTCGATCAAAGGAGCGCGCTTTGTGCGCTTCTGCGATTGCTTCAATATTCCTCTCGTCACTTTTGAGGACGTCCCCGGATTTCTTCCCGGCATTTCTCAGGAACATGGCGGCATTATTAAGCACGGCGCGAAGCTCCTGTATGCGTTTGCGGAAGCGACCGTTCCCAAGGTCACGGTAATAACGCGCAAGGCTTACGGCGGCGCATACTGTGTGATGGGTTCAAAACATATTCGCACCGACATCAACTTCGCCTGGCCTTCAGCGGAGATCGCTGTGATGGGTCCGGAAGGCGCAGTCGATATTTTATATCGGCGCGAACTTACCGACGCTTCGGATAAGGCATCAGCACGCCGATCCCGCGTGAACGAATTTGAAGAGAAATTCGCCAATCCCTATGTCGCCGCTGAACGCGGTTTCATCGATGAAGTAATCGAGCCTTCCCAAACGAGACCCAAAGTGATCCGTGCCCTCGCCGTGCTCGAGAATAAGCGTGATCAAAACCCGCCGAAGAAGCATGGGAACATTCCGTTGTGAGACTATATATATCTCACAGTTTCAAATAAGTAACTAGAGCTACTCTCAAACCGAATTGTTACCACTCAGGTCTGTGGCTTTAATATCCTCACCGGTCAGAACAATGTCGGCAAGACAGCGTTGCTTGAAGCTTTGAGCTTGCATTTTACGGCAATTCCACACCGGAGTCTTCGCTCTGTACCTTTGTTAGTGCTAGCGTCGCCCCCAGATCAGAGACTACTTTAGAACTAACAATTTCAAATGATGAGCTTCGAGAACTTTTGTTGGTGCCTAATTTCGCAGTTCTTCATCCCTGCGCCTGAACCAGGGTCAGACCTTGCCCGCAGCATTGGATTTAACCGCAATACCGATGATTATTGAGGGCGAACCGAGACTTAAGAACACTAATAGGCTGTATGTGCCAGACAGAGTTGGTCGCCACACAATCGTCTGGGAGAAGTATCACGGACGCTGGGTAATCATTCATGAACACGTTTCGAAGCCACTGTTTTAGGTAAGTCAATGGGCTGGATGAGGAAAAGGAACAAATATGCCTGCTTACAT
>WNGL01015530.1_pt1 | contig 13562 bp, 11 predicted proteins | sample 5400591 | NCBI WGS metagenome assembly WNGL01 (sample SAMN13153377, study PRJNA577476) | soil metagenome | isolation source: 80 cm soil or saprolite under Garry oak tree replicate 1 | place: USA:California | collected 2016-06-15
AGATCGCGCGGCTGCAAGCATTACGCAGCCGCGCGCCCTTCTTTATGCTCGGATTGCTTTGATTGACACACAAACATACATCCACTAATAATGAATGCAAAATGCTGGAAATCAAAGAAGCGTCTTTCGAAAAGCTTGGCGAGGAAGCCAGTGAAGAAAAGTCTCTGAAGTCCTCCTCGAAGCGTCTGACCGAGCGCAAGCCAAGCTTTCAAACTGTCTCTCTAGAGGAGGTGAACCGGCTTTACACTCAAGCCGATATTGCTCACCTTGACGTCGATCGCGATCTTTCATTTCCTGGGCAGTTCCCTTACACACGAGGCATCCACGCTACAGGCTACCGCGGCAAGCTCTGGACAATGCGTCAGTTCGCCGGCTTTGGCACACCCGAACAGACAAACGCCAGATTCAAGTACCTAACGAGGGAGGGGCAAACGGGGCTCTCAGTCGCTTACGATCTTCCGGCCCTTATGGGTTACGACGCGGACTCTCCGCTTTCAGAAGGTGAAGTTGGGAAATGTGGGGTGGCAGTTTCCTCGCTCGCTGACATGGAAGCGCTCTTTGATGGCATTCCTCTCGAAGGCGTGACCGTTTCTCAAACTATCAACGCGCCTGCATCGATCTTTCTCGCTATGTATTTGGTCGTCGCCGAACAACAAGGAGCGGATTGGAAAAAGATCTCAGGCACACTACAAAACGACATTCTCAAGGAGTACATAGCTCAGAAGGAGTGGATTTATCCCATCCGCTCCGCGATGAAATTAGTCGTCGACACTATCGAATTCTGTACAAACCACGTCCCACGGTACAACCCAGTTTCAGTGAGCGGTTATCACATACGTGAAGCAGGCGCTACTGCTTTGCAGGAGCTTGCGTTCACCCTCCGGGACGGAATCGAATACGTTGAGTGGGGCGTGCGCGCCGGGCTCGACATTGAGCGATTCGTTCCGCGCATCTCTTTCTTCTTCAACGCGCATAATGATTTCTTCGAGGAAATCGCCAAGTACCGAGCCGCGCGTCGCATTTGGGCGCGGGTGATGCGCGATCACTTTGGCGCGAAAAACGAACGCACGATGCAATTGCGATTTCACACCCAAACAGCGGGAGTGTCGCTCACGGTGCAGCAACCGGTTAATAACATTGTCCGCGTTGCAATCCAAGCTCTCGCCGGGGTCTTAGGCGGCACGCAGTCGCTGCATACTGACGCGTATGACGAGGCATTGGCGTTACCGACAGACAGAGCCGCGCTGATCGCTTTGCGAACTCAACAAATAATCGCCGAAGAGACCGGCGTCGCAAACACCGTCGATCCTCTGGGCGGTTCCTACTTCATCGAAGCATTGACGCAGAAGATGGAAGATGGCGCGCGCGACTACTTCGATCGGATCGACGCTATGGGTGGCATGGTAGAAGCCGTCGAGAAAGGTTTTCCGCAACGTGAGATTCAAGACTCAGCCTATCAGTATCAGAAGGCCTTGGAGCGCGGTGAGCAGTCGATCGTTGGCGTGAATAAGTACGCCATGCAGGACGAACCTCAGGAAGTCCCAACTCTGGTCATTGACGAATCAGTCCGAAGTCATCAGATTGCGCGTCTTGAGCAAACGAAGGCACGGAGGGACAACGGCTCAGTTGTAAAAGCCCTTGATAATTTGAAGAACGCTGCCGAGCGTGGAGAGAACACAATGCCGGCGACCATAGAAGCTGTCCGCGCTTACGCGACGCTCGGTGAGATTTGCTCAGCCCTTCGCGATGTCTACGGCGTTTATGAGGAGCCGGCGATTTAATAACTCGTTGGTCTCAACTGAAAATACATTAGTGAAGGTGAAATGGACCGAGGTAGGATTCGAGTTTTAGTTGCCAAGCCAGGTCTAGATGGCCATGATCGCGGCGCCAAAGTGATTGCGCGCGCGTTGCGCGACGCGGGCATGGAGGTCATTTACACGGGGCTGCGCCAAACGCCCGAGATGATCGCCGCGGCGGCTTTGCAAGAGGACGTCGATGCCGTCGGCGTATCAATCCTCAGCGGCGCGCATAACACGCTTTGCCCGCGCATCGTCTCCCTCTTGCGCGAGCAGGGAATGAACGATTGCCTCGTCGTTCTAGGAGGTATTGTCCCTCAAGAAGACATTCCGAAATTGAAAGAGCAAGGCGTCGCCGAAATTTTTCTCCCGGGCACGTCGACCCAAGACATCGTAAGGTTTTTGCGAGAAAACGTTCGACCTCGAGAATAGCAGATTTCTCTCGTCATAAAACCTTCTGGAATGAATGATCACTCCTTAGTTAAGAAGCGTTCAAGCCCCTTCTTACAATCTTCCGTCATTCGACCAATTACATTCGTATCGGATCCGCACTGCAATGCACCCTCGAAATCCAATCCGTCGATTTGATAAAGAAGTCTTTTCGACAAACTTACTGCTGAGCGGCTTACTTTTTGGAATCGTCGTACGAAGGCCCTGACTTCATCGGCGAATGTCTCGTCGTCAAAGACCCGATTGACCAAACCCAACTCTAAAGCTTCTTCTGCTCCGATCTCGGCGCCAAGCGTCAGCAGTTCAAAGGCTCTTTTTTCGGAAACGTTGCGTCGCAGGATAGCCATGACCATTGCGGGTACGAAGCCAATTTTGACTTCTGGATAACCAAACTGAGCGGAACGCTCCGCCAGGACGAGGTCGCATGCGGTCGCGAGTCCGCAGCCCCCGGCGAGTGCCCTGCCGCGCACCGCAGCAACTACTGGTACGCGAATCTGACGAATCAACGTAAAGACTTCCAACAAAGACTGGGCATCCTCGAGATTATCAGCAACGGATGCAGTCGAGATTTTCTGCAGGGCTTGCAGGTCCGCACCGGAGCAAAAATCCGATCCAGCTCCCGTGAGAATCGCCACGCGTACGTCCGGATCGTGGTCGGCGCGACGCAACGCGAGTTTGAGCGCCTCGATGACTTCCGCATTTAGCGCGTTACGCTGCGCCGGCCGGTTCAGCGTGATGCGCGCGATCGCATCGCGAACTTCATAAAGAATTGATTCTTCAGATTCCATCGTCTCCTTTCTTCAAGGCTTCAGCGCGCAAGACTCAAAGCTCCGGGGTTCTTAGCGGTCCAATCCCAAATCCTTCGCTTCTTCCTCGCCGACTTCGATTTCCAACCGCAACAGCGCCGTCGAAAAAGTCTTCCCCTGCGCGTCAGTCATCAGCGAAAGCGTGCCGCCCCCGCCGAGACTTTCGTGCAACAAGAAGTTTAGCGCGCCGAGATTCGGTAACTCGAATCGTTCCACTTCGCCTTTGCAAATGCCTTTGAAATGTTCTTTGATACGCGCCGCGGTCACGTTTCGCGCGAGCAGCGGATAGAAGTCATCGCGCAAAGCGATTAGACCGACATTCGCGGTATCGCCCTTGTCGCCGGACCGCGCGTGCGCAAGCTTCGTGAGTTGAACCTTCATACTGATACAAACATTCTGAATCAGAACTCTTCGCGCCGTCTGCGTTAAAGTTAGACCTCCAAAATCTCAACGCGCGGTGTTATTTCACTCTTCGGAATCAGCGCCGGCCAGTACGCAACAATCTCTTCGACCTTTGGACGGCCACCCGCAAATCCGGTGACTGCCGGAGGACCAGTCAGAATCAGGGGCGCGATTTCTTTGGTGAATCTCTCAATCGTGGCGCGATCGTTACCGCGCACGCCCACGCGCAGTTGCACTTCCGCGAGATCGGGCGATGGCTCGCCGGCCAACCGGCCATGCGTCGCGTTCGCGCCCACGTATTCCGTCATAATCTGATCGAAGTGAAGACCGAGCCGATCAAGTCGCGCGCGCAGAATTCCGTCAGCAGCTTTCGCCTTTTCATAAGCGTCGGGCCAGGCGTAGACCAGGGTACCCACGGCTTTGTAGCCTGCTGAGTAACTGATCGAAACTTTCAAAGAATCAGTCGCCGCACGGCCTTTTATCCCGAAGACTCGCACACGATCGGCGCCATCATCCGCCAATTGAATCGTCGTGAAATCCGCGACGCAATCGGGCGTGATATATTCGCGCGGATCGCCCATCTCGTAAACCAACTGCTCTTTAATCGAAGGCACGTTAACCCGGCCACCGGTCCCTTCGTGTTTCGTAATAACGAAAGCTCCATCGGGCGAAGCTTCGGCGATGGGGAAGCCAACGTTCGCGAGATCGGGGATGGTCCTCCATTCGTACTGACAGTTTCCGCCGGAACATTGTGCCCCGCATTCGATGATGTGCCCAGCAATCGTCCCGGCCGCCAGTTTGTTCCAATCATCCGCAGCCCAGCGGAATTCATTAATCATCGGCGCAAGTGTCAAGCCAGTATCAGTAGCGCGTCCCGTAATAACGATTTGTGATCCTCCATCCAGAGCTTCGACAATAGGCTGCGCCCCGAGATAAGCATTCGCGCTCTGAATTCGATCCCGTACCGTTACCAACGGTTCACCCGTATCCATATTCCTTAATTCGATTCTCCGGCCCAGAAGATCATCGATCCGATCCATAATGTCGTCGCCGGTAACGATCCCAATCTTCAATTTACCCTGCAGTCCCAAGTCGCGCGCGGTTTCCTGCACGGCTTCGGCGCAACCTTCAACGTTCACGCCGCCGGCATTGGCGATAACCTTGATGTCCCGCTCGACGCAGGCGGCCAAAATCTGCTTCATCAGCGGCACAAAGTCACGCGCATAGCCGGCCGTACGATCGCGCGCTTTCTGCTTTTGCATGATCGACATTGTGACTTCGGCCAGATAGTCAAGCATCAGATAATCGATTGGTCCTCGTTCAACCTGGCTCACGGGCGCGTCGGGCAGATCCCCCCAGAATCCCTGGCCGGCGGCGATGCGAATCTTTGATTTCATTTCTTCAAAGTTTGTTTTGGCTCTCACAAGAAAGACACGGGAAATCGGTGGCGAAGATAGTACTGCAACGTGCCGCCTTTGCGGCAACGTACAATAAATATCTCACCACGTCCCGTGTCTGCGTGTCCGCGCGTCTTCGCGTCAGTCACTTCCAGACTACTGCTGAGGCGGTGGTGGCGGCGGCGCAGTAGTCTTTGGCTTCGGCTTATGGCGTCGCGGGGTCGTCTTCATTGAGCCTGCCGTACTAAACGAGAATGATCGCTTCTCTCCGGGAACACTCATCAACGTCACCCGATCGCCCATCTTGCGGACGCGCAAGGAAACCGCAGGCAGCGCGGGCGGCGGGTTTGGACTTGGCGTCGGCGGCGTTAGATCGCCGAACATCATTGTGGCGGCGGTGTATCCGCACGTGGTCACCGCAGTCACGCGACCAGACTGAGTTGCCGATCCTGCCGTCAGTGTGAAATTGGTTCCAGTGATCGTCAGTGTCGCGTCGCCCGTCAGTCCGGCGTCCGAATAATCTACTTTGCCTGTGTAAGTGCCGGAGAGATCGGTCTGCTCCTGTTGCATCGGATCGCAACGCCCAGTCTTTCTCGGAGCCGGCGTTGCTTCGGCGCTCGGGCCAGCCGCAGTCTCTGATTCCGTCGTCTTTGGTTTATGCCGGCGCGGTTTTTTCTTCGTGCTCGTATTACTGTTCGCCGTCGTCGTTGACATGTTCATATTCATATTCTGCGCCGAGGCTGCCAGGCCTGCCCCAACGAGAGCCGCCATTACAACGACCGCAAGTCCCAGAACTATCCTGTTGATGTTGCTCTTTCTCACGTTTCTTCTCCTTTGTTTGGTCTACGTAATCTTTGAAATCTGCGAATTATGCCAAAGCCGAAGGCAAAACAAACGGCCCCAGATGCGGACCTGAATAATTCAAACTCACGCGCAATGCAAGCTCAAGGGTGTCTCTGGTTTCTTCAGGCGCGATCACGGCATCGACAAACCCGCGTGCGGCAGCGTATTTCGCATCAAGCTCCTTTTCATAGTTCGCCCGCACGGCATTCATTTCTGCCGCAAGTTCTGTGCTTGGTTCTTTGCCCTTTGATCTCAGCCTTTCGAGTTCACTGCCGAAAACTGCCTGGACGGCAGAATCGCCCTCCATCACAGCCATGCGACCAGTGGGCCAACTGAAAATAAAGTCGGGGTCGAAGCCTTGTCCGGCCATCGCATAATATCCCGCACCTGACGCGTGGTTCACCGTCAAGACTATCTTTGGCACGATTGCCGTGGCCATCGCTTCCACGAACCGCGCGCCGGCGCGAATAATTCCCGAATGCTCCGCTTCCGGACCAACCATGAATCCGGAGACATCTTGAATGAAGACGAGTGGCGTGCGATGACGATTGCAAGTGTCGATGAAGTAAGCGACTTTCTCGGCCGATTCAGTGTAAATGATGCCGCCAAACTTCGGCGCGCCGCCGGCTGGATCGCGAAACATCCCGCGCGCGTTTGCAATTATGCCCACTTGTATTCCGCGAACACTCGCGTGGCCGGTGATAATCTCTTTCGCATAATCGGCCTGGAACTCGTCCAGGTGTCCTTCGTCCAACAGACATTCCAAAAGCTCGCGCATGCTGTAGGGTTGGCGATGATCTTCCGGAATTATTTCATAAATCCTTTCCGCCGGAGCGCCCGCATCCGCCGGAGCGCCCGCATCCGCCGGAGCGCCCGCATCCTTGCGGGTGGTTCGCAGGCTTTCAGCCTGCCGATTCGTTGGCAACTCCGAAACAAACTCTCTTATTTTCGCGATCGCCTCATCATCATTCTTAACTCGATAATGAGCTACCCCTGAAAGCTCATTATGCGTACGCGCGCCGCCGAGTGTTTCGTTATCAATCGTCTGACCCGTCGCGCCCTTCACCAAATTTGCTCCGCCCAAGCCCATGAACGAAGTACCTTCGACCATGATCATGATGTCCGAAAGCGCCGGCAGATATGCACCGCCTGCGATACACGGCCCCATCACTGCCGCAATCTGCGGGACTCTTAGATATCGCCGCATGATCGAGTTGTAATAGAAAATGCGCGAGGCGCCATACTGGCCTGGAAAGACGCCACCCTGATAAGGAAGATTTACGCCCGCCGAATCGACGAGGTAAATAATCGGCACGCGCGACCGCATGGCAATCTCTTGCGCGCGCAGAATCTTCTTGATTGTCTCGGGCCACCACGATCCGGCTTTGACGGTCGCATCATTGGCGACAACGACAACTTCCCTTCCACCCACGCGTCCGATCGTAGTCACCACTCCAGCAGCGGGTGCCGCGCCATCATATTGATCGTAAGCAACCAGCAATCCGACTTCCTGTCTGAAGAAATCCTTATCGAGAAGAAGATCGATTCGTTCTCGTGCCGTAAGTTTATGGGCTTTGTGTTGCTTCTCGATCTTCTCCAATCCACCGCCAAGACGTAGTCTCGCTTCCAAGTCGTGAAGCTCGTTCGTTAGCTCACGCAGTCTGGTACGTTGATGTTGGGATTTTGAAAGGGGCATGTTCGAAGAAGGCGTTCTGGCTTCTTCCTTTTCAACGGCAGACCTTGCGACTCTGGATAGTGGTCGCACCTTGAATCCGGAAGTGGGCACTACTTCAGACTCCGTCTCAGCCATGTCGAGCCTCAGATGACTCCTGACTTCTGACTCGAACTAGCGAAAATTTAACGATTAACTTGGAATGAAAATATCACAGATCAAACCTGAAGATCATCCGCAACCACGACGGACGCTCTGCCCACTTGAGTGAGAGTCAGCAATTCTGCTTAAAATAGGCGCATGCAAATCTGTCCACGCTGCGGCAGCACACGCGTTCGTCATGGCTACGGTCGCGAGCGTTTTGGTTTAAGACTTATCGGAGTGCGCGAGTTGTTGTGCAATCAATGCAATCTTAGCTTCACTCGCTTCGTGCTCCCGGGCATGATGCCAAAGTCGAGCCATCATAGTAAGAAGCGCCGCAACCACGAAGCCAAAGACGTGACCCCTCCCGCTAGCGCGCAATCGACCGCTCCTGCTAGCGAGCAATCGAACCCTCCTATTAGCCCGCAATCGACCGCTCCTGTTAGCGCGCAGTCGAGTGGGAAACGTCATCGCCAGAGAAACAGGCGTTCCAAGCAATGCCCGCGATGCGACGGCAAGAACGTTCATCGTTCCAGCAGACGAGGAATACGCGAGCACGCCATCTCAATTTTTTCACTCTATCCGTATCGATGCCACGACTGCGACAAGAGGTTTTACGTCCGGCGCACTGTGTAAGAGGATCAAAAACCGAGCCTGGCGGATTGATCGAGAACGCAAAGCGGCACCTGACCAGGTTAATTTCGGATCGGCGATTCGGATCGCGGTGGTTTTTCCACTAGCCCAGGCGTTCACGCCTGGGAAACGAAGCGCATGAAAATTCCTGCAGCCCATTCATGGGCTTTTTTCGTCTTAAAGCATTTAGGTGGTCGGCTGAAGCCAAAACAAAGAAACCTCCTGAAGGAGGTTACCTAAATTCATTCTGCTCAATTTTCCCAGGCGTGAAAAGTCCGTGTCAAAAGTCAAAGATGCCATCGGCTTTAGCCGCGTGGAGATTCAATTTCAACCTATACTCGAGCGAACTAGCCCGAAACTGAAACTCCGCCGGCTGAAGCACGGCGGTATCCAAACAGAAAAGTTTGCTCCTGGTTAGGTTAAAGTTGATGAACAGTTTTGACACACGCTCTGAACGCCTGGGCTAGAGAAAGTACTCTCTTCAACAGGATCCGCCTGACTACTTACCTCCACAGTGTCGCCTTCAAACCTTTAATATCAGCTCCGGACGGGACGCCTTCCAGGATAAGCACACGCCCGCCGCGCACCTCCATTGAGACGACACCTTCAGATGTAGAGAAGGACTTGGAGAAAGCCGAGGATTGAGCATTGACGGCAGGTTCTGTCGAAGTTGCATCGGGATAGCGCAATTCGGTTCGCTTGACATAAGCATCAAAGAATTCGTGCGCGTCGCTTTCAGTATCCCAAACCGAAAGTGAAACCAACATGGCCTCGCCTCGAGGCCCTTCGTAAAGCGCGAATCTATCACCACCCCAGCCCGCAGCAGCGCGGCGCGATTCCGCAGGCGACTTCAGGAACTGATCGAGAATTAAATAGAATCCCCACTCGCCATCGACGTCAGAGTCAAGCCTCTTCCAAGCGGGAGAGCGAGCCGTTGGTAAATCCTGACTGACGTCTGACCTCCGACCTCTGATTTCTGAGCTGCTCCTTCTATCGAGAACTGGCGCAACGTCCGGTAGCGTCACTCTCACGGGAGGCTCGTGCGCGAAGTACTTTTCCGGATGGAGAATTTGCTCGGTCGATTGCGGCAACTCAGTAAAGGCTTTCGACACGCGGTCCCATCCACCTTGTCTGTAAAGTCCGCTAACCCACTTCTGGCCATCTTGATAAGGGAATAGCAATGTCTCTCGCAACGCGCGCGGCGCCTTGTCCAACTCTTCCGAAGGCAGCCCTGTAGAACCCAGCGATTTAAGGAACGCCAGCGCGCGCAACGGATTGTTCGCGACGTACAGCGCCATCGCGAGCGTCGCGTCGCCTTCGATCAGCGCGTGCGCCGCCAGCTCAGCATCAGAGTCGCCTTTGGGCCAATGCTCGAAGCGGAGCAGGTTGAAGTGCTGATCCTGGAGCGCGTGCGTGAGTTCATGGGCCATGATCGGCTTTTGTCCATCGAGATCGATCCAGTCGGCGAGATGAAACTGCTGCGTCTTCGGATCGTAATAGCCGGCGACCTGTTCGGTCAGCAGGCGAATCATCAGCGCCCGATACTGAAAGTCAGCGGGCGCCAAGCCAAGTTTCCGCAAGGCAACTTCCGACGCGTGAGCCTGCGCCGCAGTCATATCTTCATCGAGATTCTTGATGAGCGTGCGTTCGATCTCTGCCCGCGACTGCGTCGAGCTTTGCACCGGACGGAGGATCGAGAGCTGCCGGATTCCGCTTGTCTCTTTGAGCACGTCAACGGTCGCCGCGATCAGAGCAGCGTTGCGGGCCCCAGAAGTCGTCGTTGCCGATTGCTGTGGCACACGTTGCGCCGAACCTGCCAGGCCAAGCGGTACGATAAATACGGCCAAAAAGCTTAGGAAAATCGGCACAAAGCGCGCAGAATGCAACCGCTTCGAGTCCTGAAATCGGAGCGCTCCAATTAAGAATTTCTTTGACATCTTCATAGTTCGCTTCTATAGTCCGCTAAAACGAATCATCAGTTTAGCAGACGAAGTAGTTCGTGGATAACTCTCTCCCGTTCAGAGAGGGTCGGGGTGAGAGCTTAGGCAATATATCTAATGAAGTTGCGATGATGAATCCGGACGAACAAGAATTTCAAAACGAGTGGCACGAGGCCCTCTTGCGCGTGCGCTATGCTGAGACCGACAAGATGGGTGTGGTCTATCACGCAAACTACCTCATCTGGTTTGAAATTGGCCGCACGGAGTTTTGTCGTGCCCGGGGTTTTTCCTACCGCGATCTGGAAGAGGACGAAAACGCTTTCCTGGTAGTTGCCGAAAGCTACTGTCGCTACAAAGCTCCCGCCTATTACGACGATGAGTTAATCGTCAGGACTCACATCACCGAACTGCGCCGCAGGTCCTTGCGCTTTGGCTATGAACTCGTCCGCGTCTCAGACGGCGTGGTCATAGCCGAAGGCGAAACCGGCCACGTCGTAACCGACGGCAGCGGTCGCGTGCGCACGCTGCCACAAGGATTTGCCGAACTGCTGCTGTCACCTCCGGTGGCGCCGGAAAACCAGGGTGAGCCGGTCCCCGAGATTTCGCCTGCCTAAGAGCGCCAGTAACTCAAAGAAGGCTCTAGTGTCGTCTGAGTGAGGCGAAAGAGGACTCCAGCATCAGAACCACGAGCGGCCGCGACAGGTTATCGGCGTCGCAGCGCGACGCCTTGAGTTTAGCTCGGCCTTTCAAGGCCAGGATCGATCACAAGAAATCAATTTCCGTCGCGTAGCGACAACTGAATGTTTCTCTCAATCTTCGCGCCGCGACGAATATCTGCCGACTCCCGTCCCCGGCGTTGAAGAGAGTGTGTCCAAAACTCGTGTCAGAACCCGGAGCGGTAGCGATGGGATCTAACAATTCCGCGAAACTTGATGATCCGGTCGCTACCGCTCTCGGTTCTGACACGGACTCTGAGACGCCGGGCTAAACTCATGTCGACGCCAGGCGTCGAAAGTCAAACAACTCAATGGAGGTTACGTCGATGACTTTGCGGACTCTCGGTTCCAATTTTCTTTCCTTTGCGCTTGGCGCTTTGCTCTTTGCCACGATCACTTCGACCGCGAACATTCAGGACGATCGCGCGGCTGATCGCGAAGCAATTCGCGCGCATATCGACAGCATCTTTCAGGCGTTCATCAAGAGAGACGCCGCGGCGCTGCGCGCGACACATGCACAGAACTGGCTCGGCTATCTGGAAGGTTCGCGCACGATGATTAAAGGCGTCGATGGTTACATGGAATGGAACGACGTCGATCCGAAGAGTGCATACGGCATGAAGAGCTACAAGATGCGCGAGTTCGACATGATCTTCAAAGGCGATGCCGCGTTTGTTTGCTTCGTCGCCGACGTCGAGTCCGTCACGCCCAACGGTCCGTACCATCGCGCGCTGCGCATTTCGGATTTCTACACGAAGACAAATGGCCAGTGGATACAGAACGGCAGCGACACCGCGCTCCATCAGGAATCGTTGGAAGAGCAGTTGGCGGCGCCGCGCCCTATGGGCGATCAAATGAAGAAGCGCCTGTTGGATGCCCGCGAAGCCGTCTGGCGCGCTTACTTCGCCGGCGATCGCGCCACACTCGAAAAACTGATCCCTGAAGAGACTGTAGCGATTGAATCCGGCGACAACATCTGGTCAAACCGCAAGACGATTCTCGACGGCGCAGCGGAGTTTGCGAAGAGCGGCGGCAAACTCGTCAAGCTCGAGTTCCCCAAGACCGAAATCCAGGTTTATGGCGCCACCGCAGTGGTGTACTCGAACTATGCGTACGAGCTGGAAACCGGCGGCCAACACCTCAACCAATCCGGCCGCGTCACCGAAGTAACCAATCCGGCCGCGTCACCGAAGTGTTCGTCCTGCGAAAGGGGCAATGGGTAAATCCGGGCTGGCATATGGATAGTGGGAAGTAAGAGCCTGCGGAGGAGTCTGTCGGGAAAAGCCGCAGAGCGGCGAAATGTTTATAGTGCGTGACTGCTTCCTATTCTGTCTTTCTTACGAATTGAGCAAAATGCGGCGCATTTTGCTCAATTCGTAAGATTGAAAACGGAAGAGAGCATCTGGGCTATAAACATTTCGTGCCTAACGGCACTTTTTCCGACAGACTCCGAAGCGGGTGACAGAATTTCGCAGCGTCCCGACACGTTATCGGTCGCTAACCTCCCAATCGTTGTCAAACCGCCCCGCTTTCTAATAGCATCAACGATGCTATGACAGTTACAACTGAAACCATGACCGGTGAGGAGATCGTTGAACTCTGTCGCCGGCACACACTCTTCGAATGGTCCGCTCAAGCCGCGGTGGATCCGATTCCCGTCGCGCGCGCCAAGGGCATCTACTTCTGGACGCCGGAAGACAAACGCTTCATCGACTTCAACAGCCAGTTGATGTGCGTCAATATCGGGCACGGCGACGAGCGGGTCATCCGCGCCATCAAAGAGCAGGCGGAGGTACTGCCTTACGCAAATCCGTTCATGGCGACAGACGTACGCGGGCGTCTGGCGGCCAAACTCGCCGAGATCACGCCGGGCGACATCGATGCTTTCTTCTTCACGAACGGCGGCGCCGAAGCAAACGAGAACGCGATCCGCATCGCGCGTCTTTTTACCGGCCGTCACAAAATCGGCGCGCGTTATCGTTCCTATCACGGCGGCACCGCGGGCGCGTTGACGCTGACCGGCGATCCGCGCCGCTGGGCCGCAGAGCCGGGCATTCCGGGAGTCTTTCGCATTCCTGAGTTCTATCACGGCGTCGACAAGAGAACAGAGACAGCCGAAGAAGTGCTCGCGCGCACTGAAGAGATCGTTCAACTCGAAGGCGCGAACACAATCGCGGCGATTATTGTCGAACCAGTAACGGGTACAAACGGCATCCTCATCCCACCCGACGGCTACCTGCAGGGCTTAAGAAAGTTATGCGACAAGTACGGCATCCTCTTAATTGCCGACGAAGTCATGGCCGGCTTCGGTCGTACCGGCGAATGGTTCTCGGTTGACCACTGGAAGGTCGAACCCGATCTGATCACCATCGCCAAGGGCTTGACCAGCGCGTACGTGCAACTCGGCGCAGTGGGCATGCGACGGCAAATCGCGGATCATTTCGCGAAGAACGTTTTCTACGGCGGGCTGACTTACAACAGCCATCCACTCGCGTGCGCCGCGGCGTTAGCCACCATCGCAGTGTATGAAGAAGACAACTTGATTGAACGCGCGCGCGAAATGGGTGTGGTGATGCGCGGCCTGCTCGAAGATCTGAAAGCTCGTCATCTTTCGGTGGGAGCGACGCGCAACCTTGGTCTCTTCGGCATCGTCGAGCTGGTGCGAAACCGCGAGACCCTGGAGCCGCTGGCGCCGTTCAATGGCACTTCGCCCGAAATGCAAGCCCTCGGAAAATACTTTCGGCAGGAGGGTCTCTATACGTTCGT
>WNGL01006684.1_pt1 | contig 13560 bp, 11 predicted proteins | sample 5400591 | NCBI WGS metagenome assembly WNGL01 (sample SAMN13153377, study PRJNA577476) | soil metagenome | isolation source: 80 cm soil or saprolite under Garry oak tree replicate 1 | place: USA:California | collected 2016-06-15
GCCGCATCCGGGCCGAAGTCCTGCTCGACTGCATCAGCCAGGTGACTGAGACCCAGGACAAATTCCCCGGCTTGCCGCGCGGCGCGCGCGCGGTGGAAATCGCCGACGGCAACACGGCCAATTACTTTCTCACCACCTTTGGCCGGGCGACGCGCACAACGGTATGTTCGTGCGAAGTCAAGACGGACCCGAACCTTTCGCAAGCGTTGCACCTGCTCAACGGCGACACTCTGCAAACCAAGATCGAACAAGGCGGCGTGGTCAAGAAACTCCTCAAACAAGGACAGGCGCCCGAACAAGTCATTGAGAACCTCTACCTCCGCTGCCTGGGCCGCAAACCGACGAGTGACGAGGCGGCCAAGCTCGAGGCATTCGTCAGCGCCGATACCAACCCTGAGCAGGTGTTGAACGACATCTTTTGGTCGCTGCTCAATGCCAAGGAATTTGTATTTAATCATTGATAGGATGGCGCCATGAACCGGCGAAAGTGCACGCACGCAGGCTTGAACAATCCTTTTCGTCTTCAGGCTGGATTGGTTTGCCGATTTGCACCAGGTAAGGATGCAGTCCCCTGCGTCCCTAGTACTGTGACAAATAAACTTCGCAACCTGGTAGGGCGCGTCACTCCGTGCGCGCCGCAACCTGCAAGCGATCTACCGAACGGCGCGCACGGAGTGACGCGCCCTACCCAGCCTCTTGACCATGTATCGAAATCTCTTTGTCGCCATACTAGCTTTCGTCTTCATGCTGGATTGCTTTGCGGATTTACACGGCCATCCGATTCTTCTCCCTCTCCCCTTCCGAAGGGGAGAAGGCTGGGGGTGAGGGGTCCCTTCGCCATTTTCGGAGTAGCACGCTGCCTGGCGCATCGCGCCCTTTGCCTATCCGCATTCTGCTTCTTGACCTCCCCGGCGTTCGCCCAGGAAAAAATCAGTTACCAGGACCACATTCTACCGCTGGTCGAAGCGAACTGCTCCAAGTGCCACAACGCGGACAAAAAAAAGGCGGATCTCGAACTGACCAGCTACCAAGGCGCACTCAAAGGCAGCGGTTCGGGCGCCATCCTGGTTGCAGGCAACCCGGAGGCGAGCAAGCTGTGGAAGGCCCTCACCCACGCCGAAGAGCCGTTCATGCCGCCCAACCGCCCCAAACTTGCCGACCAAGAACTGGAATTGTTTAGGAAATGGATCCTCGGCGGACTGCTCGAAACCGCAAGCGGCAAGCCCGTCGCTGCTTCCGCGCTGGCCATGGACCTCACTCTCAAGGCCGACATCAGCGGAAAGCCTGAAGGCTCGCCGCCAATGCCGGCGGAATTACCTCTCGAACCGGTCGTCCATACCGCGCGAATGGACGCCATCACCGGGTTGGCCAGCAGCCCCTGCGCGCCATTGATCGCCATCGCCGGCCAAAAGCAAGTCCTGCTGTTCCATAGCGATACCCTCGACCTGCTGGGTATCCTGCCCTTCACTGAAGGTCAGCCTGCTGAGGTGACTTTCAGCCGCAACGGCAGACTCCTGCTTGGCAGTGGCGGACGTGGCGCGAAGTCAGGTTGTGTGGTTGTGTGGGACACCCTGACTGGCGCGCGTCTGATGACCCTCGGTGGTGAATATGATACCGTCCTAACCGCGGATATCCGCCCCGACCAATCGCAGGTGGCGCTCGGCACCCCCAGCCGATTGGTGAAAATCTTCTCAACGAAGACCGGCGAGCTGCAGCACAAAATCAAGAAACACACCGATTGGGTCACAGCGGTCGCCTTTAGCCCCAATGGCCAGATGCTGGCCACCGCCGACCGCAACGGCGGCATCAGCCTTTGGGACCCGGACAACGCGCAAGAACTCTTCACTCTCGCCGGGCATAAATCCGCCGTCACAGCTTTGAGCTGGCGCAGCGATTCAAAGCTCCTGGTTTCCTCCAGCGAAGACAGCGCGGTGAAGCTTTGGGAAACCCAGGAGGGCAAGCAGGTCAAGAGCTGGACCGCCCATGCCGCGGGCGCCCTTTCCGTCAGTTACAGCCACGATGGCCGCCTCGTCACTTGCGGCCGGGATAACACCGTAAATTTGTGGGATGCCAACGGCAGCAAAGTGCGCAGCCTGGAACCATCGAGCGACCTCCCGCTACGGGCCGCCTTTAGCCACGATGGCAAACGCATTTTTTTGACTGACTTCTCGGGTCGCGTCACCGTTTGGCGCGCCAACGACGGCAAGCAGTTGGGCGAGTTGAACCCCAACGCGCTCCCGCTCGCCGACCAGCTTGCCGCCGCGCAAAAGCGCGTCAGTCAGCTCGAAGCCGCCCAAGCCAAAGTGACCAGGACCGAGGCCGAAAACCCCAACGTCGCCCTGGCCGAAGCCAAAGCAGCCGTCACCCGGCTGGAGGCAGCGCGACTCCTATCGTCGGTCTATCACGCCCGCGAGAGACTGGCAGCCAGGAAGCGTGAACAGCAGACAGCGGTCGCCATGATCGAAGCCGGCCAGCGCCCCAACGGAGACACAGCAAAAGAACTCTCAACTACTAAACGCTTGGCGGCAAAAGTTGCCCCCCAAACCAATGCTGCGCCGGTCGCGGCCAGCAAAGACCGCCCGGGAGCAAAGCAATTGGCTGCGGAGATCAAAGCTCAACAGTCGCAGCTTGATCAACTGCTGGCGCAGTACCATTCGCTGATCTCTGCTGCGCAGGAGATAGCTGATCCGGCCGGGCACTGATATTTTATGTAAGTGTTTAGGTCGCCGCACCGATTGACCCGGGACGGCGGCTTCCTCGCTGTTTCCAGTGCAACGCTTAAGGCCGAAGCACCAAGCTCCAAACCCCAAGCTCCAGAGAAACTCCAAATTTCAAGCTCCAACGCGGCGGTGATTAGGCGCCGTTCATTTGTTTGGATTCAACCAGATCGTTCGCCGGCCCACTTGACGCGCCGGGCTTGGAATCTGGAGCTTGGTGCTTCCCTGGAGCTTGGAGTTTGGCTTTTGGAGCTTCGTGCCGCGCGGATCCATCGAAAACAGCGCAGAACTCGGCGGCTACCTGAACAGTCACCATTTTATTGGCTGCTCCGTTGGCGAAGTAAACCAGCGGTCACAAACGGTTATTCACGGCGAACGCGTTTGCACTGCGTAGAGATGCGACATGGTGGCGACGTAGAGCACACCGTTTGCGGCGGTGGCGGTGGCACTGATCGGATCGCCGAGTTGTGTCGCGCTCAAGAGCTTTTTGGTCCTGCTGGCGGCGAAGACATATAAATCTCCGCTGCGCGTTCCCAGATACATTTTGCCGTCCGCAACCAGCGGAGAGGCCCAGACCTCCCCATTGAGGTCGTGGGTCCAGTATGGTTTGCCGGTGTCCGCGTTGAGGCAATGAACCATGTGTCCGCAGTCGGCAATGAATACCAGGCCGTCGTAAATTGCCGGGGTGGATAGGACGTGTCTTTGGAGAGGATAGGACCAGATCAGGCCATTGTCGGTGATGTCGCCGGTCCTGGTGGGGTCCATGCACTTGAGCCAGGCTTCATTCTTGCCCCACCAAAGGTCGCCCCCGCCGGCTACATAAAGCCGGTTTTTGTAGAAAACCGGCATAGCATAAAAGTTGCTCGGGCCTTCGCGCCGGTTGCTGTTGTATTTGTGACCATTCTCTTTGGGCGCAGTCGGATCGAAATCGAATTGCCAAACTCGGCGGAGAGAAGCGGATGCATGGAGCGACTGGGTATTGGAGATCGCTGTGAAAACCCGTTTCCCCTCCGCTTCATTACTCCGCGACCCCATCACTCCGTCTTGGATGGCATTAAACGCATAGACGATTCCATTTCCGGCGGCGAAAAAAACCAGCGCATGGCCGTTCACTGACGCCAACGATGGCGACGACCAGGTACAGTGAAAAATATTTGGAGCGATATGCTCGTCGTCGCGCGCGACAAGACGGCCAGTGTGTTTGTCGAGCACCACGAGGCTTGGCGCATCCGGCGCGCGGATGCGTTTGTGGGTGTTGTCAACGCCGGTGCCGGTGTTCAGATACAGATGGTCCCCGTGGATCAGAATCGAGCTGTGCGCGGCATCGTGCGACCAGATGCCCGCGCCGGTCGTCAGGTCAAAGCGCCAGATGGTGCCGGGGCTGCCATCGGCGGCGGCGTTAGGATCGAGACAGAGTACTTCCCCGCGATTGCTGACCACATAAACGCGCTCGCCCTCGACGGTCACGGGCGAGGCCATGCCGGTGTTGGGCCAATCAAAGTAAACGTCCTCCTCGCGTTTGGGCACCACCAGTTGCCAGAGGAGCCGGCCGGTTTTTTCGTCGAAGCACATCAACACGCCGCGGTCGCCCTGGTATTTGGGCTCGCGCGGCTGTCCGTTGTTCGTGCCGATATAGAGCCGGCCACCGGCAACCACCGGCGTGGAATGGGTTTCGGTGCCGACCTGAGCGGTCCACTTGATGTTCTTACCGGTCTTGGGGTCGAATGAATCGGGCAACCCGTGTTCGGTTGAAACCATGTTGCGCGACCAGGCTTGGCCCCATTGTGGTTGATCGGCTGCATGGAGCCTAACACACCAAACGCCGAGAACCAGGGAACCTCCAAAAAGCCGAAACCAGCGCCGAATCACAATTGCCGGTTCACCGCGCGGCGCAAAGGCTGTCGGGTCAGGCCTGTCCATATCGCATGCACCTGGCGCACTCTGGAGTGATTAGGAAGGCGAAAAAGAAGAACGTGTCCGCAAACAACGTCTTCATTTCCTGGGTCGGCCCTGCAGGTAGTGGTCATGGTTTCGGGCCATGTCCGTTGGGAGTCCTTTGGCCGATCCCGAAAAGGGCTTAAGGCGCTGTCCGAGACTGCGAGGCGTGGCGGGAGCCTCCACCGGCTCGACTGCCACTACGGTGCCGTCTTTGAGCGGCGGCGAGCCTTGGAGCACCACTACCCCGCCTTTGACTTTGCCTGTGTATTTCATAGCCTTTGCACTGTCGCACGGCTCGGCGAGATTGAGAAGAACTTTCCAGCGCGGTGGGGAGGCCCATAGCCAGGGCGCCTCAACTCATCCGTATGACCTTCCTTTGCGCAGGCGCACCTGTGCCGGCCCTGACGCGGTAAGATGGCGCTTGAAAGGCGGCAATGATCAGGCCCGCTTTGGCATCAAAACCGGAGCATTGGGGTCGAAGTGGCTGCGCAAGCGCCACTTTGGGCCGGAGTGCGCCCGTCCTCGGGCGCAGCGAGCACCGGTTGTTCCGATGCGTCCGATTCCACTGGGGCTCGCTCGCGTTCCGACATTGCTGCGCCCGAGGACGGGCGCACTCCGCCGAGGCGATCTCCCGCCGTCGCTGACCCAGTACCAATTTTTCCATTTTCTCCTTGCGCTTGTTTCCGGGCAAGGTTAAAATGGGTCAATAATAGCCCTTTAACCATCCAGAGCGTCCTATGAAAACGCCACTTAATGAGGGTGCCCAAGCAACCGGAAAAAGGAGTTCACCTCTCACAGCCTTCACGTTGATCGAACTGCTGGTCGTCATCGCCATTATAGCCATCCTTGCGGCGATGTTGTTGCCGGTGCTGGCCAGCGCTAAAGACAAAGCGCTGCGGACGACCTGCGTTGGCAACCAGAAGCAGATGGCGCTGGCCATGCGAATGTACGCCGAGGATTACAACGAACGGATGGCGTTCCCCAACTGGGACGGTGGCAACGCGACCGTACCCGGCTGGTGTTATGGCAGCATTGGCGGAACCATCCCCGACCCTGGTCCAGGAGGAGCTTACGAGAACAATCAGATTACTGCGTATAAGACAGGGCTTTGGTACTCGTACATGCCCAACCCAAAGACGTTCCTCTGTCCGGTGGACATTAAGAGTCCGACCTATCTGGCGAAGCCCGGTTCGCCGCTGCACCGGAACAACAGACTTTCCAGCTTCGTGATGAACGGGGCCGTGTGTGGTTACGGGCCTGGCGATCGCAGTTGCAAAACTACGCAGATCTGGAGTCCCATGTGCTATCTGCTTTGGGAACCTGACGAGAACAACCTGGGAAAGGGCAACCCGGGCGCATTTGATTTCAACGATGCGGCCAATTTCCCGAATGCCAGCGAAGGCATCGGCCGGCTTCATAGCAGGAAGGGCGGAACGATTATCGCCATCATGGGGCACGTGCAGTTTCTTACGCGCGTGCAGTTTCGACAGGACGGTGACACGCCTAACCGACAAGGGCCAGGACCAGGCGGTAAGACTTATCTGTGGTGGAGTCCCTTTAGCACCGATGGTCACTAAAGCCGATGGGATCTACGGGGGCTCGGCCGGGTCTCGATCCCGAGTGTGAGAGCCTTCCTAAACCTGAAGTTTGCGGCCATAATTGTGACTCTCACCTTGGCCGGGTGCGGCGGAAGCAAGCCGGGCGGACCGACGGCGAGCGACAGACAGAGTTTCGACAATGCCCCGCCCGAGTTGAAACAGGCCTGGGAAAAGGCATGGGAGGCCGACAAAGCCAATGATTATGTGGCGGCGGAAACTCTCCTGTACGCTCTGGTGCGCCAGCCGTTGTCCCCTCCGCAGAAGGCGGCGGTGGAGAAGGTGTTAACTTCGGTCAACCAGCGATTGTTGGAAGCGGCTCAAAAGGGTGACACGACCGCCAAGGCAGCTCTCGAGGAACTCCGGCACAATCCGCCCAACCGCCAGCGGTAATCCGTTTAAGCGCTCCGCTCCAACACCGCCACATACGCCCCATCCACAGCCTCCACAAACGGCAGCAATTCACGTTCTTGCTGCAATTTGAAATCGCGGTGCTCCTGCACAAACTGTTGCACAATCTCCTGATTTTCCTCCAGCTCAAGGCTGCAGGTGCTGTAAACCAGCCTCCCGCCCGGTTTCAAAAGCGGGGCGGCTTCTCGCAGCAAGTCCAGTTGAATCGCACACAGACGGGCGATCTCCTCCGGGCCAATCCGCCAGCGCACCTCAACGCGACGGCGCATCACGCCGGTGTTGGAACATGGAGCGTCGATGAGAATCCCGTCAAAATGGGATGGGTGCAACGGGGAGAGGGAAGAGCGGAGAGCGGAGAGCGGAGAGCGCAGGCCCTCTGCCCTCTGCCCTTCCCTCTTCCCTCTCCCCTCTGCTCTCTTCCCTCTGCCCATGGCTTGCACGCAAGTGACCCCCAGACGCGCGCAGTTCTCTTCAATCAACTTCAGCCGCCGGGGCGAGATGTCGCGGGCCACGAGGTGGCCCTGGTTTCGCATCAGTTGCGCGATATAGGTGAGCTTCCCACCGGGCGCGGCGCAGAGGTCGAGCACGGTTTCGCCGGGGTGAGGGTTCAATTCGCGCGGGGCCAGCAGGCTGCTGGGGTCTTGAACGTAAAACCACCCCTGCTGAAAACTTGGCAGTCCGTCCAGCGGTGGATGGGCCTTTAACTCGAAGACCAGATTCTTCTCGAACCACGGGTGATGGACAACATCGTATTCCACCTTTTCGTCGCGCCAATGAGCCAGCAGCGTGGCTGGCTCCGCCTTCAACGTGTTGAAACGGGCGAAAGTCTTCGGAGGCGTGTTATTCCACTCCATCAATCGCTGGGCATTGGCTTGGCCCCACCGCCTTTGCCAACGGGCCACCAGCCATTGCGGATGGGAATAGCCGAGATGAGGTTGGGCCTTTTTGAGGTCGGCCAACAACTGCCTCGTGGACTCATATGCCCGGAGATAGCGACGCAGCACCGCGTTGAGGAATCCTGACTGCGAGACCAAGCCGCTGCTCCTGGCCAACTCGACGGTTTCGTGGACCGCGGCATGGTTTGGGATGCGATCGAGCCAAAAAATCTGGTAAAGTCCCAGCCGCAGCAGGTTTTGCAGCAGCGGCTTCTGCGCGCGACCCTTGGTCTTGCGAGCGATGAGCCAATCCAGCGTCATCTGCCAGCGGACAATGCCATAGACCAGTTGCTGGCACAAATGGCGGTCGGGAAGCGAGAGCCGCGCGCGGGCCAGCGCGTTTTCCAGCAGGTCCTCCACGAAATCCACGCCCTGGCGACGCTCCAGGACCCTCACTGCAATTTCTCTTGGTTTTTGACCGCTCACAACCTTTAATAATCTCATTCCCCTACAGGGGTGCGAGCGTTAAGATACTGTATGAGAGAAGAGTTCGAGAAAATGGCCGCGGCCGGCAAACTGGACCGGCACTACATCGAGTCATTGGTGCAACTGACCAATAGCGGCTTTTGCATGCATCGGAGTTGGGGGTTCGGGCGCATCAAGACGGTGGACACGGTATTCGCCCGCTTCACCATCGACTTTCAGAGCAAGGCGGGCCATACGATGGATTTGGCGTTTGCTGCGGAATCGCTCAAACCAATTGCCAAGGACCATATCCTGGCGCGCAAGGCCTCGGATCTGGAGGGCCTGCGGCAACTGGCGGCGACCAATCATCTGGAGCTGGTTAAGCTGGTGTTGAACAGCTACGGCGGCAAGGCCACCGTGGATCAGATTCAGCAGGCGCTCGTGCCGGAAGTCATCCGCGATGACTGGAAGAAATGGTGGGAAGCCGCCAAGCGCGAGTTGAAGAAGAATGGCCACTTCCAGGTGCCGCTCAAGAAGAGCGAGCCGATTATTTATCAAGCGCAGGAGGTTTCGCTCCAGGACCGGCTCATGGGGGAGTTCCGGGCGGCCAAGGGATTGAAGGCCCGTCTGACGGTGGCGGGTGAACTGCTCAGAAGCGCGCAGGACCTGGCCAGCCCACAGCCCGCCGCTGCGGAAGTTATCGCTGCATTGAACGCGGAGATTCCCAGCTACCAGCGCACCCAGCCCGCCGTAGCGCTCGAAGCGCTCTTCGCCAGGGATGATATTCGCCAGATGGCCCAGTTGCCGCCCGCCGAAGGCGAACTTGAGGCGCAGGCGATATGGTCGCAGGATCTCAAGCTCGGCGCCCTGATGGAGCAGTTGTCGGCGGCCAAACATCGCCGTGCCCTGGAGTCGTTCAAGGCCGCCAACCCTGAGCGCTGGCACGAGGCCTTGCGCAACGCGCTCAACAGCGTTTCGGCCAAGCTCTGCCGCGAGTTCGCCAGCCTGCTCATCCATGAAGGCAAGATTGAGCCGCTGAAAGAAACCCTGGCGCGGCTCATCAGCCAGCACACCGCCAGCAGTGAACTGCTCCTTTGGCTGGCCAAGGACCGAAATGACTCGTTCGCAGACATCCTCGGCCCTGAGGTCTTCCGCGCCATGCTCACGACGATGGAGCGCGACCAGTTCAACGAAAAGCGCTCCAACCGGCTGCGTGATTTCATCCTCGACGACCAGGAATTGCTGGTGGAGCTTATCGGCTCGGCCGATTTTGAAGTCATCAAAGACCTGACGCGGGCGCTGCAGCTTTCCCCATGCTTCGACGACATGGACAAGCGCTCGCTGCTGGCGCGCATCGTCAAGAGCTACCCCGCAATTCAGTCCCTCATCACCGGCGAGCAGCCCAAGGCCGAATCCAACCTGGTGGTGTCGTGGGAGAGCCTGGAGCGGCGCAAGAACGAATACCACGAATTGGTCGAGAAAAAAATTCCAGCCAACTCGAAGGAAATCGCGCTGGCCCGCAGCTATGGGGACCTGCGGGAAAACCACGAATACAAAGCGGCCAAGGAAATGCAGAAACTGCTCATGCGGCGCAAGGCGGAGTTGGAAACGCAATTGCTGCGCGCCCGGGGCACCGATTTCTCCACTGCTCGAACCGACGTCGTGAGCATCGGCGCCATCGTGCGCGCTACCGATCTGGAAGCCAATCTGGCTGAACACTTCACCATTCTGGGCGCGTGGGACTCGGACCCGGAGAAAGGGGTCGTCAGTTACCTCTCGCCAGTTGCCCAAGCGCTGCTCAACCGCAAAGTGGGCGATGAGGTGGAAGTCGAAGTGCACGGCGCCAAGCGCCGCCACCGCATTGAGTCGATTGAGCCGTACCGCCCAGCATGAACCGGTGACATTGTGACACAAGTGACAAGGTTAGATGGGTCAGAGTGCCACCTTGGCTGCGTGCTGCGGCCAACTCCCGGTGGTAATGCCTCAGTGAAGGCGGGTAGGGCGCGTCACTCCGTGCGCGCCGACTGATGGGAGGGCACAACGGCGCGCACGGAGTGACGCGCCCTACCTGCTTTGGCTCGCCGCGTCCGCTGTCGCTGACCCATTACTCACGGTGACTCTGCAACGCTGTAACTTATTATGTCACCATGGCCACGTCACGCCTTGCCGCCGAAGCTGACGAAGTCATCCAAGTCGAGCAAGTCGAACCACGTGGCCACGTCTTCGCGTTTGGGCGCGGCCTTCTGGTGCAACTCGTTAAAGTATTGGCGCGACTCCGCGTCGCTGGGCACGCGCCGCTCTGCGAATTCAGACCAGGCGGCGATCTCCGCGTCCGTTGGCTTGTGCTTGGCGTTCTTCTGAACCCATTCCAGGATTTCGCCGTCCCCCTTGCCGGCCGCCAGTTGCTTTTTGAGCGCGTCAGCTTTAAGGCCAACTAAATCCAGGAAGCGCTGGTCGAGCGGGCAGGCGAACTTGTACTCGCCATGCTTGCCGGCAATAGTCGCGCGTCCTTTATCCAGCATACGGGGCAGAATGACATAGCCGCCCAGGCGCACGCGCGGGCTGCGGGGTGGATGTTGAGTCAGGTCAGAAGTATTCAGAGCCATAGTGAATTTTCAGTTTTCGATTTCGGAGGTTAGATTTGCGTTTGGGCCAGGAATGCGGCGCTTTCCGCATTCGTCTCAGTCGAACTAACATGCGGCCAATCTTGAGGAATGCAAGCGAAACGCGTGATGGAATGTAATCCGCTTATAGGTCTTGAAAACCCGGGCCGATAGTGGGAAATTCCCGCTGTGAAAACACTTACGGTGGACAGCTCCAAGCGCATCCGAATCCCGGACGCAAAGCCAAAGCAGGTCTTTGCTTATGAGAACCACGGCAACGGCACGATAACGCTCACTCAGGTAAGGGCCGAGCCGAAGCAACGATTCCCAAGAGGCAGCCTCTTGAAGTATCTGACCCCTGAACGAGACCGCGAGCAACTGGCGATCCTCAAAGGCTGCGTCCAGGGACCGGAATGAAAGACCAGTTTGAGGTCTGGCGCTGTCTCTTCACGGAGAAAGGGAACACCCGGTGGTGTTGATTTCCCATCCGGATATTTGCGCCAGGGCCAAAGTCGTCAACGTGCTTTACTGCACCAGCCAGCGCCAGGGCCGAAGGCCATACCCTAACGAGGTGATGCTCAACGGCGCCGACGGCATGAACTGGGAAACCTTCTGCGATTGCTCAGTAATGTATGCCGTGAAGTCAGACCTTCTGTTCGGCAAGCGAGGCCGTGTCACCCTGGAGCGGCGGCGAGCCATCCGGGCTCTGCTTCGCGACATGTTCCTGCTCTACGCTACTGATTAAAGTATTGCCCCGCTTGTGCCGGCCATTCGCCCCTGAGGACGGGCGCACTCCGAAATTCCGGCCCCCGCCAGGACTGGGGCATCACGATGGAATTTGGGATTTGGGGCTTAGAACCTCACCCTCCTTAACAAATGGCTCCAAGTCGCACCCCGGGTACAAAACTCCGCCCAGCGCCTCGCGCCTGCCGTCATGTTGACCTCGGCAAAAGGGCCGACCGGCCTGGAAAAATCGGTGTCCATCGGCCCCCATCCGTGGTTCAATGCTCTTCCTCTTTATGCAATACGAAGCGGTCATCGGACTGGAGACTCACGTCCAGCTTAAGACCAAGTCAAAGATGTGGTGCGGCTGCGCCAATGAGTTCGGCGCGCCGCCCAACGGTAACGTCTGCCCGGTCTGCCTCGGCCTGCCCGGCGTGCTGCCGGTCGCCAATGAAGAGGCGCTGCGATTGACTGCGCTGACTGGTTTTCTGCTCAATTGCGCAATCTCGCGCTATGCGAAATTCGACCGGAAGAACTATTTCTATCCGGACATGCCCAAGAACTACCAGATCACTCAATACGACAAGCCGTCCACGATGAATGGTTACGTTGAGTTCGAGTTCAATGGCGGCATTTCTCGGGTGCGCATCACCCGGGTTCACCTCGAGGAAGATGTCGGCAAGAATTTCCACTTCGAGCGCAACAGCGGCGTGGATTTCAACCGCGCCGGCGTGCCGTTGATGGAAATTGTGTCCGAACCGGACCTCACCAGCCCGGCCATGGCTTACGAATATCTAAACGCGCTCAAGGATATTCTGGTGTACGGCGGCGTGAGCGATTGCGACATGGAGAAGGGCATGGTGCGCTGCGATGTCAACGTAAGCGTGCGCCCCGTGGGCGAAAGGGAACTCGGCGCCAAAATCGAAATCAAGAACATGAATAGCTTTAGCGGCGTGCGCAAGGCGCTGGAGTATGAAATCCCACGCCAATCGGATGTGCTCAAAACCGGCGGCAAACTGTTTCAGTCCACCCGCCGATGGGATGACGACGCCGGCGTCACCGAGGAGATGCGGACCAAAGAGTACGCGCACGATTACCGTTACTTCCCGGAGCCGGATCTGATGCCGTTTCAGCCGACGGAAGCGTGGCTGGAAGATGTCCGGCGGCGTTTGGTGGAGCTGCCGCTGGCGCGCAAGCAGCGGTTCATGCGCGATTACCACTTGCCAGCGCCAGATGCTCAAACCTTTGTCTGGGACGCGCCTCTCGGCAATTATTTCGAGACGATCGCTCAACAGACGAAAAATCCCAAAACGGTTGCCAACTGGCTGATCAACAACCTGCGCGCCAAGCTGACGGAGTCACAGACGGCGCTGGCAGACCTGAGATTCCAACCCGGCGCGATCCTCGAGCTGATTGAGCTTGTCGAGGGCGGTGCTATCAGCACCAAAATTGCTCAGGATGTATTCGCTGAAATGTTCGCTACGGGCCAGCCTCCCGCCAAGATCGTCGAAAAAAAAGGCCTGGCCCAAGTCAGCGATGCTCACACAATCGAGAGATTCTGCGACCAAGCCGTCGCCGCCAATCCAGGGCCGGCTGCCGATTACCAAGCGGGCAAGGTCGTGGCGCTGAATTTTCTCAAAGGCCAGGTGATGAAGCTAAGCAAAGGCAAGGCGAATCCGGCGCTGGTGGGCGAGATTCTGGAGAGGAAACTCAAAGGTCATGCGTAGCCAGCGAGGCCTAAGCTCTGCTCTCGACATGAACGATCAGTCCCAACTACCGTAGGCCTATGCAGACCCAAGAGGCAGTCAGCATCCCGGCGCAAATGGTGGACGCTCTCATCGGGATCGTTGGAAAGGAACATGTCCTTTCCGGCGATGAAGAGTTGCTGGTCTATGAATGTGACGCTTACACGCTCGAAAAACATCTGCCGCACATCGTCGTCCTGCCGCGCACGACCGAAGAAGTTTCCAAAATCGCAAAGATTTGCTCGCAAAATCATGTCCCAATTATCCCTCGCGGCGCCGGAACCAGTCTAAGCGGCTCGGTCCTCGCGGTAACCGGGGGCGTGATGTTCGGCTTGGGACGAATGAACAAAATTCTGGAGATTGATTATCGCAACCGTCGCGCGCTGGTCGAAGCCGGTTGCGTCAACGCCTCAGTCACCAACGCGGTGAAATCGCGGGGATTTATTTACGCACCCGATCCCTCAAGTCAACCCGCCTGCACCATCGGT
>WNGL01013256.1_pt1 | contig 13560 bp, 12 predicted proteins | sample 5400591 | NCBI WGS metagenome assembly WNGL01 (sample SAMN13153377, study PRJNA577476) | soil metagenome | isolation source: 80 cm soil or saprolite under Garry oak tree replicate 1 | place: USA:California | collected 2016-06-15
GTCGGCTCGAGGGTCCTCGCCGAGGCGCTGAGCCGCAACCACGAGCCGACGGCGATCGTGCAGCACCCGGAGAAGCTCGCGGCGCACCCGAAGCTCCGACCGCTGAAGGCGGATGCGACGGACCCGGTACAGGTCGAGGCCGCGGTGCGAGGAAGCGACGCCGTGATCAGCGCCTACAATCCGGGCTGGACCAATCCCGACATCTTCGCGCTGCACGTCAAGGGATCGAAGGCGATCCAGGAGGGCGTACGCAGGTCCGGCGTCCGGCGCCTCCTCGTCGTCGGCGGCGCCGGGAGCCTGGAGGTGGCGCCCGGAGTTCAGCTCGTCGACACCCCGACCTTCCCGGCCGAGTACAAGCAGGGAGCTCTGGGCGCTCGCGAGGCGCTCACCCTCCTCCGCGCGGAGAAGGAGCTCGACTGGACCTTCATCTCGCCGCCCGCCATCCTCGAGCCGGGAGCCCGGACCGGGAAGTACCGCACGGGTGGTGACCAGCTCCTCATGGCTGGACAGGTCCCGGCGAGGATCTCCGTCGAGGATCTGGCGGTGGCCATCCTCGATGAGATCGAGCGGCCCCAGCACCTCCGGAGCCGTTTCACCGTGGCCTACTGACCCGAACATGCGCCGCGCCCGAACAGGGTGACGAACGCCTCCCGAGATGAACGCGCCGGTCCCCCTGCCATCATCGGATTCCATCGCGCGACGTGACGAGCCTGCGCGACGCCGGCTTCAGTTCTCCTTCCGCATGAACGTCTCCCAGAACCGAGTGGCGTCGCCGATCCATCCTTCGGCACGCGTGCCGACGCCGGGTCCGAAGCCATGGCCAAGGTTCGGATACCTGCGAAACTCCACCTCCGTGCCGGATCGGCGCAGGGCCGCAACGCGCCTTTCCATGATGGATGGAGGAGCAAATCCATCTTGCTCGCCGACGATCACGAAGGTAGGAGGCTCGTCAGACGAGTGGTCGGAGTGCGCCGTATAGGCGATCACGACGACTGCCGGCTTTGGGAGGTTGCTGCGTCCATAGGTTGCCGCGCTGTGTGAGCCGATCGCGGCAGCAGGCGATCGCGTACGAAGAGGCATCTGACCGGGCCACGAAGTCGGTGCGCGGGATGCGCGCACCGCGCGACGCGGTCGGCAGCCGGGCCTTCCCCGCGTACGGCTCCATGGAGATGCGGCCGACGATCCACGCATCCGGCTCCATCGACGCGGCGGTGCGCTCATACTCCAGTCAAAGACCGCCTACCTGACGGGGCGCGACGCGAGGTGTGCAGGGTAGCGATCTCCCTGGACATGGACGTGGGCGAGCACGCCGTCGATTCGGCGAAGGTCGTCCGCGGTGAGCTCGATGGCGGCCGCCCCGAGGTTCTCCTGCAGGCGGTGCGCCTTGGTGGTCCCCGGGATCGGGACGACCCACGGCCGCTGCACGAGGAGCCACGCGAGCGCGATCTGCGCGGCGGTGGCGCGCTTGGCTGCCGCCATCGACGTGATCTGCTCGACGAGGGCCTGGTTGGCCCTGCGCGCCTCAGGTGAAAAGCGTGGAACGATGTTCCGGAAATCGTCCTTGGCGAAGGAGGTCTTCTCGTCGATGGTCCCGGTCAGGAACCCCTTGCCCAGCGGGCTGAAGGCCACGAAGCCGATGCCAAGCTCCTCCAGCACGGGAAGGATCTCCCTCTCCGGCTCGCGCCACCACATCGAGTATTCGCTCTGGAGCGCGGTGACCGGCTGGATGGCATGCGCACGCCGGATGGTCTCGGCGCCGGCTTCGGACAGGCCGAAGTGCCGGACCTTCCCCTCGCGGATGAGCTCCTTGACGGTCCCTGCCACGTCCTCGATCGGAACCTTGGGGTCCACGCGGTGCTGATAGAAGAGGTCGATACACTCCGTCTTGAGTCGCTGGAGCGATGCTTCCGCCACCGCGCGGATCCGCTCCGGCCGGCTGTCCATGCCCGTCCGCGAGTCGCCGTCCTTGAAGCCGAACTTGGTGGCGATCACGACCTGGTTCCGGAACGGCGCCAGGGCTTCGCCCACCAGCTCCTCGTTGGTGAAAGGCCCGTACGTCTCGGCCGTGTCGAAGAACGTCACGCCCCTCTCGAACGCCGCCCGGATGAGCGAGATCGCTGCCTGTCTCTCCATCGCGGGGCCATAGGCGAAGCTGAGCCCCATGCAGCCGAAGCCGAGGGCCGAGACTTCGAGGTTGCTCCTACCCAGTCTGCGCTTCTCCATCACCAGTTCTCCTCGAGCCGACAAGCAGGCTCATGGCGCGGGCTCGCGCCCGGTCCTCTCGTGCGTCGCTTACCGGCTCCGCTCCTCCCGCAGGGGCGACAGGCCGTGTCCGCCCGCCGAGCTCGAGCCCAGATTGGCGCCGATGTCGTGGCTCTTCAGGAGCTGTTCGGGCGCGCGGGCGCCCTGCACCCGAAGTCGCGCGAAGCCCGCCTCGATCTCCGCGACCTCCTCGGCCGTCAGCTCGATCGCGAGCGCACCGAGGTTCTCCTCCATGTGCTTCAGCTTCGTCGTCCCGGGGATGGGCACGATCCACGGCTTCTTCGCAAGGAGCCAGACGAGCGCGATCTGCGCAGGCGTCGCTCCCTTGCGCTGGCCGACGCGCTGGAGCAGCTCGACGACCGGCCGGTTCGCGGCGCGGGCCTCGGCGGTGAAGCGGGGGAACCCTGCGCGAAGATCGCTCTTTGGATCGAAGGTCGTAGCGGGGGTGATCGCGCCGGTCAGGTAGCCCATGCCGAGCGGGCTCCACGGCACGAATCCGATCCCGAGCTCTTCGCAGGTCGGCAGGACCTCGTGCTCGGGATCGCGCGTCCAGACGGAGTACTCGTTCTGCACGGCCGTGACCGGCTGCACGGCGTGGGCACGGCGGATCGTCGCTCCGCCCGCTTCGGAAAGGCCGAAGTACCGGACCTTCCCCTGCTGGATGAGATCCTTCACCGCGCCGGCGACGTCCTCGATTGGCACGGCGGGGTCGACGCGATGCTGGTAGTAGAGGTCGATCCGATCGGTCTTGAGGCGCCGGAGCGAACCTTCGATCGCCTGACGGATGTGCTCCGGCCGGCTGTCGAGCCCGCGCCGCTCGCCGGCCGGCGTGACGTCGAAGCCGAACTTCGTGGCGATGACGACCTGATCGCGAAAAGGCGCTGCGGCCTCGCCGAGGATCTCTTCGCTGAGGAACGGGCCGTAGACCTCGGCGGTGTCGAAGAACGTGACCCCGCGCGCATGGGCCGCCCGGATGAGCTGTATCGCATCCCGTCTGTCCGTCGGCGGCCCATAGGCCCAGGCGACGTTCATGCACCCCAGGCCCAGGGTGGAGACCTCGAGCGAACCCAGGCGGCGGCGGGCGAGCGAGGCCGTGCCAGGACTGGCGGCCGCTCTCGACCCGGACTGCGAGGCGGGCTGCGTCCGCGCGCAAGCCGCGAGCTCGGCGATGAGCGGAGCGGCAGCGAGCGCCGCCATGCCTTTGAGAAAGCCTCGCCGACCGGAGGGCATCCCTCCGTCCTCGAACTTCTTGCGCATCGTTCTCTCCTGGAATGAGGGTCAGCGGTCCGACAGGGACAGGACGGCCTCGGGAAGCCGGGCGCCCTGCACCGTGATGCTCGCGAAGGCTCGATCGATCTCGCGAAGGCCATCCGGCGTAAGCGCGACCTCGGCGGCGCCGAGGTTCTCCTCCAGGCGGTGGAGCTTCGTGGTGCCGGGGATCGGGACGATCCAGGGCTTCTGCGCGAGCAGCCACGCCAGCGCGACCTGCGCAACGGTGGCCTTCTTCCGGGCGGCGACCTGGCTCAGCAGGTCCACGACGGCTTCGTTCGCCTTGCGGGCCTCCGGCGTGAAGCGCGGCGAGTAGCTCCGGAAGTCGGTCGGGTCGAAGGCCGTCTTCGCGTCGAGCTTGCCCGTCAGGAAGCCGGCACCGAGCGGGCTGAACGGGACGAACCCGATGCCGAGCTCCTCGCACGTCGCGAGGACCCCGTTCTGCTCGACGTCACGCGTCCAGAGCGAGTACTCGCTCTGGACCGCGGTCACCGGCTGCACGGCGTGCGCGCGGCGGATGGTCCTCGCGCTCGCCTCCGAGAGACCGAAGTGCTTCACCTTCCCCGCGGCGATCAGGTCCTTCACCGCGCCCGCGACGTCCTCTATCGGCACGTTCGGGTCGACGCGGTGCTGGTAGAGCAGGTCGATGGCCTCGACGCGCAGCCGCCTGAGCGACGCTTCGGCGACCTCCTTGACGTGCTCGGGCCGGCTGTCGACGCCGTCGCGGCGCGTGCCGTCCGCGGCGATGTCGAAGCCGAACTTCGTTGCGATCACGACCCGGTCGCGGAACGGAGCGAGCGCCTCCCCCACGAGCTCCTCGTTCGTGAACGGGCCATACGCTTCCGCGGTGTCGAAGAAGGTGACGCCGCGCTCGACGGCCGACCGGACGAGCGCGATCGCTTGCGGTGGTTCCATCGCAGGGCCGTAGACGGCCGTCAGGCTCATCGCGCCGAAGCCGATGGCCGAGACCTCGAGTCCGCTCTTCCCGACGTTTCGCTTCTTCATCTCTCGTTTCATCTCTTCCGTTCCTTTCGCTGCGTCGCGGTAACACCGCCCTCGGCAGCAGTGGCGAGAACCTACGCGCGCGTGGGGCCCTGCGAAACGGCCGGAAACCGCATGGGCCGTTCGGAAATCTTCAGGATGGCGACTTGAACGAGGTGAACCCTGCGCGGCGCGACGTGGCGGCCGCGCGCGAGTTGCCCTTCACCGCGGAAGGCCGATCACCGGGTCTGGGTCAAGTCCTTCGCGACCTCGCGCGCGACCTCGACGAACGCTTTGAAAGCTGGCGAGACCTGGGCACGGCTCGGGAAGTAGAGGAACAGCCCGGGCACGACGGGGGCGTACGGCTCGAGGACGACGCGGAGCTGTCCGCGGGAGATCTCGTCTGCGACCACGACCTCCATGCCGTAGAGCAGGCCGACCCCAGCGATCGCGAGGCTCCGGATCAGCTCGGGGCTGTTCGTGGTGACGGGACCACGCACCGGGATTCGCCAGGTCTTCTTCCCGCGCTCGAACTCCCACGGCCAGGGAATTCCCGTGGGCCCGAGTAGCCCCGTCAAGCAGGCGTGCTGGGCGAGGTCCTCGGGCGTCTGCGGCGCTCCGCGACGCCGCAGGTAAGCCGGCGCGGCCACCACCACGAGGCGGGCCTCGCCGGAGAGGCGAACGTGAACCATGCGCGCTCGATGGACTCGACCAGCCGGATGCCCGCGTCGAAGCGCGAGGCGACGGGGTCCACCAGGCGGTCGTCGATCTGGACGTCGAGCTCGACCTCGGGATGCCGCTCCAGGAAACGCGGGAGCAGCCGAGCCAGAACCATCGGCACCGACACCGTGGGCACCGTCAGCCGTATCCGGCCCGTCACCTCGCCGCCGCCCGCCTTCACGACGTTCAGGGATTCGAGAGCCTGATCGACACCCGGCCCTGCCTTCTCCAGGAGCCGTGCCCCCGCATCCGTCAGCGCAACGCTGCGGGACGTCCGGGTGAGCAGTGGGACGCCCAGACGCGTCTCGAGCTGCCGCACGGACTGGCTCAGCGCCGACGTCGAGACTCCGAGGTCCCGCGCGGCCGCCGCGAAGCTCAGGCGCCTCGCCACCGCGACAAATGCGTTCAGCGCGTTGAGCAGGGTGAAGGCCATCGTCGCCTGGGCGAGCCTACGCTCCCGAGCGGCGACAGGAAACATGAAGAAATCGGAATGGGTCTTTCAAGAAGTGGGATTCGGCAGCGCATCTCAAGACCGAGGCGGACATCGCCCGGTACTGGGAAGCCTGCCTCGAGGAGGGCCGCGACGATCCCAGCTTCATCACGACGGCGCTCGGGAACATTGCCCGTGCCCACGGCATGTCGCCGCGTCTTGTGAGCATGAGCACGCTTTCCGATGGCACCGCGAGCGGCCTTCCTGATGGACTTCCCGTTCCCGTTCCCGCGCGCCGTAGGGCGTACGGGAAGCGGGAAGCGGTCACCTGGCGGCGAGCCGGTAGCCGTCGGTCGAGCGCACGAGGGCGCCGGCGGCAGTGAGGGCCCCGAGGCGCTCGTAAAGCGTGGCGCTGCGGATCCGCAGGGTCGCGCGGGGGGCGGCGAGTCGTCGAGGCGCGACCGGGTGCACAAGCCGTGGTCGTCGTACCCTGAATTCAGGCAACCGCCGTGCCTATAATGTGCGCCGCATGGATGGACCCGCCCCGCCCGTCGCCGCGCGCTCGCGATGGGGCGTCGTCCTCGCGCTCGGGACATCGCAGACGCTCGCGTGGGCATCGAGCTACTACCTGCCCGCGATCCTCGCGGATCCTATCGCCGCCAGCCTCGGGATCGCGCGCACATGGGTGTTCGGCGCGTTTTCGATGTCGCTGCTGATCTCCGCCGTCCTCGCGCCGCGCGTCGGCCGGTTCATCGATCGCCGGGGCGGCCGGAGTGTGCTGATGCTCTCCTCGACCGTGCTGTCGGGCGGCCTGCTCGCGCTCGCCGCGGCGAGGGGCCCGGTCGTGCTGTTCGCGGCCTGGGCCGTGCTCGGCGCAGGCATGGCGCTGGGCCTGTACGACGCGGCTTTCGCGACGCTGACGACGATCTACAGCGACGAGGCGCGCGGTCCCATCACCGGGATCACGCTCATCGCGGGCTTCGCGTCCACCTTGAGCTGGCCGGTGTCCTCGGTGCTCGACCACGCGATCGGCTGGCGCGGAACCTGCGTCGTCTGGGCCGCGCTGAACCTCATCGTGAGCCTCCCTCTCATCCGGGTCGTGCTGCCCGCGCCGACCCGGCTAGCGCACCTCCGGCGCGCATCGAACGCCCGGGTCGGGTGGAATCCGCGCCGGGAGATGATCCTCCTCTCGTACGTCTTCGCCGCGACGTGGTTCGTAACCGGGTCGATGGCGGCGCACCTCCCGCGGCTGCTAGAGCGAGCGGGCGCCACGACCACGCAGGCGGTCGCCGCGGCCGCGCTGATGGGACCGGCCCAGGTCGGCGCGCGGATCGCCGAGTTCGTCCTCCTGCGGCGCGCCCACCCGCTCGTCTCGGCGCGCATCGCGACGACGCTGCATCCGCTCGGAGCAGCGGCCCTCGGCGTCGCGGGCACGGCGGCGATCGCGCCGTTCACGATCCTCTACGGGGCCGGGAACGGGCTGTTGACGATCGCGCGCGGCACCGTCCCGCTGGCAGTATTCGGCCCGGTGGGATACGGCGAGCGGACCGGCCTGCTCGGCGCGCCCGCGCGCGCGATACAGTCGCTCGCGCCGTTCGTGTTCGGGCTCCTTGTCGAGCTGCTGGGCGTCTCGGCGCTGTTCGTCTCCGCCGGGCTCTGTATCTCCGCGCTCGTGGCGCTCGGGTTCGTGCACCCCACGCCCGCGCAGCAGCGAACGTCAGGGCCGTGACCGAGCGGCGGTCGAGGTCCCCGGACATACTCGCCTCAACGGCAGCAGTGGCAACGATGACGAAAGCGAAGTTCAAAGTTTCAGGCGTTGCCCCAGCCCGGTGTTGCAGCCGCCTGCTTCACCCACCTGGCCATCTGCGCCTCGTCGAGGTCGTCTTCGTGGATGTCGATCCAGCGCGCGTCCTTGCCCGTGCCTCCGGGTGGAACGGGTCGCAGCGACGTGCCTCGGAAGAAGGTCACCTTGACGTAGTGGGTGAAGACGTGGAACCCCAGGAACCAGCCCTGGTCCTCGATGCCATAGAAGGGTGAGTTCCACCTCACCGCCTTGCGCACGTTGGGCACGTTGCGCACGATGACCGCGTCGAGGCGGCGCCCGACGTCGCGTTTCCAGGCCGGCATTGCCGCGATGTAGGCCTGCACGGGTGCGTCGCCGTCAGCCTTCGCGATCTGAGGGTTGCCGCCTGCGAGGGGCGCCGGCTTCGGGGTCGCCGAGGGACCCTTGCTCTTGGTTGCGGACGGGCGCTTGGCCGCCTTCGCAGCGACTCGCTTGGCGGCGGTCTTCATTGCGACCATCGTTGACTCGAGGGACGTCTTGTTGGCCATTTGCGTTCATCTCTATGACATACGTCGCCATCGTCAGGGGTCCTTCGTTCGGCGCGGCGGGCTACACCGGCCCGGCGAGGCCTATCAAGTTGCCCTCGGGGTCCGTGAAGTGCGCGACGACGAGGTCTTTACCCGGGTTCTTCACCGGGCCCATGACGCGCTTCCCGCCGAGGCTCTCGGCCTTCTGGAGCGCGGACCCGACGTCGGGAACACCGACGTAGAAGATCGCATGGCTGTCGTAGCCTGGGCCTCCGCCGACGCCACCCGGGATTCCGACGCCGTCAGGGGTCGTGTTGCGGTTCACGAACCCGTAGTCGCCTGCACGGGAGACAGCCTCCGCGACCGGAGCGCTCGTGTCGAATTCCCATCCAAAGAGACCGCCGTAGTAGCTCCGCAGCTTCTTCGGATCCCGCCCGATGACCTCGAAGTGCACGATCGGTTGGCCCATGAAATGCTCCAGTTACGGCGTTCCGGAACCCCGCGTAGCTCGCGCAGTTTCGGGACTCGTCGCCGTCGCAACGCGAGTCCGCGACGGTATCGAAACGCGTTCTGTGAGGAACTCCTCCCATGTCCGCCTGCCGACGGCACGCTCAGCAGCGAGATTCGCGCCGGCCCGTAGCGCTTGGGCCGCCTTTCCCGGCAGCCATAGTGGCAACAGGAGCCGCCGTCGGTGGGTAGCGCGCAGGAACGCATGGACCAGCTCGGCCGCGGTGTGCGCGCACGGTCCCGCGATGTCCGGAACGAGACCAGACGGTGACCCCAGCGAGAGCTCAACCAAGCGGGCAGCCACCTCGTCGGTCTCGACCGGCTGGAACGAGACGCCCGATGGAACGGGCACGATCGGCAGCTTCGCGAGCTTCTCCACCACCATGAAGATGAGGTCGTGGAACTGCGTCGCCCGGATCGTCGTCCAGGGCAGCCCCGAGCCGGCGACGACCTCCTCGGCCTTCCGTTTCATCTCGAAGTAGCCGAACAGCATCCGGTCGATCCGTCCGGAGATCGGTATGCGCTCCGCGCCGACGACGGAGATGTGGACGAGATGTGGTCGGCCCGCGCGCGACGCGGCGTCGACGAGGTGTGCCGTCGCCACCTCGTCGCCTGTGCTGCTTCCCGCGCAGTGGATGATCGTCGTGGCGCCGTCGACTGCCGCCCCGATCCCAGCACCGGAAAGGAGATCGCCCGTCACGAAGTGGAGGCCGCTCTCCTCTCTGCCGCCGGTTCGTCGGGTCAGGACGCGAACGTCACGTCCGGCGTCACGTAGCCGCCGAACGACATGATGCCCGAGCGTGCCGGTGCCGCCTGTAACCAGGATCGAGTCCAAGACTGTGCCCCTCTGCGATCGAGCCCGCGTGTCCGGTCCCGCTCATCGCGAGCGAGACCGGACACCCGACGCCTCCGTCATTCGAACCAATAATCCAGCGTTCCGTCGGACCCTTTAACACCTAGTTCTTCCGGTCGTTCCCATCGACACGAATTGCAGGACGTCAGTGCGAGCTGACATACGTACGGAGTGATGCCGGGGGAGCGCGCGACCTGCCGCGCGCGTCCGGGCGGCGTCCATCGCGGACGCGGAGCTGCGCGATGTCGCCGCCGCGGCCCAGCACCTCGTCGACGAGCCCGGCTTTCACGTAGCCGCGGTCGATGCGCCGGTGCCTCGGTACATCGACTCGAGCTCGGCCTCAGCTCTTCGCGCTACCCATGAGTGGTGGTCAGGGATCGCCCCGAGCTTCTTCTACCGTTCGGGTCGCCGACGAAGGCGACGACACGAACCTCACACAAGGAGAAAGACAGTGAAGCTCATTCCTGCAGTGTTCTTTCAGAAGAAAGTGAACGGCGTCGAGGCAGCCGCGAAGACGCCCGAGCGGCTCGAGCTGTTCGAGAGCGAGCTGCGCGCGGTGGTGGGGACGGCAGCGGCGGCACCACGACCTATTCGGGTTCGCAAGGCTGGCTGGACGTCATGCAAGCCGACGACTGCACCTACTGACGATCTTCATCCGTAGCTAGGCACCCCGGCCGGCGGACGATCTGCTGGCCGGGGTTTTCATCCACACGAGCTGGTGGCACATGAAACCACGGATCGGCATCATCACGTACGGGGACGATCCCCACGGGCATCTCATCAAGAAGAAGATCGAAGAGCAGCACGGAGCCTGGTGCTGCCTGATCCCGTGCGACGAACTCGCGCTCCGGGGGGGACTCACGTGGTCGACGCAGAGTGGGGAACCAGCGCTACTTCCCACCGTCGATGGGCAGTCCGTCGACGTGAAGACGCTCAACGCTCTGTGGTACCGGCGCACGTCCCCAAAGCAGATCCTGCCCGACGGAGCCGACGCCACCTATCACCTGCACATCAACTGCACTGTCGAGCGGGTCGTCGAGGGCATCCTGGTGAACGAGTTTCAGGGACGCTGGGTCAGCCATCCCGTTGCCACGCGGCTGGCGGAGAACAAGCTGGTGCAGCTGCGTGCCGCAGCGCGCGCCGGCCTCCGCATCCCGGCCACGCTGGTCAGTCAGGATCCCGCGCGAATCCGCAGCTTCTGCTCGCAGCATCCCGGCGCGATCATCAAGCCCGTCGCGACGCCGCGTGGAGTCGATCTGGCGAGGACGGCGGTGGTCAGCCAGGAGCTGCTCGACAGCGACGACATCCTCGCGCTGACACCGGCGATCTACCAGGAGTGCATCCCAGGAGAGCGCCATCTGCGCATCTCCGTCGTTGGCGAGCGCTGCGATGGCGCCCTCATCGAGGCCAAGGACCTCGACTGGCGGTATGACCTGAACGTGCCCTTCCGTCCCTACCCGCTCGACAGCAACCTCGAGCAGGGCTTGTGCGCGACGCTCCGTGAGCTCGGATTGGTCATGGGGATCTTCGACGTGAAGCTGACCGACGAGGACGAGCCCGTCTTCCTCGAGGTCAACTCGCAGGGACAATTCCTCTTCGTCGAGGCGCTCTGCGGAATCCCTCTCGCGGATCAGTTTGCCGCCTTCCTCGTCGATCAGGCGATGCAACCCGTCAGGTCTCGGCAGAGTGTTGAGATGATCGGGACCGTCGAGAACGAGGAGGGACTGACGGCAGGTTGACCAGTGCGCGCTACAGGATTCGAACCTGCTTGAGCGAACTCGGCCATCGCCTACGCGAGCCCGGCCGAGTTCGAGGTCAACGGCGTGGCGACTCAGGGGCCGCAGGCGTCGCGAGCCGCTCGTGCACAGCGAGGAGCTCGGCGAGCCAGGCTTTGCCGTCTCCCGGACGCGCCTCGGGATCGAGAGCCAGCGCTCGGACGAGCAGCGCCCGGAGCTCCGGCGTCGCGAGCGTCGGGTCGACATCGGGGACGGCGCCCTCGAGAACCGAGCTCGACTCCGGGGTGACGCGATATGGCAGCCGGCCAGTGACGGTCTCGCACAGCATCGCGGCGGCTGCAAACACGTCGGTGCGCGGGTCTTGCGGCGCCCGCCGCCATTGCTCCGGCGCCATGTACGCCGGCGTGCCGGGCGCGGCGACCCCGGTGCCTCCGAGCACGTTCGCGATTCCGAAGTCGAGCACCTTCACCGTCCCCGAGCTGCACAGGAACACGTTGGCGGGCTTCAAGTCGCGGTGGATCACCCCCGCCGCGTGCGCGTGCTCGAGCGCCCAAGCGATCTCGATCGCGACGCCGAGCGCCTCCGGAAGCGGCATTCGACCCTGGCGAAGGCGGGCGTGCAGCGTGGTCCCGCGGAGGAGCTCGAAGATGAGGTACGGGCCGCTCTCGCACGTTCCGGCGTCGTAGAGGCTCACGATGTTCGGGTGGTTCAGCTGCGCGACCGCCTCGGCCTCCTTCTGGAGCTGCTCCTGTCGGTAGCTCATGAGCGAGTGGCGGCCCGGGCGCACCGCCTTGAACGCGACGAGCCTGCCGAGCCGCCGATCCTTCGCCTCGAATACGAGCCCGAAGCTGCCGCGCCCGATCTCCCGGAGCAGCTCGAACCGGTCCACCACCGACCCCGCGTAGAGTACGCTGCGCCAGGCTTCCACGTCCTCCTGCGACGCGTGCGCGAGCTGCTTCATCATCGCGGTGATCCCGCCCGGCGCGATCCTGGGCTCCGCGACGGCGGCCGCGGCCTTCGCGACGCCGGCGGGGGTCAGGACAGCGCGCCCACGCTGCTCGAGCCCCGGGAAGGTCAGCACCAGCGACCCGATCCGGACCTCGGCGCCGGCTTGGAGCGAGACGGCCTCCTGTGCCTCGACCGGCTCCTCGTTCACCTCGCTGCCGTTCGTGGAGCCGAGGTCAGTGTAGCGCGCCCTGCGCTCGCCGAAGTCGATGCGCGCATGCCACGCCGAGACGAAGCGGTGCGTGAGCGCCAGGTCGTTACGACGGCTCCGGCCGATGCGGATGGGCGAGCGCGTGAACGCGTGATCGGCCGCCGAGCTGCTTTCGCTGTCCTCGACGCGTACGACGAACGGTTCCACCGGCGCCTCTCTAGTCGTGCCGCGCGTCCGGAGGCGCAGCGCGTCGGAAAGCCTCGCGCTCCGTCTCGTTGGGGATCGCGAGCGCGAGGAGCTCGTACAGCTCGCGGAGGTCGTGCGCGCGCCCGCAGATGCGCCGCACGACGATGCGGGCGAGCGGGCCGAGGTACACCGCGAGGTCGCGCACGGCGCGCTCCAGCATCGTGGGATCCCATGCGACGGCGGGGGTGACCGCCGAGGCAGCTGGCGTCGGGCCGCGCGCGGGCGCGACGTGGAGTTCGCTCGACGTCCAGGCGAGGAACGCCTTCTGCTCGTCGCGCGAGGGAAGGAAGCGAGACAGGGCGTGGCATAGATCGCCGAGCGTCGCCGCCTGCCGACTCGCCTTCCGGGTGAGGTGCGGCGCGACGGGGCCGAGCATTCTCGTGAGCTGCTCCTCGAGCCGCCTCAGGATCGTCGGGTCGAAACGAGAGTCGGGCCTGGCAGTCGGCCGGGCGGGGGTCCGTGGCGCCGTGCCAGCCCCAGGCGCGCCGCTCGTCCGTTGCGGCGCCCCGGCGCGGCCGGGCGCCGCGGGGGCGGTAGGCCCGGGCGTCGCGGGCGGGCCCGGTCTCGCTGCGGTCCGCTCGGAGCTCGCGTGCGTGCGACCGGCGTCGCTCGGGCGTCGATCACCCCGAGGCTGCGGCGCGGCCGTCGCCTGGGTCGAGGCCGGCGACGGCGGGCCGGTCGGCTCGATCGCCGCCGGCGGCGGTGTTGGCGGCGGCCGCCGCCGCGAGTCGCGGCGCGGCAGGACCTCGGTCGCGACCCTCTGCTCGGTGTCGCGTGCCGCGTCGCGCTCCACGCCCCGACCCCCCGCGCCGCCGATGAGCTCCTCGCGCATCGCGTCCGCGCTCGGCGGCCGGTCCTCACGCATCATCGACATGGAGCGCATGACGAGATCCTCGAGTGCGGCGCTCACGGGCCGCTCGCTGCGCTCGCTCGGCGGCGGGATCCGCTCCGACAGGTGCTTGTGGAGCATCTCCATCGGCGTCTGCACGTCGAACGGGAGCTCGAGGGTCAACATCTCGTAGAGGACCACGCCGACCGCGAAGAGATCGCTCCGGGGATCGAGGTTGTCGTCGCCACGGAGCTGCTCCGG
>WNGL01009972.1_pt1 | contig 13559 bp, 8 predicted proteins | sample 5400591 | NCBI WGS metagenome assembly WNGL01 (sample SAMN13153377, study PRJNA577476) | soil metagenome | isolation source: 80 cm soil or saprolite under Garry oak tree replicate 1 | place: USA:California | collected 2016-06-15
GCGACGTGGCAGCCATCTTCGATCCGTTTGGCAATGCAGTCCACACGACTCTCACCTTCAATGTTCTTGGCGAAGATGTGCTGATCACCGGGGCTGGACCCATTGGGATAATGGCCGCGGCGGTTGCCCGGCATGCGGGCGCGCGATACATCGTGATTACCGACATCAATGATTACCGTCTTGAACTCGCGGCGGAAATGCGCGTGGACCTGGCCCTCAACATTAACCATACATCTATCGCTCAAGCACAGAAGAAACTCGAGATGAAAGAAGGTTTCGATGTCGGCTTAGAAATGTCGGGAAACGCTTCCGCACTTCGCGACATGCTTCACAATATGGCGCACGGCGGAAGAATCGCGATGCTCGGTATTCCTTCGCAAGAGATCGCAATCGACTGGCGCGAAGTCATTTTCAATATGCTGACGATCCGAGGCATTTACGGGCGGCAAATGTACGAGACCTGGTACAAGATGACGCTCCTGATCGACTCCGGCTTGAACATACTGCCCGTCATCACACATCGCTTCAGTTACCGCGACTTTGATGAAGCCTTCCGAATCATGCGCTCTGGCAATAGCGGGAAGGTTATTCTCAATTGGAAAGAAATTTAGAACAGGTCTTTCTCATCGCGGCCCTTCGAAAAGGGTGGTAGCCTAGCAGGACAAAAGGAGGGAATGCCATGAAACACGCTTTGTTGATTGCCGCATTGCTGCTGGCGATCAGCCAACAACAGCCGGCGTTAGCTCAAGGAGGTAGCGATCTGGTCAAGCAGGCTGTCGCTGCAGAAGGCGGCGACGAACTGCGCCAGCTGAAAGGCTTGGCCATCAAAGGTGACGCGAAGTTTTGGGAACCGGGACAGTCATTCCTGGCCGGTTCAGAGCCGCGCTTCCTGGGAGATGCTACATTCGCCATGACGTGGGATCTTGCGAATAACCGGGCGCGTACGGCTTGGGACCGCGATCAGAAATACCCCGACCCGCCTGTGAAGATCAAATATAGCGAAACGGTGCTGCCGGCGCTCGGTTACGTGACCGACGAGAAGAGCAGCCAGCCGATGTCGGGCATCCGCATTGCCACGCACCAGCGCGAGCTCGAACGCGCCTCGCCCTGGCTGCTGGTCAAGGCCATGGGCGAATCGGGGAAAGTCCGCGCCGCGGGATCGCAACGGCTCGGCCAGCAGTCGCTGCCGGCAGTTTCCTACGCCGACGGCCCAACGACATTCACCATCCTGTTTGATCCCAAGACTCACTTGCCCGCTGCCGTACGCACGCGTGACGACGACAACATCAATGGCGATTCGAATTTCGACCTCGTGCTGACGGACTGGAAACCTGTCGGTCGCGTGCAACTCGCGCATTCGCTGTCTTACCGGGTCAATGAGGTCGAAGTGGCAAGACTCACCTATCGGGAGGTCAGCGCCAATCCCGCTATAGCAGCCGACATGTTCTCGGTTCCTGAGGCGGTGAAGGCCGCGGCCAAGCCACCGGCCACCGGCAATGTGCCTTATCAATGGGTCTTGCGACGGCTTTTCCTGACGCGGTTCACTGACAGCGACAATATCATTTTCCCCAACGGCGGGGGCCTCAAGCTGGTCGAGCTTGCGCCCAACGTGCAGCATGTGCAAGGGGGAACGGCCAACAATCTGATCGTTGCGATGAAAGACCATCTGGTGATCTTTGACGCCCCGTACGGCGAGCTGCAATCGCGCTGGGTTATCGACGCGGCAAAAGCCAAGTATCCGGGCAAGCCGATCCGCTATCTGGTCCTGACTCACCACCACATGGACCATACCGGCGGTATGCGTACCTATGTGGCCGAAGGAGCGAAGGTTATCGTTCCGACTCCGGATAAGGCCTATTTCGAAAAGGACGTCAAAGCACCTCGGACAGTCGTTCCGGATGATCTGCAAAGAAAACCGCGAGGAACCGAGATCATCGAAGTGAAGGACCAGATGACCTTCAAGGATGATACCGCCGAAATTCGTCTCTACAACATTCAGAATCCCCACGTCCAAGGCTTTCTCCTCGCACACGTGACGACGGGGAACATTCTGTATGTGACCGATCTCATCTCGCCGCGTGGCCCGATCGACCGTTCGGAAGCCACGGCCGCTGTAGGTGAGGTGCTGAGGAAATACGCCATCACCGGCGCCACGATTGCCGGTGGCCATGGCGCGCTCGCCAAACAGGCTGACATCGGGCCGGCCCTGGCCGCGCGCTAGTAACAAATGCACTGTAGCGGCGGATCTAGCCTCTCCCACAACGAGAGGCTAGATCCGCCGCTACAGTTGCTGGTCATCAGTTTTTCGGTAGCCTGCTAGTAAAATATCCTCATGCGGTTCAAAGCGTTCGCCACAGCCATCATCCTTTTTATTCTTGGCCGCCCTGCCCACGCTGAGGCACCCGTGACGTTCAACAATCAGGTTGTTCGGATCTTTCAACAGCACTGCCAGACATGCCATCGGCCGGGGAATATCGCGCCGTTTTCCCTCTTGACGTATGCGGAGGCGCGGCCGTGGGCGAGAGCGATTCGGGACGCTGTACTTCTGAAGAAAATGCCGCCGTGGAAGCCCGTCGGCTCCCATGGCGTGTTCGAAGGTGAGCGCAGCCTGACGGAACAGGAGATTCAAACCATCTCACAGTGGGTCAACGATGGTGCCCAGGAAGGCGACGCCAGCGATTTGCCGGAGCCGCTGAAGTTTCCAGACGCCTGGAGCGCGGGCACACCGGACGCGGTGCTTCAACCTGCGGCCAGTTATGCTGTCAAAACCGGAAGCGACGACGTGTATCGCTGCTTTCCGATGGCTGTAGACGCGACTTCGGATCTATACGTTCGCGGCTACGAAGTGCTCCCAGGCAATGGCGCCATCGTTCACCACGTCCTGCTCTTCATCGACGAATTCAATCAGTCCGCAGCGCTCGAGGGCAACGACTCGGGTCCTGGATATACGTGTTTTGGTGGCGCCGGTTTTCTTTTCGGACTAGGGGGGTTGGGCGGATGGGTACCTGGGGCATCTCCACAAATGTTTCCATTGGGAACGGGTGTCCGCATTCCGAAAGGCGCGCGGATTGTGATGCAGGTCCACTACAGTCTGGTTGATTTTTCTCGAACGTCTTCGGCATCGCCTGATCCCGATCTGACGCGAGTCGGCATCTACACCTCTCCGGTGCCGCTGGAGCCAATAACATTTCTCCCCATCGTGAATCCATTATTCTCTATTCCTGCCGGCGAGTCTCACTACCAGGTCAAAGCCGTCTTACCGATTTCCCGCACGGTGGAACTGACTGCAATTGCGCCGCACATGCACCTGCTCGGGCGTGAGGCTACAATTGAAGCGCGATTTCCAAATGGCGATCGACGCCAACTCATCCGTATCGACGACTGGGATTTCCACTGGCAGGGAAATTACGTCTACCGTGATCCGATAACACTGCCGGCCGGAACGATTCTGGAGATGACGGCCTATTACGACAATTCGCTCAATAATCCGAAGAATCCCTCAAATCCGCCTGTAACCGTGCGGTGGGGCGAACGCACGACCGACGAGATGTGTCTCACGTTCATTAGCGTGAAGTCACCCGGCATCCCGAATATCAACACGCTTCCGTTCTCGATGACGGACCGCGGCGGCAATTCCCTTGTGACTCAAGGTATCGGTGCTGAACCTCAGGTCGGTTATGCACGCGTGACGGGTTCATCCGGGAGCGCGCCGTCGGGGCTGGCGATTTTTAGTTATCGCCAAAATGGTGTCGTGGTTTCTGAAGCCGGGGTTCCCGCTTCGAAGTTGATGAGTCAAGGAATTCTCGATGCGGAGACCAATGCCGCCATACGAAGCGGGATTGCGATAGCCAATCCCAATGCGGATGCAGCGGTTGTTTCCTTTTCGTTCTCCGACGAGAGCGGACAGACCATCTCTTCCGGTTCGACGACGGTTCCCGCCAATAGCCAGATTGCCCGTTTCCTGAATGATGATCCGTTCAATGGCCCAGGCAGCTTCTCGGGAACATTCTCATTCACCGCCTCGAAATCTGTTGCCGTCGTCGCGCTTCGAATGCTTCAAAACGAGCGTTCTGATCTGATTTGGACAACGTTGCCGGTCGTCGATCCCGCCACGCTCGCGGGGCCGGCGATACCGGCTGTGTTTCCCCATTTCGTCGACGGTGGCGGTTGGTCAAGTCAAATCATGCTGATCAATCCAGGGAACAGCGCGACGTCGGGAAGCTTGCGTTTTGCGGATCCCGCCGGACAACCGATCTCGAGTCTCGAATATTCGATCCCGCCGCGTGGTGCCCAGCACTTTGTAACGCCGGGAGCGGGTGAGGCCGTACGTATGGGGACTGTCGCCATCGTGCCGTCGCCAAACATGCCGGTGCCTAGTGGGTTGCTTATCTTTTCAGATACCAAATCCGATATTCGCGTGACCGAAGCCGGTGTTCCCGTTTCAGCTGTGGGCACGGCGTTTCGCGTGTACGTCGAAGCGTCCGATGCCACTCAATCCGGGATCGCGATCATGAACACCACGGCAAATCCGGCAAACGTGCGTATTGAACTTATGGATCTGAATGGCGCATCGCTTGCCGCCACAACGATCGCGGTTCGAGCAAATGCACAACTCGCTGCCTTTCTGACGGAAATTCCGGGACTTCAGAACTTGAGCTTGCCGATTCAAGGACTGTTAAGAATCACCAGTGCCTCTGCGATTGCTGTGATCGGTTTGCGCGGCCGAACCAACGAACGCGGCGATTTCTTGATCACAACAACGCCACCTGTTGCGGAAGACGGTTCGTCGTCTCCCGAATTGTTCTTCCCGCATTTCGTTGACGCCGGCGGTTTCACGACACAATTCATATTGTTTAGCAACGGCTCGAACGGTCCGCTCGGAGGAACAATTCGGTTCCTGTCACAGTCCGGTCAGCCACTCGATGTAAAAGTTCGATGATTGTCCTTGTGCTAGACTCGCCGCATGAATCCAATTACGGGTCTTCTAGTGGCCTTGAGCGCTTTGACGGCGGTATTTGTCGGCGGATGGAGCCGGATGCTGCCTTCGTCGAAAGAGAGGCCGGGTTTTCCGAATCTTCTCCAAATCGGCGTCGGCGCCTTCACGAACTTCTTCGATACTCTGGGGATTGGCTCGTACGCGACATCGACAACGCTTTTCCGGTTCTTTCAGCTGGTGGATGACCGTATCATTCCCGGTACGCTCAACGTCGGCCACGCACTGCCGACGGTTGTTCAGACGTTCATCTATACCAGCATTATCCCCGTTGACGTCCCTACCTTATTTTCCATGATCGGCGCGTCTATTCTTGGGGCGTGGCTCGGAGCCGGCGTGGTCGCTCGTTGGCCGAGGCGGACGGTTCAAATCGGAATGGGCATGGCGCTTCTGGTTGCTGCGAGTCTCATGTTCATGACCCAAATGAAGCTCTTTCCCGGCGGCGGGGAAGCTCTCGGCGTCGCTGGTTTGAAGCTCGTTATCGCTGTTGCCGTCAATTTTATGCTGGGTGCCCTGATGACCCTGGGTATCGGACTCTACGCTCCTTGCATGATTTTGGTCAGCCTGCTAGGCATGAATCCGAAAGCGGCTTTTCCGATCATGATGGGATCCTGTGCTTTCCTGATGCCGGTCGGCGGCCTTCGATTCATTCGGGAACAGAGTTACAGCCTGCGGGCCGCATTTGGCCTGGCTCTCGGCGGCATCCCTGGTGTTCTGTTGGCGGCATATATTGTGAAGGAACTCCCACTCGACGCGGTCCGCTGGCTGGTTATTGCGGTTGTGATTTACACCGCTCTGTCCATGCTCAGCAATTCCCTCCTCGCAGGAGAGGGCGCGAAGCGCGAGCCCGATAGGGTGAAGCCTCAAGAGAAGCCGCAGCCGCGGGCGCAGACAGGATGATCAGACTGGCGAAGTCTTACGGCCGAACTGACCGTTACAGCTTTTCCAAATCCGCCACGATTTCCGCAATGGCCTTTCGCAAATCGCGAGGGGTTATCAAATTGAATGTGCGGGGATGAAGCGGTTTGACGATCTTTTCGATCTCGTCAAACACATCAGCCATGTTGAGCCGGAATCGGAGATGGTAGACGCGGCAGTGGCAGTCCCCTTCAACTTGTAGCGGCGTGAGATCGGATCCGCGTTGAAACATTTGCGAGCTCGTTACGATAATCAGCACGCGAATCGGACTTCCATCAAAGCCTTCACTATTGATCCGCTGGCTCAAAAATTCCCTGAAGAATGCGCCATTATTCTTGCTCCCCTGGAGGGCTTGCGCACTCAGTTCGGGGCTCTGCGCCTTCTTCAACGCTTCCATCAACGATTGCCAATTGGGGCCGTGAATGCTTGGTTCTTCGAAGATCACCTGATGCCGTACAAGATCCAGACCTGTGATCGATAACGTGCCACCGGCAAGCTCCAACTGCGATAAAGCGCTAATGGCTCCAATGGTATTGCCGTTGTGCGCGCGCAGGACACGCGTGCGGCCAGTCCATTGTTCGGGAGGACTCAGGGTCGAAATGAGCTCCACTTCTAAAGCATGTTTGTTGTGGACAGGCAGGTAGAGCCGGCTTGTTAAAAAACCCGGTCCATTCTGCTCGGACTCGTCGATTTGCGGGAATTCCACTAACGGCATGTGTCGATAAATATCCGGTAATGGATCGCCGCGAAATTCGGGAACCCGTATGCGCCGCCTGGCTACGTTGTGCTTCCCGGTTTGCCGGTCGTAGAGGACGAGCCACAGGACGTAATCCCCGGGCTGCACGCAAACCCGCATGAAAAACTGTGTCTGAACGCCCTTCGGCAATTCCTGTTCGACAACGTAGCGTGCGATGTTGGGTTGGTCCAGCCATTCACCATCAGGGCTACTGATCCGGCTGACGAAAAACAGTTCGTGAGCCTTCCCGGTCCGGTTCAGGTCCTTCGCGTTGAGACGGATCAGATAAGACACTTCCAACCGCTGATCAATACGCAGATGAGGCTCACTCAGCCGCAAATCCCATGGAATTTCCGCCTGCTCGCCCGCATTGATCCAATCGGATATCGGAATCGATTTGAGATCGAGAGGAATTCCATCGCCAATCTGAACAGGCCGCGCCGAAAGCGCGCCGGCCGCGGCGAAGCAAATGAGCAAGCAGACGGCCCGGCGCATACACATTCAGTTCGAAGAGGCGGCAGGGGCTGCGGCTTTGAGGAAATCGGCAAATGTTCCGATGCCGCCGTGTCCGCCGACCATCGTGTCCACCCTGAGATTGAGTTGCTTTATCGCCTGTAACAAATGCTGTGCGGGCGGGCCGCCATTTGCTGCCGCCGGCGGCGTATACAAATCGGGTTGAAACAGCGCCCGCGCGCTCGAGGCGTAAGCAAGAACCATCGGATCGACGTGCTCAGGGAACGAAACCGGATAAAGCTCGAGCGATTGACCACCCTCGCTGATGATCTTCTTCCCCTCATAAACTTCGATTGCGCCGGCTTGCTGCGCCGGCTGACTATTGCGTCGTTTGTCGAGTTCATCCTGGGGATGGGTATGCCGCGCCTCCAGAAGCGGACGAAGAACCGGCTCATTTCCTTTCTCTACGAGTATCGTTGCGCCCATTGCTGCGGCCGTGCGAACGCCTCCGATATGGTCATAGTGGTGATGCGAAACCGCGACAAACTTTACCGGCTTTGTAGGAAATTGTTCCTGAATCGCGCGGAACAGCACCTTGGCCTGCGTCTCTGTGTAAGGCGAATCCACGAGCGCCAGCCATTGTGGAAATTCAACGATAAGCGTGTGGTGGGAATAACCCAGCGCGTGATAAACACCGTTGCCGACTTTAACAATCTTCATGGGCGAATACTCGTCCCCGGCAGCCGCTTTGTCAGTTTCTTCTGCCGCAGAATCGGGAATCGCAAAAACCTGTTCCGTCGCGGGGTCATTCACCGCTATCGAAACAAATTGAACATCCGAGTAATCCTTCCCGCCTTTTCGGACCGTAATGTGATGCGGCAGCGTGAGGCCATCGGCTGTTTTGTAATCGCTAAGGATATATTGGGCAGGTACGTCTCCAAGAATGGACTCGGTATCGATCACCTCATACGCTGCCAACAACCTTGTTTGAGGATCGAAGTACAATCCAAGATCTTCGCCCGATTTCGTCTGCGCCGTGCCGTACTTGTACATCTTGCCGTTCAGTTCCTTATCGATCGCAGGTTGCCTGTCGGAAGCCGATTCCGCCGCTGATAGAGCAACCGTCACAACGTTGCGCCGTAACAAAAACTCCGGCGAGTTTTGCGTGCCCCAACTGAAGAGACCACCTGGCGTCGTAGCAATTATGGGGCGAGTGCCGACGATCTCGATGCCGATAGACTTGTCTCCTTTCTTCGTTAAAATCTCATGCCGATGCTGCATGAAGCCGCCGAGCTGCAGCGCGTAATCGAGTGAAGCGCGGCCATTGCCGAGATCGACAATGTCGACCACGTCCTTGAGTTGTGCGGGATTCTCCTGATCGGTCGCCTTTACCATCTGGCCCATTCTCAAGCGCGTTCCTGTCCCGCCTTTCATCGCAAGTGTCTTCACGCCTTGAAGTTTTTCGGCGCCGCCCATCGCGGCTACTGCATCCTGAGCCAGTGTGCGTACAGCAGGCGGACCCGAGCATCCGCCGAGCCACAATGCTGTTATGAAGAGCAAAATCGATCGATTTCGAAAACGCATAGAATCTCCCCTCTGTTTTATGTGGCCGATTCTATGGTTGCACTAGGAAAGAAGCAAGACCGTCAGAAGTCGTCGTCTCCGTCTGAATCCCGTGGCGCAAGGATCAGGACACCACCGGGAGGAATATCCAAATTCGTGAAGCTGCTTGCATTGTGGCCATTCAAAGTAGCCGAGAGCGGATTACCACTCGAATTAAAGAGGTCCACCCTCACAGTAATAATGCCCGTACCGGTATTCATCAGGACAAGCTCCGTTGCCCAACCACCTCCCGTGACAAACTGAGGCAACAAAACAGCCCCGGTTCCGCCGACATCGGTTGCAATTGCCGGTAGCGGACCCGGATTGCCCGAGAGATCCGTTATCGGAACAGTGCTGAAGTTCGAACCTCGAAATCGTAGGCCCATCACGGATACGGGAAGATTTGGACTTCCCGCGGAAGTAATTGCGAGGGTTCCGGTGACGTCTCGCGGAATCGATGGCTGACCCGCAAAAATTTGGGTCACAAAAGTTACGACCTGCTGATGAGAAGGGATGTTAACAATTTTGGTGGCTCCCAGTTGACTCCCGTTACTATCGCGAAGCAACATGGACACATTCACATTCGACGAATTCGGATTCACCATTGCCAAGCCCAGATTCTTCGACAGCTTGCCTTTGCTGTCCACAAACATCACCGCATTCGTTGTCAAACCGGGTGGCAGAACGCCCGCCTGGGGTGTTCCCGCGTCGCCGCCGCGTCGCCAACCAAAGGTTTCAAATACCACTAAGCCTGTGCCGCTTGTCGTCGACGGTGTGACCACGGCATAGCCGGATTGGACTGGAGTCCGGTCATCATGGTCATCCTTGTCTTGTGGACCTTTACCCGGCGGCCGCCCCTCAGCGAGGGCCACAGCCGCCGACAGTAGAACAACTGTTATGATTCCAAACACTTTATGCATAAATCTCCTTCGTCCGGGTACAATGTAGAAAAATTCCATAACCTGTTCACTTCTGACGCACGGCCTGTCGCCGTTTCAGATAGTTAAGGTTTCCGCCGCCAATCAGAGCAGTCGGGATGCCAAAGGCCGCGCGCTGGACTTACTGAATTTTTAGGCCGGTAGGATACGTGGTAGCATTCGGGCACAGTTTGCTCCAAGTAGAGGTCCCGCACATGAAAAAGACACTGATTCATATCGTGCTTGCGCTTTCTACGCTGGGGCTATCGCCGTCTCCCGCTACCGGACAGTCGGCAGCGCCGAACCCCGGGGGCCATTCGCCGGACGCCCGACGGCAAGCCCGATTTTTCCGGAGTTTGGGCGGGCCCTACGTTCCGTCATCGCGTTGGCCCTGATGATTAGGAGGAACAGAAACCGAAATGCTAAATCGTTTCATCCTTCCGGCATATATTCTTGTCACATTGTTCCTCGTATCGGCAGCGGTGATAGCCAGCGGTCAAAGGGGCGAAGGACAGCGAGGTCGCGGTCAGACTGCAGCCGGCAATGAGCCTTCGCCGCCGCATGATCCACACGACTTGTCAGGGATTTGGGTGCGCAGAGGAGGCGTTCTATCGCTCAGCAACGATGCTCCCCCATTCACTTCCGAAGGCAAGAAGAGGTTTGACGCGAACAAGCCCAGCTACGGACCGCGCGCGATTCCTCCGGCACTGGGGAATGATCCCATGGGGAATTGCGACCCGTTGGGCATACCGCGTTTGCTGCTTCTGGAAAACAATCCCGGCGATCTCGAATTCATTCAGATTCCCGGCCGCGTCATTCAGTTGTTTGATCGACATCACGTCCATCGGATCATCTGGACCGATGAGCGGGAACTTCCGAAAGATGCGGATCCGCGAATGTTGGGATATTCGGTCGGTCACTGGGAGGGGGATGTCTTCGTTGTGCAGTCCAACACCTTTGACGACCGGACGTGGCTTGATCATTTGGGCTATCCCCATAGCGATGAGATGAGATTGGAGGAGCGCTATCATCGCCTGGACCGCGACAATATGCAGCTTGTGATGACGCTCACTGATCCCAGCATCTATACGAAGCCGTGGGTGAGCGAAACGAAAAACTTTCGCCTGAGCCGGCTGAAGGAATTCGCCGAGGAACTTTTCTGCATTCCTTCCCAGGAGCAGGAATTCAATCGCAGAGTCCGCGATCCGGCAGCCGGAGTGTTCCACAAGGATTAAAACTGAAAGGGTCCCAGGATGAAATCCTACGCCGTGGTTTTATTGTCAGCCGGTGTGCTCGGTACCGTTATCGGCTTTGCCCAGTCCACCAAAGAAACATCCGCGTCGCATGTCGCGGCGGCGAAGGCTATTGGAACCGGGGCGGGAGGCGGAACGCTGGCCTACCGGCTCGCGCCATCCGGCAAAAAACTTCTGCTTCTCGAACGCGGAGACTTCGTGCCGCGCGAAAAGCAAAACTGGGACTCTCGCGCCGTTGTGGTGGACGGCCGGTACAACAATGTGGAGCCGTGGCGAGACATAAACGGAAAAGAATTCGTGCCTGGAGCACATTACTTCGTCGGCGGCAATACGAAGTTTTATGGCGCAGCGCTCGTCCGGCTGCGCAAGCAGGATTTTGGAGAAATGCGCCACCACGGCGGTATTTCGCCGGCCTGGCCGTTGAACTACGAAGACTTGGAGCCGTATTACACCGAGGCCGAGTATTTATATCAAGTGCACGGCATCCGTGGCGAAGATCCGACAGAGCCTCCCGCCAGCAAACCATATCGATTTGCGCCGGTCAGTCACGAGTGGCGGATCCAGCAACTGAGTGACGATCTGAAAAGACTGGGCCACCGCCCATTTCACTTGCCCGTCGGTGTCCTGCTCGACGAACAGAATCCGCAGAAGAGCAAGTGCATCCGTTGCTCAACGTGCGATGGCTTTCCGTGTCTCGTCGAGGCAAAGGCCGACGCGCATGTGATCTGCGTTGAGCCGGCCCTCGAGCATTCGAACGTCGCGCTGATCACGAAGAGCAAAGTTACGAGGCTTGAGACGGACTCCTCCGGCCGCACCATCACCAAGGTTCACGTGGATCACGATGGTGTGCGGGAAACGTATTCGGCGGACATTGTCGTTTCGTCATGCGGCGCAGTGAACTCAGCGGCTTTGATGCTGCGCTCAGCCAACGACACGCATCCGAACGGCCTGGCGAACAGCTCAGGCCAGGTTGGCCGAAACTACATGTGCCACGTCAATTCGGTAATGCTCGCCCTGTCCAGGTGTGAGAACCCAACGGTTTTCCAGAAAACCTTCGGACTGAATGATTTTTACTTTGCATCAAAAGATTGGGATTTTCCTATGGGCCACATCTCGTTTGTGGGCAAATCCGACGCCGAGATCCTCGCCGCCGGAGCTCCGAAGATTGTTCCGGGATTCACGTTGGACCTTATGGCGAAGCACTCTCTGGATTTCTGGATGACATCGGAAGATCTGCCCGATCCGAACAACCGCGTCACGATCTCTCGAGATGGCCAAATCCAGCTTAGCTATAAGCCGAATAACGAAGAAGGCCACAGGCGCCTGCAGGCAAAGCTCAAGAGTTTGCTCAAGGACGTGAACTGTACGGAAGAAGTCATCCACATGAATGCGTATATCGGCAAGCGCATTCCGTTGGCGGGCGTGGCGCACCAGAACGGGACTCTTCGCTTTGGAATGGATCCGAGAACATCCGTCCTGAACGTGAACTGCAAAGCGCACGATATCGACAATCTTTATGTTGTCGACGCGAGCTTTTTTCCGTCCTGCGGGGCGATGAATCCGGCGCTAACGATTATGGCCAATGCGCTCCGCGTCGGCGATCACTTACTGGAGAGACTGACATGAAGCCACGGCTCACCCGAATGCTTTTGCTCATCGTTATTCTGTTCTGCGTCACTTCGCCGTCGCATTATTTGGCCTTACCGGGCGGCGCGGCTGCGGTTAACGCCCTGGACTCGATCGGAATCACCGTAAGCGACATCGACCGCTCCGTGGAGTTCTTCTCGAAGGTCCTATCGTTCGAAACAATGTCGGAGATCGAAATCTACGGCTCCGACTACGAGCATCTCTACGGCCTATTCGGAATGCGTGCGCGTATCGTCCGTATGAAGCTCGGCGACGAGTCGATCGAGCTGACGGAATACCTCACGCCGAGAGGCCGGCCGATGCCGGTCGATTCACGCAGCAATGATCGTTGGTTTCAGCACATTGCGATCATTGTTTCGGATATGGACAAGGCGTACCAGTGGCTGCGTCAAAACAAAGTCGAGCACGCATCCACGGGACCTCAGACGCTGCCGGAGTGGAACAAGAATGCCGGAGGAATCAGGGCATTCTATTTCAAAGATCCCGATCAGCACGCGCTCGAAATCCTCTGGTTTCCGCCGGGAAAGGGCGACGCGAAGTGGCATCGCGAAACTCAGAACGCGAAGCGCAAGCGCGATAGCGCGCAGCCTCAACACGCGAAGCGCAAGCGCGATAGCGCGCAGCCTCAACAATTGTTCTTGGGGATTGACCACACTGCGATCGTTGTCAATGACACGGATGCGAGCCTGCGATTCTATCGAGATTTTCTTGGACTGAAGCAGGTTGGTGAAAGCGAAAACTACGGCGCCGAACAGGAGCATCTGAACAACGTGTTTGGCACGCGTCTCCGTATCACGGCTTTGCGCGCAGCCTCCGGTCCCGGAGTGGAGTTCCTCGAATATATCGCGCCCCGTGACGGCCGTCCTTACCCGGCGGATGCGCGGGCGAGCGACATATTCCAGTGGCAGACGAATTTCGTTTCGACGCATGTCCGCGATGCAGAAGGAAGCTTGCGCGCCGGTAAATTTGCATTCATCTCGCCTGGCACTGTTGACATCTCTGATGGAAAAGCGGGGTTTCAACGGGCATTGTCCGTCCGC
>WNGL01021174.1_pt1 | contig 13559 bp, 9 predicted proteins | sample 5400591 | NCBI WGS metagenome assembly WNGL01 (sample SAMN13153377, study PRJNA577476) | soil metagenome | isolation source: 80 cm soil or saprolite under Garry oak tree replicate 1 | place: USA:California | collected 2016-06-15
GATTCCTGCATAATGCTCCATGGCTGTCCTCCGTCTCCAGATGCTTGGGGCCGACTCAACGTCGTGACCCCGTTTCATCATCTATCGGGGGACAGCCACATCAACTCATCGCTCAGAGCAGGCCCATTACGGCATCTAGCTTGCCTCGATCTCGGCCCCGGTCTGCAGCGGCTTTTCTTCCATCACCACGATCGCGATCAACGCAATCGACATGCTCGCCGCTGCCACCAGGAACAGTCGGCCGAACGCTTCGACGGGATTTCCGGCCTGAAAGGCGCTGCCCAGCGATTGACCCGCCGGCGTGCCGGCCAAGACGATGGCCCCGAACACCGCAATCAGCATGGTCGCGAACAGGTTCCGGCTGAAGTTCATGGTTCCCACTGAAATGCCGAGCTGATGGCGTGCCACCACGTTCTGCAGGGCGACCGCGGTCAGCGAGGGCATCGGTCCGAACCCTGCTCCGATCAAGATCAACGTGACCTCGAACGACAGCGGGGTCATGTCGTTAGCATGCCATGCCAAGGTCGCGATCGCTGCGATCGAGAGCAAGAGCGCGCCCATGGGTAGGCGCTTGTAGTGCCGGACGCGGCCGAGAACCTGCCCGGCAAGGCCGGCGCTGGTGTTGAGCGCCACCATCAAAACCACCAGGCTCAATCCAGCGTGGCTCGCCGAAAGACCCATCACGCCCTGCAGATACATCGGCAGAAAAACGTTGAGCCCGATGATCGAACCCCAGCCGAAGGCGTTGGCCACGATCGCGCAGCACACGATCGGATTTTTGAGGATGGAAACCGGGATCAGAGGCTCGGGCGCCGTCAGCAAGCGCAGCACGAACAGCGCGCCCATGATCAGCGCCACCGCAAACAGCGCGAGGATCGGCGGCGACGTCCACGGATAGCGCACGCCCGCCAGGTTCAATGCCAGCATGAACGAGACGCTGGCAATGACAATCAGCGCGGCGCCGATGATGTCCAAGAGATGCGGCCGCTCGTAGCGCGGCAGGCGACGCAGCAGCGACGTCGTGATCGCCAAGGCCGCGAGCCCCATGGGAATATTGATCCAGAAGATGACCGACCAATGTAAATGGTCAGCGATCAAGCCGCCGAGCAAGGGTCCGCAGCCGCCGGCGGTGGTGTAGATCGCTGCGAAGTAGCCGTAATAGCGGCCGCGCTCCTTGGGCGAGACCAGGTCGCCGAGCACGATCATGCCCATGGACGACAGGCCCCCGCCGCCCAGCCCGTGCAAGACGCGGCCGAAAATCAGGACCAGCATGCTCGGCGCCAGCGCGCAAACGAGCGAGCCGGCCATGTAGGTCAAGATCGCGATGCGAAGCGTAAAACGACGGCCGTGGATGTCGGCGATCTTGCCGTAGAGCGGGATGATCGCCGTCGATGCGAGCAGATAGGCGGTGATTAGCCACGGCAGGCTGTGCATGTCGTCGAAGTCGCGTCCGATCGTGGGCAGCGCGGTCGCCAGAATGGTCTGGTCGAGCGATCCCATGAACGTCGGCAGCAGCACGCCGAGGACGATCAGCAGCGTCTGTCGATGCGTGAGGGCCTCGGCCTCACGGCGCTCGGCGTAGGCATCCATCGGCGGGAGCGTTCCAGTCCCAGATTCGCGCGCGATCGGCGTCGGCGCCGTCACGCTTGCCGCCGGTTGTAAAGCACGCCTTCCGGCTCGGCCAGCCGCGCGGGGACATCGGAAGGATGTCGAAGTCGCATGCGGTGGCGTCGCGTCCGCAGTCGTTTGCCTTCTGTTGCAGTGCGCCAAAATGCGTATCCGGCGCCAGCGTCGACATTTCCTTGCCGGCGGCGAGGCCGGCGCGAAATTGCCAGTGTGCTCAACTTCTTGCCATTGCCGCCGCGACGGCGGGGACTATATCTTTTTGAACGACTCGAAGGTCCCTGGCGCTCGTTTCGTCGCGAGGGCACACTGCCCGTGGAGGCTCGCGCGATGGCGCTCAACCAGGTCACGCTCGACGACAAATACGACCTCGCCAAGAGCCGGATCTTCGTCACCGGCTTCCAGGCCATCGTACGTCTTTGCTTGATGCAAAAGGAGCGCGACCGCCGCGCCGGCCTCAACACCGCGGGCTATGTCACCGGCTATCGCGGCTCCCCGCTTGGTACCCTCGACCAGCAGTTCATCCGCGCGCAGCGCTCGCTCGACAAATACGACATCCGCTTTCAGGCCGGCCTCAACGAGGACATCGCCGCGACCGCGATCTGGGGCTCGCAGCAGGCCGAGCTGCGCGGCGAGGGTAAGTTCGACGGCGTGTTCGGCCTCTGGTACGGCAAAGGACCGGGCGTCGACCGCACCGGCGACGTCTTCCGCCACGCCAATTTCGCCGGCACGTCCAAGCACGGCGGAGTGCTGGCGCTGATGGGCGACGACCACACCGCCGAATCCTCGACCACGGCGCATCAATCCGAATATCACTTCATCGACGTCATGATCCCGATCCTGAACCCCGCCGGCGTTCAGGAAATTCTCGATTACGGCCTCTATGGCTGGGCGATGTCGCGCTTCTGCGGCACCTGGGTCGCGCTCAAATCCATGCACGAGACCGTCGAATCGACCGCGGTGATCGACGGCAGCCTGGAGCGGGTCAACATCGTCATCCCCGAGGACTTCGCGATGCCCGAGGGCGGGCTCAACATCCGCCTGCGCGACACCATCCTCGGCCAGGAGGCGCGGCTGCACGACTACAAGCGCGACGCCATGCTCGCCTTCGTGCGCGCGAACAAGCTCAACAAGTACATCACCTCGGGCGGTCGGCGGCCGAAAATCGGCGTCATCACCGTCGGCAAGAGCTATCTCGACGTGCGTCAAGCGCTCGACGAGCTCGGGATCGACGAAGTCAAGTGCAACGATCTCGGCATTCGGCTCTACAAGATCGGATGCCCGTGGCCCATCAGCCAGCGAGACCTCAAGCAGTTCGCCGATGGGCTCGAGCTCATCATCGTGGTCGAGGAGAAGCGCTCGCTGATCGAGGTGCAGGTGCGCGAAGAGCTCTACGGCACCGCGAACCAGCCAGTCTGCATTGGCAAGAAGGACGAGCAGGGCAACTGGCTGTTCCCGGTGAAGGGTGCGCTCGATCCCAACGAGGTCGCGATCTGCATCGGCGAGCGCATCTTGCAAAGGATCGCTGGCAACGAGGAGATCGCGTCGCGGGTTGCCGCCCTCAAGGAGGCGCAACGGATTCTAGCCGAGACGCAGGACGTTGCGGTGCGCATTCCGTATTTCTGCTCGGGCTGTCCGCACAACACATCGACCGTCGTGCCGGACGGCATGCGCGCCTATGCGGGCATCGGTTGCCACTACATGGCGCAGTGGATGGATCGCTCGACGCTGGGCTACACCCAGATGGGCGGGGAGGGCGCGAACTGGATCGGCGAGGCGCCGTTCTCCAAGCGGCCCCATGTCTTCCAGAATCTCGGCGACGGCACCTACAACCATTCCGGTTACATGGCGATCCGCGCCGCCATCGCCGCGGGCGTGAACATCACGTACAAAATTCTATTCAACGACGCCGTCGCCATGACCGGCGGCCAGCCCAATGACGGCGGGCTCACGGTGCCGCAAATCGCCCGTCAAGTGGCGGCCGAAGGGGCAAGACGCGTGGTCGTGGTCACCGACGAGCCGTGGAAATATGCCAGGCGCGAGGAATGGCCGCGCGGGCTCACCATCCATCACCGCGACCACCTGATCCCGATCCAGCAGGAGCTCGCGGCGATCCCCGGCGTCACCGTACTGATCTACGACCAGACTTGCGCCGCCGAGAAGCGCCGCCGCAGGAAGCGCGGGCGTTTCCCCGATCCGGACAAGCGCGTGATCATCAACGAACTGGTCTGCGAGGGCTGTGGCGATTGCGGCGTCAAATCGAATTGCGTCTCGGTGCAGCCGCTCGAGAGCGAATGGGGCCGCAAGCGCACCATCGACCAGTCGAGCTGCAACAAGGATTTTTCCTGCGTGAAGGGCTTCTGCCCGTCGTTCGTGACCGTGCACGGCGCCAAGCTCAGGCAGGGCACCGGTGCCGCCGCGGCGCATGCGCTTGCGCCGCTGCCGGAGCCGAAGCTGCCGGCGATCGCAAAAACCTACGACATCATCGTCACCGGGGTCGGCGGCACCGGCATCGTCACCATCGGCGGCATCCTCGGCATGGCGGCCCATCTCGAGGGCAAGGGCGTTGGAATCATCGACATGGCCGGCCTCGCGCAAAAGGGAGGCGCGGTCTTCAGTCATATGCGCATTGCCGAGCGCTCGGAGGATATCCACGCCATCCGCATCGCGGCGGGCGGCGCCGATCTCGTGCTCGGCGGCGACATCGTGGTTGCCGGCAACAAGAAGGTGCTGGCCGCGGTGAAGCACGGAACCACCGAGATGGTCATCAACCTCGCCGAGGTCCTGCCCGGCGATTTCACCCGCAACGCCGATTTCTCGCTGCCGACCGAGCGCCTCAAGCGCGCCATCCTCGCCGACGCCGGCCGCGACAAGACGCACTTCGTCGATGCGACGCGGGCCGCGACGGCGCTCTTCGGCAACAGCATCGGCGCCAATATCTTTCTCGTCGGTTACGCCTATCAGCTCGGCGCGATCCCGCTCTCGGCCGCATCGATCACGCAGGCGATCGAGCTCAACGGCGAAGCCGTGGAGATGAACCAGGCCGCGTTCCATTGGGGTCGCCGCGCCGCCTGCGAGCCGGCGGCGGTCGAGGCGCTCATCAAGCCGGCAGCGGAAGCGGCGAGCGATGCGAGGACGCTCTCGCAGTCCTTCGACGAGATGGTGGTGCGCCGCGTCGCCTTTCTCACGGCCTATCAGGACGCCGCCTATGCGGCGCGCTATCGCCGGTGGGTCGAGAAGGCTAAGGCGGTCGAGGCGGCGCGCACGCCCGGCAAGACCGGTTTGGCCGACGCGGTCGCTCGTTACCTGTTCAAATTGATGGCTTACAAGGACGAATACGAGGTGGCGCGCCTCTATACCGACGAATCATTCGCCAAGCAGGTGAGGCGCGAGCTCGGCGGCGAGCATCTGCGCTTTTTCGTGCATCTTGCACCGCCGCTTCTCGCCCGCCGCGACCAGGTCACCGGCGAGCCGCAAAAGATGACGTTCGGGCCGTGGATTTTCCCGCTATTCCGTCTGCTCGCGAAATTAAAATTCCTGCGCGGTACCCCCTTCGATCCCTTCGGCTATTTGACCGAGCGCAGGCTCGAACGCTCGCTCGTACGCGACTACGAGGCGATGCTCGAGGAGGTGCTGGCGCGGCTCAATGGCGACAACCACCACATCGCGGTGGGGCTCGCCGCGATCCCGGAAAAAATTCGCGGCTTCGGCCACGTCAAGCTGCGCCATCTCAAGGCCGCCAAGGCCGACGAAGCGGCGCTGCTCGATCAACTGCGTACCGGGGTGACGCCGCTGCTCAAGGCGGCGGAATAGGCCCCAGGCGCAACCGCGCCGCCGCCCCGCCGCGCGTGCCGCCTCCCCGAACGGGCCCGAGGGCCGGCCGGACTACACCAAGTGCTGACTTGACCTCGGCGCAAGCCCATTTTCTTATGCGCCGACAACAGTCTGCCGGCGGACGGCGGCAAGGGGCCTTGTGGCCCGCGGGATTTGGCGCGGTGAAGGGAGGATTGCCGTGGCGACCGAGGCCGCTCGCGCGAATACGTTCCCTAAGCTCTTGATGCGCAATGCCCGCCTCTATGCGGGCCGTCCGGCCTATCGCCACAAGGACCTCGGCATCTGGCAGGTGTGGACCTGGGCGCAGGTGCTCGACGAGGTGCGCGCGTTTTCGGTCGGTCTCACGGAGCTCGGCCTCAAGCGCGACGGCAAGGTGGCGATCGTCGGCTCCAACCGGCCGCGGCTCTACTGGGCGATGTGCGCGGCGCAGGCGCTCGGTGCCGTGCCGGTGCCGATCTACGCCGACTCGGTCGCGCAGGAGATGGCCTACATCCTCGATCACGCCGAGGTCTCGATCGCCGTGGTCGAGGACCAAGAGCAGGTCGATAAGTTGCTTTCGATCGTCGACCGGCTGCCCCGGCTCGGCCTCATCGTCTACGACGAGACGCGGGGGCTGCGCGACTACGACCACCACCGGCTCAAGTCTTTCGCCGACGTGCAGAAGCTCGGGTATGACCGTCTCGCCGCCGATGCCGAGGGTTTGCAACGCTGGGAAGCTGCGGTGGCGGTGGGCAAGGGCGAGGACCTCGCCATCATGCTCTATACCTCCGGCACGACCGGCCGGCCCAAGGGCGTGATGCTGACCTTCGACAACCTCGTCGTCTCGGCGGTCAACGGCAATCTGTTCGACAAGCTCGGTCCCGACGAAGAGGTCGTCGCCTATCTTCCGCTCGCCTGGGTCGGCGATCACGTATTTTCGTACGCACAGCCCTTCACCGCCGGCTTCTGCGTCAATTGTCCGGAAAGCCCGGAAACCGTCAGCGAGGACCGCCGCGAAATCGGGACCACCTACGCCTTTGCGCCCCCGCGCATCTACGAGAACCTCATCACCCTGACGATGGTGCGCATGGAGGACGCGGGCCGTTTGAAGCGCAACATGTTCCGCTACTTCATCGCGGTGGCGCGGCGGTGGGGCGAGAAAATCCTCAACCGGGAGAAAGTGCCGCTACATGCGCGGCTCCTGTATTGGCTCGGCGAGATTCTGGTGTATGGGCCGCTCAAGAACCGGCTCGGCGTTTCCCGCATCCGCCTCGCCTACACGGCTGGCGAAGCAATCGGGCCGGAAATCTTCCGGTTCTGGCGCTCGCTCGGCGTCAACCTCAAGCAGCTCTACGGGCAGACCGAGGCCTCCGTCTACATCACCGCCCAGCCGGACGGCGAGATCTATGCCGACACCGTCGGCAAGCCGAATATCGGCGTCGACGTCAAGATCGCCGAGAACGGCGAAGTGCTGTTCAAGTCGCCCGGCGTGTTCCTGGGCTACTACAAGGACCCGCAGCAAACCGCGCAGACCAAGACTCCCGACGGATGGGTGCACACCGGCGATGCCGGCTTCATCGATCCCAAGACCGGCCATCTCAAGATCATCGATCGGGCCAAGGACGTCGGGCGCCTCAACGACGGTTCGCTGCTCGCGCCGAAATACATCGAGAACAAGCTCAAGTTCTATCCCAACATCCGCGAAGCCGTGGTCTACGGAGGAGGTGAATCGCTCACTGGCGGAGGAGAAGGCCATGGCGGGGGCGCAGATTCGGCGTTTTCTCATTTTGCATAAGGAACTCGACGCCGACGACGGCGAAGTCACGCGCACCCAGAAGGTGCGCCGCGGTTTCGTCGCCGAGCGTTATGCGCCTTTGATCACGGCGCTCTATAACGGTTCGCGCGAGGCCGACATTTCCACCGAGGTGACGTTCGAGGACGGCCGCAAGGGCATGCTCTCGGCCCGCGTCAAAATCCGCGACGTGCGGACGGTGCCGGTGCCTGCGATGGAGAAAGCGGCATGATCGTGCCGCGACCCCGGTACGCTCCCTCTCACTGTGGGAGAGCGGGCAGAGCGAGTCCGTGGCACGAGCGGCATCATCGCGCTCGCGGAGCCGCCGCATGAAGGCGCCGAGCCAACAGGATATCGCCGCTGGTAACGTGCTGCTCGCGGTCGAGAATGTGTCGCTCGCCTTCGGCGGCGTCAAAGCGGTGGCCGGCGTCTCGTTCGATATCCGTAAAGGCGAGATCCGCGCCATCATCGGCCCGAACGGCGCGGGCAAGACCTCGATGCTCAACGTCATCAACGGCTTCTATCACCCGCAGCAGGGCCGCATCACGTTCAAGGGTAAGCCGCGTGCGGCGATGCGGCCCTACGAGGCGGCGCTGGGCGGCATCGCGCGCACCTTCCAGAACGTCGCGCTGTTCAAGGGCATGACCGCGCTCGACAACATCATGGCGGGGCGCACGCTGAAGATGCGTCGCGGGTTCTTCTGGCAGCTGTTGCGGCTCGGGCCGGCGCTCGCGGAAGAGATCGAGCAGCGCCGCCGCGTCGAGGAGATCATCGACTTTCTCAAAATCCAGCACATCCGCAAGGTCCAGGTCGGGAAGCTGCCTTATGGCCTACAGAAGCGGGTCGAGCTCGGTCGCGCGCTCGCCATGGAGCCCGATCTGCTCTTGCTCGACGAGCCCATGGCCGGCATGAACCTCGAGGAGAAGGAGGACATGTCGCGCTTCATCCTCGACGTCAACGCGCATTACGGCACCACCATCGCGTTGATCGAGCACGACATGGGCGTGGTGATGGACTTGTCCGATCGCGTTCTCGTGCTCGATCACGGCGTCAAAATCGCCGACGGCACGCCGGCCGAGGTCCAGGCCGATCAGGCTGTGATCGACGCCTATCTCGGCCTGAGCCATTGAGCGCCCGCCATGCTGGGCCCGGTTCTCGAAACGCTGATCGGCGGCCTCATGACCGGGGTGCTCTACTCGCTGGTCGCGCTCGGATTCGTGCTGATCTTCAAGGCTTCGGGCGTGTTCAACTTCGCGCAAGGGGCGATGGTGCTGTTCGCCGCGCTATCGTTTGCGCGGCTTTCCGAGTTCATGCCGCTCGTCATCGCATTCGCGTTCTCCGTCCTGATCATGATCGCGCTCGCCTATGCGATCGAGTTCCTGGTGCTGCGCCACCTGGTCAATCAGGAGGGCATCATCCTGTTCATGGCAACGCTCGGGATCGCGTACTTTCTCGAAGGTTTCGGACAGACCGTCTGGGGCAGCGACATCTACAAGATCGGGCTGGGCCTGCCGACGGATCCGATCTTCATTTTGGAGTCGGTCTTTCCCGGCGGGCTGTTGATCGATCCGGCCGAGCTCATTGCCGCGATCATCTGCGCGGTGATGGTGCTCGTGCTGGCGGTGTTCTTTCAGGTGACGCGGGTCGGCCGGGCGTTGCGCGCGGTGGCCGACGATCACCAGGCCGCGCAATCCGTCGGCATCCCGCTCAGTCAGATCTGGCTTATGGTGTGGGCGGTATCGGGGCTCGTCGCGTTGGTGGCCGGCATGATGTGGGGCGCCAAGCTCGGCGTGCAGTTCTCGCTTTCGCTCATCGCGCTCAAGGCGCTGCCGGTGCTCATCCTCGGCGGCTTTACCTCGATCCCGGGCGCCATCGTTGGCGGGCTGATCATCGGCGCCGGCGAAAAGCTCGCCGAGGTGCTGCTCAGCCCGGTCCTCATCCGCACCTTCGATCTCGCCGGCGGCGGCATCGAGAACTGGTTCGCCTACGTGCTCGCGCTCGTGTTCCTGCTGTTCCGTCCGCAGGGCCTGTTCGGCGAGCGCATCATCGAGCGAGTGTGACAGCCGTGTTCTATCGCGAAGTCGGCCAGTTCAAGACCTCTTACGACGCCGACGAGGCGATCTTTCCGATCGCGCAGGATCGCTGGTCGGTCATCATCCTGGTCGCGTTCGCGTTTCTCGGGGTGCCGCTGTTCGCCGGCCAATATCTCTATACCGAGGTGCTGATCCCGGTGCTGATTCTCTCGATCGCCGCGATCGGGCTCAATATCCTCACCGGCTATTGCGGCCAGCTCTCGCTCGGCTCCGGCGGCTTCATGGCGGTCGGCGCCTACGCCGCCTACAACCTCGCGCTGCGGCTGCCGGAGACCAATATCATCCTGGTCTTCCTGTTCGCCGGCGTGATGGCGATGCTGGTCGGCCTCTTGTTCGGACTCCCCTCGCTGCGCATCAAGGGGTTTTATCTCGCGGTCGCGACGCTGGCCTCCCAGTTCTTCCTCGAATGGGCGTTTGCGCGCGTCAAATGGTTCACCAACTACGCGCCATCGGGCTCGGTCGCGGTCGGCCGCGTCGAGCTGTTCGGCGTTCCAATCGATACGCCGGAAAGGACCTACGTCTTCGTGCTTGCGATTACGGTGGTGCTCACCCTCGCCGCCAAGAATCTGGTTCGCGGCCGAATCGGGCGCATGTGGATGGCCATTCGCGACATGGATATCGCAGCCGAGATCATCGGCATCAGGCCGCTGCACGCCAAGCTCTCGGCCTTCGCGGTGTCCTCGTTCTATATCGGGGTTGCGGGCGCGCTGTGGGCGTTCCTGCGGCTCGGCTCGTGGGAGCCGCTGGCGTTCGACGTCAACCGCTCGTTCCAGGTGCTGTTCATGATCATCATCGGCGGGCTCGGTACTCTGCTGGGGTCGTTCCTCGGCGCCGCCTTCATCGTGTTGGTTCCGATTTTTCTCAATCAGCTGCCGTCGTGGCTCGGGATTGCGATGTCGACCGCCGTGATCTCGCACATCGAGTTCATGCTGTTCGGGGCCATGATCGTGTTCTTCTTGATCGCCGAGCCGCATGGGCTGGCCCGGCTGTGGGCGATCGCCAAGGAAAAGCTTCGGCTATGGCCGTTCCCGTATTGAGGCCGCGACAATTCGCGGGCACACTCGGGCCTAGAAGGGGGATAGAACCCCGCAATGGCCGGCCGCCCGCAACGGGCGGATCCGGCGCGTCGATGGAGGAATGCCGATGAATGGCAAGACGATGACTGGAATACACGTCGCGCTCGCGCTCGCGGCGCTCTCGGGCGCCCTGGCGACCGCTGTGCCGGCGCTGGCGCAGAACGAGCAGTTCATCCCCAGCCTGGTGTACCGGACCGGTGCCTACGCCCCGAACGGCGTTCCGTTCGCCAACGGCCTCGCCGACTACTACAAGCTCATTAACGAGCGCGACGGCGGCATCAACGGCGTCAAGATCGTGTTCGAGGAATGCGACACCGGCTATGCCACCGACCGCGGCGTGGAATGCTACGAGCGCCTCAAGGGCAAGGGTCCGACCGGCGCCGCCTATGTGATCCCACTCTCGACCGGCATCACCTTTGCGCTCACGGAGAAGACGACGGTCGACAAGATCCCGATCATCTCTATGGGCTACGGCCGCTCGGAGTCGCGCGACGGCTCGGTGTTCCAATGGAACTTCCCGCTGCTCGGCACCTATTGGACCGCGGCCGACATCATCCTGCAGCACATCGCCAAGAAGGAAGGCGGGTTCGACAAGCTCAAGGGCAAGAAGATCGCGCTGGTCTATCACGACTCGCCCTACGGCAAGGAGCCGATCGCCCTGCTGCAGAAGCGTGCGCAGATGCACGGATTCGAGACCCTGTTCCTGCCGGTCACGCATCCCGGCGTCGAGCAGAAGGCAACCTGGCTGCAGATCCGCCAGAACCGTCCCGACTACGTGCTGCTGTGGGGCTGGGGCGTGATGAACTCGACCGCCATCAAGGAGGCGGTCGCCGTCGGCTATCCGCGCGAGAAGATGTACGGCGTGTGGTGGTCGGGGGCCGAGCAAGACGTGCGGCCGGCCGAAGACGGCGCCAAGGGATACAACTCCGCCGCCCTTCAACACACCGCAGGTCAGTTCAAGCTGCATGAGGATTTGAAAAAGTACCTCTACGACAAGGGCCTGGGCTCGGCGAAATGGGAAGATACGGGCGAGATCCTCTACGTGCGCGGATTGATCAACGCCATGCTCGGCGTCGAGGCGATCCGCACCGCGCAGGAACGGTTCGGCAAGAAGCCGCTTACCGGCGAGCAGGTGCGCTGGGGCCTCGAGAACCTCGACATCACCGCCGATCGTCTCAAGCAGCTCGGATTCGAAGGCGAGCTGCGGCCGGTCAAGGTATCCTGCGCCGATCACGAGGGCGCGCGCGTCGGACGCATCCAGACCTGGGACGGCAAGGACTGGAAGATCTCATCCGACTGGTACACCAGCGACGACAGCGTGATCGCGCCCATGGTCAAGGAGGCCGCGGCCAAGTACGCAGCCGAGAAGAAGATCACGACCGGCTGCCTGTTGACGAACTGATCGCGAGGATCTCACCTTCCTCGCCCGTCGAATAACCCTTCCTAAGCTGGCAGCGACGGAGCGGTCACCGACCATCCAACTCAGACGCCTGCTCGAGACCGGCGCGCTCACGTCCTACTGGTCGGATCTCGACGATCTGTTCCGTCGTCGATCACGGCGGCGAATTCGTCTCGCGCGATCTCGATCTATGGGCTTGTCAATGCGGGGCCGCCAGGATCACCGGATCCGAGCGTTCAGGTACTTCGTCCGGCCGCTCCACTTCCTACCCTAACACTAATTCGCTGCACTTGCGTCTTGCCATCGGGAAACTTCACCTCCAACGTCAGAACATCGATGCCCACAAAATCCGCACGCGAGCGATACAATGCGACGAACGCCGGCACCTCCAGCGCCAAGCACTGTTTGTAATTGGTGGCGGTTATCCTCGCTTTCTTGACAGTGACCTTGCCATTTTCAGGCGGCGACGTCAGCTGGATCGAAGGAAGTGGGCCGGACGTACAGTCCGGCCGCACGTTGACATACACCCCCACACGAATATCCGTGTTAGGTTCCCCACTCGCCATGCGGCTGACGCTTTGCACTTGAGCTGAAGCAGAGGTAGTGCACGCAACAACAACAGCCGCGATCACTGACCAGAGACAGCGCATTTCGAGGTTCCTTAAAAATCGCTCGCAAAGTTGACAGTATTTAATGTTTCAGCCCTGTTCGCAAGTTGGCCCGCTCCCAAATCTAACCCATGATTGAGCGCGCCCCCTTGGGCGCATACAAACAGCAGTTTTGAGCACCTGCCGGGCGTGGTGATCCTCGAATTGGGCGATGCTTAGGTAACCGAGCGCAGAACGCAGTGTCCCATGAGGGCGTGCTGCAGCCGATCACGGTGTCCTGCGCCGACGGTCACGACACAGGCTGCACTCGGCGCCACTTTCTCGACAAGGCGCTACTAAAGCGAGGACCTCAATCCTCTCGCCACATCGAGAGTGATAACGGCAAGGGCGAACCACACGTCCTCCCCGTTTCCGCGCTGCCTTAGCAAGATGGGTGGTGCCGCGTATTGGCGCCAGCGGTCCCGTTATTGGCTGGGTTGGGCCTATTTTGGGGACCAGCTTGTGCGCCAGCGCCGGTCACTTGCTTCCACGACTGCTGCCTGCATCTCGTCGGAGGCGACCGTGACTACGAGTAGTACCTCGATACTTCGCGTCTAGTGCGTCCATGTCTTCTGGAGCACAGCGGCCGCCTCGGTCCATTGGCATGCCAGCTTGAGATATTCCTCACGCTGTCCGGTATCTACCGTTAGCTCGGCCGCCTTAACACAGTTCTCAGCATGGTACTCATAAAGCTTCTTCAGTGCCGTCAAGTCCCCGGCGTGGTAGTACTCATAATGCTGCTTCAGTGCCGCTATCATTATCATGTCTTTATCTAGCTCCTGCCGCACACCTACACACGCCAAATGGCGGGCCAGGACATAGTGTTGTCAGTTCCGGCTGGTTCTTTGCCCATTAGCCGACTCCGACACCGTTGCAAATATGTCGTTCGGCATAGGGACCCCGGGGGCGGGCAGCCCAGTCTCACGTCCTGGGTGGTCTCCGTGGTCCTGTCCCTCAAGTCCCAGGGAATAAAATGGAATAAATCGAGTCTCTCACCTTTTGGCCCCTGTGCATCAAGGCTCACGAGCGTTTTCACCCCCCTCAACTTTTTGGCTAAAGTCAGCTAATTTGGCTGGTCAGCGGATAGGACGCGCCATGCCGCTGTTACGTTCGTCC
>WNGL01018140.1_pt1 | contig 13558 bp, 10 predicted proteins | sample 5400591 | NCBI WGS metagenome assembly WNGL01 (sample SAMN13153377, study PRJNA577476) | soil metagenome | isolation source: 80 cm soil or saprolite under Garry oak tree replicate 1 | place: USA:California | collected 2016-06-15
TGGTTGATGACCTTGTTGAGGCTCATGACTCCACTCTCATCTTTGTCAACAGCCGGGTCAATGCAGAGCTGCTCGGATCAAAGTTCAACCTTATGGACCGAAAAATTATGGTCCATCACGGATCGCTGCCAAGAGAAGAGAGAGTTCGAGCCGAAGAAGCATTCAAGACTGGAGAGATCAAGGGTCTTGTCTGCACGTCCACACTAGAGCTGGGGATAGACATTGGATCAGTTGACTTAGTCGTCCAGTACATGTCCCCTAGACAGGTGAGCAGTCTTGTTCAACGCGTAGGGCGATCGGGTCACACGCTCACTAGAACTTCGCATGGAGTTCTAGTATCGGTCTCAACCGAAGATCTGCTGGAATCCGTCGGCGTTATTGAGCTCGCGAAAGAGGGACGATTAGAGAATACGAATATCCACGTCGGAGCATTGGACGTTCTGGCCCATCAGATTGCGGGGATTTTGATGGACTCGGAAGGGAGCATGGAGCTTTCACAAGCTAAGAGTATCATCAGGAGAGCCTACCCATACCACCATCTGGAGGACGGCTCATTTGACCAGGTCGTCGAGTTCATGCGTAAGATGGGTTACCTCAAGAAAGATGACGCGACACTCTATCGTACTTCTAGGACCCGGTTCTACTACTTCGAAAATCTAAGCATGATCCCTGACGAACGCCGCTACATGGTTGTGGACCTCACCAACCAGCAGAATGTCGGCATCCTCGGCGAAGAATTCATGATTACCAAAGCCCGCATCGGACTCAACTTCATCGTCAAGGGACGAGTCTGGCAGATCAAACAGATTACTGAAGATGCTAAGGTCTATGTTCTTCCAATCGATGATCCCACTGCTGCCATCCCGGGATGGGATGGGCAGATACTTCCCGTTCCTCGCGCCCTTGCAACCAAAGTGGGTGCCTACAGAGCGATCGTCGACCAGCTTCTAGAAGAGCGCACTCCAAAGTCTACCACGGTCGAGGATCTAGCTGAGCGTTGGCCTTGCGACCGCTACGGGCTGAGACAGCTAGTTGAGGAGATAGAAGCGCACAAAGCCATCGGCGCGCCCGTTCCTACCGATAAGCGAGTTCTCATCGAAGGATTTGATCGATACATCATACTTCATACCCATTTCGGGGACATACTCAATTTCACCCTCGGCGAGGTAATCGAGGAGCTCTTCCGCCGCCAAGGCCTCGTCCGAATGTGGTGGTCGGACGCCTACAGGATTCTGTTCGAGATGACCGCCGACACCTCAGACCTCGACCTGGAAAACCTCTTCCGAAAACAGGTCTTCGGAGTCGAAGAGCCAGTGCTGAGTGGAGCATGCCACGGAGTGCTCCACCGCCACTTCCCCTGGCAGCTCCACATGAAACATATCGCCGAAAGGTTCGGAGCACTAAACCGGGGACGACTCATGTACGGAGACGCAATGAAGGAGCTGATGCTGAGATTTCGACTCACTCCTATCTACGACGAAACGATAAGGGAAGCACTTATGGAACACTCTGACTTCGATGGCGCCAAAGAAATATTCGATAATGCCAAGAAAGGATCTTTGCAGGTCCAGTTTTTCCGGTCAAAGGACAAGCCTACACCTCTAGCCTATCATATTCTCTACCGACACGTGGATATCCCCGAGCTAATTGCCCCCGAGAATGTCGCAACGGATAACATGACTCGACTGCGCATTTCGATCGAGGGACGAGCCATCGACCTGTTGTGCTTCGATTGTGGCAAGCTCACGACGGAGGTTCGTATCGCCAGTCTTCCCGAGCATCCCCTCTGTCAGAATTGCAGCTCAAGACTTCTGGCACCTCTCTTCTGGTCCAGCGGCTACGCTGCGAGCGTTCTCCGCAAGAAGAGAGACAAGGAGTCGCTGGATGATAACGAGCTGAAAGCTTTGACAAGAGCGCGCCGTTCAGCGGATCTTGTCATTGCCTACGGGAGGAGAGCTGTAATCGCACAGTCTGTCTACGGAATTGGACCCCAGACAGCTGGGCGGGTCCTGTCGAGGATGCACGAGGGCGATGCTGAATTCTATAGAGACCTTCTAGAGGCTAAGCTGCAATTCATAGCGACCAGGCCTTACTGGAACAATTGACAAAGCGTTTCACGGGATGAAGCTCGTGAGAACGTGCATGCTGTCATGGAACCATTGTTTGATCCACGGACTCGGATCATTAGTCCCATCTAAGGGAAAGTTGAGCCGGCGATGGCTATCCATCGATATTCCCGTATTGTTGGAGGGCGAGGATCTGGAAAGCGTTTTCTAGTAGAGGAGAGTGCCAAAAGGTAGGGACGGATGACTCTTGCTCCTTCGTCCGATAGCCTACCCGGAAAGGGAAATATCAACGTACCTACGGCAACATACTCCCCGCAATGACTCACGCCAACAACATTGTCCCCGTATGCGAGACAACCAGTTGTCTCGCCCGCGGATCAGCGTCGAAGAAAAACGGACAAAATACGTCTGGGCTACAATTCTTCTTGCCTTGTCTCTCTCCATGATCATTATGGCAATTATGGAGAGAGCCCCGGACTCATTCGCTCCTGCTGGAGAGCAGAGTCAAATCGCAGCTGGAGCGAACTCTCTTGCTTATTCTAGGCAATGGGGCACGTTTGGCGGGCCCATAACCCCCAATGGAGTCGCAGTAGACCCATCGGGCAACGTGTTCATCGCCGATGCCAAGAACTACGCTGTATACAAACTGGCAAAAGATGGATCGCTCTTGGCCTCTTGGGGATCCCAAGGGAATGGCCCCGGTCATTTCAGCGACCCCCAAGGAATAGCTCGGGATCCCCAGGGAAACGTGTACATCTCCGATTCGGTCAATAACAACATTCAGAAGTTTAATTCTACCGGGAGCTTCATCGCATCTTGGGGCTCGACAGGGCAAGGAAATGGCCAATTCAAAACACCTCTGGGGCTGAGCGTTAACGCCAGCGGCTTCGTGTACGTGGTTGACCAAGGAAACCAGCGCGTTCAGATCTTTAGGAATGATGGAACCTTCGTAGGTTCATTCGGTGGCCTGGGTACGACCTCAGGCAAATTCCTGAGCCCTTATGGGGTGGCGGTGGATTCGTCGGGATTCGTGTACGTGAGCGACAGCGCGAGCAAATCGGACAATATTACGAAATTCACGAAAACGGGCAGCTTTGTAATGGCTTGGGGAGGCTTGAGTGGAGGAGGAAGCTTAGCAGCACCAGCAATGATGGCGGTTGACAACGCATCCAACATCTACGTCAGCGACAACTCCTTCAATCGTGTCGAAAAGTTCAGCACGACCACTGGCAGCCTGATATTATCTTGGGGATCCACTGGTGCATCTACGGGACAGTTCAATGGCCCTGTCGGCGTGGCCCTAGACTCTCAATTGAATGTGTACGTTGGAGACAGCAACAACTATAGAGTTCAGAAGTTCTTAGCTAGCTCAGGAAGTTACATCTCAAGTCTCACATATCCGAGACCCGGATTATTTTCCAGCCCATATGATGTTGCTCTGGACGGTTCAGGCCACGTCTACGTTGCCGACCAAGGAAACAACAGAGTTCAAAAATTCTCCCTCACCGGAACCTTTCTAACAGCCTGGGGAATTACTGAGTCCGGAAACGGTCTCTTCGATCCCAATGGAGTTGCCGTTGACCATAGTGGAAATGTTTACGTCAGTGACTATTCGAACGGCCGAGTCGAAAAATTCCTTCCCGATGGCACCTTCGTCAGAGATCTGGGAAATGGCAATCTACAGTTCACCAATCCATTCGGCGTTGCAATGGACGGCTCAAATAACATCTATGTCACCGATTACTCCGGAAACACTGTTCAAAAGTTCGACAGTGCAGGAAACTTCCTCGTGCAGTGGAGCTCCGTAGCTGGCAATTGCCGGTTCACGAATCCGACAGGAATTGTCGTGGACACGTCGGGCAACGTGTATGTGGCCGACTCATCAAACGCCCGAATCGAGAAGTGCACGAGCTCCGGCGGGTTCATAGCTACGTGGGGCATGTCTGGTTTGGGAAACGGACAATTCAGCTTCCCCGCGCATCTAGCCGTGGATTCGAATAACGATCTCTACGTGGCTGACACTTTCAACAACCGAGTCCAGGAATTCTTCAGCAACGGCACTTTTCTCACATCTTTTGGGAGCGCCGGGTCGGGAAACGGTCAACTCGTCTATCCGCACGGCCTAGCTGTTGACGGTTCGGGCAACGTCTACGTAGCAGATACGGGAAACCCTTCAGGAACCAGTAACAACCGGGTTGAGGTTTTCTCCCCTCTCACCACCTCGCCACCGTTAACTTCGGGTGGGGGATTGTCTCGCTGGCTCGCTACGTGATAGCCGCCCCCCCGCAGAGTAGACTGCAAGATCAGATACCTACAAACATAGATACTTGCTTGAAGAGTGAAGAAAAAGAAGGGGGTTGGGAGGTTATTCCTCCCACGTTACAGTTCTAGCTTATGCGGCTGCTATGTCGACGATCAGTTGGTCCACGACGGGGGAGCCGATGCCTGATGCGACATCGTATCCTGCCTCCGCCGAGAAGCCAACGGACGAGCCGACTAGTTGGTCGTTGCCCACTGTGATGTCGTGGAAGTCAGTCGCGTAGCGCGCGCTGTGGTAGATGGCGTATAGGGTCGGGTTCAGGTCGCCGATCGGACCTTTACCCAAGTTAGCACGCGCCTGATTTGCCAAGGCAGTAATCCCAGCCCACTGTGGAGAACCAGCGCTGGTTCCTCCGACGATGAAGAAGACTGGGGTTCCGAAGCCTCCGTAAACGACTAGGACTCCGCCGTCAATGGCTGCGTTGTAGGCTACGTCTGGACCTCTAGCGTTTAGGCCAAGACCGGCTTGGTAGGATGGGACACCGAAGAGCAAGCTTGGAGCTCCGCCAGTTGCGGCGCCGAAGCTGGGCTCATTCCATACTTGTTCGCCACCATACCCGTCGGGTATGCAGTTCGGTGGGATCGTGCGGCCGAGTACACATGGGCCGTGGTACGAGGATAGTCCTGAAGTGCAAGAGAAGGGCGTAGAAGTGGGGCATGGTTGAAGGGTTCCAGTTGCGTTGTAGGGCAATCCCTGAGTTCCGGTCACAGCGGTGTTGTGGAGGTCGGAACCTGGGAAGTTGGCCATAGCGACGCCGAATCCGAAGTCCGCGCCTGTGTCTCCTGCTGAAGCGAAGAATGTGTCACCAACGGCGACGCCGTTCGCATAATTCGTTTGGGCTTGGGTGACTTGGCCTGGGTTTCCGTTTCCGGTGAGGAATATCTCTGGGATGCCGAAGCTTTGCGAGAAGATGGCGCCTGGGTACGCTGCGATGGCCGCAGTTTCCGCGTCATTGATGGCGTTTCCAGATGAGGTCGAAGCCACGACAAGTACGATGTTGGCTCCTGGAGCCATAGCGTGAGCGTATTCAACATCGAGACTTGTCTCGATGGTCCAGCCGAACTCGTCATGTTTCGGATTCACATTGATGTTGACAACAGGGCATGTGCTGGGGTCGAGTGGGGTGGGAGAATTGCCGCAGAATATTGTGAAAGACGGCGGTGCCGCAATTCCAAAGCGCGTGTCAAACAATGCTAGGTCACTAGCAATCGTCGGACTTCCGAAAGCATCAACAATCACGATTGTCTGGCCCGAACCATCAAGCGTAGAGGTCGAGGGGAACTCGTACGCCTTCTTGACGAAGCTTGGAGAGTAGCAGACAATATTGCCAAGAGACGCACTCTTGCACAAAGGAATGCCTTGCGGAAGGGTTGAAGCAGGCCCAAGCTCAACATAGCTCAAGCTTGGACTATAGTGGAAATCACTGAGGACAGCCCCTACCCCGAGGGGGGCTGAAAGCATTAAGGTAGCCACGACTAGAGCTGTTATGGTTAGTATTTTCTTCATGGCTAGGCACTAAAACCTACTACCCATTTAAGTTCATGGCTTCTCGAAGATAGACACAGATACCCGTGAGATGAAATTCTTAGCCCAAGCTATTCCCTAAACCTTCATTTTGGACATCCGCGCAAATCGGTCCCGGAGTATTTCAGCGCCGAGTATGGAATCAAACGCGGCTGGTCGAACGTGGAATTATCTTTCCCATTTGGCCTCCTCCACGCTACGCTCCAAGTTCATATTCTCCTTAGAGCAATTTGCTAGAGATCTTCCATTGGCCAAGATACACACGCTTGTGGTCGGGCGCTTACAGACCAACTGCTATATCCTGCAATCTGACTCGACAGCGTTGGTCATTGACCCCGGCGATGAACCGGAGAGAATCCTCCGCTTCCTCAGCGACCTCAAAATCAAACCCAGCCAGATCATTGCAACTCATACGCACTTCGATCATGTACTTGGCGTGGATAAGATTCGTACAACGCTCAAAATTCCGTTTCTGATCCACCGTGACGATCTGTCTATGCTCGAGTCGATGCAGAGTCGTGTCCGTGAGTTCATGGGTTTGAGCGTCCCTCCGCCACCGAGAGTGGATCGGTTTCTTGCAGACGGAGATTCCATTAGTATCGGACAGGATACGATGAGGGTTCTGCACACTCCCGGACACTCGCCTGGGAGCATTAGCCTAGCAGGCCGAGGCTATGTCATCACTGGAGACGCTTTGTTCAATCAGTCCATTGGACGAACAGACCTTCCAGGTGGAGACTTTGACACACTGATACGTTCGATAACTGACTGTTTGTTCAGCTTGGATGACAATACCATCGTCTACCCTGGTCACGGCCCTGAGACAAGCATAGGCGATGAAAAACTAACGAACCCATTTGTGGGACGACCCTCCAAACGCACTCCGTAACTCCCACACACAGTTTCCCTGAGATCGACCGCAGGCTTGAGAAAAGCCTGTTTACTGGATCAAATTCTCGACGCGTCGCGAATGCCTCCATGAGCGATTAGAATATTTACCGCAGTATCCCTCTAGTTGGTGTGAAAAAATCTGAAGAAGAATGGAAGAAGCAGCTAGATTCAGAAGCCTACCAAGTTTTGAGAAGGAAGGCAACCGAACGGCCCTTCACCGGAAAATACCTCCACAACAAAGAGAGGGGAATGTATGTCTGCGCCGGATGCGGAGCACCACTATTCTCGTCCGATGCAAAGTTTGATTCTGGAACAGGCTGGCCCAGCTTCTGGTCCCCAGCAGAAAAGGAGAATGTTGAAGAGAAATCCGACCGCAGTCTATTCATGAAAAGAGTTGAGATTCTGTGCAAACAATGCGGCGGTCATCTTGGCCACGTCTTTGAAGATGGTCCCCAACCCACGGGACTACGGTACTGCGTCAACTCCCTCTCCCTAAACTTCAAGAAAACTGACGAAAAGAGCGCACCTGAAGACTCCAAAGACTAGGCAAAGAGTCCCCTCAGCGCTAGGTTCCTCGCCGCGATACATTGAATGCTAGGGCAATCTAGCATTAGAGGTATGAGTGCACGCAAAGTCTAAGATGACCAGAGAAAGCTCACGATAATCGGATGCAGCAACAATTGGCTGGAATTGATGTTGTAATAATCGGATCATTTCTTCTGGCTTTCAAAGCCGTTCTTATCGAGGGGAGCGAGGTTGCTATTCTCTCCCTTGCCACCATAAAGCAGATCGGTAGAAGGAATGTCTTTCTCGGCGTTGCCCTAGGAGGCCTCGGATCGATCGTCACGTTTCTAATTGTCGAACAAGCCTTCCTTGCGCTAAAGACAGTTTCCGATGCTCTGATCAACCTGATTCCTGGTGTTGTCATCCTCTACTTTTCCTACCGGTTTCTCCGAGGATTCGTCAAGTACTATTTCAGAGGCAAATCGTTCAGGGCAAAGATGGAAAAATGGAGCGACGAAGTCGTTGAGAAAGCGCATTTTCTTACGACTACCTAATGCAAGTTCCACGATGGATGCTAGATCTGATTGCAGGAGTCGTCCTCCTCACATTCGGCTCATACTTTTTCGTATCAGGAATACTGATCTACTTCCACGTAATCTCCTGATAGCAAACAATCGAACTCTAGGTACACATTCTTGGGAATAGAACGTCAATAACCCTTGTTGACAAATCGCCTAAACCTTCTCGCCTCTATCCAAAGTCTTCCTCGAGACCTCAAGCTGCTCTTTCTGTCTCTCTTCCTCTGGACCTTCGGCCTAGGACTCTACAACTACATCTGGCCGCTCTACCTGAAGGACCTCAACGCAACCCCTAGCGACGTCGGGCTAGTATTCTCCATTGGATTCTTGGCTGTGGCTTTGACCATGATACCTGGAGGCATACTGGCCAACAAGTACGAACTGAAGACTCTGCTCATCATCGGCTGGGCGATGGGTATACCGCCGCCTCTGATGTACTATTTTGCAAGGAGCTGGTTTGACGTGATTCCAGGGGTTATCCTTCTCCAAGTATCAGCCTTTAACCTTCCAGCTTTCTACGCTTACATCGCAGGAGCGTCTGACCGGGAGAAGAGAGCTACTAACTTCGGAATAACCTGGGCCTCCTTCCCATTGGGCCTGGTCTTCTCACCATTAGTTGGAAGCGCCCTAGTCTCTTTGATTTCGATACGTCAGATTTTTCTTCTCACCTTCGTCTTCTTTACCGTATCCACGTTTTTCTTGTTCTTCATGGAGTCCCAGCCACCGCTAGCAAAGGACCCGCAGACTCCCAGGCTGGAAGTCCCAAGGACACGAAGAGAAGGAACGCTACTCCTCTATCTTGTCGGAGCTGCACTTGCATACAGCGTTACAATACCCTTCATACCACTGTATCTCCAAGAAGTCGTCCAACTGCACCCATCAATCATACAGATCCTAGGAGCCACACAAGCCCTGGGCGCAGCGACCTTCGGGATAATTCTAGGCCGAAGGGCCGATACTAATGGCAGAGGCAGCGCAATAGCCCTAGGGCTAATATCATCATCCGCCGGTCTCTTCGGGGTTCTACTCACCAGAAACCCGTTTCTCGTCGCTCCAATGGTATTCCTTGTCGGGGGCGCACGGGCACCTACACCGATCGCATACTCCATTCTATCGGCCAGTCGACGCAATGCGTCAAGGGCCGGACAATACGGATTCTACCTAACCCTGGAAAACCTTGGATTTGTAGCCGGCTCTTTTGTGGGAGGATTTCTCTATACTCTGGACCCAACAATTGTGTTCTACGCAACATTGGCCCTGTTCAGCGCGCTGGCAGTACTCGCAACCCTGGGTTTTTCGCGGAAAAGGTGGGCCAACTACCTCGGAGTCAAATCAGAAAAAGGAAGTATCGGATGATCGCAAGGTTCAAAGTCTTTCACGTTAGCGTTTGCATCCTACCGCTTCTTTCCATAGACAGCGTAGACGATTCCTTGTGTCAGAGGAACGGGTCTCGTATCTGGGAGACCTTCTTCAACCATTAGTGTTGCAATCTGATCCCCGGTTCGAGACCTCAGAATCGAATGGCCAAGGTATGAAAGCGTTCTACCCCAGGCTTGCGAGACAATTCTCCCGAAGATAGGAAACAACCCTAGAAGGTAGTCGTAGTAGAATAGTCGAAATATCCTGTTCGGAGGCCGTGCGAAGTCGAGAGATATCACGACACCGCCCGACATTGTTGCTCGAGCCATCTCTCTAAAGGTGAGCCGCGCATCGGACACGTTTCTGAGCGCAAGGCTAATCGATGCTGATTTGAAACAATCGTCTCTGAACGGTAGGTTCTCAGCGCGGGCCAATACCCAGTCGGTTCTTCCAGCCAATCCTTTCTGTCTCAGCCTTTCCTTTGCTGTTTGAAGCATAGCGAGGGTCAAGTCGACGCCGACTACTAGGCCCTTGTTCGCTATCGCGTTCGCAAAATCTGCTGCCAAAAGTCCAGTACCTGTGGCCACGTCCAAGATGACACTGTCAGGAAAAGGCTCGATTTGTTCGACAACAAATGCGCGCCACTTTCTGTCCTGGCCGAAACTGAGGAGCCCGAGCAACAGGTCGTATTCTAGTGGTACTTTGGAGAAGAGGCTGCGAACGTATCGGGCTTTGGAATCGTACACGGCCTACGCGACTGTAGGGTGCGTTTTCTTGGCCTCAGCTCGAGTTAGAGCATAGCCGACTGCGCCTATGCCGACCACTACAATTACGACCAGAAGGACGATTGGCACAAGAGTGAGAGCTATGGTGCCGACGTACCATATAGCTCCGAGGAAGGCAACCATTCCACCCCAGGCGAGGATCATTGATCTAGGCGGTGCATATCGATCGTCAGGACCAGGAAGCACGAGTGCTGCAACGATAAGCCAGATCCCGAACACCAAGAAGACTAGCGGTATGCCGGTGAACGGGTTGAGGTTGCCAACACCGACGAGGGAGAGGAGCATTAGGGTGCCGAAGACTATGAGGAATATTCCGCCGTTGAGAGGAGCCCATGGAACCCGAGGCATCTTTGATCTTGACAAGCGAACAGGCATCCCAGTTTATAGTTCTATTGTCATCATCGAGATAAGAGATGGGTCGCTGATTGTCAGACGTGATCGTACGCGTTATTTTGTTGGAAGTTTCCTGAGTTCATGTCCTGCTCGATCTCCCTCAGCATGAGGATCCTCTTGTAGGTGGGCGGGTGTGTCATGAAGAGCTGAGCCGCTTTACGCCAGTTGGACTTTGACTCAGCCTCCATGGCCGCTTCTAGCTCTCGCTCGCTCAGAACTCCATCCTTGTCGAGATCATATTTCGACTTCTGATCCATGATGCCTGCGACATCCTGTTTCGCCTGGGCGGGGTCTTCTATGAAGAAGGCTCGGGCTCCGTGAGGTTCGCCTGGCGCGAGAGATAGGCCGTAAGCGATCTTTGTGAGGGCGCTCTCCAATTCTCTCGGCTGCTGGGTGAGAAATGCGGAGTATGCGTCTGCGTAGCTCTCCCGCAGACGAGTCAGACGTAGCGCGAGAAGAGTGGTGAGAATATAGACTGCATAGGCGGCGATGGCGACGATAATCAAGAGTCCGGCACTGTTGTTCTTGTTGCTGCGACCGCTGTAGCCGCTGGCGATGCCGCCCCAGAGAACGGAGCGGGCGATAAGATACGCGACTAGAGGAATGGCACTGATCATTGTTACTACGATAAAGTCGCGATGTTTCACGTGACCAAGCTCGTGGCCTATGACTCCCTCGATCTCATTCTCGTCCAGACGCTGGAGAAGACCTTGATGGACGGCGAGGGTGGCGCCTTTGCGGGTTCGGCCGAACACGAACGCGTTGGGAGTCGGGTCGGGCGAGACTGCGAGCCGGGGCATTGGAATGCCGGACTTCGAGGCGAGCTCGCCGACTTTCGATTCTAGCCAGCGGTTTTCGCCAGGAGCAAGATAGTGAAGACGACTTGTGAGTCTAACAATAACTGGACCGATCAGGTATTGGAGCAACACTATGAAGAAAGCGCCTACTAGGCCAAGCACTAGTCCAGTGACTGGATCAAGGAAGAACGCGGATATGACGAAAAGAAGACCGAGGAATATGGCAAAGACTAGAATGATCGTAAAGCCCATTGTCCGCTTTAGAGCCCCGAGTCCTGCCAATTCTTCTTCCTTAGTGTTAGAGAGCTTAATTCGGCCTTCATTAATTCTATCCTCGAACAATCGAGGAAGAAACATTGTCAGGCATTGTCTCGGAGATAAAATGCAAAAACTGTGGCGCACCTCTCAACATAAACCCAGGCGAGATCGTCTCAACATGTCGGTATTGCGGTTATACAGCGGTTGTCGGGGCAGACGAGCCGTTTCAGCTGGAACATAGTCTCATACTCAATAACAATAATGCTGCTAGCGTTGAGAACGCGTTGCGGGACTGGATGAGAGAAGGATTCATGAAACCCGGAGACCTCGCAAAAAAGAGCAAGATCTTGACGTTAGAATTGCGGTATCTTCCATTCTGGCTGGTTCCAATAGAGGCAACAAGCACCTACGAAGGAGTACTCGAGAGAATCTCGCCTCCGTCGCCTCGAAAAGGTGTCATAGACCGGGATTATGATTGGCTGGTGCTGGGTCGTAAGGGCGCGCAGTTTCCAACCCGAGACTATGCGGTCCCAGATACGGGGAAGATTCCTTTCGATTTCAAGAGGATTGATGCTGGAGCGAAGTTCCTCAATAGCGAGATGACTAGTGAAGAGGCGGTCGAGCATGCTAGAGAGGAGGTGGATGTGAACCAGAGGTTTCTCGCGAAACAGGAGATTGATCAGATTTCGTCTTTCAATACAAACTTCAAGGTGGACAAGCCGACCTACATTCACGCACCAATCTGGTTCAGCACTTACGAGTACAAAGCCCGAAGCTATAACGCACTCTTAGATGGAAGCTCCGGAGCGGTCTTGCGGGCGGATATTCCGCAAGCGGATTTCAAGATGCTGTGAGGCTCTGCAAGACATGAGTTTGGTGAAAATGTGGGTGATTGTTCTTAGGAGAGTCGAACTTGTCGGGAAGGTAGTCCTCGCTACGAAACGAATTTCGGAGAAGTACACAGTTATGTGTCACGGAAATGGTCTGTTATTCATGACCACGAATAAACGCTATCAAGACCGTTTCGGTCTCACCACTCATGCGACGCGACGGTCGGTCGCTGAGACCCCTTATTTCTAAAACACCCGCTGTCTGACACTGATTCCGGGTGAATCTGGCTGATCAGGGCGCAATCAAGGCTGGAATGGCTCGGGAAAAATCGCGATTGTTCCGAACGAATCTAGGGGGGAGATTAACGCGTCCACCCGGATTGCTGAACAGGGTTCATTTTGGGTTATTCGCGTGCTCTTTTCCTGCCCGCCAACGCGGAGGCATGGGTACGAGGCCAGTTATTATCGAAGGAGGAGCCGAGTCTCGGCCGGGGAATCCGGATCGATGATCCCTGAAAGAGCGGTAAGGGTTGAGGCATACTGTTCTACGGCTAATCTTGGAGCTGGTTTCGACGTATTCGGACTGGCACTCAGCAAATACGTAGACCGGGTACAAGTCAGAACGGCGAATACAAGAACTGTCACGATCAAAGCGCGAGGACCGTACAGCAGAGAGCTGCCGAGATCCCCGAGCAAGAATTCTGCAGGTCCACCAGCCCAGGCATTGCTCGATAGGACTGGACTAAACATCGGTGTCGAGATAACTGTCGAAAAGAACATTCCCCCCGGTCTCGGTCTGGGCAGCAGCGGTGCAACAGCGGCAGCGTGCGCCAAAGCTATGAATCATCTGTTACAGCTCAACCTTTCAAGCGACGAGCTGGTAGAGATTGCCAGCCTCGGAGAAGAGGCCGCGTCAGGATCAGCTCATACCGACAATGTTGGCGCATCCCTTCTAGGAGGATTCGTAATCGCCTACGGAAAACCTCTCAGAACTGTCTCCGTGAAACCACCGGCCAAACTCTCCGTTGTCGTCGTCTCACCGAAAACTCGACTCCCGAAAAACAAAACAGGCCTCGCTAGAAGACTCGTACCCAAGAAGATAGAGACCGAGAATGCATTGCTCAATGTTGGACGAGCATCAGCAATCGCCCTCGGTTTCGCAAGAGGAGATATCGATTTGATCGGGACTGGAATGGAAGACGCTATCGCAGAACCGCACAGAGAGAGCCTTGTTCCCGGATATAGAGCTGTAA